>JAAUXZ010029711.1_pt1 | contig 11346 bp, 3 predicted proteins | sample 7278131 | NCBI WGS metagenome assembly JAAUXZ01 (sample SAMN14350119, study PRJNA611818) | marine sediment metagenome | isolation source: surface marine sediment (3m) | place: French Polynesia: Moorea | collected 2018-08
CATTTGAGTGCCCCTTGCATTCAGAGGTCAACTTTTCCCCGAAAATATCGCGGTACTGTCTGGGGAATTCCCACAGTTAACTTAACTAGCACAGAAGCTTTGTTGGACTGAGGTGAAGCTCGCTTTAAGGCGAGCTTCACAAGGAAGAAGGAGCAAGGAAAGAGGAAGAGGGAAGAAGGTGATTTAGTCCAACGTCTCAGTCAATCTCTTGACCCGATGGTTCTACTGCAGAATAATCTAATTCTTAATCCCTGTCGTGCCAATCCCCTGAATAAACTGCCGCTGACCAGCAAGAAATAGCACCACGACTGGTATAGTAGCAATCACTACTGCTGCCATCAGTAAGGGCCAGCTATTCGTAAACTGTTCTTGAAACTCTGCCAGCGCTAACTGAACTGTTCTTAATTCTGGTCTTGTGGTAAATACTAAAGGCTTAAATAAATCATTCCACTCCCCAATAAAAGTAAATAAAAACAGCGTTACCAGGGCAGGGCGAGATAAGGGTAACATCACTCGCCAGAGAATTTGCCAGCGGTTTGCCCCATCCAAAGCCGCAGCTTCCTCTAACTCCACGGGTATCGTCGAAAAATATTGACACATCAGAAAAATGCCAAATCCGTTCGCCGCTGTAGGTAAAATTAAGGCCCAATAAGTATTAATCAGGTGTCCCCACTTGAGAACCAAAAAAATCGGAATCACTAAAATCTGAAATGGAATCACCAGCGTTGCCAGAATTAGCAATAAAATAGCTTGGCGCCCTCTAAATTTCAATCTGGCTAGAGCATAGCCAGCCAAAGCGGAAGTCAGAATCTGCAAGGCTGTAACCGCCAGCGCCACCAAAGTTGAATTAGCAAAAGCCAGCAGAAAAGCACCCCGCTGCCAAGCCTCTTGGTAATTGGCAAAAGTCAGAGGTTGACTAAAAATATCCCCAGTAGCAGTAACTTCTGCTGATGCCAGAGAAGTGAGGAAAACGATGCCTAGGGGCAACAAAACTAAACTAGCTCCCAGGATTAGCAGCACTAGGGTCGATAATGTTTTTAAACTAGACAAGAGTTGCTGCGATCGGCTTTCAGGCATTGGTCCCTATATTTTTTGAGGTCGATCAGTTATTCTTTCTCTGAGCAACTCTATGTTTAACTAGATCATTAACTGATGACTATTGATAATGGTCAAGTTAAACTGAGCGACTCTGAGTCTGGATTTTCAGTTATCGTTAACCATTAGGTTAGCTTTTTGAACAAGGAGAGAACAATCAGACAATTGCAATCAAGAGTGAGAGGCAAATAGACTGAACCGCAGATGAGTAAATCACCGAAAGCAAAAAGTGAAGATGGTAGAAAATCAAAACAGTGAACGGCGAACTAGCCCAAGCAGATAATTAACCGGAGTCGCTAAATCGATAAATGTTACGGAAATTCTCCACTTTCGTAGACCTATTGCGTTACAGAGCCCTGCATCAGCCTGACCAAATTGCCTTCACCTTTCTCCAAGACGGCGAAACAGAATTAGGCAGACTGACTTATCAAGAATTGGATCGACAGGCGCGGGCGATCGCGGCTATGCTTCAAAGCCTCAATGCTAAGGGCGAACGGGCATTGCTGCTCTATCCACCAGGTCTGGAGTTCATTTGTGCTTTCTTCGGGTGTTTGTATGCCGGAGCAATCGCCGTTCCTGCCTATCCCCCTCGACCAAATCGCTCCATCTCAAGAGTGCAAGCGATTGTCGCCGATGCTCAGGCAAGGTTTGCCCTGACGGCGAAATCCTTACTAACCATCGTAGAGAGTCGCTTAGGTGAATCCGAAACCGAGGATTTGCGCTTCCTCAACACCGATAACCTGCCTTCTCACCTAGCCTCAGACTGGCAAGATCCGGGCTCGACGGCAAACAGCCTTGCTTTTTTGCAATATACGAGTGGTTCAACAGGAACTCCCAAGGGAGTGATGGTCAGTCATGGGAACCTGCTTTACAACTCCGGTCTGATCAATCAGTGCTTCCAAGACACCCCCAACAGTCAGGGTGTTTCTTGGTTGCCTCCCTACCACGACATGGGACTGATCGGCGGCATTCTCCAACCGATCTACGTCGGCGCTTCTATGGCGCTGATATCCCCCGTTACCTTTCTCCAGCGTCCCTTTCGCTGGCTGCAAGCAATTACTCGCTATCAAGCCACTACCAGTGGCGGACCCAATTTTGCCTATGACCTCTGCGTCAGCCAGATTAGCCCCGAACAAAAGGCAAACCTTGACCTCAGTAGTTGGCAATTGGCTTTTACAGGTGCAGAACCCGTCCGCGCTGCAACCCTAGAGCGATTTGCTGCTGCCTTTGCCGACTGTGGCTTCCGCAAAGAGGCATTTTACCCTTGCTACGGCATGGCAGAAACAACCCTGATTGTCTCTGGCGGTCTCAAGGAAGCTCTCCCCCTGCTCAAAACCGTTAAGACGCAAGCCCTAGAACAAAATCGGGTTACTGCTGCTAGCCCCTCAGATCCAGAAAGCACTACCCTAGTTGGTTGCGGTCGAACTATCGCCGCTCAGCAGATTTTGATTGTCAATCCCCACACCTTCAGGCGCTCTCAAGAAGATCAGATCGGCGAAATTTGGGTATCTGGTCAAAGTGTTGCCCAAGGTTACTGGCAGCGACCAAAACAGACAGAAGAGACTTTTGGGGCATACTTAGCTGATAATCAGGAAGGCTCCTTTCTCCGCACAGGAGATTTAGGCTTTTTGCAGGATGGCGAACTATTTGTGACGGGTCGCCTCAAGGACTTGATTATTATCCGAGGTCGCAATCACTATCCCCAGGATATTGAACTGACAGTAGCCCACAGCCATCAGGCACTGCGCCCAGGCTGCGGTGCCGCCTTGTCTGTAACAGTAGAGGGAGAAGAACGCCTGGTCATTGTCCAAGAAATCCAGCGCAGTTATCTGCGAAATCTCGATGCACAGGCAGTGATTAGTTCCATCCGCAAGGCGGTAGTGAGCAACCACGAACTGCAACCCTTTGCCGTGCTGCTGCTAAAAACAGGCAGCATCCCCAAAACCTCCAGCGGTAAAATCCGCCGCCACGCCTGTAAAGCAGGCTTTCAACAGGGAACCTTGGATGTGATCGGAGAGTGGAGAGAAAGTAATCGTCAGTGGTCAGGGGTCATTGGTCAGGGGTCAGTGGCAAAGAACCAAACAACAAACAACAAACAACAAACAACAAACAACAAACAACAAGTTATTCAAACCTGGTTAGTCTCTCAAATTGCCCAGCGTCTGGGCGCTTCTCCAGACGAAATAGATTTAGAAGAACCCTTTGCCAGCTACGGCTTGGATTCAGTGCAAGCAGTACGCCTGTCAGCAGAATTGGAAGACTGGTTAGGACTGAAGCTCCCTCCTACCCTTGCCTATGATTACCCTACCATTGCCAGGCTCGCTCGCTACTTGGCAGAAATCAAAACAGAGGATAAACATCCCCAATTGCCAATCTCCAGTTACCAATTCCCAGAAAAAAAAGAAGCCATTGCTATTATTGGGATTGGCTGTCGCTTCCCTGGGGCAAACAATCCAGAAGCCTTCTGGCAACTGTTGCGCAATGGTAAAGATGCGATCGCCAAAGTCGAAGGACGCTGGGAAGGAAGTGATTGGGGGGGAGTCCTCGAACAAGTAGACCAGTTTGACCCCCAATTCTTCGGCATTTCTCCGAGAGAAGCCCAGCGTATGGACCCTCAGCAGCGGCTACTGCTGGAGGTGAGTTGGGAAGCCCTAGAATGGGCTGGAATCGCCCCAGACCGACTGGCTGGCACAGCAATCGGAGTCTTTATCGGCATCAGCAGCAGTGATTATTCCCAGTTGCAGTTGCGCTATGGTGCTGGCGCGGACGCTTATGTAGGAACAGGTAATGCCCACAGTATTGCCGCTAATCGCCTCTCCTATCTTCTGGATTTGCGAGGTCCTTCCCTGGCTGTCGATACTGCCTGTTCCTCTTCCCTAGTGGCAGTACATCTTGCCTGCCAAAGCTTGCAAAATCGGGAGTGCGATCGAGCTTTGGTGGGGGGAGTCAATTTGATTTTATCCCCAGAATTAACCCACGCCTTCTCCCAAGCGGGGATGATCAGCAGTGACGGTCGCTGTAAGACATTTGATGCCAGTGCTGACGGTTATGTCAGGGGAGAAGGCTGCGGTGTAGTAGTCCTCAAGCGCCTTGCCGATGCCATTAAAGATGGAGATAATATCCTGGCGGCGATTAGAGGTTCTGCAATCAACCAGGATGGTCGCAGTAATGGACTGACTGCCCCCAATGGACCTTCACAGCAGGCAGTAATTTGTCAAGCGCTAAAAAATGCTGGCGTAACAGCGGCAGAAATTAGCTATGTTGAAGCCCACGGAACTGGGACATCCCTGGGCGATCCGATTGAGGTTAATTCCCTGAAGGCGGTGCTAATGCAGGATCGTTCCCCAAACCTTCCCTGTTGGATTGGTTCAGTGAAAACCAATATCGGTCACTTGGAAGCTGCTGCGGGGATTGCTGGTTTGATCAAAACTGTCCTCTCTCTGCAACACCAAGAAATTCCCCCTCACCTGCACCTCAATCAAATCAATCCCCATATTGACCTCGAAAATACCTCGATTGCCATTCCTACTAAACTTCACCCCTGGGTTAGAGACAAGCAACCGCGCTTGGCTGGAGTGAGTTCCTTCGGCTTCGGCGGTACCAACGCCCACGTGGTATTGGAAGAGGCACCAAAACAAGGCAAAAGGCATCTGCGTCAGCAGCGACGGAGTCTAAAGTCATCTGCGTCAGCAGCGACGGAGTCTAAAGTCAAAAGTCTAAAGTCTAAAGGCAAAAGTGAAGGGTTAAATGAGCGCCCGTTGCATCTTTTGACGCTGTCGGCGAAAACAGATCGGGCTCTGGCGCAATTGGTAAAGAGTTATGAAGAATTCTTGACATTTCATCCCGAGGTATCACTGGCAGATGTTTGCTTTACAGCCAATACCGGGCGATCGCACTTTAACCACCGCCTTGCTGCGGTAGCTGACTCCAGCGCGCAGTTGCGCGAACAGCTTGCTGCTTTCACCGCTGGGGAAAAAATCGGCGGATTGATGCTCGGTCAAGTCAACAGCGATACAAGCCGGAAAATCGCCTTTTTATTCACTGGCCAGGGTTCCCAATATGTTGGCATGGGCTACCAACTATACCAAACCCAGCCCACCTTTGCAGCCGCCCTAGACCACTGCGATGAAATTCTGCGTCCCTATCTAGAAAAGCCCTTACTCGAAGTCCTCTATCCAGAAACCTGGTCTTCTAATCCAAAATCCAAAATCCATCTGCGTAGCAGCGACGATAGTCTAAATCCAAAATTAGATGAGACTGCCTACACTCAACCCGCCTTATTTGCCCTAGAATATGCCCTGGCTCAGTTGTGGAAATCCTGGGGCATAGAACCAGATGCGGTCATGGGTCACAGCGCAGGCGAATATGTCGCCGCCTGCGTTGCAGGAGTCTTCAGCCTCGAGGACGGCTTGAAATTAATCGCTGAACGGGGAAGGCTGATGCAAGCACTGCCCCAAACCGGTGAAATGGTGGCAGTATTTGCCGATGAGGCGCTGGTCAAAACTGTGATTGAACCCTATGCTCAAAAAGTGGCGATCGCCGTAGTTAACGGTTCTGAGAGTATGGTTATTTCCGGCGAACGGGAGGCGGTAGGGCAAGCGATCGCTAGTTTCAAATCCCAAGGGGTGAAAACGAAAAAATTAAAGGTTTCCCACGCCTTTCACTCTCCTTTGATGGAGCCAATGCTAGAGGCTTTTGAAAAGGTCGCCTGTGCGGTCACCTACTCACCTCCAAAGCTCAAGATAATTTCTAACCTCACCGGAAAATTAGCAGGAGCAGAAATAGCCACCCCTCAATACTGGATCAATCATGTATTGCAGCCAGTCCAATTTGCCGCCAGCATGGAAACTCTGCATTCGGGTGGTTATCAAATTTTCCTAGAAATTGGCTCCCAACCAACCCTCTTAAGTATGGGTCGCCAATGCTTACCAGAAGTAGAAGGATTGTGGTTGCCGAGTTTGCGTCCAGGAAAAGAAGATTGGCAGCCAATGCTTAAGAGTTTAGCTGCCTTATCTGTGGGCGGTGTCAAGGTAGACTGGTCTAGCTTTGACCGAGACTATCAGCGCCACCGAGTCATTTTGCCGACCTATCCTTTCGGGCGACAGCGCTATTGGCTGGAACAGAAAAACCCAATTCCTCAAGACCAACAGCCAATGCCCCCAACCTCAATTAACGACGATTGGTTCTATCAGGTAGAATGGCAACCCAAATCTAGAAGGCAGAAGGCAGGAGACAGAGAGCAGAAGTCTTCCGACAGTTGGTTAATCTTTGCCGATCGCGCAGGAGTGGGAGAAACTGTAGCGCAACAGTTAGAAAAACGCGGTCATCAGTGTCTGCTCGTTTATAGTGGAGACAGCTACAACTCCCGAAACAACGGAACTTGGAGTATTAGCCCCACTAATCCAGAAGATTTCCAACGCCTATTCCAAGAAGTCCTATCAAATGTTGCAACCCAGTTAACTGGGATAATTCACCTCTGGAGTTTAGATGCTGCTAACTCGGAACAGTTGACCATTCCTACCTTAGAACAGTCTCAGGGCTTAGGTTGTGGGAGTGTAGTGTATTTACTGCAAACCTCTCTCAAGCAATCAATCTCACCGCGACTCTGGCTAGTTACTAGAGGCACTCAGCCTGTAGAGTCCTCGATTAATTCTCTAACAGTGGCTCAAAATCCTTTGTGGGGACTGGGTAAAGTCATTGCTCTCGAACACCCGGAAATCTGGGGAGGAATAGTAGATTTAGACCCTAATCCAGAAGTAGATGAAGCGGCATCCTTTCTCACAGAGGTACTGAATCCAGAGGGAGAAGACCAGATCGCTTTTCGCAATGGAAAACGCTACGTAGCCCGCCTGAAACAAGTCAAAATTGCCTCCGGTAATGCTACGAGGGGGACGCCAGGCAAAATTCAGGCTTCAGATAGCACTTACCTGATTACTGGAGGTCTGGGAGCCTTAGGGCTGAAAGTAGCTCAGTGGATGGCACAACAGGGAGCTAAACATCTGGTATTAGTCGGGCGTAGCGGTGCTTCTACGAGTGCCAAGCAGACCTTAAAAGAATTGGAGCAAGCAGGAACTAAAGTTTTAATCGCTCAAGCAGATGTTTCTCAAGAGCAGGATTTAGTCAAGGTACTAGAAAAAATTAAAGCATTTATGCCACCCCTGCGGGGAATTATCCACGCGGCTGGAATTCTCGACGATGGAATTTTACAGGGACTTTCCTGGGAGCGCTTGACTACAGTCATGGCTCCGAAAATCAAAGGTACTTGGAATTTACACAATTTGACCCAAGACCTCCCCTTGGACTTCTTCGTGATGTTCTCCTCCGTTGCTTCCTTGCTGGGTTCCCCCGGTCAAGGTAATTATGCTGCCGCTAATGCTTTTATGGATGCGATCGCTCACTATCGGCAAGCAAAAGGACTGCCAGCTTTGAGCATCAATTGGGGACCCTGGGCAGAAACAGGCATGGCAGCAACTAAGCACTCAACTGCTAAAGGACTGGATTTCATCGCGCCAGAACAGGGATTGCAAGCCTTAGCCCAGTTACTTGGCAATAGTCCTGCCCAAGTTGGCGTGCTTTCAGGGAAATGGGCAGATTTAAGGAAGAAATTTCCCAATTTGGTTCAGTCTCCCTATTTTTCAGAAATACTCGGCGCTCAAACGCCTGAAAAAACAAAAGCGACAGAGGAGTCAATTTTTGAGCAACTGCTAGCCATGTCATCGGCACAGAGGGAGAAATTTTTAACCTCCTATTTGCAATCCTCCATTGCCCAAGTCCTTCAGATCAAAGCAGAGCAAATTTCTGCTGCTGACAATCTTCTAGACTTGGGCATGGACTCCCTGATGGTGATGGAGGCAATTAATCAGCTCAAAGGTGCTCTCCAACTGATGTTATATCCCAGGGAATTTTATGAGCGCCCCCGCATTGATTCCCTGGCAAAGTATCTCGCCGCTGAGTTTGAGCGCAGTTATGGCAATGGTCAGTCATCAGTCATCAGTGGTGAAATAGAAACAACAAACAACAAACAACAAACAGCAAACAACAAACAACAAACAACAAACAACAAACTTCCTGGCATCGTCTTTATTCTTTCTGGTCCCCGATCGGGTTCAACTTTACTTAGGGTCATGTTGGCAGGACATTCGGCGCTATCTTCCCCGCCGGAATTACACCTGTTACCCTTTGCGACTATGGCACAGCGCGATCGGGAATTGGCTTTTTCCCACTTGGGAGAGGGACTTCAGCGAGCCTTTATGGAACTGAAGGGGATTGATGCACGGGCAAGTGAGGCGCTAGTGGCGGATTTAGTGAAGCAGAATCGCTCTATTTCACAAGTCTATGCCCTGCTTCAAGAACTAGCGGGCGATCGCCTGTTAGTAGATAAATCTCCCACCTACGCCAGCAGTCGAGAAACTCTAGAACGAGCCGAGGAGTTATTTGAAAACGCCAAATACATTCATTTGGTGCGCCATCCCTATGCCGCGATCGAGTCATTTTGCCGTCTGAGGATGGATAAACTGATCGGTTCTGGGGATGCCAATCCCTATCAGTTGGCAGAATCTATCTGGGCTAACAGCAACCAAAATATTCTCGATTTTTTTGAGCAGATTAATCCAGAACGCCATCATCAAGTGCGCTACGAGGAATTGGTCACTGAACCCAAAAAAGTGATGGCGCAGTTGTGCCAGTTTCTCGGCATTTCCTTTGACCCCTCAGTTTTAAAACCCTACGAAGGCGATCGGATGACCGATGGAGTCTATGACCAATCTATGTCTCTCGGCGATCCGAATTTTCTCAACCACAGCCAGATTGACTCTAAACTAGGGGAAAATTGGAAAAAAATTCAACTCCCCCATCAGCTAGGAGGATTCCCTCGCCGGCTGGCTTTCTCACTGAATTACGAGTTGCCCTTTGAAGCGGAAGCACCATCTCTTCTCAACGATGAATTAAAGGAAGAATCTTCTTTTGATCTTTCCGAATTACCTTCGATGGGGGAGTATTATTTAAATGTCCGCGGTTTGAATTTGTGCTTCTGTAGCTGGGGGCTCGAAGATGGACCGCTAGTGCTGTGTCTCCACGGCATCCTAGAGCAAGGCGCAGCTTGGGTCGAGGTAGCCTTGCGTCTAGCTTCAAAAGGCTATCGCGTCGTTGCTCCTGACTTGCGCGGACACGGACTTTCCGATCGCGTTGGCAAGGGAGGCTCCTATAATTTACTCGACTTCTTGGGAGATATTGATGCCATCGTTGAGAAATTGACAGACAAACCGTTTACCTTAGTGGGTCATTCCCTGGGGTCTGCGATCGCAGCAATGTTCGCTAGTATCCGCCCCCAAAAGGTGAAAAATTTGGTGTTGGTGGAAACTGTGCTGCCTTCAGAAGTCAGCGAAGACGAAGCTGCGGAGCAATTAGCCACCCACCTGGACTATCTCGCCTCCCCTCCACAGCATTCTATATTTCCCGACATTTCCACCGCTGCCGATCGCTTGCGCCTAGCCACTCCAGCACTGTCTGAATCCCTTGCCATGAAATTAGCTCAACGCATTAGCGAGCATTGTCCTGGAGGCTGGCGCTGGCGCTGGGACCCCTTGCTGCGCACCCGCGCTGGCATTGGCTTCAATGGCATTGGCAAATCCAGATACCTGGGCTTACTGCGGCAGATTAAAGCCCCGATCGCTTTAATCTATGGGGATAGCAGTAATTTTAATCGGACAGAGGACTTATTGGAACAGCAAAAGGCAATGCCCAAAGCCAAACGAATCACCCTCCAGGGAGGACACAACCTCCACCTAGAAGCGCCCTCCGAACTAGCACAGGTGATTGTTCCGCCAACAAAAAACAAAAAACAAATAACAAATAACAAATGACAAATGACAAACTTTCCCTTATGTGGGAAATTCCTCTTGCTTTCCTATCTTTTTTATTTTTCAAAGCCATGAAATTTGTCATTGGCAACCTCTTTACGGTTTATCTTTCTCTTAACAAAGAGAAAGCCTCTCAATGGCGAGTTCTTTCAGAGGAAGCGTTAAAATTTTCTTTGGTGTTACCTGTATTGATGACTAAAGGACCGCGCTGGAATACTCATGCTATTATTGGCACTCTTGGACCATTGACAGTCAAACAATCAATTGCCCTGGATCTCGAATCAATGGAAAAATCTGCTCAATCATGGGTCGGAGCGATTTACAGTTTTCCTGAATACAAAACGGTGGCTAGTCTCAGTTCTAGGAGTTCTGGCTTAGGTACTCAATGGCAGAACTTAACACTTCAACCAGGAAAATATACTATTGGCTTGAGATACTATAACTGGTCTAATCAAGTAATTTTTCCTGGAGTAAAGATAGATGAAAAAGAAAAAATTGCTTCTCAGTCTGTTCCTTCTAATGTAAATAACTTTTATTGCAATTTAATCAAAAGAAAAAACTGGTTTTATTTGTGGCTTCACTATTATATTTACACTATCTTGCGCTTGAGAAAATGGTTTTCAGAATCATTTGTAAGAAGAGAATATTTACCTGTAGGTGCTCCTGACACAAAATTTTTCTACGGTCACTTAAGGCGAGGTCAAACTTTGCAAGTTGAAGTATCTCCTTTAATTCTGTGCAATTGTGACCTCTATTTGACCTTATATGATCGCTCAAGCCTTCCAGTGAGTTGGTGTCAGCTAAAAGAAGAAAAGCAGATAATACAAGCTATAGACAATAATGGTTTTTATCTGATTCGAGTGCGCCCCAAGTCTCCATTCCCAGAAAACTGCGTCGGTGACTTGCCCCTTGATTGCCAAGAGAACGGTGAGGAAAATTTTACTGGGCAGCTAAAGATTTCAACAATCTGTTGACTCAGTTGCCAGTTGATCGAGCAGAATCCTGGCAGTCTAGAATAGCTGTACTATTTCCCCCCGTCTCCGGAGTCTCCCCGTCCCCCCGTCTATTTCGGAGGATAATATTGTTGCAAAAATGGGGTGCTCCCGCCTCCCCTGCTTCCTCTGCCTCCTCTGCCTCCTCTGCCTTACTAAACAGAAAATCTTAAAAACATACCCTTATAATGGCAGTCAACTTTTAAAATAGATGTGAATTCCGCTAAAAGCCAATCTATGTCAAAGACTGAGCGCCGAATCTTTCTTCTTGACTTTGAAAAACCCCTTTATGACTTAGAATCGCGAATTGACCAGATCCGGAAACTAGCAGAAGAAAATAACGTCGATGTCTCTGAGCAGATAGCCCAGCTAGAGGCAAGAGCAGTGCAACTGCGCGAAGA
>JAAUXZ010023441.1_pt1 | contig 11345 bp, 8 predicted proteins | sample 7278131 | NCBI WGS metagenome assembly JAAUXZ01 (sample SAMN14350119, study PRJNA611818) | marine sediment metagenome | isolation source: surface marine sediment (3m) | place: French Polynesia: Moorea | collected 2018-08
CACCGCGCCAATTTCGGCGCTGGATTTGACGTGGGTGCCACCACAGGGCTGCAGGTCCACCCCCTCGAACTCAACCAGACGCACACGACCACTGCCGCGCGGTGGCTGCACCGACATCGTCCGCACCAGTTCCGGTTGGGCGTCGAGTTCGGCATCGCTTATCCAGCGCAGCGACATCGGATGGTCCTCGCTGATTACCCGGTTCAACTCGGCATTCAAGGCCTCCTTGTCCATCGGTTCCTCGGCATCGAAATCCAGGCGCGCGCTGTCCTCGCGAATCGAACCTCCGGTAACCGGGAACGGTACGATGGAACACAGCATGTGCATGCAGGAATGCATGCGCATCAGGCGATGACGCCGCGCCCAGTCGATTTCCAGGCTTACCCTGTCGCCGACCTGCGGCAAGGGCGATTCCTCGGCCAGGACATGCTTGATACCCTGCTCGCCTTTGATCGTATCGATGACCTGCAAAACCGAGCCGTCGCCCAGGGTCAGAGTTCCGACATCACCCGGTTGGCCGCCACCCAGCGGATAGAATACCGTCTGGTCGACGATCACCGCGTTGTCCTCGGTCGCCACCACTAGCGCCTCGCAGGAGGTCAGATAACCATCTTCGCGAAATAATTCAACTGTCATTGTTTGATTCCCTGCATCATGAAAAACCCATTTTCCCCGGTAGCCACAACACGATACCCGGCATTGCCACCAGCGCCGCGATGGTCAGTGCATCGGCGATGAAAAACGGGATGACCCCGCGAAACACATCCTGCACCGAGCATTCCGGGCGGACCCCGGCGACGACAAAACAATTGAGCCCGATCGGTGGCGTAATCAGGCAGAACTCGGCCATCTTGACCACGATGATCCCAAACCAGATCGCGCAACCCACCGCGGATACGCCGAATGCCGAGTCCGCGGCCGCCACCCCTTCGCCGCCGTTGAGTGCGATTACCGCCGGATAAACCACCGGCAGGGTCAACAGCAGCATGCCGATTGCATCCATGAACATGCCCAGCACAGCGTAGGCCAGCAGGATCAGGACCAGGGTCAGCATCGGGCTCTGGTCGAGGCTGGTAATCCAGTCAGAGAAAGCGCTCGGCAGGTCAGCAAAACCGAGGAACCGCACATACAGCAAGACCCCCCAGATGATGGTGAAGATCATCACCGTCAGCTTGGCGGTCTCGATCAGCGCTCCCTTCAATTCCTGCATCTTCATCCCCTTGTACAGGGCCATACACAGAATCACGAAGGCGCCCAGGGAGCCGGCCTCGGTCGGGGTACCGACCCCGCCATAGATACAGACCACGATGATGCCGACGACGACGAAGATTGGCAGCGATCCCGGCAAGGATTCAAAGCGTTGCTTCCAGCTATAGCCTCTGACCGGCGGCCCGAAGTTCTTACGCGTGCGCGCCATCGCGATCACCAGCCCGGCATACACCAGCGCCGAAAATACGCCGGGGATGAATCCTGCCATCAATAACGCGCCGACATCCTGCTCGACAATAATCGCGTAGATGACCAGGATTGCGGATGGCGGGATCAACGAGGCCAGGGTGCCGCTGGCGGCCACCACGCCGGAAGCAAAGCGCTTGTCATAACCCAGGCGCAGCATCTCCGGCACCGCGATCCGGGCAAACACCGCCGAGGTCGCGACCGAGGCCCCGGAGACCGCGGCAAAGCCGGCGGCGGAGAACACCGTTGCCACCCCCATGCCGCCTGGCAGCCAGCCAACCCAGCGCTTGGCCGCTTCGAATAAAGAGCGGGTCAGCCCGGCATGAAATGCCAGATAACCGATCAGGATGAAGGTCGGAATCAGTGATAAGGCCAGCGTCGACACCTTGGAATGCGGAATGGTGCCGGCCATTTTCATCGCCACCAGGAAGCCTCGTTCAAAGCCCATGCGGGCGGAGAAAATCCACAACAGGCCGAGGAAGCCGGCGATCGCCGCGGCAAATGCCACCCGCATCCCCATCACCACCATCAGCAGCATGAAGCCGGTGACCCACAGGCCGATGGTGATGCTATCGGCCTGGGCCATGGTTTCAAGCAAACTCATGGCTGGGACTTCTCATCACTGACCGCTCCCTCGCCCATCACCGATTCCGCCTCGGCGGCGGCGACACTGGCCGCATCCTCGATCAACGGCACCGCGACCGGGCGCTCCTCTCCGCGCCACACGGCCCGGCTGTAAGCCCAAATTTGCAGCAACAGACGCAGCGCCAGCACGCTCAGCGCGATGGGTACCACCAGCTTGGCCGGCCAGGTCGGCAGGTTGATATCCAGCGAGGAATCGCCGATCTGGTAGGCGCGGAGAAAATGCAGGTAAGAGCCGTAGATCAGGATCAGGGTGATGGCGAACATCAACAATACCGAGATCAGTTCGCTTAACCACAACCAGCGGCCACGCAGATGTCCGACGACTATATCCATGCGGATATGCCCGCCCTCACGCTGGGTGTAGGCGATGCCGAGGAAAGCGAAGAAAGCCATCGCCTGTTCGACCCAGTCGATATAGCCGGATACCGGCATCGTGAACAACCAACGGCCGAGGATATTGGTGGTGGCGAGGAACACCAGCATAAAGATGACCACGCCACCGACCAGGTTCAGCAATGTCTCCAGCTTCAGAAACAGGCGGTCCGCCCGGCTCAGGCGGCTGTCATCCTGTAATACGGAATGCGAGGCAGACATGGATAAAGCGGTTCAGGCAACACCCGCAGCCGGCGGCGACTGCGGGTGAGTGCCTGGTTTATTTAGCAAACAGGTCAGCGGTATAGTCGAACAGGGCCTGCGCATCAAACCTACTGGCGTATTTCTTGATCCAGTCCTGGCGCACCGAATCTGCCAGTCGGTTGAGTTCGGCCGTCTGCTGGGCACTGAAGGTGATCCGGGTGAGCCCGGTATCGGTGACCGCCTGCTCATACTTGCCGGTGGTATTGTTGTCGTAGTTCTTGACATAGAAGTCCAGCGCTTCATCCACCGAACCCAGCAGCGCATCGCGATGTGGCTTACTCAGTGCATTCAGGGCATCGGTATTCACCACCACCGGACAGTTGGCCGAACCCAGGTTCAGATTGGTCGTGGCCCATTTACCGACCTTGTAGGTACCGGTAGCCAGATGCGCATGTGGGGCAAATGATGCGGCATCGATAACCCCGGAATCCATCGATTGCCTGACCTCGGCAAACGGTACCCCGGTTTTTACCGCACCCAGCTTGCCGAGCACGCCCATGATCCCGCCGGGGCCGCGTACGCGCATGCCCTTGAAATCAGACAGCTGATTTAAACTGCCGGTCTTGCTGACGATATTGTATTGCGGCAGCGGGGTCGGCATCAGCAGGGTGGCATTCCAGCGCGCCAGATCCTTGACCACGATCGGATGCTGATGCACCTGGTGATAAATCTCGCTGACCCGGGCCAGCGACACATCCTTGGTAAACGGCAGCTCGGTGACGGTGATCGTAGGGTTCTTGTCACTATGGTAGAACGAGCAGAACTGGGCCATCTCAAACGCACCGATGGAGATACCATCGAGGTTCTCGCGCGACTTGGACAACCCGCCATAGGAAATCTTCAGCTTGAAATCACCATTGGTTTTCTGTTCGACCAGTTCAGCCAGTTTCTCTACGTTTTCGGTAAACGCCCGGCGTTTACCCCATAATGACACATTCCATTCGGTCGCGGCGTGCAGTTCGGTGGCGAACAAGGCAGCTGAAATCAGCGTCAACAGGGATATGGTTTTAACTTTATGCATGGTACTCCTCTCATTGATCGTTATTTATTTTGTTCATGGTTAATGGCAGCCGGCTAACCGGTTACAGCAGTTCATCATTAAACAGTTGCGGCGAGAATACAAGTGCTGGATTATTTTTTCGCCTGAACGGCTGGCCGCTGACAAAACTATGGCGGACATAAAAAAAGGGAGCCCGGGGCTCCCTTTCGCGTAGATATAACCTGGTTGCTATTCAGCTGTTGCTTCCTCTTCGGCCACCGCTTTCATACTCAGGCGGATACGGCCCTGGCGATCGACTTCCAGTACCTTGACCTGGACCTTGTCGCCTTCGGACAGCTTGTCGCTGACATTTTCCACCCGCTCATCGGAGATCTGGGAAATATGCACCAGACCGTCCTTGCCAGGCAGGATATTGACGAAAGCGCCGAAATCCATGATCTTGGCGACCTTGCCCTCGTAAATGCCACCGACTTCGACCTCGGCAGTCACCAGCTCGATGCGACGACGCGCTTCATCACTGGCGGCCTTGTCAACCGATGAAATCTTGACCATGCCGTCATCATCGACCTCGATGGTGGCACCGGTCTCTTCGGTAATACCACGAATAGTAGCACCACCCTTACCGATCACATCGCGAATCTTTTCCGGGTTGATCTTGAAGCTGATCAGGCGCGGGGCGTATTCGGACATCTCGGTACGGTGGGTATCGATGACCTTGGCCATCTCGCCGAGGATATGCAGGCGACCTTCTTTGGCCTGATCCAGTGCCTGTGACATGATCTCGGTAGTGATACCATCGATCTTGATATCCATCTGCAGCGCGGTTACACCATCGGTAGTACCGGCGACCTTGAAATCCATATCGCCCAGGTGATCCTCGTCACCGAGGATATCGGTCAGCACTGCGAAATCATCGCCTTCCTTGATCAGGCCCATCGCGATACCGGCGACCGGCGCCTTCAGCGGAACCCCGGCATCCATCATCGCCAGGCTGGAACCACAAACCGAGGCCATTGAAGAAGAGCCATTGGATTCGGTGATCTCCGAAACCACGCGGATAACATAGGGGAATTCATCCTGGCTGGGCATGACTGCCTGCACGCCGCGCTTGGCCAGTTTGCCGTGACCGATCTCGCGTCGCTTAGGCGAGCCGACCCGACCCACTTCACCGACACAGGCAGGCGGGAAGTTGTAATGCAGCATGAAGGGTTCCTTACGCTCGCCTTCGATCGCATCGATGATCTGCGCATCACGACCGGTACCCAGGGTGGTTACCACCATGGCCTGGGTTTCACCACGGGTGAACACGACCGAGCCATGGGTACGTGGTAACACGCCGGTACGTACCGAGATCGGACGCACGGTACGGGTGTCACGGCCATCGATACGCTGCTCGCCGGAAATGATACGACCACGTACGATCTTCTTTTCCAGCTTGGAAATGACGCCGCGTACATCGGCTTCGGAGGGAGAATCCTCAGCTTCAGTAACCAGTGCCTCGACCGCAGCCGCACGGACCTCGGAAAGTTTATCCTGACGTGCCAACTTATCGGCAATGGTGTAGCCAGCGCCAAGGTCCGCTTCACATTGCGCCGCGACCTTTGCCACCAGGGATTCATCGGATTCAGGCGCGGTCCATTCCCAGGCGGGATTACCCACCTCGGCGGCGAATTCATTGATCGCCTTGATCACTACTTGCATTTGTTCATGGCCGAATACCACCGAACCCAGCATGACCTCTTCGGACAGCATGTTGGCTTCCGACTCAACCATCAGCACCGCGTTCTCGGTACCGGCAACGACCAGGTCAAGGTCGGATTCCTTGAGCTGACTGAAGGTGGGGTTAAGGATGTAATTGCCGTCTTTATAACCGATTTTGGCTGCCCCAATCGGGCCATTGAAAGGCATACCAGAAATCGTAACTGCAGCGGATGCACCAATCAGTGCCGCGATATCGGGATCGATGTCAGTGTTCATGGAGACCACGGTGGCGACAATCTGCACCTCGTTGGCAAAGCCTTTCGGGAACAGCGGACGCAGCGGTCGATCGATCAGACGACAGGTCAGGATTTCCTTTTCACTGGGACGTCCCTCGCGCTTGAAGAAACCACCGGGGATCTTGCCCGCGGCGTAGGTTTTCTCCTGGTAATCGACCGTCATCGGGAAGAAATCACGGCCGGGGGCCGCTTCTTTCATGCCCACGGCAGTAACCATGACGACGGTATCGCTCATGTTGACGAACACGGTACTGGCCTGACGACCAATTTCACCAGTTTCTAGTGTGACCGTATGATCACCATACTGAAATGTCTTTTTAATTGGATTCACAATCAACCCCTATATTGGTGCGTTAGCGACGCAGACCGAGCTTGGTTATCAGGTCCTTGTAACGGTCCTGATTCTTGGATTTCAGATAATCCAGCAACTTACGGCGCTGATTTACCATGCGTAACAGACCACGACGCGAGTGATGATCGTGCTTGTGTTGTTTGAAATGTTCAGTCAGATGACTGATCTGGTGTGATAACAGTGCTACCTGCACTTCCGGTGAACCGGTATCACCGTCGCCGCGCTTGTGCTCAGCGATAATTGAACTTTTCTGTTCAGCTGACATTGCCATAGTCAAAAACCTCTAAAGGGGCCCGAAAAAGGTGGGTATTCTACCTAGGTGGGCGGCCAGTAACAAGCATAAAACCCTTAATAATAAACAGACCGGGGCACGGATCGGGGATTTACTCAGTTATACCGAAAAAAAACCCTTAAAATCAGTATCTTCGATGATTTCTGGAGACTCAGAAACGGTTCTTTCAGGAACCATCAAATCGGGCTGGTTCAGCCCCGCATCATGCGTTTTGGCGCGACCCGGCCATCAGACAGGATGTTGCCGGCGCCGATGAACCCCTTGTCCGGATCATACAGCCGGACCAGACCCTCGGTCGGGGCCCGCGGCACCTGCACTGCCTGTCCCTGCAAAAGATAAAAACTCATGTCCGGGGTCAACTCGATCAGTGGCCAATCGGTCAGGCCTGCCTCCACCGGTAACAGGCAGTCATCCAGTTGCATCGTTTCATCGTCCCTGATCCGACGTAACTCATCCAGGGTATAGGTTTTGTCGTCCCAGAATGGCTGGACCCCGGTCCGATGCAACGCGGTCAGGCTGGCACCGCAGCCGAGTGCCTCACCAATATCCTCGACCAGGGTGCGGATATAGGTGCCCTTGGAGCAATGGATATCGAGTTCCAGCCGATCATCATCAAAGGCCACCACTTGCAGGCGATAGATTTGCACCTGTCGACTCTGGCGTTCGACCTCGACCCCCTGGCGCGCCAATTTATACAGGCGTTCGCCCTGATGCTTGACCGCGGAGTGCATCGGCGGAACCTGCTCGATGCTGCCAAGAAACTGCTCGATGACCTTGTCCAGTTGGCGCCGGCTGACCTTGACCGGGCGTTGGCTAACGATATCGCCCTCGCCATCACCGGTGGTTGTGGTAATCCCAAGTTGGGCCCGGGCAGCATAGGACTTGGATGAGTCCAGCAGGAAACTCGAGTACTTGGTGGCCTCACCAAAACAGATCGGCAATAAGCCGGTTGCCAGGGGATCGAGGCTGCCGGTGTGGCCGGCCTTGTTGGCGCGGAATATCGTGCGTGCCGCCTGTAACGCCTTGTTGGAACTGATACCCAGGGGTTTATCCAACAACAGGATACCGTCCACATCACGGTAACCGCGGGGTTTACGGGATCTGCGCGCCATGGATTAGGGCCTGCTAACACTCATTGAAAAATCGCGACGGCGGCTATTTTTGCGTAGGGCTACGACTGCAGGGATGCAGGAGGTAGAACAACGCATGGAGCAGTTGTCGAGGCGCATTGGCCGTTCCTGCGCATCCATGCGCCCACGGCATAAAGCACTTCCTGTGCAAAAGTGCGGTGTACTTTCTGTACGTAAGCGAAATGCAAAGCTTACCGCATCCTGCTCTCGCCCCTGACCTGCATCCATGCAGGCCACACCGCCCTGCGCAAAAATAGCCCCGTCCCTTCGGGTTACGCCCCAAAAAGGGCTATGCTGCGTTAATCGTCGTTCATTTGGAGTCACCAAACTTCTCTCCTCGCGCCTTGCCTAGCCCTTTTTGAGGCGGTAACGCGGTCTTTCAATTAGTATTAACAGGCCCTAGTCGGATTTGCGTCTGTCTTTGGCGATAACCGAATCGATCAGTTCGTCCATGCGGCGACCGCGGATATCCGTATCATCGAAGATGAATTTGAGGCGCGGGGTAAGCCGGGACTTGATCACCTTGCCCAGTTCGCGCTGCAGGTAGCCGGCCGCATGGTTCAGCGCCTCGCGGGTGGCGTCGCTGTCCTCCGGCCTTAATACACTGAAATAGACCTTGGCCAGCGACAGGTCCCGGGTGACCTCGACATCGAGGATAATCGGCTGCATCAGGCGTGGGTCCTTGAGTTCACGGGTGATCAGGGCCGCCAGTTCGCGCTGGATCTGCGACGCCAGACGGTCACTACGGGAATAATCCTTGGCCATGATCAGCGAGCAGGAAATAGTCGATTTAGTCGATGGTGCGCGCCACTTCGACCCGATCATACACCTCGATCTGGTCGCCCGGTTTCACATCATTGTAGTTTTTCACCGCGATACCGCACTCGGTACCGTTACGCACTTCATCGACGTCATCCTTGAAACGACGCAGCGACTCCAGTTCGCCCTCGTAAATGACGATGTTATCACGCAGGACCCGGATCGGTTTGCCGCGTTTGACAGTTCCCTCGATGACCATCGAACCGGCCACGGCGCCAAACTTGGGTGATTTGAACACGTCCTTGACCTCGGCCAGGCCGATGATGCTCTCGTGGGTCTCCGGTGACAGCAGACCACCCATCGCGGCCTTGATATCATCGATGACATCATAGATCACGCTGTAGTATCGGATATCGATACCATAGTCGCCGGCATTGCGTTTGGCCGAGGCATCGGCACGCACGTTGAAACCGATTACCAGGGCATCCGAAGCGGCCGCCAGATTGATATCGGACTCGTTGATACCGCCAACCCCGGTAGCGACCAGTTTGACCCGTACCTCATCGGTGGACAGCTTATGCAGCGCATCACTGAGTGCCTCGGCGGAGCCCTGGACGTCACATTTGATCAGGATATTGAGCTCGGCCACCTCGCCTTCGGCCATCGCATCGAACATACCCTGCAGCTTCTCTTTCTGCTGCGCGGCCAGACGCGCCTCGCGGATGCGGGTTTCGCGCACCTGGGCAATCTCCCGGGCACGGCGTTCATTCTCGACGACGAATACCTCGTCACCGGCATTGGGGGTACCGGACAGACCCAGCACTACCGCCGGGATCGATGGACCGGCGGTGGTAATGGTCTTGGCATTCTCATCGTACATTGCCCGCACACGGCCGAATTCGGTACCGGCCAGCATGATCTGGCCTTTTTCCAACAGGCCGGATTGCACCAGCACCGTGGCGACCGGGCCGCGGCCCTTGTCGAGTGATGCCTCGACCACGATACCCTTGGCCAGGCCACGATCGACCGCCTGCAGTTCCAATACCTCGGCCTGCAGCAGGATCGCTTCCAGCAGTTCATCGATACCTTCACCGGTATGGGCGGATACATTGACGAACATGTGCTCTCCGCCCCACTCTTCCGGAATCACTTCCTCGGCGGACAGTTCGTTACGCACCCGGTCGGGATCGGCATTTTCCTTATCGATCTTGTTGACCGCCACGATCAGGGGCACATCGGCCGCCTTCGCATGTTGAATCGCTTCCTTGGTCTGCGGCATCACACCATCGTCGGCGGCGACCACCAGGATTACCACGTCAGTGGCCTGCGCACCACGGGCACGCATCGCGGAGAACGCGGCATGGCCGGGGGTGTCGAGGAAGGTGATAGTGCCCTGCGCGGTATCCACGTGATAGGCACCGATATGCTGGGTGATGCCACCGGCCTCGCCGGATGCCACCCGGGTTTTGCGGATATGATCCAGCAGCGAGGTCTTGCCATGATCGACATGGCCCATGATAGTCACCACCGGCGGCCGCACGGCAAGATGCTCTTCCTCGCCCTCGGTCTTTTTCAGCAGTTCCTCTTCAAAATCTTCTTCCTTGGCCACCTGCGCCTTATGCCCCATTTCCTCGACCAACAGGATCGCGGTATCCTGGTCCAGCACCTGGTTGATCGTGGCCATGGTACCCATCTGCATCAGGGTCTTGATCACGTCACCGGCCTTGACCGCCATCTTCTGCGCCAGATCGGATACCGAGATCGCATCAGGGATATCAATCGTACGGATTACCGGGGCGGTGGGTTTTTCAAAGCCATGGATATTTTCCGGGACCTGGGCGGCGGGTCTGGACACCTTTTTCTGCTTACCCTTGCGCTGGACATGCTCCGCACCTTCCTTGACGTGTAATTCCTTGCGCCCATAACGGGTGTGTTTCTCATCTTTATCCTGGGCCGGTTTCTTGGCCTTGCCATGGCGGCCACGATCTTCGCTTTGGCCAAGCACCGCGGCCTCGGCGGCAGCAATATCCTGCTCAGGCTTGGCTTCTGCAGCACTTCCCGCCTCAGCCTTGGCCTGTTCTTCCCTGGCCTGTTGTTCCTGTTCCAGCCGCGCCTGTTCTTCCTCCCTGGCGCGCTGCTCTTCTTCGGCTTTAAGCCGTGCTTCCTCGGCCTCGCGCTCGGCTTTTTCCTGTTCCGCCTTCAGGCGCGCTTCTTCCTCGGCTTTTTGCTGGGCGATCAGGGCTTCCTCGCGGGCCTTTTCCGCCGCCAGTTCTTCCTGTCTCTTGGCCTCCTCGGCCTCGACCTCGGAACGGCGCACATAGGTGCGCTTCTTGCGCACCTCGACATTGATCGAGCGCTGGGTCGTGGTTCGGCCGGTGCCGCCGCCACTGACCTTCAATTCGGTCTTGCTCTTGCGGCGCAGGGTGATCTTGCGTGGTCCCTCGGGCTTGTCCTTACCATGGCTGGCACGCAGGGATTCCAGCAATTTCATCTTGTCATCGTCTGAAATCGGGTCGTCGGAACTACTAACCTCTACCCCTGCATCGCGCAGTTGATCCAGTAGTTTATCCACAGAGACCCCTATGACCTCTGAAAGCTGTTTTGCTGTTACGTTTGACATCTGTTTCGATCCCGACTCAAGTATTAATTTACAACTATGCTCTGGTTGATGGCAGACTTATTCGGCCTCTTCGGCGAACCAGGGTTCACGCGCTTTCATAATCAATTGCGCGGCAAAATCCGCATCGACGCCCTCGATACCTTCCAGATCATCCACCGCCTGCTCGGCCAGGTCCTCCATCGACACGATACCCTTGCTGGCCAGTTTGAGGGCCAGCTCATCGTTCATCAATTCCATATTCAGCAGGTCTTCCTGCGGCTCACCCGGCTCCTCGTGCTCCTCGCTGGCAATCGCCATGGTCAACAAGGCATCACGCGCGCGGCCTCGGAGCTCCTCGACGATCTCTTCGTCGAATTCTTCGATCTGCATCAGTTCCGTGGCCGGGATGTAGGCCACTTCCTCGACCGACGACAGGCCTTCCTGGACCAGGATCATCGCCACTTCCTCGTCGACATCGAG
>JAAUXZ010006891.1_pt1 | contig 11337 bp, 6 predicted proteins | sample 7278131 | NCBI WGS metagenome assembly JAAUXZ01 (sample SAMN14350119, study PRJNA611818) | marine sediment metagenome | isolation source: surface marine sediment (3m) | place: French Polynesia: Moorea | collected 2018-08
AGCACGAAGAGTTCTACAAACACCTTGCCCATGACTGGAACCCACCTCTGGACCGGATGCACTTGAAATTCGAAGGCACCACGGAATACTCGGCCCTGCTATATATCCCGACCAAAGCCCCGTTCGATCTTTTCCAGCCTGAGCGCAAACACGGCATGCAGCTGTATTGCAAACGCGTCTTCATTATGGACGACTGCAAAGAGCTCATGCCGGAATACCTGCGTTTCGTCAAAGGTGTTGTGGACGCGCCGGACCTGAACCTCAACGTCAGCCGCGAGATCCTGCAAAAGGATCGCCTGGTGATGAACATCCGCAAGAATCTGGTTAAAAAAGTCCTCGAACAATTGGGCAATATGGATTCGGAAAAGTATGAAACCTTTTATGGCGAATTCGGCCAGGTGATCAAAGAGGGCATCTACACCGAACCGGCCAAAAGGGATAAAATCGCCGCCCTGGCACGATACAAGACGACCACATCAGGTGATCAGTGGGTTTCCCTGGACGATTATGTCAAAAACATGCAGGCGGACCAGAAAGAGATCTTCTATATAACCGGCGACAATCTCAATGCCTTGCTCAACAGTCCACACCTGGAAAACTTGAAGGAAAAGGACTATGAAGTCCTGCTGATGACCGACCCGGTGGATGAATGGGTGGTGCAGAGTCTGACGGAATACGACGGCAAGCCCCTCAAGAGCGCCGAAAAGGGCGACCTCGACCTGGACCAGGCAGACGACCCCAAAGAAGACGAATTCAAAGGGCTCTTTGGGTTCATCAAGGGGCAATTGGAAGCAAAAGTCAAAGAAGTCAAAGCATCTGCCCGCCTCAATGAATCCGTGGCGTGCTTATCCGGTGACGATCATGACATGAGTGCCTATATGGAAAAAATATTGAAAGCCTCGGGCCAACCGTCACCGGAAGTCAAACGGGTTTTAGAACTCAACATGGGCCACCCGCTCATGGGAAAAATCAAAACCCTGTTCGAACAAGACCGGGACAATGCCTCACTCAATGACTACTGCAACATGCTGTTCGACCTGGCAGTGATTGCAGAGGGCGGCAAATTGGACAACCCGGCCCGATTCTCTAAACTCGTCGGAAACGCCATGGCCGACTCGATGGATTAGCCAACCCCAACCGGAGTTTCAACCGACGCCGGGCACCAGCGGCCCGGTGTCGGATCAGCCGCTAAAAGCCACCGCCTGCCCGTTCATGCGGATAACCCCTGCCATATAAAATTTGACAAAAACCAGCCGTCTATATAAACATCTATGTTTAAAGGCCTTAACTGCATTCCAATGGTCTATGAGGGGCCGACCCTAACAGCGGTCTTTGAAACAGATGCTCGCCATCAACCAGCCTTACAGCCTGCTGATTCTCCTCTCCGGGATCATTCCGGCTGGATTGGCCGCCGCCATTTTGATCCGGCGCCAGAATCTGGGTTCCCGTGCCTTCTTTGCCCTGATGGCGGGTGCTGCCACGTGGGCATTGATCAGCCTGTTTGAGATCCATTCGAACGACCTGCCAACCCAAATTTTTAGTTACCTGTTCAAGCACGTGTTCATCGTCTATGTACCTGTTGCGTGGCTGGCTTTCAGCCTTTTCTATTCCCACCGAATACGGACACTGAAGTGGCGGTATATCGCCCTGCTGATGATGTTACCGACAGTGACGCTGATCCTGGTGAGTACCAATGGACATCATCACTTGGTCTTTGAACAATTCGAACGGTTCACCTTCGACCCCTTCGATCTCATTCGACCCACCTACGGGCCCTATTTCTGGGTCCATTTGGCCTACAGCTACAGCCTCTTTCTCATCGGATGCCTGTTGCTTGCCAGGCCACTTCGCCAAGGACCGACGCCCTGGCAAGAGACGGTCCCCTTGATCGGGGCCATGGTGGTCCCATGGGTGATGAGTGCATTGTCTGTATTCAACATCGGCATCTTCGGTCTTTTCGACCTAACTGTTCCAGCCTTTGCTCTTGGCGGAATGGCTTTATTTTGGGGCACCCTTCGCCATGAACGGCAGGATGTTGCCGCCATGGCCAGGGACATCATCATGGAATACATGACAGAGGCCGTAATCGTCGTAGACCGAGCCGAACGGATCATCGATCTGAACGGGATCGCACGCAAGCTGGCCGGAATAGGGCGGACAGACGTGGCGGGGGCACGGGCGGCTCATATTATTGGCTGGTGGCCGGATCTGCAGGCGAATGATCAGACCGTCGGCCCTCGACGCATTACCGATCTGGAACTGCAGGTCAACGACCAACTCCGCATTTACCAGGTCGCGGCCATCCCGTTGCGCTTCAATGAGACGCTTGTGGGTACACTGGTCACCCTTAACGACGCCACCGATGCACAAATGACCCAACTGGCGCTGAGAGAAAGTGAAGAACGATTTAAATCCCTGAGCGAAAACGCTCCAGTCATCATCTTCTCGCTGGATGAAAACGGCAGGGTCAACTACGTCAATCCGGCATGGCAGGCGATCTTGGGCCACCCGCGTGTTGAAGTAGCCGGCAAGGCATTGGTTGCTTTCATCGATGAAGAAGATCGAACGAAAGTTGACCAGGCATTCAACCAATTGGTTCAAGGAGATCTGAAGGCGGCTGAGATCTCCATTCGAGTCATCCATCAAAACGGATCCACGCGGCTGTTTCACGCCATTGCCGCGACAAATTGCACTATTGAAGGGCGCATTACCGGTATCATAGGCCTGGCCAGAGACATCACTGAAGAAAAAGAGCTGCAGAAACAGCTTTTTCAATCCCAGAAGATGGAGGCCATTGGAACACTTGCGGGAGGTATTGCCCACGATTTTAACAACCTTCTCATGGGAATCCAGGCCAATACTTCCCTGATTCGCATCGATGCCGCAGACAATGCAAGGGTCTCAAAGAAAGTGGCCCGCATTGAAGAACAGATACAAAGTGGAGCCGCGCTGACCCGCCAACTGCTTGGCTATGCCCGTAAAGGGAAGTATTCGGTATCCATCTTCGACCTGAATGGATTGATCCGAGATGCCCTGAACGTGGTGCACCGCACCAATAAAGGCATTGTCATACACAGCCGCCTGACAGAAGAACCCGCATTGATTCAAGCCGATCAGGGCCAAATAGAACTTGTGCTGCTCAATCTTTTTCTAAACGCCATAGACGCCATGCCCGGCGGTGGTGAGTTGACCGTTTCGACCCGATCCGGTGACGCCATGAAACCGGGGCAAATTCTGCTTCAGGTGAGCGACACGGGCATTGGAATGGACAAAGCGACCCGCGGAAGAATTTTTGAACCGTTCTTTACGACCAAAGAGCTGGGGCAGGGTACCGGTTTGGGAATGGCGTCGGTTTATGGGGTCGTCAAAAACCACGGTGGTGATATCGAGGTCGCCTCAGAACCGCATAAGGGCACCCGGTTTACCATCATTTTACCAAGCGCAGAACCGGCAACGGATCAGTGCGGCCGTCCATCGTCAAAGGAAGTTCAAGGTGCCAGCGGAGGGAACATACTACTGGTCGACGACGAACCACTGATCTTGAAGTATTGCCATGAGCTGATCGGCAGTTTGGGGTATGCCGTGGTGTCTGCCCAGGATGGTGCGGAAGCTGTCGAGCGGTTCAAACAAGATCCGCAGGGATTCGATCTGGTTATCCTGAATATGGTCATGCCCGGCATGGATGGTGTGCAATTATTTGAAACACTGGAAAAAATCGACCCTGATATAAAAGTCATCATCACCACCGGGTGCGCCGTAGACGATCGCGTCTCCAACCTGACCGCCGGTGGACGACACGGCTGTCTGCAAAAACCCTTTGGACGCGCCGACCTGGCAAGAATGATCCAGCAGGTTTTGTCACCATTGCCATGCGATGATGGGCAGCGCTTCAACATCCTGCAGTTTTAAGCTGGGCTCATCTTCAGATTGATTGGTAATGTTCTGGCGGATTGTCCTGGCCTATGATGCCGCTTTCAGCCGGTGGATGATGGCTTTTGCCGGTATTAAACCCGTGGCGCTGGCCGAAACGATATTGCCGGCCACCCCCGGTCCGTCTCCGGCGACAAACATGCCACGTACGGCTGTTTCCAGATGCTGATCCGTTTCCACCTGGGTGGCGAAAAACTTGATCTCCGGCGCATACAGCAGGGTCTCATCGTTGGATACTCCGGGAACCACCTGATTCAGTTTTTCCAAGCCTTCGATGAGATTGGTCAGGATCCGCTCCGGCAGCGCCATGGCAATATCGCCACATACCACATCGGTCAAGGTAGGCGTGATATAGCCTTTGCTGATGCGATGCCATGTCGACCGACGGCCCCGTTTCAAGTCACCGAAGCGCTGCAGGATTGGCTTGCCGCCACCAATGAGGGTGGCCAGATGCCCAATGGATTCTCCATAGGCCTGGTTGTCGGTCACCGGTTCTGTTAGGACGACTTTTGACAGGAATGCGAAGTTACTGTTCTGCGACTTCTTGTCGCGGAAGGCGTGGCCGTTGACGCAGACAAACCGGCTGTAATTTTCCATGGCCACGTACCCCCCCCTGTTGGTGCAAAAGGTCCGGGTCTGGTCATCATACTTTGAGGTCTGCACAAAAAAGGTGGGATCATAAATAATATCGCACAGGTCCTGCATGATGTCGTTGTGCACTTCGACGCGAACCCCGACCTCAATGCCTCGCTGACTCAACCCCAAGTCGTGCTGACCGGCCACTTTTCCCATCCAGTCCGCGCCTACCCGACCCGGGGCCAGAATGACATGGTTGGCGCCATAGGACTTGCGGTTTGTGGTGACACCGGTCACCTGCCCCTTTTGCACCTGGATCTCACGGACTTCTTCGGAGGTATGGATAACGACCCCTTTGGCGCGAATATGGTCAGCCATATCAGCGATGTAATCCGGCAGGCAATCGCTGCCCAGATGTTTCTGTTTGATGATCAGCAGGTCAATGCCATGCTTTTTGGCAGTTTTTCGGATGGCCCGGGCCGTTTGCATATCTGTGGGATAGACCGGTCCGTCCATCCCGAAACGGTTGAAGATCACCTCGGTTTCATCGATCAAACTTTGAGCATCTTGGGTCGGCAGAAACTGAGTGAGATCGGTTTTACCCAGCTTGTGAATGTAATTGAGCTTGCCGTCAGAAAAAAGACCGGCACCCCCCACCCCACTGAGAATATTGCAAGGTTTGCACCTCTGGCAGACATCGTTGGCCTTCATCGGGCACTTGCGGCGCAATGGCGCCTTGCCTTTCTCAATCAGCAAAATGCGGTAATCGGAATGCTCGCTAAGGTAGTAGGCTGCAAAAAGACCGGCCGGTCCGGCACCAACTATGATCACGTCGTAGTCTTGTCTGGACTGTTTTTTGGATACTGCCAAGGGTTACCTCGCTCATTTCCGCGGGAAGGTCACGGTAATCTAGATTAATAGAATGTGTCAATTATTGCGATGACTGAAGTTTCATGGCCAGTTCAGCTACGCGAAACCCGAGTTTGCGGCCGTTCTCAGCAGCCCCGCTGTCCGGAGCACCCACACAGCCGACGCCGTAATGGCCGGTGGCCGAGATGGGATCACCAACGATGATCATGCCATAGATCAACATGGCCTGGATGATGGATATCATGGTGGTCTCCTTGCCTCCGGTAGGATCGCCCGAGGTGGTGAACGCCGCGCCAATCTTATTCTCCATCTGTCGTCTCACGGATACGAAGTCGTCAAACACTTTTTTGAGCTCGGCGGCCATGGTTCCGAAATAGACCGGGGATCCAGCAATAATGCCGGCGCTGTTGATAAAGTCATCGCGGGTCACCCCGTCGGTATGGCGCAACACCACCTCTACCCCGTTAACCTGGGAAGCCCCCTCGGCAATGGCTTCAGCCAGCCGCCTGGTATTCCCGCCTTTGGAAAAGTACAAAACCAACAGCTGCATTTGAACCCTCCTGATCTGTTTGATCTGACTGCCAGGCCGATCGGCTGCTACTATAGAGCACAACACGGTCATTGATCAAGCCCGGAAAGAATGCCGATCCGGATATGCAGCACAGGAAATCCACATGAGGCCAACTTTGTCTTTGACTCTTGAACCGGACCCCTCATATAATGGCTGGGTATAGACAAAATTAAGCATGTCTCATCTGCAATCAATACGCATCAGGAGGAGGTTAGTATGGCAGTCAAGGTAATCATTAAGCGTAGAGTACCCGAGAGCAACGCCAGAGAAATGATCCCTCTGTTCAGGAAAATGCGGGCCATGGCGATGAACCAGGAAGGCTACATCGCTGGAGAGACGCTGCGCAACATGAACGACCCCGAGGACTTTATCGTCATCAGCAATTGGCAATCCTCAGATCATTGGGTCAAATGGCTGGAGAGCACGGACCGGCAGAAAATACAAGGCCAGATCGACAACCTGCTGGGCGGCCAGACACAATACGAAATTTATCACTACGGATTTTCCGAGTAATCCCGCGAAACCTCATCTGATGTTGAATGACTTGGGCTTCAGTACCATCAGAAGCCCAAGGTGCGGATAATCACACCGGAGACACTCCTCAAATCATACCAGGCCTGGCGCAGGGCCGTCCGTGAAGCCGCCAGGCTGACCTGAGCACGGATCAAGTCACGCTGTGCCTCGTTGAGGCGCACCAGAGACCCTACGCCGGCTTTATACTCTTTTTCGACCAAATCCCTGTTTTGATTCACCAGCCGTTCATTGGTCCTTTGGAGAAGCAGTTGTTTCTGGGCTGAAAGCACCCTTTCGGATGCTGAGCGGACTTCTGAAGTCACATTGATTCTGGCCGATTCACGAATCTTTTCAGCTTCGAGCAATCTGGCTTTGGCCTCCTGATGCTGTGCACGGGTCAGCCCACCGGAGAAGAGATTATAGGTCAATTGGATACCGATGGTATTGCCAAAATCATCGGTTTCGAATCCAGGGTCATCCGTTCGTTCGCCGGCGTATGAAGCCGACAGGGAAACCGTTGGATAGTAATCCGCCCGTTTGGCCTGAACGTCGGCCTCGGCCTGCTGAACCACCCACTCATTTTGCCGAAGATCCGGACGCAGTTCAACGGCTTCTCCAATGAGGCGATCCACCGCAGGAGCTTCAAGTTCTGAATCTGAAATGGGCTCCAGTTCGGATAACTGGGTCTGTTCCGGAAGGCGGGCGTGGGGAACCCCCAACAGTGCGGCCAAGCCAATACGTGCCGTCTGGTAGGCTCTCTCTGCAACAATGCGCTCGGCCTGGGCCGAATTGGCCTTGACTTCGAAATTGAGGACGTCGCTTAATGCACCGGTTCCCACATCGTACCGAAGCCTGGCTTCGGTAAGTAATCGCTGATTGAACGATTCATCGGCTTTGGCGATGGCAATGCCCTCAAGGGCAAGCTGGGCAGACAAAAAGGCATCGCTAACCGCCTGCAGCAGCAGGCGCTTGGTATCTTCACGGGCGGCGTCAACGGATTGGTAGGCATGCCGGGCTGCCGCGAGGTTGAATTTGCGTGCAAAACCGTCGAACAAAACCCAACTGGCACTCAGACTTGCGGAATAGAAAAGCTCGGGGTCATCCACCGTCGTGCCAAGTGCCAGGGCCATGAGCCGCTGAGACTCAAGTGCATTCTCTGATAGGGTGACCTGGGAGCCGGACAGCCCCAGATCAAGTCGTGGCCAGTAAACAGATTTGGACTGTTCGATGGCCTGACGCGCCTGCTCCACACGCGCCTTGGCGACATCGAGGGTGGGGTTGTCCGCCAGGGCAATCTTGGCGGCAGTTGGCAGGTCCAGGATGGTGATCGTATTGATATCCACGCGCCCTTCATCAGAGCTGCCGGCCGCCTGCCCAGGTGCATGCCATATCAGAGCCGCTGCGGTCCACAACAGGATCACCGCACGGCCGGGGATTCGATCTGTTAACCAATTCATATCTACTCCTTCTCGCCTCTACTTTTTTTCCAACGGGCGGCACCGGATCAATCGATGCGCGCACATACCAAAGGATCGATGCGCTGGTTTGGGCAGGCACCCTTACCTTTAGGGCACGCTCCCCGAGGGTTTTTCAGCCGGGTGCTATTTCAAGGAGGCCAGCGCGAAAAGGTCACTCATCCCGGCCAACACAATCAATGCGTAATTGACCAGCCGAAGGATAGTCGGTGACCATAGTAACCCTGTACGGCAAAGTCAATGATTGGACACTCGATGCTTTCAAATTCCGGCAAGTGGCTTTGGCTGTCTCCATCGGACCAGAGCGGACCGCTCCGGCGTGGATGATAGGGCGGGCATTTCAATGGAGACACGCGAACCCGCCGGGTGGCGGATTCGCGTGTCTTTTCAGGAATGGATAGAATAAGACCTGGGCTATGGAATCAGCCTGGATCTTTGGATGTCCAATGGGTCGTCGCCTTATCGGAAACGGAAGTAATTTTGATTCGCAACGCTTGGCGAGCCCGTTTCTGTCGCACGACCATCACTTCCGCCCTGCAGGGAACCGGCATTTCCCGAATGGTCAACTGTTTGCCATTGATGCCGATGATGATGGTCTCGTCGAACAGAGCATAGACCGTCCCGGAGCTTGTGGTCACCGATTGGAGGGTTTTCTTCACAATGGTGGCTTTTCTGGTGGGAGGCTGAACGATGCGCTCTCCTTCAGGATTGGTCACCGCTCGAGCCGGCCCCTTTGCCGCAGCTGGTGCGGACAGACAGAATACCACCATCAGCATCGCAATTGTCAGACAACTCATCTGTTTCATGGTTATGCTTCTCATGTCGTCATTGTTCCTTTCATCAAGAGGGTACCCGTACGCTTGATCCGATCCAACAGATGGCCTACTCCTGATAATCCCACCATTCAGTAATCATACTCCGGAAATACAAGGTGTCGGTGGGCGATCCACCTTCTCCGCGGTTACTCATTTGAAGTTTGGAAGTCGCTCCGCCTTCGAGACCGACGTGGAATACGATCTTCGGCGCCGGAGTACCTTTCAGGAGGTTATCGTTCCGGATTTCGACAAGCTCCTCGGTGGACGAGGAGGTGCTGCCGTCAGGATTGGTGAGGGTCACCGTCTGAGTTCTCAGATTGTCCTCATCAATGTCGAATATCTGACTGGTATAACCGGTTCCGGTCTCGTAGTAGAGACCCAGCAACTGGGTATCCCCACCCATGCCGCACACATCGGAATTGGGTGTGAAGGTGGGGGTCAGCACGATACCGCCCAGAATGGCCGACCGCGTGATGATCCGCTCGGATGGCAGGTTGCCGTTTCTGATCAGCGACAGGTACCAGCCGTCCTCCGACCAACGCATATAGTTGACGAATTGGCTGAACTCGGCGGGTTCCGATTTCCATCCCAGCACGTAGCCGTTGGTGGTCACCTCGATATCGTCGGTTTCAAAAAGATCATCACGCTCCATGGCTTTGCTCGAGCCGAAGTTATGATAATAATTGCCGCTCATGCCGTCATATTTTCCGCGGTTATAGAACGGATCTTTGATCCCGTACATGTACTGCTGGTCATCATCGAAGAGGTCGAACTTGGACAGATAGCGCCCCGTGCCGAAGTAGACCAGAACATTGTCCATTTCATCCGTCGATGTGGCCAGCTTCACCGTTACGGGTCGATCCGAGTAGAACAAGGTCGACAGTTGCCATTGGGTCGGCTCATCATCATAGACCGCATTGTCGCCGGTATACCCGTCCCACGCGCAGCTGTAGCACGGTACGGTAATTTTCAGAATATCCGACGACCAGCCGTTGCCATTGTAGTAATTGTTGGCCAGGTAAATGGCGTCGGCATTGGCCGTCTGGAACACATCCAGTACCAGGGCGTCGTTGAAGTATCCGTTTCCAGCCTGAGTGGCGGCATCCACCGTTCGGATTTCGCCATAGAGCCAGTCGTTGCCCCCAGAGCCGATGGGCTCGCCGGTCTCCAGATCCACCACGTAAATATAACCGCCGTTGTCACTCTGGCCGTCGTATTCCGTCGGTCCCGAACCGAACACCAGGAACCAGCGGTCACCGACACGAACCGGTGCCGGCACGCTGTAGCTCATTCCCAGGTTGTCGTACGTCCGCTCCCACATCAGGCGCGGGCTTCGCGGTTCAGTGATATCCATTAAGACATAAGTGGGCGAAAAGGTTCGAGTGGTCACACCACCGCCGAAATCTTCGTCCACGGAGATCGACTTGGCGCCCATGCCCATTCCAAACACCATGAAGGTACCGAAATTGGGTTCGTTGTCACTGTCGGAGTAGTGGGTTTCATCCGGCAGGATGTTGGCGTCGAAGACCCTCGGTTCGCCGTCTACGAAATAGGTGTGGGTGTATTCGGGCGAGCCATACCATTTGAGGTGCGGCAGGACGCTCTGGGGAATATAGGCCCAGAGCTCATCGCCGATGACCTCATCGGACCCAACACCGGCCGGCGCCACGTAACTGGGATCGCCGTCGCTGTTCTCTGTGTAGACCCAGTTGGTGAAAGCGTGCATCATACCGTCATTGGCGCCAACATAGATCATCGTCTCCCGATCGGCATAAGCGGCCAGGAATTCAGCATACGACCCATCGTTGTAGAGCTGATGAAACCGCTCCGCCGGTCGGGCCACCACGATGGGGGTGGAATGCACAATGTCTCCCAGGCGCCAGGTGGCGCCTGCCAGGGTACGGTTGCGCAGCCCGGGCACATCATTGCCTTGAATATAGGTAATCAGGTTGTCCACCCGTTCGTCGGGGGTCAGTCCATAGGCATCCCATTTACCGGTGCTGGACAGATCGGACAATCCCAGGAAGGGCTTGATTTCAGGAGCCATACCGGTGTCGAAAAAGACAACGTCCCCACTGCTGTCGATGGTCGTATCGGTGGTGGGCATGCCGGTAGACCCGATGTAGGTAAAGAGCTTGCGCGGTCGTCCAGAAGCCGAAATGTCCCGATTGGCCAGGACCGTTCCAGCTTCGAACAGCGGGTTCACTGTGTCCAGCGGAATTTCATCGTAGTCGGTGAGGTCGCAATCCTCCACAACGCATTGGTAGTCCTTGCCGTTGTCCGGGTTGTAGAGAAAATGGGAGTTATAGACCCGGGCCACGGTGTCACCGTTTTCCCCGATGACAAATTCGACAATACGATCGGTGTTTCCGGAGGCATTATTCTGACCGGTGGAGTTTTGCAGATCGAGTGTCTTGTTGCCGGTGGTGTCTTCACGCAGGTTGCCCCACGGATCGACCCACAGGGTCTCCAGGTATCCTCGCCAGCGGCCTTCTTCCAAGCCCTCTGTGACCAGGGGCCGGAAATAGGCCTGCACTGAATTACCCGCACCTTCGGTGTTGGTCGAGAGCACGGAGGCAGCCGTACC
>JAAUXZ010002849.1_pt1 | contig 11326 bp, 8 predicted proteins | sample 7278131 | NCBI WGS metagenome assembly JAAUXZ01 (sample SAMN14350119, study PRJNA611818) | marine sediment metagenome | isolation source: surface marine sediment (3m) | place: French Polynesia: Moorea | collected 2018-08
AGCTGCAACCAAAAGATCGTAGATGTCGCTGTCGAGAATGACTTGGTCAAGGGAACGCATTGGTTTGGCGGTGATGTCCATTGCAATCCTGTAGGAGTTGGGATGCTTGCCTGTCTGGAATTCCTTGGCACGTGCAGCAAAACCATCCAGAACGCGCTGGGCAGCACCAGCACGTGACTTCGGAGTGTTGGTGTCCTGCCCAACAATGCAAATGATGCTCTGCCAATCATAGCTGCTCTTGAGGGTTGGGTCCTGGGGCATTGCCGTGGCACCATCGCAACCCTTGCGCTTGGTGATGGAAAGAATACCCAATGACTCACGCCATTCATCATCATCCTTTGCCGCCCTGAATTCCTTGTGGGTGAATGCAGCCTTCTGATCTTTGTAGTTGTAGAGAACAATGTGGAGGACGCCAATGCCAAACCCTTCAATGACTGCACGGTTGTCAAAGTTCTTTTTGACAGACTTGACTGAGCCAGCAGTGAAGCCTCCCACAGTGAGTGAAGTGTCTGGAGTGACAGTCTTTGGAGCTTTGACTTTCTTTGGAATGGGGGATGCAGGGATCATCTTTTGGGGCTTGACACGAGATTTCTTGGCAGCAATGGCAGCAGCTGGTTTTCCATTGGTGCATTCATCCTTTGGAAACAACTCACGTGGGGTGAAGACAACATTGGTTGTGGTGCCCTTCATGTTGTTGGTGTCCTTTTTCCAAACACTGCTAGCTTTGCGAGCAGCTTCACGTTGAACCAATCCAGAACGCCTTGAAACGGTGCTGACACCAGCTTTCTTGGGAGGGGATTTCTTCTTCAATGGGGTTCCCTTCTTGTTGGGGGGTGACAAATAGGAATCAAGCTGTTTCATGGAGGCAGTGAGCCTCTTGTCCTTCTTCTTCTTGGCAGCAATTGCCTTGGCAACAGCTGCAGCAGCAGCTTTCTTGGCAACACCAGCATCCTTTTTTGCAACTGATTTCTTCTTGGCCTCACTTGCCTTCTTCTCAGCAATGGCAACCCTTCCTTTGGCCAACCTACCTTTGTTCGTGCTCCTAGTTGTGGTCATCTGTGTGAACAGTCATGAGGGAGTGACATGCATCAATGGTGTTGTTAAGTTTAGTGTGCAAGCAACAGATGGACGAGTGGGCAAAAAATCACAGGAATGCAAGGAAGACAATCAAGGAATCATTGTGCTTCAGAGTGATTGTTGGATGCACTGTCTGGCTCAATGGTGTCCTCAGATGAGTCGTTGTCACTGTCATCATCAACAGGAATGTCCACTCGTCTGGTGCGTCCCATGGTCATTTGCATTTGCCAGCGCAAGCCCAATCTGCGGTTGATCCTTTGCCGGCGCAACATCCAACGAACATAGCGAGTCATGGCTCTGCTGTCCAAAGTGTCAACACTGTTTAAATAGTGACCCCTCATGAGGGCTGCACGCCAATCCCATTGCCAAGTTGAAATGGCACCTCGATTGCGGGGCCTTGCCCCTTCACGCCATTCAAACCATCGATGAGTGGTGTGGTCATTGCACCATGGACACAGAAGGCTGTGTGCGCCACGAATTCGGAGTGCGTTCCACCAAGAGGTCATGCATTGCCAGCAAATGGGGGCTCCGCAGCATTGCATTTGCACCCCATTTGTGGATGGGCAAAGGAGGCACATGCCGCAGACAGTTTCATTGGGGTATCTCATCCAGTCAAGGAATTCCATCGTCAAATGCCATGGGTGTTCACCAGCGATGCTGGGTCCAAGGGAATCAATGCTTTGGTCATCGTCTGAAATGGGCATTCTCACCTGCAAAGGATGGAATGTGAGGACACGATGGGAGACAACAGACATGAGTGCTCATCTTAGACTGTGATCACATGAAACAAGCATGAAGTGTTGAATGAAATCAGTTTAGATCCAAGAAGACAGCAACGCCATTGACAACATTGTAGGGCCTTTTTGGGCGGCGGAATGCTTCTGCTGTGAATGTCGTCATGGCATTCACGAAGTCCCAGAAATGGGGGAATTGAAACCGACACACAGGACAACGCCCTTCAAATTGGGTTGGCCTGACATTCTCATAGTCCTCAGTGTCAAGGTCCCACATTTCAAACAAGCAACAGAAATGAAATGCGTGACCACATTTGGTGACAAATGAATCATTGATGTGCATGTGTTCCAAGCAGATGGGGCATGCTTCACCAATTGAATTGTCATCCTCATCACAGTCGATGGCAATGATCTCTTTCGGCTGGTTGCTGCCATGGATGGTGATGATTTCCTTTGGGTTGTTCTCATTGTCAGTCAAGTCAAATGTGACAATGGCTTTGGTTGATGCACGGATGCTTTCATGGAAGGTGATGGTTTCCTTTGGGTTGTTGTCATCCTCAGTCAAATCAAACGTGACAATGGCTTTGGTGGACATACCTGAATGGAAGTGAAGTGCAGACAGGGGGGGAGCAACAAGGCTAAACTTAGAGTTCAATCAATTCAAATGGTTGCCACAGGCTGCGATGAGTGGGACGAGTGGGTGCTGTCCTGGCAATGTGCTTGGGTTGGTGCTGGATGGACCCAAGTGCAGGACGCTTGCTTGGTTTTCCAGTCCTGAAGGGATTGGCTGAAAGGAATTCAGCAAGCTTCATGTTGGGGGGGCAAACTCGACACTCAAGTGGAATGCGTTGAAAGCGTTCCAGCATGAGCTCCCATCCTTTCGAACTGGCTGGTGTGCCAGCAGGTGGGCATGGTTTGGGTTGTTTGGACAGATTGGCTGTGGCCCTGATGCCAAGCTCTTCCTCCAGCCACCACAAGCTTGGGTCACCATTGCACCATGGGCATGCCACCTCAGCTTGAGGTCCCCAACGGGTGTCTTCCCACCAGTCTTGCAGACACTCCGGGCAAACTGGTGCCCCACAACAAGGCATTGAGACCCCACAGCGTGGTCCACACAGCACACAAACACCCATGGCCTTTGGCTTGGTCCTGGATTCGAATCTCTTGGATTCAAACCAACAGCAGCCTTGCATCCAAGAAAGGAAGTCATGTGTGTTGGGTTCAATTTGGAACTGGGCTGTGAACATACCTATCGTGATGGACACACATGTTAGTGGGATCAAACAGACACTCCAAAGAACATAGTGAAGCTGACCTGCAGTGATCATCCAAACAACCACCAAGATGCATTGGAAGGGAGACCATGATGGTCATTTGTCATGATGGCCGAGTTCAGGGTTTGTTATCGATCAGGGTTTGTTGTATCATGACAAGTGATCATGCGCAACATCACACAAGCGGTGCGATCGGCCAGTTAGCGAGCGAAAGCACGACGGGCTGCCCGTGGCAGACACAAAAGCGGGAGGGAGGTAACCTGGATGTACTCCTGCCTCGGAGACGACGACAGGAGACCCGGAGGCTCACCTTAGTTCTTCTAGCATCGAGCCAGTTAACCAGTTCATCATAGGAGGGAGGTGGTTACCCCATGCATCATAGCATTGAGAGGTCAACCCGGTACACCACGTGAATAGCTGTCAGACCATGATGGCTTGCTGTCCCTTCATGAGGTGTCTTTCCGTGTGCACATACCTTTGATGGTGCAGTTGGTGACATCCCGGGTTGACATTGGGTTGGGAGGTAACCAATATTGATAATAGGTTGGGTGTTGTCCCGTTGGATTTTATACCGCGCGGACACCAATTCACAGAAAGACATGATGATGGGGTGTGGCCGAAGCCAATATGACAATGGGGTGTGGCCGAGGCCAAGATTGATTGTCCATGGATGTATCAACACAACCCATTCATTGTGGGAGAGCAGAAACAAGCACGGCATCGCGGCAATGGAATCCAACATCGAAGCATCCAGTGTTCATTTTGAAACCCAACGCCACGACATTGAGAGGAGGGGGGGAGAGGCGACCTGTCAGGACAACTCACTTGTGCCATCCACAACCAGTGTATAACCTGGATCCTCTGTACAGCTTTCGATACACTAGTTTTATCATTATCGCATCACGCACCTTGATTGTCACGCAACTGAATATTCCTGTTTTTCGTAATAAAGTGAGGCTCGATTTGTCCCCTTTCGAAGAAGAATCATACCATTAGCTTGGTGACAATAGTACGGGGTTCTCAATTAGGGGATTCGCTTCTCGTATCAAAACAAACCAAACCACTTCCCGAAGCCCGTACTAGTAATTCCGAACACCGTACTGCTGTCACTTAACATTGAGAACGCTAAGCTGCAGTGCGACATCTTGCACATTCCGAACTCCGTACTCGTGATTTTGACCACTGTACTTTGTCGCTAAACACTCAGAACACTAAGGTGCACTATGGCACTTATGGCGGCCCGTAATAGGGTCTTGGTTTTTACACTACAGTACGACCAAGGACGAACAGTGTTCCATTGTGATGGGGATGTGGGTTTTGCATCACGACTAGTCACACGATAAGATTTCAAACCTTGGAAGCGGTTTGCAAGCCCGTCATGTCTGCTTTACACGTTAAAATGACAAGATTCTTCTTGTAGTGCAGGCAAAACGAGAAGTCCGGGCCAACAACACCATCTTTCGAGATGTTCAAGTCCAACAGTTTCAGTTGCATTCATCGTCGACTACCCCGGTGATCGTATCTTTTCCATGTCCTTCACGACCTAGAATCTTGGCATCTGCCTGGGAATCTTGGCATCTATCTGAGCATCTTGGCATCTATCTGAGGTCAGCCACTCGATTATTCTGACACGGTGCTGATGACCCACAGGACCAACAAGTTGATTGCAATCATTCAAGTTTGCGTTACTGGAACGTGGAATCCGACCTTCTTCTTGGGCCGGTTGTTAGGTTTATTATCCTGTTTGAGACCCACGTGCCAAAGGATGTTGCAAGACATGTTCCGAGATGTGTTCCGGACGTGTTCCATCTTTTTAAAATGACAATTACAAGTCTGTACACACACACGATTTACTGCTAAAAATGCTCAAAATACGTTGGCTGCTCGTGAATGGATGGTGGCATTTGCATGTGTTTACAGGGCTGGCCTGCTCGGTTCCGTTTATTTGAAAGATGTTTCGTGCCGATGACAGTTCGCGTATAGACGTCTGCACACCCGCACGATTTACGGCTTAAAATGCGTTGCCTACTCGTGAATGGACGGTAATGGGATTGCAAACAGTGGAGCGATAGCGTGTAGGGTCAATATCGTCTGTGCTTACACACGATCTATTACATTGCATTGTTCGTGTTGAAGGTAATGGACGTACAGACGTCTGTACACACGCACGATTTATTGCTTAAAATGCGTTGCCTACTCGTGAATGGACGGTAATGGGATTGCGAATAGTGGAGTGAAAGCGCGTAGGTTCAATATCGTCTGTGCTTGCACATGATGGCCGCGGTGAGTATTCAAACAGGTGAAAGCAAAACAGCCAGTATCAACTGCCGATGAGCATGAAAATCGACCTAACGGCGGCGCTGCATAGAGAATGGTATGAAAAGGAAGAGTTCATAGACAGCATACTTGTAGAGATGAGGGATTTTAAGATCGGAAAGGAGGGTGTCGAATTCATTGGGTCAAGCAAAATCGAGAGAGAAAAGAAGCTGGTCTCTGTCGTCGCCGGAGGAGACGAATACAACAAACGATACGACTGCAAACATTTCTGGATGGTGTTTCGTTTAGAATACTTAAAAGATCTGAGCAATGAAGAACAGCTACGCATAGTGAAGAGAGTCAAAACGCTTGCAAACGTTCGACGGCGCGCGTTGAAAAGAAAATGTAATAAGGAGAGGCATGGCTTGCTTCAAAAGCGATTGTGCGACGATACCTATTTGTTCCCTTTTGGAAACGATATGAAGAAGGGCGATTGCAGAGAATTCTTTGGGTTTGTGCCCGTTATGCAAAGAAAACCTGTGCGGGACAAGGACGTAGTCCGATGTATGGAAAACACACAACAAGTGTTGGTTCAACGTTTCAGGCCGTGTGCGGAAGTGGGTAGCAATGGGGGTACGTTGTGCGCTAAAAAGCAGAGCATCGGGCTTTCTTTGGCAAAGACTGTTGTCACTGGTGGGTCGCATGCTTGTAAAGAGAAGGGAATAGCCGGAACAATACACAACAACAAATATTTCAACCAACGACGACAGTGCCCTGAAGCTGAAAGACCGAAAGTTGCGTGGCAACGGCGTGCTTGCCTGCTGAAGCGTTTGGAGCGAACCACATTGGATGCGATCACAAACATGATATTGCAAGCCTTTGGGAATGCAATTTGGTTCAAAACAGCAATGGAGAAACTGAAAACTGTGCCTGAAACGAGACTGGTGAAGGGTAACAGGATTCCCTGCTCGCACATCTGGTGGACAGAAAAACCGGAGTACTACAATGTCCATACAGATAATAACACGGTAGGACCTGCATTTTTGTTCACTGCAAGAACATACCAAGGTGGGGATTTAATAACGTACACGAGCGAGGGAAAAATAACTGTACCTTTGGAACGGGGTTGGATACTTGGTGGGTTGTGGGCGCAATATCCCCACTGCATTACAGAAGCAGAAATAGGAAGAATGTCTTTTGTGGTGTATCTCGACTACAGAGTTTTGTTAACGAAATATGTAGAGATGTAATAGTGTAATTTTTTTTTTCATCACTCACCCAATGTGTCCTTGTGGCTTTGCCTTATCAAGTGCTTCAAATGCTCTCGTTGCAATATGGTTAAGCGAGTGGACAAGCCTTTTTTTGAGAAGGCCCACAACTTGGAGCATAAAGAGGAGTCAATATCAGTGAATTGGAACCCATTGGCATTGTAAACGTCATTCACGAGACGAGTCACCAATGCGGATCCCTCAGGCAAATCGTTCAATTTCCCGACATACATTGTCATGTTCAACAGCTCCGTAGGGTGTGGCCTCAACAAGTTGACAATGCGGCTGGAGACCAAAGCAATGTGGTTTGCTCGTGGGTGTTCGGCGACGGAATTTCCGGACCAGAAATGCGCTAGAAGAGTGCCCAAGGCTTTCTCGTCTTCCGAACATGCGCACGGTTCGAGGTGGAAAATCGCAGGCACTCGATTGCCAACATGTTCATCTTGGATGAAGTGTGCTCCGACAGTGAGGAGAAAAGCCAGAGCGCCTTGCAATTCCACTTTGGCAGGTTCTGTGCGTCCGTCGGACAGAGCGTACCATATCTTTGTTGATAACCGCCACATCGAACGAGCCTTGTTGTATTCCTTGTCGTCTTTTTCGTTGTCTTCGTCTTCTTCGTTGTTGTTGTTGTCTTCGTCTTCTTCGTCGTTGTTGTTGTCGTCATCTTTGGCATCGTCGACTGCAAGATTCAACTTGCAGAAAAGGATGCTGGTGATGCAGATGATCCCACCCCGGTCGATGTTTTCGGTTCCATCCTCGTTGATGCTAGTGTTGTCGATGCGGACAGCAGGAGCGGAGTCATTGGCCACAGTCACTAGTTTGTTGGCCAGCACGACTGCTTTGTGCAGCTTCTCATTTGTACAGTGTTCCTCTCCGGACATCCGCACCAACCAAGTCACGATGGAACCCAACACTGCCTCGAATTGGTCCCTCACAACGTCCTCTGTATTGACGTCCGTAACGAAAGAACCCAATGTGGCCTTGGATTGTTCCCCAACGTCTTTGACATGGGCAGCTGTTACGTCGTTGAGGGCTACTGTGCGAGAGATCTTGGGAGCGCGTTGTTTGGTTGCTGAAGACATGATGTGTCACAACGACGACCCCTTGCGTCTGCTGAGCTCCGAATCATCTGGAAAAGGTGTGAAAAACAGCAACAAGCTCGTGACTTGCAGGCGTTGAAACCTCCTTCAAGAGTGAGATGATGTGAAACCAAGACCCCTTTGCCTACAGCCTTAAGCACGCACAGGATTGGCTGAGCACGCACAGCGCGCCTTGGCGTTCTGAATATTTAGTGACAAAGCACAGTGTTCAAAATCACAAATATGGTGTTGTGAATGTTCAGAATGTCACACTGCAGCTTGGCGTTCTCGATGTTGAGTGAGATCAAAGCGTGTTCCAAATCACCAGTGCGAGCTTAGGGAATGGAAGGGGACTCCCCAATTAAATGATTGTCACTCCAACCAGCAATCACTGTGCAATGCTCACGTGAGAGCACTCCAGCTGGAGCAGCAATTGCAACGACAACGGTGACAACAACAACAGCAGCAACGATGAATCACCAATCCATTCCAAACCATGGATCATGTTTTGCTTGATTTGAATCATGCTTTAATTTTTTTCACAATCACAAAGCTAAGTTTAATCTTTATCTGTTCCAATCCAATGATCCAACCAGGGCAATGCAGATCAAAGTGTTTCAACTGAGGTTGGCAAGTGGTTCATCTTTTCACATCAAATGGCACAGTCCTCCGAGACTGTTCCCAAACACAAAAACATTCTTTTAGTGCTCTTGCATCAACTTCAGCAGCCATCAACACTAATCACCTGAGCTTTGCAAGTGGACCAATGTTGTAGTAGTGGGTCAAAATGGCTGGGGTGCATTCATTGATTTGATTTCCAGTGGCGGTTTCATAGGTGCATCTGCCCCTTGTGTGTTCATTGTTGAGGTTCCTCAGGGCAATTTCCAAGTAGTCTGGAACAATCATGCACAACACAAATGCCTGCTCCAACAAAATTCCGCTGCAGAAATTGTGGTGTTTGTCATACACAACTGGGCTGATTCTCGTTGCTGCATTGTTACTCCAAATGGCATGCGTTTTCAACCTGCAGATTGCAGAAGAGCATCTTTTCCTGATGTTCATGTTCCAAATGCTGCTCAATTTGACTTTGTGATGATTCTTTTGGAAAGACTTGAAGATGTATCGCGTGATGACTAGCCCAACATTGTTCCATCGTGTGCTGTGACAGTGATGAGTGGTGAATTCGCTGAACTTGAGGCTTTTCTTTCTCCCTTCCTCTTCTTCGGTGTCTGGGTCAAGTCCATTGTTCATGAAGCCCACAACACAGCCAATGATGCTTTTGGCAAATATCAACTCCCAGTAGGAATGGGCAGAGTGATTTTGTCTGGCTCCACCACGCCCTCCCAAAATTTTGTTGCTGATTGTGTCAGGATGAGGCCATTTGTTGTGAGCCACCAAAATGCACATGGTTGCACGCTTCAACAATCTCAAGTGTGAGATGGTTCCAACCGCTTTCCCCTGGAGCATTGTCCATTCAGCATCATTCACCCTAGCTTTGATGTCATTCCTGATTTCTGTCAAAGTGCTGGACTTGGTCAAGGTCCTGTTCTCAAAAGGCATTGCCAAATCCTCTTCACTGTACCTCTCTGGAGCAGGCATTGGTTGAGGCTGCCCTCCCTCAGGCTCTGGCTGCTGGATAGCAGCCAATTGCTGCCGGAGAGAAGCAATTTCATTTTTGCTAGTCTCTCTTTCAGCCTGCATCCGTTGATTTGCAATTTCATTTGCCCTCTCCATCAGCTGGCCTTGCTGTGCCTCCTCTTCTTTCTCTTCCTCCTCCTGTTGTTGCTGCTGCCTCTTCCACTGCAGATATTCCTGAAACTCTTGCCAGTTCCCCATCTGCTGCTGAGGCTGCCCCTGCTGCTGCTGCTGCCACTGTTGAGATTGGTGCTCATTGTTCCACGGGAACCAAGAACTGAATCTGAAGATGGATCCGCGACTGTTCTGGTAAGATCTGGCTCGGCTGAAGTTGCCAGCCAAATTGGTGGGCTGTAGGTTGGAAGGGGGAGTCACCGGGTTGCGGTTCGCAGGGGGACTGTATGGCTGTGGCGTATTAGCACGACCATGCCTTTGTCCTCCACCACGTCTGCCCTGTCCTCCTGATGCTGTTCCTCTGTCTCTTTGATCTTGCCCTCTACGCAACTCCTGTTCTCGTGCAGCTCGGTCCCCCAGTGCTGCAGCTTCTTCTTCGGCGTCTGCTTCTTCGTCGTCTTCTGCACTTTCCTTATCTGCTTCTTTCGATGCTTCCAGCTCTCTTCCGCCTCCTTGCTCTTCTGGTTCTTCCAATTCTTCCGGCTCTTGTTCTTCGCTTCTCATGGTCGTGCGAAGACGTTTGTGTTGCTCTTCTCTGCGTCGTTGCTCTTCATGGTCATCGCCTGTCATGGCCGTGCGAAGACGTTTGTGTTGCTCTTCTCTGCGTCGTTGCTCTTCATGGTCATCGCCTCTGATGGCCGCGGGAGAATCGTTGCGTTGCTCTTCTCTTTCCCCGCCGAGTCCTCCTTCGGGAGGTGTTTCTCCTCCTTCGCGACGTCCTCCTCCAAGTTCTCCTTCTTCGCTGGGTCTTCCTCCTTCGCCGGGTCCTTCTCCTTCACGACGTCTTCCTCCTTCAGGAAGTCCTTCTCCTTCGCGGCCAAGTTCTCCTCCTTCACCGGGTCCTCCCCCTTGGTCAATTTCAAACATTGGATCGTTTCCTCCCAAGACGTGTTCGCGAAAGTAGTTCATGGGCTGTTGTTACTGAAAGATGCTGTCCTGTCTGGTGTGCTCACGAATGATAGCTTTTCGCTGTTGCGCAAGCGAGCTGTTTTGTGGCTGCTTTCTCTCTGTGACTCCAGCTGTGGTTGGTTGTTGCATTGCAGAAGTCAATCCCACGAAGCTTCACGAAGGTCCACGCTTGTCGTTTCTTCTGTTTCCATCCATCGTGGACTCTCCTCACCTGTACTATCACATCAAACTGTATTGCTTTGTTTTGTGGTGTTCGTTGTTTGTCTTTTGCGAAAACCGTGACAAGTTGTTCTTCTGTGTGAGGGCCTACTGTGCGGATGCTCTGCCCGCGATTTTTTTGAAAAAGGAGGTGTTCTCTCACGATTGAATTGCATGTGCATAATTCTGTATTAACTAGTTGGTGCTGTTAATGGTCTGCTCCTCTATGCGTCCACCGTCTAAAAATGAACCGTGACACATTTTGCGTGACACATTTCACGTGACACACCGTGTGGCACGAATAACATGTGCATCAAAAACTATCTGTCATAACCACGGTGAACTCACAGAGGGACAGACCTCAACATAGACACCGTGGTTGTGAAAGATGGTTTTTGATGCACATGTTATTCCTGTCACACGGTGTGTCACTGTAAATGTGTCACGCAAAATGTGTCACGGTTCATTTTTATACGGTGGACGCATAGAGGGGCAGACCATTAACAGCACCAACTAGTTGATACAGAATTATGCACATGCAATTCAATCGTGAGAGAAGACTTCCATTTTAAAAAAAATCGCGGGCAAAGCATCGGCACAGTAGGCCCTCACACAGAAGAACAACTTGTCACGGTTTTCGCAAAAGACAAACAACGAACACCACAAAACAAAGCAATGCAGTTTGATGTGATGGCACAGGTGAGGAGAGTCCACGATGGATG
>JAAUXZ010102746.1_pt1 | contig 11319 bp, 7 predicted proteins | sample 7278131 | NCBI WGS metagenome assembly JAAUXZ01 (sample SAMN14350119, study PRJNA611818) | marine sediment metagenome | isolation source: surface marine sediment (3m) | place: French Polynesia: Moorea | collected 2018-08
CCCGCCGTGGTGGATGCGCCCACGGGCGACGTCGAAGCCCTCCCCGTGATCGGACACCAGCACCACGGCGGTCTGCTCGTCGATTCCGAGCTCCACGAGCCGGTCGAGCAGGCGGTCGAGGGCATAGTCGAAGTGCGCGAGCTCGGCGCGGTAGAGCTTCCGGAGGCGCGCGAACACCGCGGGCGGACACGCCTCTTCGCCCTTCAGGCAGGCGAGATGGGCAGCGGCGCTCCGGTCCCGGGCCTGGGGCAGGCGCCGGGTCGCCCACGGGTGGGCGCCGAAGTAGTCGTGGACGCTGAAGCTCTGGAGGAAGAGGAAGAAGGGGGGATCGTCCGGGGCTCGCGCGTCGAGGAAGGCGAGAGCGCGATCGAAGAGGGCGAGTCCGCGCGGCGAGTTGGCGGCGCCGTCCCGCGGGAGCGGGAGCCCGGCGAGCCCGGGGTCGCTGGCCAGGGTGTCGTAGCGGTCGAAGCCCTTCGCGAATCCGTACTCGGCGCCCAGCCATCCCCCGTCGGTGAAGCCCACCGTCTGGTAGCCTCGCTCGCGCAGCAGCGCGGCCAGACGTGGCGCCTCGCGCGCGATGGTGACCCGCCCGTCGGTGGCGCCGTGTCGGTCGGGATAGAGCCCGGTGAGGAGCGATGCCTGGGCGGGAAGCGTCCAGGACGCCGTCGACAGCGCCCCGTCGAAGCGCACGCTGCGAGCGGCGAGGGCCTCGAGGGCGGGAAGCAGCGGCGCCGACGGCTCGTGGAGCCGCAGCGCCGACCGGCTCAGGGTGTCGACGACCACGAGCAGGACGTGGGGGGGCTTCGGCGGGGTCGCGTCGGTGCAGGCGCCGAGCAGCGGGAGCAGGACCCAGGCGCGCCACCCCCGCCGCCACCGACGTGCCGCTCTCGGCCTTGCGGGGCCGGCCGGGCGGCACGCCCGCTGGTACCGAGCTGCCGCTCTCAGCCTCGCAGGGCCGGCAGCACCTTCGTCTCGACGAGGCGCAGGCACTCCCACGAGAGCTCCGGATCGATGCCGCCCATGAGCGGGTGGAGCATGATCGCGTCGAGCGGACCCATGCCGCGAGCCGTCTCGATCAGCTCCTCCGGCGTCATCACCGGATAGGCGCCGCTGGCGCGAAGCTCGTCGGCGTCGTCGACCAGCGCGTAGGGCGACGCGTCACCCCCCGTGTCCGCGACCCAGCGCCCGTAGGCGTTGGTCTCGTGGAGCGCGTGGGGGGCGATGCGCTCCCAGGCCTCGTCGGGGTCCTCCGCCACCCACAGGAAGTTGCCCGTGGTGGAGGGCAGCGGGCCCGGGTCGGGCTTGCCGAGCTTCTGACGCTCCTCGCGGAAGATCTCGAAGAGCTCCGGCACGGTGGGAATGAAGTGATCCGCCACGCGCGCCGCGCGGCGGGCCGCGGCCGGCGAGGCCCCTCCCATGAAGATGGGCGGGCGCGGCTGCTGGAAGGGACGCGGGGTGACGCGCACCGTCGTGCCCCGATACTCGAAGGGCTCCCCCGTCCACGCCTTCTCCAGCAGTGGCACGATGGCGTCCATCAGCTCGCGGCGCTCCGAGAGCTTGCGGCCGAAGGTCGCGAACTCCGAGGCCACGTAGCCGCCCGACAGCACGGGGATCACGCGACCGGCGCTCAGCACGTCGAGCGTGGCGATGTCCTCGGCGAGCCGGATGGGGTCGTGCAGCGGCGCGATCAGCGCCGCGAACATCATGCGCAGGTTCGAGGTGCGTGCGGCGATCGCCCCGCCCAGCACGAGCGGCGACGGCAGGTAGCCGTCGGGCGATCCGTGGTGCTCCGACAGGGTCACGGTGGCGAAGCCCAGGCCGTCCGCCCAGGCGCACTGCTCCACGGCGGTGGCAGCGAGCTCGGCGGGCGTGGACTTGGCGAAGTCGGGGCAGCGCAGGTCGTAGCGCAGGCCGAAGAGCGGCATCAGGCGGCGTCCGCGTCTTCGTCGGCGAGGAGCGCGCCCAGCGTGCGCAGCTGCTGCGTGCCGGCGCCGAGCGTGAGCTCGATCTGCCTGGCCATCAGGAAGTAGCGGTGCAGCGGATACTCCTTGTCGACGCCGATCCCGCCGTGCAGGTGCTGCGCCGCGTGCACCACGCGGTAGCCCGCGTCGGCCGCCCAGAACTTGGCGACCGCCACCTCCTTGTCGGCCGGCTTGCCCGCCGCGATGCGCCAGGCCGCCTGGAGGGCGGTGAGGCGGATCCCCTCGGTGTCGATGTAGGCGTCGGCGGCGCGGTGTCCCACGGCCTGGAACATGGCGATGGGCTGGTCGAACTGCTTGCGCGTCTTGCAGTACTCGGCCGTGAGCCGCAGCGCCTCCTCGCAGACGCCGAGCGCCAGGCAGGCCAGCGCCGAGTTCGCGCGCAGCGTGATCCAGGCGATGACGTCGCGTCCGCGCTCGGGGCTGCCCAGCACGGCGTCGGCGCCCACGCGCACGTCGGAGAGCTCGATCAGGGCTTCGGGCTGGCCCGTGGTGGTGTCGAGCGGCAGCACCTGCACCCCTTCGGCTCGCGGGTCGACCAGGAAGACGGCGGCGCTCGCCTCGCTCGTGGCGGCCGACACCAGCACGAGGTCGGCGATCTGCCCGGCCGGCACGCAGAGCTTGGTGCCCGAGAGCCGCCAGCCGTTGCCGTCCGCGTGGGCGCGCGTCGTGGGTCGCAGCGGGTCGCCCTCCGGCTCCACGAGGGCCGCCGTGAGGATCGCCTCGCCCTTCGCCACGCGCGGTAGCCAGGCCTCCTTCTGCGCGTCGCTCCCGAACTCGGTGAGGGGCAGGGCGCCCAGCACCGCCGTCTCGAGGAAGGGCACGGGGGCGGCCCGTGCCCCGATCTGCTCGACGATGCCGGTGAGCTCGAGGAAGCCCAGCCCGGCGCCGCCGAGGCGCTCCGGGATCGCCACGCCCACCAGGCCCGCGTCGGCGAGCTTCTTCCAGAGCTCGCGATCGAAGCGCACCTCGCCGCGCTCGATCTCCTCGAGGCGCTCCTTCGAGGTGCCGTCGCCGAGGATCTGGCCGGCCAGGTCGAGGATGGCCTGCTGCTCTTCCGCGTAGGCGAAGTCCATGCCGGCCTCCTCTACATCCGGGGGACGCGCGGGAAGCCGAGGCCGAAGAGGCCGATCAGGTCCCGCTGGATCTCGTTGGTGCCCCCGCCGAAGGTCAGGATCAGCAGGCTGCGGTAGAGGGTCTCCAGGTGCCCGGCCAGGACGGCCTCCGGAGAGCCGCGCTTCAGGTAGGCCCGTGGCCCGAGGACCTCCATGAGCAGGCGGAACGACTCGCAGTACCACTCGGTGCCGAAGACCTTGGTGGTCGAGGCATCGGCCGGATCGAGCTTCCCCTGGGTGCTCGACCACGCGACCTTCCAGTTGATGAGGCGCAGGAACTCGAGCCCCGAATAGACGCGGGCCAGGTTCACCTGCACCCACTCCTGGTCGATCACCCGCCCGCCGTCGGGGGTCTTCGTGTCGCGCGCCCACTTGCGGACGTCTTCGAAGGCCCGCTCGAGGATGCCCGAGGAGCAGATCGTCACCCGCTCGTGGTTGAGCTGAGAGGTGATGAGCTTCCAGCCCTTGTTCTCGCCGGCCACGATGTTCTTCGCCGGGACGCGTACGTCGTCGAAGAACACGGCGTTGATGTCGTGCATCGAGAGCAGGTCGAGGGGATCCACGCGGATGCCGGGGCTCTTCATGTCGGTGATCAGGATGGAGATGCCGGCGTGCTTGGCGGCGTCGGGGTCGGTGCGCACGGCGAGCCAGCAGTAGTCGGCGTCGCTCGCGAGGCTCGTCCAGAGCTTGCTGCCGTTCACCACGTAGTCGTCGCCGTCGCGCTCGGCGCGGGTGGAGAGGGCGGCGAGGTCGGTGCCCGCCTGGGGCTCGCTGTAGCCGATGCAGAAGTGGATCTCGCCCGCCAGGATCTTCGGCAGGAACTCCTTCTTCTGCTCCTGGCTGCCCATGCGCATGATGGTGGGCCCCACCGTGTTCACGGTGAGCATCGGCACCGGAGCGCCGGCGCGCATCGACTCGTCGAAGAAGATGAACTGCTCGATCTCGGAGCGGCCCTGCCCGCCGTACTCCTTGGGCCAGCCGATGCCGAGCCAGCCGTCCCTGCCCATCTGGCGGACGACCGCGCGCATGGTCTCGCCGACGCCCGCGCCGCGATGGAGCTCCTCGCGAACCTCCGGGGTGAGCAGCTGGTCGTAGTAGGCGCGCAGCTCGCGACGCAGCGCCTGCTGCTCGTCGTCGTAGCCGATCTCCATGGGGGGGCCTCCAGCGGCGGGAAGTAGAACACGTATCAGAACGGGCGTTCGCTGTCACCTCCCGGCCGTCCTCTTGCTCTCCTCCACACGGGCTGTCCTAAGCTCTCGCGGCGCGGCGAAGGAGGGAGCCCTGTTCGGAGGACGCGATGCCCGCGTGCGACTGGCGCTCGCGCTCGGCGTCGCGCTGTGCGCGCTGCCGGCGGAGTCGCGGGCGCGGGTGTTCCGCTTTGGCGAGCTGGAGGGCATCTTCGACGCTTCTCTCGCCTACGGCCTCCTGGTGCGCACCGAGGGCAGGGATTCGGACCGCATCGGTGTCGGCAACGGCGGCACGGACGCGACCGTCAATCTCGACGACGGGAACCTCAACTACGGCAAGGGGGTGGTGAGCAACCAGCTTCGCGGCACGGCCGAGCTGGGGCTGCGTTGGCGGAACTTCGGGGCCTTCGTGCGCGGCGTCGGCTTCTACGACTTCGAGACCGAGATCGGCGACACGGAGCGGACGCGTCTCAGCCGCGACGCGCGCTGGCTCGTCGGCGCGGGCGCGGAGCTCCAAGACGCCTATGTCACCGCCAACTGGAACCCCTGGGGCATGCCCGTCCAGCTGCGCGTCGGGCGCCAGGTGCTCAACTGGGGCGAGTCGACGCTCCTGCGCTTCGGCGTCGACGTCGTGAACCCGATCGACCTGCTCGCGGTGGTCCAGCCGACGACGACCTTCCGCGACCTGTTCCGCCGGCAGGGCATGGTGTGGGGCGTCGCCAACCTGACCGAGGCCGTGGCGGTGGAGGCCTTCTATCAATACGAGTGGGTGCCCGTACGCCGGCCTCCCATCGGCTGGTTCTTCTCGGTCGACGACGTGGACGGCGCGGGGGGCATGGCGGACGCCTTCGAGGGCCTCGGGCTCTTCTCGGATCAGGGCACGGACCTGGCGGAGGCCTTCGGCGCGAGCGTCCCCGGCGGGGATTCCTTCGACCCCGACTTCATGCGCATCCCGTCGGCCGGCCGCAACACGCCCGACGACCAGGGCCAGTTCGGCTTCGCCGTCCAGGCCTTCCTGCCGGTGCTCAACGCCACGAAGCTCGCCCTGCACTTCGTGAACTACCACAGCCGCCTCCCGCTGCTGAACGGATTCACCGCCGACGCGGGCGTGGTCGCCACCACCGACGACGCGGACGTAGCGGCGACCGAGGCCGCCCTGGGCGTGTCGCGAGAGGCGGCCGAGACGATCACCATCAGCCGCCTGGCCAACGGCACGCGGGTCGGCGTGCGCTACCCCGAGAACATCCGGATGGTCGGGCTGAGCTTCAGCACCGCAACGGTGCGAACCGGCACGCTCTTCTCGGGCGAGATCGCCCACCCCTGGGGCTGGCCGGTGCAGAAGCCCCGCGAGGCCCTGATCCTGGCCTCGCTCTCGCCCGTTCAGTACACGGGTGCGAGCGCGGAGCTCTTGCGGGACGCCTCGCGGGCGCTCTTCGGGCGAGTGCTGGGCGCCGAGGAGTTCGCCCGGGGCTGGAACCGCACCGGCAAGACCCAGCTCGAGCTCACGGTGGCCCAGCTCAGCGGGCCCAGGCTCGGCTTCTCCCGGGCGGTGATCGCCTTCGACGTGGGCTACGTCCACGTGAGCGACCTCCCCGACTCGAGCCCCTGGGACGAGAACTCGTGGGGCTACCGGCTGTCTGCGGGCGTCACCTACGACGGCATCTTCGGCGGCCTGACGGTGCGGCCGCGGGTGGCCTTCACCCACGACGTCCACGGGGTCACGCCCTTCCCGGGCGGGGCCTTCGTCGAGGACCGCAAGTCCCTCACCGTGTCCCTCGGCTTCCAGTTCACGCAGCGCTGGACGTCACAGGTCGCCTATGCCAGGAACATGAGTGGGGGGAGATGGAACTTCCGCGAGGATCGCGACTTCTTACGCTTCAACCTCTTCTTCTACTACTGAGGCGAGAGACGGCAGGGAATGAGACCGCTCGCAGCACTCGTCGCCGCCCTCTGGCTCGCCGCGTCGCCCGCGGCGGCGGAGGTCTCCGCCCAGCCGGCGGAGCGGCTCGGCCGCGACCTCACCCCGCTCGGCGCCGAGCGCGCCGGGAGCCCCGACGGGGCGATCCCGCCCTGGACAGGCGGCCTCGAGACGCCCCCGCCCGGGTGGGAGCCGGGCACCTGGCACGATGACCCCTACGCCGACGACGAGGTGCTCTTCACCGTGACCGCCGCCAACCTGGAGGAGCACGCCGAGCACCTGAGCGAGGGGCAGCAGGCGCTGCTGCGCGCCTACCCCGACACCTGGCGTATGCCCGTGTATCCCACCCGCCGGAGCGCCGCCTTCCCGCCATGGGTCTACGAGGCCGTGAAGGAGAACGCCACCCGCGCCCGGGTCGTCCTCGAGGGCAGGGGGGGCGTGAAGGACGCGCGGGTCGCCTCGCCCTTCCCGATTCCGAGCCAGGGCGTGGAGGTGGTCTGGAACCACAACCTGCGCTTCCGGGGTGTTCATCTGCTCCGCGGCATCGGCAATGCGGCCGTCACCCGCGGCGGCCGCTACAGCGTGGTGCGCGCACTCCAGGAGTTCGGCTATCCCTACGCCGCGCGCACGGCGGGCGCCTTCCAGCGGGAGCATCCGAACGTCCTGCTGGCCCTCAAGGCCAAGGTGATCGCGCCCTCGCTGCGCTCGGGAGACGGCTCGCTGCTGATCGAGCCGATCGACCAGACGCGCGCCCCTCGCAAGGCCTGGGTCTACCAGCGCGCCCTGCGCCGGGTGCTGCGGGTTCCCCACTTCGCCTACGACTTCCCCGCCCCGGAGAGCGAGGGGCTCCAGTTCGTGGACGAGCTGGATCTCTTCAACGGGCCGCCCGACCGCTTCGAGTGGAGGCTCCTGGGCAAGCGGGCGCTCTACGTTCCGTACAACGCCTATCGCCTGAACGGCGAGAGCGCGACCCCCGCCGCCGTGCTCCGCGTCGGCCACATCGCGCCCGAGGTGACGCGCTACGAGCTCCACCGGGTGTGGGTGGTGGAGGGCACGCTTCGCGAGGGGGAGACGCACGTATACTCGCGGCGCGTCCTCTACGTCGACGAGGACAGCTGGCAGGTCGCGGTCGCGGACGCCTGGGATGGCGACGGGAAGCTGTGGCGGGTCGCCGAGCAGCACGCCCTCCAGTACTACGAGTTCCCCCTCTTCTGGCAGACCCTCCAGGTCTTCCACGACCTCGCGGTGCGGCGCTACTTCGCGACCGGCTTCGACGACGGCGCCCAGCCTCCGCGCTGGAGCGAGGGCGCGGATCCGCGCGCCTTCAGCCCGAACGCCCTTCTGTACTTCGTTCGCTGAGTGGCTCGTCGTCGGGTGCGGGGGGCGGGAGCGCGCGCGCCAGCGAGAAGACCACGGCGAGCAGCACGGGCCCGAAGAGCAGGCCGAGGAAGCCGAAGGCCGAGAGCCCGCCGAGCACCCCGAACAGGATCAGCAGGAAGGGCAGGTCGCCCGATCCGCTGCGCTGGATGAGGATCGGACGCAGGAAGCTGTCGAGGGAGCCCACGAGCACCAGGCCCCAGACGGCCATGCCGATGGCGGAGCCGGTCTGGTCGTGCGTGAAGAGCCACGACGCGGCGCCGACGGTGGCGACGAGCGTTCCCCCGGGCAGGAAGGAGAGCAGGGCGGTGAGAGCCGAAAGCCCCACCGCATAGGGCACGCCGAAGATGGCGTAGCCGACGCCCGCCACGGCGCCCTGGATCACCGCCGTTCCGAGCACCCCCAGCACCACGCCGCGCACGATCCGGCCGATCTCGTCCAGGTACTCCGCCGGCCGGTTCGGGAAGAGATAGGTCATGACGCGCCGGGCCTGGGCGACCACCGCCTCGCCATCCGTGTACAGCACGTAGAGGACCGCGATCGTCATGAAGAACGCGAAGACGTTCTGGGCGACCCCGCCCGCCACCGCCACCACTCTCTGGGAGAGCGCCTTGCCCACCTCGAGCAGGCGCGGCGCCAGCTGCTCGCCCTTCGCCAGGGGCTCGGCGAGGAACTCGTCGATGCGGGGTCCGATGACGGGAATCGAGGTGAGCCAGCTCGGTATCGGCGCGCCTGCGTGCACCCACTCCTGGGCGCTGCGGATCAGCGAGATCGACTCCTCCACCACCACGACCAGCAGCCAGACTGCCGGGATGCCGAGCAGCAGCGTGATCCCGAAGGTGAAGGCCAGCGCCGAGAGCTGGGTGCGGCCGGTCCAGTCGCGCAGGCGCACGTAGGGACCCCAGGTCATGAAGGCGACGATCGCGCCCCAGACGGCCGGCACCAGGAAGGGCCGCAGGATCAGGAGGGAGACGGCCACCAGCAGGAGCCCGACAGCGAGCCGGGCGACGATCAGGCCGCTGCGCGGCTCCTGACGCGTGAGCGATTCCATCTGCCCCCTCCGCGAGGCCGCCACGCTAGCATGGTGCCGTGCCCGCGGCGGTCGACGAGCTGGTATCGCAGCTGAGCCTCGAGGAGAAGGTGTCGCTCCTCGCCGGGCGCGACCTGTGGTGCACGCCACCCGTGAAGCGGCTCGGAATCCCGGCCTTCAAGATGAGCGACGGCCCCAACGGCGTGCGCGGCGGCGACATGAGCGGGTCGGTGTCGGCGGCCTGCTTCCCGGTGGCCACCGCGCTCGCGGCGACCTGGAACACCGCCCTGGTCCGCGAGGTCGGCCGGGCTCTCGGGCAGGAGGCGCGCTCGAAGCGGGCCCACCTGCTGCTGGCCCCCACGGCGAACCTCCACCGCTCACCGCTGGCCGGGCGCAACTTCGAGTGCTTCTCGGAGGATCCGCATCTCTCCGCGCGCATGGCGGTGGCCTTCGTTGCGGGCGTGCAGGACGAGGGCGTCGGCTGCGCCATCAAGCACTTCGTCTGCAACGACTCGGAGTTCGAGCGCCACACCATCAGCTCCGAGGTGGACGAGCGCGCGCTGCGCGAGATCTACCTCGCGCCCTTCGAGGCGGCGGTGAAGGAGGCGCGGCCCTGGGCCGTGATGGCCGCCTACAACCGCCTGAACGGCACCTACTGCGGGGAGCACGCCGACCTGCTCACCCGCGTGCTGCGCGAAGAGTGGGGCTTCGAGGGCTTCGTCGTGTCCGACTGGTTCGGTACCCGAAGCACGGGGGCGGCGCTCGCCGCGGGCCTCGACCTCGAGATGCCGGGCCCCTCGCAGTGGCGCGGCCCGCAGCTGCTGGAGGCGGTGAAGCAGGGCGAGGTCGAGGTCGGGCACGTCGACACCGCCGTGCGCCGGGTGCTCGCCGCCGTGCTGGCCGGCGCGAAGACGGGCATCGACGCTGGCGAGGGCGAGCTGGCCGAGGACCGCCCCGAGCACCGCATGGTGGCGCGCCGGGCCGCCGCCGAGTCGGTGGTGCTGCTGCGCAACGAGCGCGGTCTCCTGCCGCTGGAGCCGGCGAAGCTCCGGCGCCTCGCGCTGATCGGCCCCCTGGCCGCGGCGCCGTCGATCCACGGCGGAGGCAGCTCGCGGGTGGCGCCCCACTACGAGGTGGCGCCCCTCCAGGCCATCGCGGCGCGCTGCGGCGACGGCGTCGAGGTGGTGCACGAGCCGGGCTGCGCCATCCACAAGCAGCTGCCCGCGCTCGACGGGCGCAGCGTCCGCTGCGACGGAGAGCCGGGGCTCCGCCTCGACTTCTTCCGCGGCGCCTCCTTCGCGGGCGATCCGGTGCTGGTGCGCCGCGTGCGGCGCCTGGATCTCACCTGGCTCGGCGCCTTCTCCGAGGCCGTCGATCCCGACGATTTCTCGCTGCGCGCCTCGGGAACCTTCACGGCGTCGCGCGCCGGCGTCCACCGCTTCGGCCTCACGAGCGCCGGGCTCTCGCGTCTTTGTCTGGACGGCAAGCTCCTCGTCGACAACTGGAGCCACCAGGAGCGGGGCGAGGCCTTCTTCGGCGTGGGCAGCACCGAGGTGAGCGCAGAGGCCGAGCTCGATGCCGGGCAGCGCGTGGAGGTCGAGATCGAGTTCGCCAAGGAGGGGCCGATCCCGCTCGCCGGCCTGCACGCGGGCGTGCTTCCCCCCCTGGGCGAGGAGGCCTTCGCGAGCGCCGTGGAGGCTGCGCGAGGCGCCGACGTGGCCGTGGTCATGGTCGGTCTCGACGCCGACTGGGAGACCGAGGGCCGCGACCGCGAAGACATGGAGCTGCCGGGGCGGCAGAACGAGCTCGTCGAGCGCGTGGCGGCGGCCAACCCGAACACGGTGGTCGTGCTCAACTGCGGCTCGCCGGTGGCGACGCCCTGGCTCGAGCGCGTTCCCTCCGCGTTGTGCCTGTGGTACCCGGGCCAGGAGTGCGGGAGCGCCCTCGCCGACGTCCTCTTCGGCGACGTCGACCCGTCGGGGCGCCTGCCCCAGACCTGGCCGATGCGCCTGGAGCAGAACCCTGCCCATCCCTTCTACCCCGGCAGGGACGGGCAGGTGCACTACGGCGAGAGCATCTACGTGGGCTACCGCTACTACGAGGCCGCCTGCGCCGCGCCGCGCTTCCCCTTCGGCCACGGCCTCTCCTACACGAGCTTCGCGTACAGCGAGCTCGTGGTGGAGCCCGAGATCGCGCGCGGGCAGCCGGTCGACGTCTCGATCGACGTCACCAACACGGGCGACCGCGCCGGGCAGGAGGTGGTGCAGCTCTACGTGCGCGACGTCGCGTCGAGCTGCGTGCGCCCCGAGAAGGAGCTGCGCGGCTTCACCAAGCTCCACCTGGAGCCCGGCGAGACCCGCAGCGCGCACTTCACGCTCGGCGAGCGCGACCTCGCCTTCTGGCTGCCCGAGGTGAAGGGGTTCGTCGCCGAGCCCGGCGACTTCGAGCTGCTCGTCGGCCGCTCCTCCCAGGACATCCGCGCCCGCGCCCGCTTCGACTACGACTGATCGTCGTTCGGTTTCTTGGTCGGGCGGCCGCAGGCGGTGGGGGTCTGCGGGAATGGCTCGCCCGTGCGGCGTAACTCCGGGGGGGGGCCGCGGGCGGTGGGGGTCTGCGCGAATGGCTCGGCCGAGCGCCGAGAGCACGGCCGGATCGAAGGGTCTGCTCGCTACCAACGATTCACGGCCCGGCCTCCGCTCTACTTCGCGCAGAC
>JAAUXZ010015203.1_pt1 | contig 11306 bp, 13 predicted proteins | sample 7278131 | NCBI WGS metagenome assembly JAAUXZ01 (sample SAMN14350119, study PRJNA611818) | marine sediment metagenome | isolation source: surface marine sediment (3m) | place: French Polynesia: Moorea | collected 2018-08
GCAACGGTGGCGGTTACGACCGAGGGCAGCAGGGTAACGACGACACGTTCCGACTCGGTTTTGTGTCTGCGGCAACGATGGACCTGGCCGCGAGCGCCGACCTGTCGTGGCAAGTTCGTGATCCGCAAAACGCCGCTAATTCCGACATGGGAATCTACGCGAGTACCAATCGCCATTACCTCGGCGTGCAGGTGCTCAAGCTAGACAGTATTGTCGACTCAGCCGCGATTACCGCATCCGGCACACCATCGATCCCGGCAACTACGGCATCCGGCGCAGCGACGGTTGTCAAAACAGCATCGGGAACACCCACTACACCAGCGGTTACCGCCTCGGGCGCGGCAACAGTGCGCAAGCAAGCCAACGGTGCGGCAACTCTGGCAGCCATAGTCGCCGCAGGCACGGCATCGGTCGGCGCGGTCATTACCGCCAGTGACGGCGCTCCAGAAATAGGCGCACCGACCGCCTCCGGCGTTGCGGTAGTACGCAAACAAGCGAGTGACGGAGCAGGGGAAATCCCAGCCGTTACCGCAGCCGGATCTGCAACAGTTACCCGTAAGGCATCCGGATCGCCAAGTATCCCGGCTGTTACCGCGACTGGTGCCGCCGTTCGACGAGCATTGGCATCGGACGGAGGGCCATCGACTCCAGGGCTCACTGCATCTGGTGCGGCAACCGTAGTTCGAGAAGCGGCGGGAGCTGCCGGAACGTGGGGCTTTACCAACGGGGCCACCAACAGTGGCAACGATGCGGCTCCGACCATCACCCACGGACTGACGATCAACGAAGGCGACTTTGTCGTATTGGTCGTACACAGCAACAACACCTCGGCAATTTCACCGAGCGGTCTGACTTGGGACGAGCGGCAACAAGGAACGGCAAGCGGAGAAACCAACCGTATTGCCATGTACACAAGGGTCGCAGGAGCCAGTGAGCCTGCCACGTACAACTTCACATCGGGAAGTGCCGAGTGGCGCGTCACGATGCAGGTATTCACAACCGGAGGTGGCACGCCTGTCGTCGACTTGGCAGCCAGCTCGATTACAAACAGCTCCAGCGCGACCAATCTGGTTTGTGATGCATCGAACGGGCGCACGGTTGCCGACAATTCGCTGTCGATTGTCTGGGGCGGTAAGGACAACCGAGCGGCGGGAGGACCGTACAACTCGGCGAACAATAGCTTTGTCGGTGCTGTCGGCGATACCGAAGACCAAATGGCGGGTCAGGCTTACCGGATCGTCACAACCGGACTGTCTCTACCGTCTGTCACCATTTCGAGTGATTCCACCAGCGACGTAACCGGCAGCATACACATATCGTTTGTGCTGGTAGGTGGGGCAACAGTTCCGTCGATCACCGCAGCGGGCAACGCCACAGTTGGCGGGACCATTTCTGCCAACGGAGCGGCCACCACGCCAGCGGTTGACGCCTCGGGCAACGCGACAGTCGCTCGACAGGCATCCGGATCACCGACGACGCCGGCAGTCGAAGCAGCAGGCACAGCAGTACATAGGAAATCGGCCAGCGGTACTCCAGGGCTCACCGCTCTGACCGCGTCCGGTGCGGCATCTGTACGCAAACAGGCCAGCGGATCACCCTCGATACCGGCGAGCATCGCTTCTGGCGCGACCACCGTTGTTCGGGATGCCAGCGGAACACCGAGCATTCCTGCCGTTACGGCAGAGGGCATTGCCTCGGTACAAGGGCAAACTGTAGCCTCTGGCTCGCCCAGCATCCCAGCTTTAACCGCATCCGGTGCAGCCGGAGTAGTGCGTCAAGCATCCGGTGCGGCCGATATACCGGCTCTGACAGCCTCTGGCGCTGCCACGGTGCCGATTCAGGCAAGCGGGTCGCCTTCGATCCCGGCAGTAACCGCCGCAGGCATCGCACGCCTCATAATCGAGGCCAGCGACGGGACACCCAGCATTGCGGCTGTTACCGGATCAGGTGCCGCCACCGTTCACCGTTCGGCGTCCGGTGCAGCTTCGCTTACCCCCATCGAAGCGGCGGGAACGGCCACAGCAGGAATCAAGAACGCATCTGGCAGCGCCGTTTTAACCGCAGTCACCGCAGCCGGATCTGCGACAGTCGGCAGGTCGGCATCTGGCGATGCGAACCTTGCTGCGGTCACCGCCTCGGGCAATGCGGTTGTCAGGAAGGCCGCTACGGGAACACCGACCATTCCTGCAATTGAGGCGGCGGGAACAGTTGACCTGCGACGGGTCGCCTCGGGCGACGCAACAATGGCCGCTGTCATCGGTCAGGGCTTTGCCGTTGTCGGCGGCGTTATCATCATCGACACAGAGGAAATCGACGGGTACTCGCTGACGGCAGAAATCGACGGACGCGATTACGGTACAATTCACATCAAGGGCTTTGCGGAGAACTGAACATGACCATCGTACGGTTAGTGCCACAGGACATTGAGCTGTTCGCTGGCAAGGACAAGAATCTCAACTGCACGGTACGGGATCAAAACAACCAAGTGGTCGACCTGACGGGCGCGACCATTCGCTGGGCATTGTCAAAGACCGCAAAAAGCACCAAGCTGATCGACTACACAAGCCCGACAAACATCGCCATCGACGGTGATCCGACAACGGGCAAATTTGTCGTTTCGATACAGGACGCAGACACCACCGGATTGCCGGGCGGTGATTATTACCACGAGGCCAAAGTCACCAGTGCCGCTGGCCTAGAAACCACCGTCTTTTACGGGACGGTCGAAATGCGAGACAGCATCACCGAATGAGCTTTCGATTTTTCATCGATCCGATTGCACCCGGCGCGAACGGTCGATTGAATGCGGCCCTGAACCAAGCAGCACAAGACAATCGACGCGACGGAAGCATCACATGGGAACGGGACGGAGGAAACGGACCGTATACCGTCGATTGCGTGAGTCACGACGATGCCATGATCGTGCAGGAGTTTATGTACGAAGATCACCCCGCAGGTGGCCCTGAGCAGGACACCGGAATCAACGGCGACTATGATTGGACGTACCTTCACGATGCAGTCGCCTGATGCCCGCGCCTTCGCTGACAATCAAGCTGGCCAATCCGCAGAAAGTTAAGCGGTACCTATCGAGCGTCCAGAAAAAGCAGATACCGTTTGCCACGGCACTCGCGATAACCAAGACCTTGCAGATCGCACGGGCTGGTGTCATCAAGCAGGCCGAAAAGGACCTCGATAGGCCAACGCCGTTTACCCTTCGCGGTTTCCGTGTAGACGGCGCGAACAAGGTCAACCTGACAGGACGGCTGTACATTCTGCCTATTCAGGCCAACTACCTCGGGTTGCAGATATTCGGCGGGACGCGTCGCCCTCGCGGTACTGCACTAACGCTGCCTCCAGCCAAGCCCGGTCCCGGCGATATCAGGCTCAATCGGTTTGGCAATGTCCCGCGTACGCAGAGTGCCCGTGTCCAACTCACTAAGGGCGCGTTCTCTGGTGAGGTGAAGGGCATCCCCGGCGTGTGGCGTCCACCCAAGCGCACCAAGACAGGGAAGGTGCGAAAAGGTAGCAGGATGAAGCTGCTGCTGGCGTATGAGCAGCAGGCCAGTTATCGTCCACGATTCCGATTCTTTGAGAGAGCACAAGGCGAGATAGGCGCTAACTTTCAGCGCCAATTCAACAAAGCATTCAGGCGTGCGATTAGAACAGCACGCTAACAGTGAGGTGGAACGATGCGGGAACACAATGGCGGGGGCGGGCGTACTCCAGGGCGATTCGACAACGCAGTGGCGGGAGGCATTAGCACACTGGGGGCGGAAAGCAGCGAAGAGCTGTTAGCCATCATCGACAACGCGGCACGAGAAGCAAAGACCAATGCGGTGCTGGTGCGTGATGGAACGCTAGACGGGTTGCTGTATGCGGTACGGACGGACGGGTACGGCTACGACCCCTACGACCACCTGGGCAAATATTTTTTTACGACGGGGGCGGGGTAGCCCGGTCACAGCGGGTCCTTCTGCTAGGGCCAGCCTGTAGGTAGTTCGGAGTCGCATTCTTTTTTTAGATTTTCGCCAGCAACAACCATTTCGTTTCGCGACGCTGGCAGGGAGGTGGAACCCCATGAACGAGCAGAAAGTACATCCACGAGTCGCCGACCCGGAGGCTTGGGAAAGGCATTGCGCCCGCGCCAAACGGTGCGGGAGGTGCGGCCAACGAATCATCTGGCTGACAACGACAAAGGGCAAGAATGCCCCGTGCGATTTCGCGTCTGTCGGATACCTCGATACGAAATACAAACCGAAGGACCACATTCACCACTCGAAGACTTGCCCCGCTCCACGGATCGGCAGAAGCTGGGCAAGACGATGACGTACGAGGAAGTGAGACAGACAGAGGTCGACTGGTACCGAGAGCACGGGCAGTTCCCTGATCGGATCGGCAAGAACCTACGAGGCGACCCATACGTGGTGCCCGACTTCCTGTGGAACAGACGCCCGGAGAACCTTGCCCGCAAAGAGTTCATCGACCTGAAACTAAGCGCACACGTCGCTAACGTGCATTACGGTTGGAAGATATGAGACAGAAACAGCTAAGCCCCAAGTCGGTCACCCCGTACGACAGAAACCCGCGAGACAACTCGAAGGCCATCGAAGCAGTCATGCAGAGCATTGACGAGTTCGGCTTTAACCAACCGATTGTCGTCGACAAGGACAACGTAATAATCGTCGGACACACCCGACGCGAGGCCGCTATCCGACTCGGGCTGAAGAAAGTCCCGGTACTGGTCGCCGATCACCTGACGAAAGCGCAGGTCAAGGCATACCGGATCGCTGACAACCGGACCAACGAAAACAGCTTTTGGCTAGAGGAAGCGCTGGCCGAAGAATTGCTCGAACTCTCACCCGAGCAAAGGAAGTCGACCGCCTTCACCGACGACGAGCTGGACGACATGCTTGGCGCAGTCGAGGCCGCGGTACCGGTCAAGGCAGCAGTCGAGTTCAGCGAAGAGCTGCTCGAAAGTCGCAACTACGTGGTGCTGTACTTCGACAACGATATTGATTGGCTCAATGCCAAGACGCACTTCAACCTGCCATCAGTTCACTCAAAACGGGCTAATGGCAAGCCGTGGTCGAAAGGCATCGGCCGCGTTGTCGACGGGGCTAAGTACCTCGCCGGACTAGGGGAAGTCGAGGAACGGGACGAATTGATATCAATAGGCGACTGCGAGTTTTATTGCCGTCCGGAGACCTACGACAAGCACATCGTCGAGGAAGTCGCCAAACCCGGCACCTACTTCAAGTGGCTCCGGATCAATCCGGGCGACCGTGTTCTCGATATCGGCGCAAACATCGGCGCGTTTTCCTGCATGGCTGCCAAGCTGGGGGCCGAGGTGATCGCGTTGGAGCCGGTTCCCGATAACGTCGAAAGGATCGACATGCACATCGAGGCCAACGGACTGACGGATGACGTCGAGCGCATCGACGCAGCTGTCGTCGGAGATCGTCGCCGGAAAGTGAGCATCTACCTCAACCCCGGAGCCAACACCGGGAATCACTCGGTGCTGCCGAAGAAAGGCCGCGAGGAAATCCACTCCAGGGCGATGAACATCAATACGCTAATCAACCGGTACAAGCCCAACAAGCTCAAGATCGACTGCGAAGGTGCAGAAGTGGAAATCGTGCCGGCCATCACCGACGCCAACTGGAAAGGCATCGAATCTGTCGCGCTAGAGGTATCGATTAACATGCTCAAGGACGGGCCGAAAATTTACAAAGGCATGGTTGAACTGCTACAAAAGCAGTTCCCGCATGTGAAGCACGCGAACCTCGACAAGCTCGACAAAGCGTGGCACCGCAACATCTACGCGAGGCGATGACATGGCGAAGAAAAAGTACCCCTACGAATACACCGACGCGAAAGGCAATACCGTCATTCACTACAAGGATGGCACCTGCGAAATGTACGTTGGTGGCAAGGATTCTGCCGAGGAATGGCAGGACGTATCGAACGATGCTGACCGGATGGTCGGACGGACCCGTTACCTGCCGAAAGAGCCGATGCGGTTTGTCCCGCCGATCGCTACCCGGCACACACAAGACGAGGACGAGGGCGTACCCGGCATCGACGACCTCGAGGACGCATGAAGCAGATTTTCAGAAAGCCGACCACATGGCTCGTTCTCGGGCTGATTGCCCTGTTTCTGTGGTCGATCAGTCGCGAGGCAAGTGCCGAAACGTGGCTCGAAGTCGCACCGAACAGCGTGTTCGTCGGCGGGGATTACGAGGACTCACAGGTCAGTCTGGTGCTACGCGAACGATGGCAGAACAAGTACGAAGTCGGCCTGACGTTGCTGGTCGACTATGCCAATCGCGACGATGGCAACACCGGCTTCGAAGTCATGCGCGTGACCCAATACAAGCGGATCGAGGCAGGCATTGGCTACACGTTTTGGTCGGACCAGTCGCGGGCATGGGATACCGACAGAACCTTTGCGCTGATGCTTGGCTGGCGCGGGGATCGCTGGGCAGTGCGAATACGACACTGGTCGACGGGAGGCACGTCACCGCTCAATCAGGGCCTAGACATGCTGACAATCGGCAGGAGTTTCGGCGATGGCGGTGACTGACCTACTGGCGTTTTTGCCGAAGTCTGTCGCGTTGACCATCGCGGCTATGGTGCTGGGCGCTGGCACGTTAGCCGGTCTCGAATCCCGGTACGTGACGCAATCGGATTTTCACAAGAGCTACGTGCTCCAACTCAAGCGAGAGATACGCGAATTGCGGAAGGAACTCGCCGAGGAATCGGACCCGGAGCGCATTGCGGATCTAGAATACGACCTGGCCGAATTGATTGACGAGCTGTGCATCGAGGCTCCGGAGGATCGCGAGTGCAGTTGAACATCGTCAGCCCGAGTTACAAACGAGCAGACAGCGCGATCACGCAGCAGTACCTGCCGGAGTGCCGATACGTGGTCGCGGAGTCGGAGAAGCGCGCCTACGAGAAGCACGGCCACGAGGTGATTGCCGTACCGAACAACGTGCAGGGCAATGTCAGTCGCATACGGAATTGGATTCTGGATCACTTCGACCCTGTGCTGATCCTCGACGACGACATACGTCGCTTTGGCAGGTGGAACGAGCAGACGGAAACCAAGCTCGACACCGACGAGGCGATGGAGTTTATCGAGCAGGCTTTTAATCTGGCATCGGAGCTCGGCGCGCCCATGTGGGGAATGAACCTGCTGCCGGACAAGGGCGCGTACCGGGAATACACACCGTTTGCCTTTCGGTCTGTCATTCTCGGACCGGTGCAGGGATTCATCGGCAACGAGTGCCGCTACGACGAGGCACTATCGCTCAAGGAAGATTACGACATGAGCTTGCAGGTGCTGAATCGGTATCGACGGACGTTGAGATTCAACGCGTACCACTACGTCTGTCACCAGCACACCAACGCGGGAGGTTGCGCGAGCTATCGCACAATGGATCGCGAGAAGCGACAGTTCACCGCCTTGCAGAAGAAGTGGGGCAGCGAGATTGTTCGCATGGACACTGGCAAGGCCCGAGTCAATCGGACGAAGGCTCAATCGTGGGACATCAACCCGATAGTACGCGTGCCGATTCCGGGCGTCTGACATGGCCGCTCACACGGACCGTAATGTCACAGCCAAGCAACTTGGCTACCTGCTCAATGGTCTGACCGAACGCCGAGTGCAGCAACTCGCTGCGGAAGGCATCATCAAAAAAGAAGCCCGAGGCCGGTACAACCTTGTCGAGTCGGTGCGCGGATACGTGGCCTACCTGCAGGACACCAACAGTGGCATGGAGGGCATGGCAGAGTCGGCCTACGGTGACGCCAGAACCCAAAAGATGCGGGCCGACGCCGACCGTGCCATCATGGAAGCCGCGCAGCTTGCCGGATCGCTCGTGCCGACAGACGCGGTGCAGTACCAGTGGAACCACATGATCGGAGCGGTGCGGCAGAAGCTGCTGAACTTGCCGAAGAAAACAGCACCTATCGTTCAGCATGAGAACACCTTTGCCAAATGCCGGAGCGCACTCACGACCGCAGTACATGAGTGTCTGGCAGAACTATCTGACTATCGACCTCCCGCAGCACATGGCCGAGGTCTGCTCGCCGTTGTCGATGGCACCACCTCCGGAGCTGGTCGTCAGCCAGTGGGCCGAGCAAAAAAGAAAACTGTCAAGCGAAAGCAGCGCGGAGCCGGGTAGCTGGTCCAACTCCAGGGCGAGGTACCAACCGGGCATGATGGATGCCTGCTGCGACGAAGAGCTGACCGACATTACGCTCATGACCAGCTCGCAGGTCGGCAAGACAGAAGTGCTGAACAATGTGCTCGGCTACCACATCGATCAAGACCCCTGCCCCGTCATGGTCGTGCTGCCGACGATCGATATCGGCCGCGCGTACTCGAAAGACCGACTCGACCCCATGATCCGCGACACCGAGTCGCTTGCCGAGAAAGTCGCGAAGGACGGAAGCAAGAAGAAAGACAACACCGTCTTGCACAAGTCATTCCCCGGCGGTCACGTGACGATCAGTGGCGCGAATAGTCCCGCTTCCCTATCATCGAGACCGATACGGGTCGTGCTCTGCGACGAGGTGGATCGCTACCCTTATTCCGCTGGCGAGGAAGGTGACCCGGAGAAGCTCGCTTTCAAGCGGACGCAGACGTTTTTCAACAAGAAACGTATCGACACGAGCACACCGACGATCAAGGGCATGAGCCGAATCGAAGCACGTTACCTGCAAGGCGATCAGCGCGTTTACATGGTGCCGTGCCATCACTGTGACGAAGTGCAGGAACTGGTGTTCGCTCAACTCAAGTTCCGAGACAAAGACAAGAACCCGGTCGAGCCGTATTACGAGTGCGAGCATTGCGGTGGCCATTGGAACGAGATCGAGAAGCGCAGAAACGTCGCTCGGGCAGAAGACGTGAAGGGCGGCGGGTGGATCGCGAAGAATCCCGGCGCCACGACACACGCCAGCTTTCACATCTGGGAAATCTACTCGCCGTGGTCAAGCATGGAGGAAATTGTCGCGAGCTTTCTCGAATCGAAAGAGAACCCGCTGACCTTGCAGACGTTCGTCAATACCGTGCTCGGGCAGAGCTGGGAGGAAAGCGGCGAGACAGTAAACAGCCACAAGCTGATGAACCGGAGAGAGCGTTACCCGGCAGAAGTCCCGAAAGGTGCCTGCGTGCTTGTGGCCGGCGTCGATATTCAGAAGAACCGCATCGAGGGCGAGACGATTGCCTACGGACGCGGCGAAGAGTGCTGGGGCGTTGAGAAGTGGACCCTAATGGGCGACACCGAGGGCGACGACGTTTGGCGCGATCTGGCCGAGAAGCTGGAGACCACCTACACGCACGAGTCCGGTCACCTGCTCAAGATCGCCGCTGTCGGGATCGACTCAGGTCACCATACGCAAACCGTCTACGCGTTCGCGGCAGAGCGGGCCGTTCGGCGCGTCTGGGCGGTCAAAGGCCGTGCGGGGAATGACCTGCCAATCGTGGCCGCACCGAGCAAGAAGAAAACAGCCATACCGGGCATGACAGTCGACCTGTTCATTGTCGGGACCGATCAGAGCAAGAGCACGATGTATTCACGCTTGCGGATCAATCGGCCTGGCCCCGGCTATTGCCACTTTCCAATGTCGTACACCGAGGAATACTTCACCGGCCTGACCTCTGAAAAAGCGATGACGGTCTACACAAAGGGCTTCCCGAAAACGGTCTGGACGAAACCGGCTGGCATCCCGAATGAACCACTCGACATTCGCGTGTATGCATACGCGGCCTTGACAATCCTGCAACCTGTTTGGAAGGCACTTGAAAAAAGGCTAGAATCGGAGCCGCCAGAACCGGAGGCGGACGAGGCCGACAACGAGAGTCGGAAGACGAAGAAACGGAAACGGAAACGGCGTAGAAGCAGCTTTGTCGGGAGCTTGAGCAAATGACCAGAACCGAACTGCCACGCGAGTTCGCCGTCAACGACACCGTCGAGTGGACGGAAGGCGATGCCACCTACCCGGCACCAACATGGACCGTTCGCTACCATTTCACCTCGCGTGACGAGGTATTCAGCAGCGCGCAGTCTGTCGCAAATGGCTCGGACCATGACCTTGTAATCACCACGACCGACCTGACTCCAGGGCGATACCAGTACGTTCGCAAGGTCACCGATGGCTCGGATGTGTTCACCACCGAGCGCGGGGAAATCGAAATACTGCCCGACCTCGCCGCCGATACGGCAGGCATTGATCGGCGCAGATATGCGGAAATCGCTCTCGAAAACATCGAAGCCATGCTCGCGGGCAAGGCCACCAGAGACCAGACCAGTTACTCCCTGAATGGCCGTGCGTTGTCTCGCTATTCGCCAGAAGAACTGAACGAATGGCGCGCACAGCTCCGCGTCGAGGTGCGCGACCTGCGTCGTGCTGATCGTCGCAAGGCCGGAGGGAAGCCACACACCAACGTACATGTGAGGTTCCCCAGTGGGACTGCTTGAACGAATTGCGCGACGCTACGGCTTCGTGCCCAAGACGAAGGTTCGCAAGTACCTTGCGGCTCAACAGACTCGCCTGTCGGTCGGCTGGATTCAGCATGGCTACCTGATCGACCACGATGTGAAAAAAGGCCTACGGCCACTTCGAGCGCGATCACGCGAGGAAGCCCAAAACAACGGTTACTACAAGGGCTTCTTGCGCGACTTGAAGGAAAACGTAATTGGGCATCAAGGCATACAGTTGATTTCGATGCCGATGGACAGCGATACCGAGGTCGACACCGAGGCGAAGCGAACCATCGAGCGTCACTGGCGACTGTGGGGCCACAAGATGAACCGGCCCAACATCAGCGGAATGTCATGGAAGCAGACACAGAAGCTGATCGTGCAGAGTGCCGCGCAAGACGGCGAAGTCTTTATTTGGGAAAAGCCCGGAACCCGCGTGAACGATTACCGCTACTCCGTGCAGGTGATCGACCCGGATTCAATTGACGTCGAACTCGAACAGAGCAATCCGGGCGGCAACGATATTTTGATGGGCGTCGAGTTCGACCGCGACAAGTTCGCTGTCGCTTACCATGTGAAAGTCGACGAGGACAACTCGCCCGATTACATGGACCAGACGCTCACCGGCAGAAAGCACGTGCGGATCCCCGCCGAGGAAATGATCCACCTGTACCTGCATGACGGTGTTTGGATGACGCGCGGCATACCGTGGATCGCCCCGGCGCTGCTGCGATTTAACCAGCTTGGCAAGTACGAAGAAGCGGAGCTCGTCGCCGCTCGTGCAGGTGCGAGCAAGATGGGCTTTATCACCGACGC
>JAAUXZ010010561.1_pt1 | contig 11305 bp, 8 predicted proteins | sample 7278131 | NCBI WGS metagenome assembly JAAUXZ01 (sample SAMN14350119, study PRJNA611818) | marine sediment metagenome | isolation source: surface marine sediment (3m) | place: French Polynesia: Moorea | collected 2018-08
CACTACGAGGCTATGAAATCGCCTTTCTCTTGACCGCGCTGATCACCGTGCTCGGCTGGGCGCTGGGCTACTTCGCCGTGCGCCGTGCGCGCGACCAGGCCGAGGCCAAGAACACGGGCGGCGGAACCTTCGATGCCGGCATGAAGCGGCGGGCGCGGCTGCTGACCCTGGGCTACATCGGGCACTGCTGGGAGCTGTTCGGTGCCTGGGGCTGGATTCCGGCTTTTCTGGCGGCGGCGGTGCTGTCGCGGGGCACCATGTCGCTTGTCGAGCTCGGGCTCTGGACTGCGCTCACGCTGCACCTCTCCGGCTTCTTCTCCTCTTTCCTCTCCGGCTATGCCGCCGACCACTTCGGCGCGCGGCGGGTCCTCATCGCCTTTGCCCTGCTGGGTGCTGTCTGCTCGCTTGCCATTGGCTGGCTGACGGCCCTCAGCGTGCCCCTGCTGCTGCTGGTCACGGCGCTTTATGGCTTTGCCACCATCGGCGACTCCTCGGTGTTGTCTTCGGCGATGGCGGATGCGGTGCCGGCGCAGCGCTTGGGCCGCGCCTTGGGGCTCAGGTCGGTGCTCGGCGTCGGGGCTGGGGCGCTCTCCCCGGCCGTCTTCGGTCTGGCGCTCGACCTCTCGCCCGGCGCCTTCGCCTGGGGCTTCGCTTTCACCACCTTGGCGGTGGGCGGCGTTGTCGCGGTCGTCTGCGCGCTTATTCTGCCGCGTGAGATACGCTCGTTGGTGACCACGGCAAGCAGGAGGTAGCTCCGCTACGACCACCGTAATGCCGGGGTATCATAGAAAAACTTCAGGAAAAGATCAGGGCCACAGCCCGGCACCGTCGCAGGTTTAGGCACAGAAACGCTGCGATTCGCCACCGCGCGTCGTCCGGGCAGATTTCAGAAAACCTTCAGGATTTTCGCCGCGCCCCGCCTTAGGGTGACCGGCGGTGAGAGAGCGGTGCTCTATTGGTCGAGCGATGCCGTATTCGGCGTCGTGCTCCCGTATGGACGCGCGCCTCCGCCATCCGAACGGACGAATGAAAGAAGAAGAGGCGCAATGCGTTACCGGATCGCGCAACTTGAGATTGATACACAAACCCGGGAGATCTTGACCGCGGGCAGTTCGAAGCACGTCGAGCCGCAGGTCTTCGACCTCTTGCTGTTGCTGATCGAGAACCGCAGCCGTGTCGTCGGCAAGGAGGAGCTCGTCGAGACGATCTGGGAGGGGCGGGCGATCTCGGACGCGACCCTCTCCTGCTGCATCAAGTCGGCGCGGCGTGCGCTTGGCGACGACGGTGACCGCCAGAGCATGATCCGGACCATCCACCGCCGCGGCTTTCGCTTCGTCGGTCCCGTTGAGACAATGGAGTTCGAGGATACGGTGCCGGCGACCATAGCGTCCTCGCCGGGCTTATCGGTCCAAGAGCCACCTGCAGCCTGTCGATGTCAGCCGCAGCAGGTTGCGTGCGCCTGTGCCGAACATGTCGACGCCGGCACGCTGCAGCTTCCGGACCGCCCCTCTCTCGCGGTGCTGCCGTTTGAATTGCAGGGGGAGGAGGGTGGCCGGCTCCTCTCCGAAGGACTGCATCGCGACATGACCGCTCAGTTCGCCCGCACGCGATGGCTCTTCGTCAGTGCCCGTGCGAGCGTTGTGGCCTTGGCGTCCAGGGGGCTCGATGCAAAGGAGATCGGTGTCCGCCTGGGCGTGCGCTACCTGCTCGACGGCGCGCTTTGCGTCACCGATGGCCGGCTGCGGTTGACCTTGACGCTGACCGATGCCCAACGCTGTTGCGAAGTCTGGGCCGAGCGTTTCGAGCGCAAGATGGACGACATCTTCGCTGTCCAGGACGAGATCGTCGAGCTCGTCACCCGCACCGTGGAAGCCGAGATCGAGAACCAGGAGCGTCGCCGTGCACAGCTCTGCCCGGCCGGGTCGCTCGATGCCTGGAGCGCGTATCATCGCGCATTGCCTCACCTCTATCGCTTCCGGGAAGAGGGCTATGCGCTGGCGGAGGATTACCTGCAGCACGCGGCGCGGCTCGACCCGAGCGCTCCGCGCGTCTTCGCGGCACTGTCCTTTTTGCACTGGCAGCGCGCCTTCTTCGGCATCGGCTATGACCGCGATCGGGAGAGCGCCATGGCCTTCGACTACGCCCATCAAAGCATCGCGCTCGACCCCCTCGAGCCGCAGAGCCACTTCGCCCTCGGTCGCGCTCACTATCTGGCGGGCGATATCGATACCGGCATTGCCGAGCTGTCGCGCGCGGTCGAGCTCTGTCCCAGCTTCGCCCAGGGGCAGTACTCCTTAGGCTATGGGCTGATGTTTTCCAGCGACAAAGCTGATGGGCTGAACGCCGTCGAGCGCGCAGAGCGGCTCAGTCCCTACGACCCTATGCGCTTCGCCTTCTCGGCTTTGCGTGCGATCCTGCTGGGGCTATCGGGCGAGGCCGAGAGCGCGGCCGATTGGGCCGACCGCGCCCTGCGCGAGCCCAATGCCCACTGCCATGTCGCGGCCATCGCCGCCTGGTGCAACGAACTGGCCGGGCGCCGCGCCCGGGCGGCCGACCATGTGGCCGTCCTTCAGACGGATCATCCAACCTACACGAGGGCCGATTACTTCCGCGCCTTCCCCTTCCGTACGCGCGATCGGCGGCTGGTCGAGGGCGCGCTGGAGCGGCTCGGCCTCTGAGCTTGCCCGGGCGACCGCCTTTCGCTGCGAGCCCCAAGAAAAACTCCAGAACTTCCCCACGGCATCTTCAAGCGACCGGCGGCCGCGGTGCCTAGTGTCCGCGACTGATGACGGACGATGTCGTCGTCCGACCCGAACGAATTTGGAGAACATTATGTACATAGACCTCGAGTCCCTGAGCAGGGGCTGGACGACGCCGCGCGCGCGTGAGGGCGACCGCAGCGTCGAAGCCGGCGGGGGTGAGTCCCTTGAGACTGAGTCCCTTGAAACGCGCAAGCGTGGTTCTTGGTTGGCGCGGCTGCTGACGAGTATCCGGCGCCGGTCGGAGCTGCGTCGTAAGAGCCGGGAGTGCGGCCGTCTGGATGCGCGCACTCTCAAGGACATCGGGCTCACTCCGGAGGAGTGGCACCGCGACGCAACGCTCAGCGCAATCAGGGAAGCGCGCCCGTGACCGGCCCCAGTTCTCTCCCCAATTCTCTCGGTGGCCGCGCGGTGCAGTCTCGGAGGAGAACGACGGTCCGCAATGGCGTGATCGCCGCGGGCGCCGTTATCGTCCTGACGCTTTCGTCCGCTTGGGCCGAAGAGATCTAACCGGTCGTCGACGCGGACTTCGATCGGGACGGCCACTTCGGTCCGGCAAAGTTGCGGCTCGGCCGGCTGCTGTTCTTCGACAAGATCTTGAGCGGCAACCGCAACATCGCTTGCGCCACCTGCCACCATCCGCGGCATGCAACGGCCGACGGTCTTGCGCTCGGCATCGGCGAAGGCGGTGCCGGGCTGGGTCCCGAGCGCCGGGTCGCGGATGGGGAGGCGGTCGTCGCCCGCATCCCGAGAAACGCGCCCTCGCTTGCCAACCTCGGCGCCAAGGTCTTCACCCGGCTGTTCCACGATGGCCGAGTCGAGGCCGACCCGGACGGGCCTTGGGCGAGCGGCTTCTGGACGCCCGCCCGCGAGCAGCTGCCCGAAGGACTCGACAACGTGCTGGCGGCGCAGGCGCTGTTCCCCGTCGCCTCCGACGTCGAGATGGCCGGTGGCCGCGGCGAGAACGAGATCGCCGGCGCGGCGGCATTGCGGCGCTTCGGCGGGCCGGAGGGTGTCTGGGAGCGGCTTGCCAAGCGCCTGCGCGCGATCCCCGAATATGTCGCGCTGTTCCAGAAGGCCTATCCGGAGAACCGCGGGCCGGGCGACATCACCTTCGTTCAGGCGGCAAACGCCATCGCCGCCTTCGAGGCTCAGGCCTTCCGCTTCGACGACAGCCCCTTCGACCGCTACCTGCGCAGCGGCGACGAGGGGCATCTCCCGCCGGCGGCGCGCCGCGGGATGGCGCTGTTCTACGGTGCGGCCGGCTGCAGCGCCTGCCATAGCGGCAAGTTCCAGACCGATCAGCGCTTCCATGCCATCGCCATGCCGCAGATCGGGCCGGGCAAGGCGGACGGCACCGATGCCTCCTACTTCGAGGCGACCGGCTTTCCCGCCCGGCTCGAAGACTTCGGGCGCGGGCCGGTGAGCGGGCGGCCGGCGGACCGCTTCCGCTTCCGCACGCCCTCGCTGCGCAATGTCGCCTTGACCGGCCCCTGGGGTCATGCCGGCGCCTTCGATAGCCTTAAGGCCGTGGTACGCCACCACCTCGACCCGCTTTCCTCGCTCGAAGCTTATCGGCTGGCGCCCGGGCACCTGCCGGTGCTCGCCCGCGTCGCGCAGACCGTCGGCGAGGGAGCGATGCTCAAGGAAGAGCCGCTCAATCCCGCCCGCCGCCGCGGCTTCGACCAGCGCGACGCTTGGGTCCAGCGGAGCCCGCAGCTGCGGGCGCGGATCGCGGCGGCCAACGAGCGCCAGGCGACGCCCCTCGGCGAGGCGGCTGTCGAGGATCTCGTGGCCTTCCTCGAAGCACTCACCGACCCGCGTGCCCGCGAGCTGGAGCACCTTATCCCGGCGCGCGTGCCGAGCGGCCTGCCGGTCGCGGACTGACCGGCAGCGCAACTTTCCCCGACCGTCCATCCATACCGACCAAACAGCAAGCACCCATGAAAGGATCAGAAGAATGAGTACCTTATCGAAACCCTTGCCCCTTGTGAGCGTTCTCGCCATTGCCGCCTTCGGCACGGCGCTCGCTCTCGCCGACTCCTCGGACCAAGCCGCCCACTACGACCCGCCGGTGCATCACGAGATCGCCTTCGCCTCCCACGTCGAGCTCGAGATCGCCGAGCAGGACGTCTTCATCGAACGCGAGCCCGGCTCGGGCAAGGTGTTCCGGCCCGGCCCGGCGGAGCGCAACATGGCGGCTCCGCTCTTCGCCGCCGCGAAACCACAGGCGCACGCGCCCTTCGACCCGACGGCCTCCGGTCCCTTCCCCAAGGGCGCGCCGCTCGACATGGCGCTCGGCGACTGGCTGCGGGCCAAAGGCGGCGGCAACTATAGCTGCGAAAACGGACAAGGCCGCCTCCAGCTTCAGTTCACCGGCTTGGTGCTCGAGGGCGTCTACACCCTGTGGCACTTCTTCATGGCCGCGCCGCCGACCGAGCCCTTCATCGGCACCTATGATCTGCCGCTCGGCAGTCGTGACGGCGCCCAGTCGGTCTTCATTGCTGACGCTCAGGGCAACGCAACCTACGACCAAAGCTTCACGCCCTGCCTGCAGCTCTCCGGAGAGCACCTCTCTGCCGGCATCGCGGTGAACTGGCACAGCGACGGCAAGACCTACGGCGTGCTGCCGGGCGAGTTCGCCAAGAACGCGCATATCCAGCTCTTTGCCGGCCTGCCGCCGCGCGCAGGTCTGTGAGCCCATCGGCCCGGGTTCGGTGCGTAGGCGCCGGACCCGCCGCCACTCTCCATCACTCGGTGCGGCCGCTCCGGCGGCCGACCGTCTCAGAACGGCATGTTGAGCTGAACATAGCAAGACTAGACGGTACTCCGCCCGACTTCGCGGCCCGTCCTCTGCCCTCCGAGAGGGTCATCGCGCTGCACTGCTCGGGCTCGGGGGGGCGCCAGTGGCGTGCGCTCGCTGAAGCCATCGGCCCCGACATGGAGCTGCTGGCGCCGGAGCAGTACGGTACGGCGAGCGCTGGCCATTGGCCGGGCCATAAGGCTTTCTCACTCGCCGAGGAAGCGCGGTACATCATCGGGTTGCTCGATGCCGCCGCCTGTCCGGTGCACCTGATCGGGCATTCCTACGGCGGCGGTGTGGCTCTTCACGCGGCGCTGGCGCGTCCTCATGCGGTGGCCAGCCTCTCGCTCTACGAGCCCTCGGCTTTCTATCTGCTCAAGGCGGCGGGCGATGGCGCTGCGCGGGAGCTTGCCGAGATCGAAGGCGTCGTCGCCGCTGTCCGCCATGGCATGGCGACCGGTGACTATGATGCGGCGATGCGAAGCTTCATCGACTATTGGTGCGGCAGCGGGGCATGGCAGGGCATGAAGCCCGACCTCAAGGCGGCGCTGTTGCGCTGGAGCCCGAAGGCGCTGCTCGACTTTCACGCCCTGCTCGAAGAGCCGGTGCCCGACGACGATTTCGCACAGCTCAAGATGCCGGTGCTGCTGATGGTGGGAGAGCAGGCGCCAGGCTCGACGCGGAAAGTGGCTGAGTTGCTCTCTGTGCGGCTACCGGCCGTGCGGACCGTCACGATCCGCAGCGCGGGTCATATGGGCCCGGTGACTCATCGCGAGGCGGTCAACGAGGCGATCGTCCGGCACATTCGCATCACTAGCTCACCGCTGCCGGTCTCCCTTCGCCCCGCAGTACGGTAAGGGCGGCGAGCAGTGCTGCGACGGACGCGGCTAGCATGACGAGCAACAGCGCGATGGCACCGTTCTCTGCCGTGACCAATGCGGCCGTGATCGGCGTCAGGACCGCGCCGGAGGCGACGGTCAGGGCACCGGAGAGGCCCGAGGCGCTGCCGGCCAGCTCCGGCTTCACCGAGAGCGCGCCGGCGCTGGCGCTGGGCGTGGTGAGGCCGTTGCCGATGCCGACGAAGATTGTCGCGGCGAACAGGAAAGCGACATGCGTCGCCCCGGCCAGGATGAGCGCGAGCCCGGCGAGCAGACCGCTACAGGCGACGATGCGCCCGCCGATCATCATGGTCGTCAGGGCATGGCGCTTGGCGAAGCGGCCCGAAAGGAAGCTGCCGAACATGAAGCCGGCGGTGATGCTGCCCATGGCGATACCGAGCACCTCGGTCGAGAGGCCGTAGAGCTTCGTCGCAACCAAGGGCGCCCCGGCCAGGAAACAATAGAAAGCGCCGGTCGAGAAGCTCATGCAGAGCGCGTAGCCCCAAAAGCGCTCGGAGCCGAGCAGCGCGGGATAGCTTCGGAGCTGTTCGCCGAAGCTTGCCGAACGGGCTTGGTTGGTCTCCCCCAAGTCGGCCCAGCAGAGGGCAAAGAGGGCGAGGCCGAGGCCGAAGTAGGTGACGAAGCTGGCGCGCCAGCCGAACAGCGCGTCGAGCGCACCGCCCAGCATCGGCCCCAGCATGGGCGAGACCGCCATCGCCATGGAGATGTAGCCGATCAGGCTGGCGGCCTCTTGCGGTGGCCGGGTGTCGCGCACGATGGCGAGCGAAGTCACCCAGCCGGAGATGACGGCGCCCTGGCAAACGCGAAAGGCCAGAAAGGTCCAGATGTCCTCCGTGACGGCACAGACCGCCGAGGCCAGGGTGAAGATGAGGAGCGCGGCCAACTGCACAGGCCGCCGCCCGAAGCGGTCGGACAACGGGCCGATGATCAGCTGCAGCACCGCCGTGACTCCCAGATAGCCGGCGATCGAGAAGCTGATCAGCCCGTAGTCGACGTGGAAGTCCGCCGCCATGTTGGTGAGCGAGGGCAGGAACATATTGAGCGACAAGACCGACACGCCGGTCAGCAGAATCAGTGTCAGCAGTCTCGGCGGCGAGGTGGCGGCGAAGCGCATCTTGTCCTTTCTGCCGGGCGGACCGGCGGTGAGCAGGCACAAAAAAAGCCCCCGGAAGCTCCGAGGGCGCAGGCGGTTGCGGTCTGGTTCCCGCTACCGGTCCATGCGCCACCTCCTTACGACGACCATCATCAAAGGCATTGAGAAATCACTCCTAAGTCTGCCCCGCGCCCGAACGCATTTCAGCGCAGGCGCGGAGCTCCGACACTCTTCTTCTAAGCCTTTAGGCTATGAAGGCCACTTTATGGCGTCAAACGGAAATGCAAGAAAACATCGTTAAGATCGACTTTTTTGGCCGAAAATTATGCTGAATGACGACTTCATGACATTTTAGCGAATTCTCGGCCCCGCAACGCGCGTGTCGCCAGACCATAGAGAACCAGGGCAATGACGAGAACCGCCGTATAGCCGAACTGCATGGCCAGCAGCACGGCGAGGATGGCGCTGGTGACCGACGCGCAGCCGTTCACGCCCCAGGCCCAGGGCACCAGGGCGCGGTCGGCCCGCTCGACCAAGGTGAGGCCGAGCGGAAAGGGCATGCCCATGAAGAAGGCGAGCGGCGCGATCAGACCAAGGGAGACGATCGCGCGCCCGGCGGTTGGCAGGCCGGCGCAGGCAGCGAAGACAAGCGGCGCGGCGATCAGGTAGAGCAGGGCGACGACGCCCAGTCCCAGGACCGCCACCTGGATGGCCGCGGTCGGCCGCCGGATGCGGCAGTTCCGAGATAGGAAGCGGGCCAGATGCTCCGAAGCGCCGGCGCCAAGACCGGCAAAGACCAGGAAGCCGGCGAGTACGACGGCCAGGGCGTAGGTCGGATGACCGAGGAAGAGGATGAACTTCTGGATGAAGGCGATCTCGACGAAGAAGAAGGCCAGACCGATGGCGAGGAAGTAGGCGCTGGTCCGCCAGGCCAGACTGCCGCGCCCGCGCGCCAGTCCGCCGAGGCTCAAGGGCAGCAGGATGAGGACCAGGCTGATGACCAGGGCCTGCAGCAGCGCGCCGACCAGGACGAGCTCGCCCAGCTCCAAGAGCGCCGCACCGCCGGCCGTGCGCATGGCCAGCAGCTCCGGCAGGCTGCGCCAGCGGAAGAAGTCCTCGAAGTAGGGACGGTCGTCACTTGCTGGCGCAATGTCGAACTTGTAGCCGGCCACGAAGGCGTCGCGCTGAGGACCGGTGAGAGCCAGAGCCGCGTCGTAGAAGGCGGGCTCGGCGAGAACGTTGAAGCGGTTGGCCGCCTCCCGCGTCAGGCCCGGGTGAAAGGCGAGATCGAAGGAACGGGCTTCGGCGAAGGCGGTAGCAGCGGCGAGGGCTTCCGGGCTCGCCGGGTCGCGCCCGACGAGCAGGGTCGTGGTGCCGATGCCGCGGATGAGGATGAGATGGGCGGGCGGATCAGCCACGGCTAGCCGCTCCAGCGCCGCCAGCGCCGTCAGGATGAGCTTGGGTGCGGCGCGCGGCGGCAGTCGCAGCGCCTGGCTGAAGCTCAACCATCCGCCGGCTTTGAGGCGCTGAAGCATGAGGGCGAGCGCTTCGACCGTAAGCGGATAGGTCTCGCTCAATCCCTGCAGGCCGGCGCCGGTCCCGCTCCCGCCGCCCCGGGCGATGATCACGTCCCAACGGCGCGCGCTCGCGGCCAGGAAGCCGCGCTCCGTGGCAAGGTGCAGCGCGACCTCCGGGCGCTCATAAAGCCCGCCGGAGAAGTCCGCATAGCCGCCGTGCAGCAGCGCGGCCAGGTCGGGGTTGGGCTCGACGGCATCGACGCGCCGCGCGCCGTGGATGAGCGCTTGCGCGACCGGCCGCCCGCCGCCGGCGCTGAGCACCAGCACCTTGGGTTGCGGCACCAGCGCGTAGACCAGCGCGTCGGTGGTGTCGCGCAGGTAGGCCGGCGGGCTGCGGCCGGCATCCCGGTCGATCATGGTCGCGCCGTCGGCATCGGTGAAAAGCGCGATCTGCTCCGGCGGCAAGGCGGATGCGGTGAGGCTCAGGCCCGGAGCGCTGCGGAAGGGCACGGCCGGGCTCTCGACCACCGAGACGAGGCCGAGCGGCCCGAAGCGCTGCTCCACCACCTTTGCGCCCAGCACGCTCCGCGCCACCGCGAGGCCTTTGTGCTCGGCAATGCGCAGCGCAGTCCAGTCCTGCGGTATGAGAAGCCAGATCAACGCACCGGCCAGCACCATCCCGATGCCCGCCGCCTTGCTGTAGGTCTTGCGTTCCGCTGCCAAGCCGAACGCCGCGACGGTGAGGCCGAGCAGTGAGACGGCGGCGAGGTTTGCGACCGGCGACAAGGTCGAGATCGTTCCGACAACGGCCAATGCGCCGGCGCCGGAGCCGAGCAGGTTCCAGAAGTAGACCCGGCCCGCCGGATCCCGACGCAGAAAGGCGAGGCCGATGCAGGCAGCGCCGAAGGCGAAGGGCACGACCAGCGCCAGGTAGATTGCCGCGAGATTGAGCAGCTGCGCCGGGTCCCAAACCAGCTCCAGTGCGTTGAAGGGCACGCGCTGGGCAAGGAAGAACGCGAGCGGGCTGGTGACCGCGAAGCCCGTTGCGCAGAGCGAGAAAAGCCGCTCCAGGTGCCACTCCACGGCCCGGCGCCAGATCGCCAGCAGCGCGCCGCTCAGGCCGAAGCCGAGCAGCGCGATGCTGATCGCCATGAAAGCGAAGTGGTGCCATTGCACGATGGCGAAGAGCCGGGTCAGCAGGATCTGGTAGGCCAGGATGGCGGCGGAGATCCCCGCGAGCCCGGCGAAGCGGATCATTGCGGGCTGCGGGTGAAGGGTACGAAGCGGACCGGCAGCACTTGCCGCGTCGTCACCTGGCCGGTCGCCGATTTCTCGACCACGGTGAGGTACTGCACGGCAAAGGGGCCGCCGACGGGAATGATCATGCGCCCGCCGGGTTTCAGCTGTTCGACGAGAGGCGGCGGCACGTGGCCGGCGGCGGCGGTCACGACGATGCCGTCGAAGGGGCCGCACTCTGGCCAGCCGAAATAGCCGTCAGCGACCTTCACATCGATGTCGTCGTAGTCGAGCGCGGCAAGCAAGGCTTCGGCCCGGCGGCCGAGTTGGGGCACGATTTCAATGGTGCAGACGCGCTCGATCAGGGGCGAGAGCACCGCGGCCTGGTAGCCGGAGCCGGTGCCGATCTCGAGCATCACGTCGCCCGGCTTCGGCACCAGCAGATGGGTCATCAAGGCGACGATGAAGGGCTGAGAAATCGTCTGGCCGTAGCCGATCTTCAACGGCCGGTCGTCGTAGGCTCGGCGACGGCTCTGCTCGGGGACGAAGAGGTGGCGCCGCACCTCGCGCATCACCGTCAGCACCTCGGGTGCGATGCCCTCGTCGCCGAGCAGCGCCGGAAGGCCGCGGGCATGGAGCTGGATGGTCCGCACCATCTCGGCGCGCTCAGCGGCCTCCTCTTCCGGCGAGAAGGCCAGTGCCGCCGTTCCCAAAGGCGCGAGCGCCAAAGCCGCGAAGAACGCCGCAAGCCTAGCGATGCGAATGGGATTACTCGGCCATGCCATCGATGTGTCGCGCGCGTCCCAGCAGCGAGTTTCGGTCGGCCAAGACTAGCAAGCTGTCCGCAGGTGCGATACCCGCGCTTATCGTTGCTGCAGCGCGCGCCTAAGCTCCGCAGCGATGCCTTCCAGTTCCTCCGTGGCGGCCAGAGGGCGCGGTTCGAAGGTCAGCGGGCTCTCCTTGATGTACTGCCGCGAGGTGATGTCCGTCTTCTCATG
>JAAUXZ010101757.1_pt1 | contig 11303 bp, 12 predicted proteins | sample 7278131 | NCBI WGS metagenome assembly JAAUXZ01 (sample SAMN14350119, study PRJNA611818) | marine sediment metagenome | isolation source: surface marine sediment (3m) | place: French Polynesia: Moorea | collected 2018-08
AGGCGAGATGAAACTGTCCAGCATTCGGGAACCACAACTGGTACGAACACCTGCAGTGCAAAAGATATCTTTGAGCACGATAGGGATGCCGGTCAGCGGGCCCGCATCTCCCGCCTTGATGCGGGCATCCGCAGCCTCGGCCGCCGTCAATGCCATTTCTGGAGTAACCGAAATATAGCTGTTGAGCCGTCCGTCCAGTGACTCGATCCGTTCGAGGAAATGGCCGGTCAGTTCCACACTGCTGTATTCACCGGCCCGCAGGGCAGCACCCAGCTGTTTGATACTCTTGTCATGCATAGTCTGAATCTAGCGAACCTCATTCGATTACCTTGGGAACCAGGAACAACCCAGCCTCGACCTTCGGTGCGACGGCCTGGTTTTCCTCACGGTGATCCTCTTCTGTCACCTCGTCGACCCGCAGGCGTTGTGCCATATGCAGCGGATGGGCCATGGGGGTGACTTGGGTGGTATCCACCGACTCCAATCGTTCTACCAGGCCGAGGATGTTCGACAGATCGGTTGCATAAGACTCGACCTGTTCCTCATCCAACGCCAGACGCGCCAGGTGGGCAATCTTCTCTACATCGGAACGATCTAACGACATCCCTTGAATTCCTCTGCTGCTAAACTTAGCGAGGCTATCACATTCACCTTCATACATACACGATGGCGGAACCTTAACGCCTGTTCGTTTTGGGTCTTATCGACTGCAGATCCCCGAAAACACGCCTCGTATGAGCCGCCAGCCTCTTCAGCAACGTATGAATAAGGCTTGATTTTACCTTTCATTGGGACTAAATTCCCAACTTAAGATAAACTTAACCTTGTCTTCAACCATCTTCTAAACACGGGCTGTTGATCTCAAGGAGGTCAATACTCGCCAGATGGGTATGTTTTTTGTGCCGATTTTCAGACTGCTGTCAGGGAAAAGACAGTGATATACACCACAGCCGGCAGTCATCCAGGACGGATCGGGATAGTTTAAGGCACGTTGAAGATGACCGTATTACTGACATGTGTTGTCAGCCAGAGGCACTCTGGAATAAACAATTAAAATACGGATGCAGCAATGACAGACGATATCAGGAAAACCCTCACCGCAGCCATCCTCAAGCTGTTGCGCCCTCTGGTAAGACTCCTGCTGCGCAACGGCATCACCTATGGGGATTTTGCCGATCTCAGCAAGTGGGTCTTCATGGATGTGGCCACCAAGGAATTTGGAATTCCGGGTCGAAAACAGACCGTTTCCCGCGTCTCGGTGATTACCGGCCTGACCCGCAAGGAGGTCAGCCGTCTGCAAAAAATCGACACCCCCGACGACTCCGCGATTGCCAATCAGTACAACCGGGCGGCGCGGGTCATTTCCGGCTGGCTCAGGGACACGCAGTTTCACGACAAGAAGGGGCAACCCGCGAATCTGCATTTTGACGAAGGAAAACATAGTTTTAGCGAACTGGTTAAGAAACACAGCGGCGACATCCCGCCCCGGGCGATTCTCGATGAACTGATTCGGGTAGGAACCGTTGCGCTGGACGAAAAGGAGAGGATCTATCTCATGGCCGATGGTTTCGTCCCCAGGACAGGGGAAAAAGACAAGTTGCATATATTGGGAACGGATGTGCAATCCCTGTTGTCAACAATCGATTACAATCTTCAACAGGACTCGCAGACCCCCCGGTTTCAGCGCAAGGTTTCCTACGACAACCTACCGGCTGAGGCGTTACCGGAATTCCGTGCGCTGAGTGCCGAGAAGGCACAGTCACTGCTCATCGAGCTGGACCGTCACCTTTCCACCCAGGACCGGGACCTCAACCCATCCGTTGCAGGGACCGGACGTAAACTGGCGGGGGTCGGCATATACTACTTTGAGCAGGATTTGAGCGAGGATCAATGAGATGAAGACTTTCAAACTGATCTTGACATCATGCATCGTACCGCTGCTGGTCAGTTGCGGCGGTGGCAGCAACGACACGGTCGCGGAGGGTGGTATTGGCGGCACCGGCGTCTCTCAGGGCAAAGTGAGCGGTTATGGCTCCATCTTCGTCAACGGTATCGAGTATGACACTGCGGACACCGACTTTGACATCGAGGAAGACACGGTAACGACCTATACCCAAGACGACATCAAACTGGGTATGGTGGTCCGGGTAACCGCCGAGTGGAATGACGATGGCGTCACGGGCACGGCCACCAAGGTGGAATACAGCGATCTACTGGAAGGCATCCTCACCGCCGCACCAGCTCTCGATGCCGATGGCGTCGGCACAATGACGGTCATGCAGCAGACCGTTCAGGTGGATCCGACAACGGTCTTTGACGATGCTACGAACTCGGGTCTGCTGATCACCGATCTTGAGGAGGAGGACGTCGTCGAGGTCAGCGGCTACAGCGACGGCTCGGGCACTATCTACGCCACACGGGTGGAGCTCAAAGCCCGCGGATGGACCGGACAGACCCTGGAAATTAAAGGGCTCGTCAGCAACCTCGACACAGGCGCTGCCACATTCACCATCGGCAGCCTGGTGGTCGATTACTCCAGCGCCACATCCACCCCCGAGAATCTGGCAGACGGCCTGTACGTGGAGGTCGAGGGTGACAGCTTCTCGGCCACCGGGCAGTTCGAGGCCGACGAGGTGGAAGTGGAGGGAGACGGCGACCTGCAGGTCTCGGCTGACGATGAGGAGGTCGAGCTGGAAGGGGTGGTAACCACCCCGCTCTCCGGCGACACCTTCAGCCTCAACGGTCAGCCGGTGAGCATTGCGGAAATCACTGTCGACGAAACCGCGATCTCGGTAGGCCGTGAACTGAAAGTCGAAGGCGTGATGGTCAACGGAGTCATCCAGGCCGAGGAGATCGAATTCGAAGCCGATGAATCGGAGCTGCAAGAGATGGCGTCGGTGGTAGAGATGATTTTTGCCGAGGATATCAATACCGGCAGCCTTACGTTAATGGGCCAAACCATAGCCGTCACCAGCTCGACCATCATGGAGGATGATCTGGGTGATGATCAAACCTTCAATCTCGCTTCACTTGAACCGGCTCAATACGTCGAAATCGATGTCTACCATGACGGCACCGGCTTGGTTGCCGTCAAACTGGAACGGGAAGCAGTGCCAGAACCCCTGGCCCATGAAATCGAAGGTGTGGTAGAAGAGATCAATGTCGACTCCGAGCCTGATCACATCCGTGTGCTTGGCATAGTGATTGACATGGCCGCTACAGGTCTGAGCCCAAGCCTGGACCAAAGGATCGAGGTTTCAGGGACCTACGACACCACCGACCAGATCCTCACGGCCACATCCGCCGAAATCGAAGGACTGGACGATTAGCTTCCGCTAATGAAAAAAGGCCGGACATCGAGTCCGGCCTTTTTTCATCAAAACCTGATCTTTAGTTTATTCGTTCGAGTTTTCTTGTTGTTCCTTCGACTGCTGGGCGTAGTACTCGGTCCCGCAATAGTGAAGGATGTAGTCATCGGCCTCGGAGACACCCAATTCTGATTTGGGTATCTCCCGCATACAGATATCCTGAGCCAGTTTTTCAACTTCATTCGGTTTCGGCATCGCCATAGCCACCTCCGTTGATGGTGTTGAGGTAAAAAAACTCCTATACCCCAGTAACACACTAGGGCTTTGACTGCAGTATAGACGAATTTTTGCCAATGATAAGGGAATTGAATAAAAAAAATTGCGGACTGTTTTCTTGCCGAACTCCTGTACCATTGCTAGATTACGCTTTTTTTGCGGTTTCTCCCTGGCGTTTGGAATCTGAGACGGATACTGAGTCCCCGCCATCCAACACCTGAAAAACCATAACCCACTCTATTTAGAACTGAAGATATCTATGCTGTTTCGACGCATCCGAGGCATGTTTTCCAACGATCTCTCGATCGACCTGGGCACCGCCAACACATTGATCTATGCACGGGGCCAAGGCATCGTGCTGAATGAACCGTCCGTCGTCGCAATCCGCCAGGACCGGGGGCCGGGAGGGGCGAAATCGGTCGTCGCCGTAGGCGAGGACGCGAAGAAGATGTTGGGCCGCACGCCGGCCAATATCACGGCCATTCGACCGATGAAAGAGGGGGTCATCGCCGATTTCACCGTCACCGAGAAGATGCTGCAGTACTTTATCCACAAGGTCCATGAGTCCCGCATCATCCGCCCCAGCCCCCGGGTCCTGGTTTGCGTGCCCTGCGGCTCTACCCAGGTGGAACGCCGGGCAATCAAGGAATCCGCAGCCGGCGCGGGCGCCCGCGAGGTCTATCTGATCGAAGAGCCCATGTCCGCGGCGATTGGTGCCGGCCTGCCGGTGGACGAGGCCCGCGGATCGATGGTGTTGGATATCGGCGGCGGCACCTCGGAGGTGGCGATCATCTCACTGAACGGCATCGTCTATGCCAACTCGGTACGCGTCGGCGGTGACCGCTTCGACGAGGCCATCGTCAACTACGTGCGCCGCAACTATGGCACCCTGATCGGTGAGGCGACTGCAGAGCGCATCAAGGAAGAGATCGGCTCCGCCTATCCGGGCAACGAGGTCAAGGAGATCGAGGTCAAGGGGCGCAACCTGGCGGAGGGCATTCCCCGCAGCTTCACCTTGAACAGCAACGAGATCCTCGAGGCCCTGCAAGAACCCCTCTCCGGCATCGTCGGGGCGGTCAAGACCGCCCTGGAGCAGACTCCGCCGGAACTGGGCGCAGACGTGGCGGAACGGGGCATCGTCCTGACCGGCGGCGGCGCCCTGCTAAAGGATCTGGACCGGCTGCTGCAGGAGGAGACCGGCCTGCCGGTTATCGTGGCTGAAGATCCATTGACCTGTGTCGCCCGGGGCGGCGGTCGAGCCCTGGAGTTGATCGACGAACGGGGTGGTGAGGTTTTCACCGTCGAATAAAATCATCTGCCGAGATATAGGCAGATCGCGGATTTCATAACTCGGGGGAGTGCTCGTGACTTCGGTATGGAGAGTTTGAACCATTAAGCTGATCTTCACACAGGGTCCCTCGATCACCTCCCGGCTGGTGGTCGCCGTGATACTCTCCATGCTCCTGATGGTTCTGGATCATCGGCAGAACCATCTCGAATCAGTGCGCTCCGCGCTCTCCGTCATCCTCTACCCGATTCAATATCTGGCCAGTCTGCCAGTGATCCTTGGTGGCGAGGCCAGTGATGCGCTCAGCTCGCGCAAGGAGATTCAATCGGACAACCAAAGACTCCACCTGGAGAACATCCAACTGCGTGCCCGCCTGCAGAAGTTCGAGGCCTTGGAGGCGGAAAACATGCGCCTGCGCGCCCTGCTTGACTCCTCCTTCAAGGTCGGTGACCGGGTATTGATTGCGGAGTTGATCTCTGTCGAACAGGATCCCTTTCGGCAACAGGTCCTGATCAATCAAGGCAAGAGCTCGGGGATCTACCAGGGTCAGCCGGTGCTGGACGCCAATGCAGTGGTGGGCCAGGTGACCCATGTCAATCCGTTCAGCGCCAGCGTGTTGCTGATCACCGATGCCAGTCATGCCCTGCCGGTTCAGGTCAGCCGCAACGGTCTGCGCACCATCGCCCTGGGGACCGGGCTGATCAACCAGCTTGAGTTGCCTCACTTGCCGAATAATGCGGACATCGAGCCGGGTGACCTGCTGATCACCTCCGGCTTGGGGGGGCTCTTTCCATCCGGCTATCCGGTGGCCCAGGTCACCGAGGTCAAGCGCGAGCAGGGGCAGCCCTTCGCCTCGGTCACGGCCGTCACCACCGCCCATCTGGACCGGATTCGCGAGGTCCTGCTGGTCTGGACCCTGAGCCCGGAGACAGCTTTGCAAGAACCTGAGGCCCTCGACCCATCCGCCAGCGAGAGTCCGGAGATCCAGGAATGATCGCCACTGCCGCTCCGGGCCGAATCTATGTGGCCTACCTTACTCTGATCTTGGGTTTCATCCTGAATATCATGCCGCTACCCGATTGGGCCCTGGACTATCGTCCCCAGTGGGTGGTGTTAATCCTTATTTATTGGTGCATGGCGCTACCGGAACGGATCGGTGTCGGCGTCGGTTGGACCTCCGGCCTGCTGCTCGATGTATTGAGCGGAACCCTGTTGGGCCAGCATGCACTTGGCCTGTCGGTGGTCGCCTTTCTGACCCTGAAACTTTATCGCCGGGTCCGGGTCCTGCCACTGCGCCAACAGATGTTCACCATCCTGATCCTGCTGTTGGTGGAGCGGCTGTTGACTCTCTGGTCCACAGGGGTCGCCGGGTACCCGACACCGAGCCTGATGTACTGGGTCACCCCGGTCATCAGCATGCTGCTCTGGCCCTGGGTCTACATAACCCTGCGCGATATCCGCCGCCGTTTTCATGTCAACTGACGACCGACACTCGACATGAACCAGCAAATCTCGATCAAGAACTACCTGCGTGAGAGCCAGCTCTTCCTGGGCCGTGCCATTGCAGCATCGGCCATCGTCATCATCCTACTGCTGATCCTGGCGGGGCGCTTGGTCTATCTGCAGGTGCAAAGTCATCATCACTACAAGACCCTGTCCCAGGACAACCGGGTCAAGATCGAGCCCCTGCCCCCCACCCGCGGACTGATCTTCGATCGTCATGGCCAGGTGCTGGCCCAGAACCTCCCGGCCTACAGTCTCGAGATCATACCGGAGAAGGCGGGCGACCTCGCCGTGACCATCCAGGCGCTCAGTAAAATCATCCGGATCGAAGCGGACGATGTGCAGCGTTTCCATAAGCTGCGCAAGCAACGCCGCCGTTTCGACAGCATTCCGCTGCGCGTGCGCCTGAGCGCAGAAGAGGTCGCACGTATCGCGGTCAACCGCCACCGCTTCCCTGGCGTCGACGTCAAGGCGAAGCTGTTACGCGAGTATCCTTACAAGGACAAAACCGCCCATCTACTCGGTTATGTGGCGCGCATCAGTGAGGAGGAGCTGCTGACCATCGATGCCTCCAACTACAGCGGTACCAGCTATATCGGCAAAAATGGTGTGGAAAAAACCTACGAAGAACTCCTGCACGGCCAAGTCGGCCTGCAACAGGTGGAGGTCAACGCCAAAGGGCGGGTATTACGTGTCTTGGAGGACCAGGACCCATTACCCGGTCACAATCTGCACCTGTTCCTGGACACTCAGATGCAAATGACCGCACTTGAGGCACTCGGCGAGTATAACGGTGCTGTCGCCGCCATCGATACGCAGACCGGCGGTGTGCTGACCCTGGTCAGCAAGCCCGGTTTTGATCCCAATCTATTCGTCGAGGGTATCAGCAGCAGCGCCTACCGGGTCCTCAATGAATCCATCGACAAGCCCTTGTTCAATCGGGCGATCCGCGGGCAGTACCCGCCGGGCTCCACGGTCAAGCCATTCATCGGGCTGGCCGGACTCGAACTAGGCATGGTGGAATTTCATCAGGAGACCTACTGCCCAGGTTACTATCAACTGCCCGGCAAGGAACACAAATACCGGGACTGGAAAAAATGGGGTCATGGGGAAGTGGGAATGGCCAAGGCGATCATCGAGTCCTGCGATGTGTATTATTACGAACTGGCGAGAACCCTGGGAATCGACCGCATGCACAGTTTTCTCACCGGCTTTGGTTTTGGCGAGCGCAGCGGGATCGATTTGAAGGGAGAGCTGCAGGGCCTGCTACCCAGTAGAGAATGGAAGCGGGCAAACAGGCGGGAACCCTGGTACCCGGGCGAAACCCTGATCGTCGGCATCGGCCAGGGTTACTTTCTCAGCACCCCCCTGCAATTGGCGGTTGCCACCGCCACCCTGGCCAATCAGGGCAGGCGGATCCGTCCACGAGTGGTCGCCTCCATCGAGAGGCCGGACGGTACACACGTGCCCACCAGCCTGAAGATCTCGGAACTTTCCCAGGCGGACCCGCTGCACTGGGAGGAAGTCAGAACTGCCATGATCGACGTGGTGGAGGACCTGCGCGGCACGGCCAAACGGATTCAAACCGATGCCTATCGAATTGCGGGAAAGACCGGCACGGCGCAGGTCTTTACCGTTAAACAGGAGGAGGAATACGACGAAGAGACCGTGGAAAAACATAAGCGTGATCACGCCCTGTTCATCGCCTTTGCCCCGGTCGATCAACCACGCATCGCAGTGGCGGTGATCGTGGAGAACGGAGGGCACGGGGGAGCGGTTGCCGCACCAATCGCCCGGAAAGTGTTGGATCAGTACCTGCTGGGAGACTCGTCTTGAACCAGATCCCCCGCTCCGGTCTCGCTTTTCAGGAGTCGCAACCGGCCCGCGCGACCGGCCTGCTCGCCTCTCTGCATCTGGATCTGCCGCTACTCACCGGATTGCTGTTGTTGGCGGGCGTCGGTCTGCTCATCCTGTATAGTGCGGGAGATCAGAACATGGAACTGATCCAGCGCCAAAGCGTACGCCTTGGTCTGGCCTTTTGCGCGATGGCGGTGCTCGCACAGATCCACCCCGACAATCTGCGGCGCTGGTCCCCCTGGTTGTTTCTGATCGGCCTTGCCATGTTGGTGGCGGTGATTCTGGTCGGAGAGACCGGCAAAGGCGCCCAGCGTTGGCTGGACTTGGGATTTTTCCGCTTTCAGCCTTCGGAGATGCTGAAGCTCGCTCTGCCGATGGTGATCGCCTGGTATCTGGCGGAAAAACGCCTGCCTCCCAAGAACAGCCGCCTGCTGGTAGCCGGGATGATCACCGTGGTGCCGGTCCTGCTGATCGCCAAACAGCCCGACCTGGGTACCGCCCTGCTGGTGGCCAGCGCCGGCATCTTCGCACTTTTTCTGGCCGGCATCAGCTGGCGGTTGATTGCCATGCTCGGGGTGTTGATGGCGGCCCTTGGTCCCGCAGTCTGGTATCTGATGCGGGATTATCAACGCCAACGGGTCCTGACCTTCCTCAATCCGGAAAACGATCCACTGGGCGCAGGCTATCACATCATCCAGTCAAAGATCGCCATCGGCTCCGGGGGCGTCAACGGCAAGGGCTGGTTGAACGGTACCCAGTCTCACCTGGAGTTCCTTCCGGAACGTCACACCGACTTCATCTTCGCGGTGATCTCCGAAGAGTTCGGCCTGGTGGGCGTACTGGCACTGCTCGGCCTCTATCTGTTCATTATCCTGCGCGGCCTGTTCATCGCCTCGCAGGCTCAGGACACCTACTCCCGACTCCTTTCCGGCAGCCTGACCCTGGTATTTTTCGTCTATCTGTTCGTCAACACCGGCATGGTGACCGGCCTGTTGCCGGTGGTCGGCGTACCGCTACCCCTGATCAGTTACGGCGGTACTTCCCTGGTGACCATTCTCGCCGGGTTCGGTATCCTCATGTCCATCCATACTCATAGAAAACTGCTACCCACCTGACATCATGAAGATTCTTTTACGCACACTGTTCGTCTCTCTGCTGATACTTTCCACTGCGGCCTGCGCCCACACGGCCCAGACCCAATCAGCCATCAAGGCCTTCGCGACGGAGATGGAGAGCAAACATGGTTTCGATAAGGCCGAGCTGGAATCCATGCTGACTGCCACGAAGTTCCGCGATGACATCATCAAGGCGATCACCCGGCCCGCAGAGGCCAAGCCATGGCACGAATACCGCCCGATATTCCTCAAACCGGGCCGCATCGACGGGGGCGTGAAATTCTGGCAGGAAAATGAAACGCTGTTGAATCAGGCTGAGCAGGAGTACGGCGTCCCGCCCGAGATCATCGTGGCAATCATCGGCGTGGAGACCCGTTACGGTAAACACACCGGACGATACCGGGTGCTCGACGCGCTCACCACCCTCGCGTTCGGATATCCCAAGCGGGCTAAATTCTTTCGCAAGGAACTCGAGGAGTTTCTTCTGCTGAGCCGGGAAGAGCAGGTAGACCCGAGTCAGGCCAAGGGCTCATATGCCGGCGCCATGGGCAAACCCCAGTTCATCTCCAGCAGCTACCGGGCCTATGCAGTAGACCAGGACAGAGACGGCCGCCGCGACCTGTGGAACAACAATGCCGACATCATCGGCAGCGTAGCCAACTATTTCAATCGCCATGGCTGGCGCCCCGGGGACATGATCACCCAACAGGTTAGCGGCGGGAAAGGTCTGGAGCGATTCGTGCAAGCAGGGATGAAACCCAGTTTCCAGGTCGCCGAACTGCTGTCCAGCGGTTTGCGCCCGTTGGTGGGGGAACCGCCGGCGGCGGATGCCCTGAGCAACCTGATCAAGCTCGATGCGGGTGAGAAGGACGAATACTGGCTGGGATTGCATAACTTTTATGTGATAACCCGCTACAATCACAGTAATCTGTATGCCATGGCAACCTATCAACTGAGTCAGGAGATCCTGGCGGCCAGGCAGGCCAACTGACAACCTTAAAAATACACAGCGACATGCCTTTGCCAACATTCCCGCTTCGCCTCTCGCTGCTCCCGGCCAGCCTGGGCTTGAGCCTGCTGGTCGGGGCATGCAGCACGACCTCCGTCATCGAAGAGCGAGACGGCATCGACCACTCCTTTCCGCCCCCGGCCGACATCGACCGCATCCCTGACGCCGTCCCGAAGGTCGAACCTCTGAGCCGTTACGGCAACCCTGAGCGCTATACAGTCTTCGGCAAGGAGTATCAGACGCTCAGCGAGCGCGGCAACTACCGCGAGCGAGGTATTGCATCCTGGTATGGAAGCAAGTTCCACGGACGGCGCACCAGCAGTGGCGAAGCCTACGACATGTATGCCATGACCGCGGCCCATAAGTCCCTGCCTCTGCCCACTTATGCCCGCGTCACAAATCTGCAAAATGGGCAAAGCGTGGTCGTCAAGATCAATGATCGCGGTCCCTTTCACGACAATCGCCTGATCGACCTCTCCTATACCGCGGCCTGGAAACTCGGTATTGCCGGACCAGGCACCGGCCTGGTTGAGGTGGAGGCCCTCGATCCCGCTGCCCCGGAACCCAAACCGGAACCGAAACCTGTGCAGATAGGGTCAGGGCTGCCGGAGATCTTTCTCCAGGTCGGCGCCTTCGGCAGCGCGCACAACGCCAACCGCCTGAAGACCAGGTTGCAATCCCAATTGGATACCGAGGTATGGATTCAGCAGACCCTGTCGGATGACCCCCCCCTGTTTCGCGTCCAGGTGGGCCCAATCGCCAGCATCGAACTTTGCGATAACCTGGCGGACAAGCTGAATGGTCTGGGTATTCCAGAAACCCGGCTCGTGATTCGATAGATCGATAGTGCACAACCCCGGCCCGCCATGAAACCTGATGAATTCGACTGCCCCTCGGGCTGATACATCAGTTAGAATACCCGCCTCGATGACTACCCTGTAGATCCA
>JAAUXZ010170100.1_pt1 | contig 11300 bp, 9 predicted proteins | sample 7278131 | NCBI WGS metagenome assembly JAAUXZ01 (sample SAMN14350119, study PRJNA611818) | marine sediment metagenome | isolation source: surface marine sediment (3m) | place: French Polynesia: Moorea | collected 2018-08
ATCGCGAGTGAGCCGATCTGCAACAGTTCCAGCGTCTCGCGCTCAGAGCCCAGCTGGCCGCCAGAGTAAATGGCGATACGCATACGACCGCCGGAGAATTCTTCCAGGCGCTCGCCCATGAGGACCATCGCCCGGTGAACCGTGTGTCCTTCGTCCAGGCCATGAGCGAGGGTGAGGACTTTTTCGTTACTCGACTCGCCGCAGCCCGCGAGCAGGAAGCCCGCGAGCCACACAAGAACTACCGAAATGCTTACTTGAGCTGGCATATATCCAGGACGTTCATATCGGTGTAGTCGAGATTCTCGCCACCCATCGCCCAGATGAAGGAGTAGTTACTGTTGCCGCACCCCATGTGGATCGACCACGGCGGAGAAATGACCGCCTCGTCATTGTGCATAACGATGTGGCGCATCGAGTCCGGCTCGCCCATAAAATGGAACACGCGCTCGTTCTCGCCGAGCTCGAAGTAGAAATACACTTCGGAACGCCGGTCATGCAGATGCGGCGGCATCGTATTCCAGACACTGCCGGGGTTGAGAATCGTCAGGCCCAGGAGAAGTTGTGCTGACTTGCACGTTTCCGGCACCACGTACTTGTAGATCGTGCGGTCATTCGACTCTTCGAGCGAGCCCAGTTTCACGGGAACCGCTTCTTTGATAGAGATCTTCACGAGCTCGAACCGGGCATGCGCCGGCGTGGAGGCCAGGTAGAATTTCGCGGGGTTACCGCTATCGTCGCTGGCGAACGTTACTTCCTCGCTGCCCATCGGAATGTACAAGCCGTCGCGCGGCTCCAGTGCCTGCGTTTCCCCATCGACGACAACCTGCCCCGCACCTCCGCCGACATTGATGACGCCGAGTTCACGCCGCTCCAGGAAGGGCGCACCTGCCACTGGCTCGGCCTGATCGGGTAGCGCCACCGTGGACTTCACGGGAGCCGCGCCGCCGATGACCATGCGCTCGTTATGCGTGTAGTTGAGACTGATTTGGTCTGCGACAAACAGGTCTGTGACCTGGTACAGATCGCACAGCGCTTCGTTGCTGATGCCGTCGATCATCGATGGATGGGTGGCCTGGTAGGTCTTTCTGAACATGGTCGATTCTCTGGGTTGAAACTGCGTTTATGGTAACCGGTGTCAATTTGATATGCAAAGCCAATTGAGTGGCCCAGCCGGGCTTCAATCGGGGGGAGGTCGCGACGAATCCCGCCGCACCAGCCTGGGTGTGGTCTGATTCGGAGCGGCCTCGATCGTCGGGTCATGAGCGGCACGCAACAACTGACGGGCGGCGAGCCTGCCTATTTCTCGCGACGGCGTTTCGACCGTCGTCAGGCGCGGCCAGACGCGTGTCGCAGTCTGGAAATTGTCGAATCCCACAACGGACAGTTCGTCGGGGACTTTGAGGCCGGCCACCAGTGCTGCCTGCATCACGCCAGCTGCCATTTCGTCATTGGCGGCGAAAACTGCCGTCGGCGGCGGATCAAGGTCAATCAGTTGCGCACCGCAGGCAAGCCCCGACTCAAACGTATAGTCCCCCTGCGCCACGTAGTCCGGCGACAACGTGACGCCATACTCCTCCAGCCCCTCTTCGAACCCACCGCGCCGCTCATGCGCAGACCGGAAACTGCGGCGTCCGGACACCATGCCGACCCGTTTGTGACCGAGCTCTGCGAGGTGCTTGCCGGCTTCACGCCCACCCAGGCGGTCGTTGGTAACAATCATTCGCTCATCGAGATCGAAAGGCACAGAAGCGACGCGGACATACTCGCAGCCGATATCGCGAAGCACCTCTGCCAACCGCTCGTCTTCTGATACCGAGGGCGTGACAACGACGCCATACAGTTTTTGCAGCTCGATAAACTTGCGAGCGTCCTCGATAAATGTCTCGCTCTTGCGATCGCAGGGATGCACCACTAACTCGAACCCGGTCCCGCGCAGGCCATCGAGAACGCCCAACTGAACGTTGACGACATATTGCGGATTAGGATTGTCGTAGATCAGTCCGACCAGGTATGAACGCCGAAACGCCAGCCCCCTCGCCTGCGGGTCCGGTCGATAACCGATCTCGTCGATAATTAGCTGGATGCCGTCGCGCGTTGCTTTGTTGACCAGCGGTGACTCGTTGATCACGCGGGAAACGGTCTTCTTCGAAACGCCGGCAAGGTCCGCTACATCGTTGATTGTAGGGCGTTTTCCGTCGTAATTGCCTTCTTTCCAGCGGCGGCATGCCGCCAAATAGTCTTTCTGAGTTTTACGACTTCTTTTCGCCACAGATGGCTCGGCTCGGGTCGCTTATTGTCGATCCATGCTACTGCCTGGCCGGCATCGGCTCAAACGTCACTTCAAACCAGCCGTGTTCGCCGAATTCGACGCGCGATATCGACGACGCCTCAACATCGTGAATTCCCGTCGATGCTCCCGTCGATATCAGCGTACCGGCAGGCAATTCGATTCCGCGCTGAGCCGCAACCTGAACCAGGGACCGCAGCGCTCCAATAGGCCCTCCGGGAATCGCAGCGGCGGATGCTTCGCCGACAATTTCTCCATCGACATGGACTTTGGCGGGCAGGTCCTCGAGTCTGGCCGATTGCCAGTTCGCAATCTCCGGGCCGAGCAGAAGACCGGCGTTATTGCCGAAATCCGAAGCAATGACAGTGGGACCGAGGTTGTTAATCTCGGCCATTGGGCTACTCGCGATCTCGGCGCCAATATGAATGGCAGCGACCTTTGCAACAAGGTCTTCGTCCGACCATTGGCGCTCGACAGGCTCAATCGACTCCCCAAGCCGTACAATGAACTCGGCTTCGATCGCTGCAAAGCCACCTACAAAGACAGGCATCGTGACGATCGATCCCGGAGACACGTCAAAAATATCGGATTGAAAAATCGGACCGGCAAGCCGCTCTGCCGAATAGCGGTCCTGAAGCGGTGGCGGTATCAGGCCGACCTTCCAGCCGCCCACTGAATCCGGCCACCGCGCGATCGAGGCCGACTGGATGTCGTAGGCTTGCGTCATCGTTTCCGGAATGGCTCCCGGAAACCCGTCAAGGGGTAGCGCATTCGCTCGAGCGCTTACCAGGGCCTGGGAAATCGCATCGTCGCTTTCGGGCAACACGTGGCGAGCAAATCCTGTGTCGTGCGTGTTCGCCAATTCGCCCTCCTTCTTCGCAGTGGCCGCTGCCCTTTTTGGTACAGACGGCGGTTTGGTTACCAGATCGCGCTTGAGCATACGCTTATTGTCACCGGTGTCAATCTTCGGTAGTCTGATTTCAATCACTGACTAGGGGCACACTGCACACCGTCATGGATATTCCCCATCGAATGACAAATGGCCTGTTGTGGGTTCTGGTGATGTCGATCGCAGGGTTGTCGTCCGCCGTCGCGGATGGCGATCCCTTGCCCGACAGCTATCCCAGGATCCTGTCTCAAGACGCCGCCGAGGATCAGCCGTACCTACCCGACTTTTCCTATGCCGGCTATCGCAATGGCGAGGAAGACCTCCCGACGCCGACCGGCACGATTATTCGGGTAAACGACTTTGGCGCGCAGGCGGATGACGATGTCGACGATACGGAAGCGGTGATAGCCGCCATCGCCGAGGCGAACAAGACAGACGGCCCGGTGATAGTGCGTTTCGGACCCGGTCGTTACCGGATCACCGGGGTACTCAAGATCGAGCGGCCCGATATTGTGCTGCAAGGACACGGGTCCGGACCCGGCGGCACCACGCTGTGGTTCCCGAGGCCACTAAACCAGGTCGACAAGAGCGCATCTCTTGATGAGCTTCGCAAGTACCTTGTCGACCTCGACAAGCGGCAGCGCGAACCGGACAAGAATCTCGATGAATTCTTCTCCGAATATTCCTGGAGCGGCGGCTTTGTCTGGATTCAGAAGCCGGGCACGAGGCCCGCAGCATACCTGGAAGAATACGACCCCGACATCGACGTTCTGACCGCTGTCGTATCCGGTCAGCGTGGCGAGCAGGCTCTGGAGGTTGCCAGCACGGACCGGATTGTCGTCGGTGACATCGTCCAGGTGCAGTGGTTGAATCGCGACGGGCCCGGCGCGGGCATTATTCGGTCGTTGTACGAGACCGAATCGGATACGGCCGGTTCCCATCACTGGACATTCCCGGAGCGACCGCTGGTCAGGCAAACCTCGCGCGTAAAGGGCGTTGTTGACGATGTCGTCATTCTCGCTGACCCGCTGCTGCACGACGTCAACGAAGCCATTCCTGCGCAGGTCGCAAGCTGGGACGGACTGCAAAACGTCGGCATTCAGGATCTGCACTTCGAGTTTCCGAATGCGCCATGGTTCGGGCACCACATGGAACAGGGCTACAACGGCATCTACTTCACCTCAGCCTACGACTCCTGGGCGCGCAACATCCGGTTCACCAATGCCGATAGCGGAATCCTCAGTTACAACAGCGCGAACCTGACCTTCCTGGACATCGCGTCAGATGGAGATCGCAGGGCGCACTACGGCGTGCACATGGGGAACGTGCACAATGTGCTGGCCAAGAACGTCAAGGTGCTGAATCCCGTCCTGCATTCACTGACGTTCAATACACAATCGACCAAGTGTGTGTACAAGGACGCCGAGGTCTTTGTGACGCCTGTTCTCGATCAGCACGCCGGATCGAATCATCAGAACCTGTTTGACAACGTGACCTTGCACACCCGCGCGACGACCACCGAAGACGGCCCGGTTGCCGTGGTTTTCGATGGTAGCGGCGCCGGATACTGGCAGCCCGGACATGGCGCGTTCAATACCACCTGGAACCTGCGCGTGCTGATTAACGGCGGCGCCTACGCCGACGAATCGGTGACTATACTGGGTATCGATGAGGGCCCGATGGCCCGGATTGTGGGGCTGCATGGCAACCGGACGTTCAAACTCGACTATCGCCCCCCGCCCTATGTCGAATCGCTGAACGTCGCGCTATCAGATGTTCCGTCGCTGTATGACTACCAGCTGCGTATGCGCCTCGGCGAATAAGGCCTAGCCGCCCGAAACGAGGTGACCCAGAGAAAATCTCTCGCGGCTCTCCAGCGCTCGCTTGCGCGCTTCTTCAACTTGCGCAGCTTCATTGGCGGCAATCAGTTTATTCAGGATTCTCGAGAAGTGCGCATGCATCGCCTCTCGAGCGGCGGCTCCGTCGCGGTTTCGCAATGCATCATAGATTTCCTTGTGCTCCTGCACCCGCTTGTAACCGTCTATCTCGCAAATCGACTGATAGGCCTCATGAATAACAGGTACCGTGTCACGAATCTTCCAGAGTTCGTCGATCACTGACGACAGCATCTGATTCTGGGTCGCTTCCGAGATAATGTGGTGGAACTTCTTGTCCGCCAGCTCGGCGACAAGCACGCCATCGGCTGAGTCATCCCCCATCTTGCCTAACGCCTCTTCGAGTTCGGCGAGTTGCTCGTCGGTAATCATGGTGGCCGCCAGTGCCGCGGCCTCTCCTTCGATGAGCGCCCTGGCCTCGGTCAGCTCGAACGCGCTGACAGACTTGCCCACGCCATACCGGCTCGACCCGTTGTCCAGCACATAGACGCCCGAACCGGTCTTTACCTCTACCTTCTCAAGCGCTTCGAGCGCGATGATCGCTTCGCGTACGGTTGGGCGACTCACCTTGAAACGTTTGGCGAGTTCACGTTCAGGCGGCAAGCGGCCTCCGGGCGGATACTCGCCCTCTTCAATGAGCCGCTGGAGTTTCTCAAGAACCGTTCGATACAGGCGTTTTTCACCCGACATTGGGACATTCCTCATTATTTACTCGACCCGACGCGCCGCGAGCGCCGAGCGAAAGTCTAGCATGGCGGCGCTAATTGGTAATACAGGCCTGCTGCCGTTCGCTGTCAATCACCACCGCTATCATCACGGAAAGGCCGAAGCCTACCGGCTATTTAATTGGTCTAACCAAACGCCGCTCATAATACGCCTTTTTGGTAATAATTACTAGTTGACCACATATGGCTTTTTGGCTAGAGTGGCGTAATACCAAATAGATAACGTGCGGGGGAATACTGATGACGACCTCAAGCGACGCAATTCTTCGCGGCCGCAGATCAAAGCGTGGCACAAGCCAGTGAAGACCGGCAACCTCAGGTGGGTGATCGTTAGCCTCGTTGCGCTCGCGACGATCATCAATTACATCGATCGTGGCGCGCTCGGCATTCTGTGGTCCGAGATTTCTGTAGATCTCGGCCTGGACAAGGATGATTACGCAGTCATAGGGGCTGTGTTTACGTTTGCTTATGCGTTCGGGCAGACCCTGTTCGGCAGAATATTCGACTGGATCGGTGTCCGACTTGGATTTGTACTCGCAATTACGGTCTGGTCGATCGCGACAATCTTGCACGCCGCAGCGAATTCCCTGCTGCTGTTTTCGATATTTCGCGGTCTCCTGGGTGTATCGGAAGCCGGCCCCTGGCCCGGTGCGACGAAGTCGAATGCCGAGTGGTTCCCTATCAAGGAGCGCGCGTTTGCGCAGGGAATTTTCAATTCCGGCGCGGCTATTGGCTCGATCGTTTCACCCCTGACTGTCGGTTTCCTGTTCGTCTTTCTTGAAAGTTGGCAGGCGGTATTCATCCTGATCGGCGCAGCCGGATTGCTCTGGCTCATTCCCTGGCTAATCGTCTACAAGTCGGGACCGGAAAGCCATCCGTGGCTGCAAGAGGAAGAACGCGAGTACATTCTGTCAGGTCGGCGCAATCTCGAAACCAACGAGGTTGCCGAGTACGCGCCGACGCCAAAGGAAATTTTGTCGCGCAAAGAAAGCTGGGGCGTGATTCTCGCCTCGGGCTTCCTGGATCCTATCTGGTGGCTGTTCGTCTTTTGGCTGCCACTCTATCTGAACGAGACCTTTGGCTTCGAGGTTAAGGAAGTCGCGATCTACACGTCGGTGCCATACATCGGCGCAATGTTCGGTGCCTGGTTCGGCGGCCTGCTGGCACAGAACCGCCTGAAAGTCGGCTGGACAGTCAACAAGACCCGGAAGTTTGTCATCAGCCTCGGTGGCGCGATCATGCTTGTGGGACTCCTGATGACCATCAAGGCGTCTGACCCGATTTTCGCCGTGCTGGTTATTGCCGTGATTCTGTTCGGTTTCCAGACGGCGGTCGGCAACATTCAGACTCTGCCCAGTGATTTCTATAGCGGCGAATGTGTCGCTACGCTAGCCGGCTTTGCAGGAACCGCAGCAAAACTCTCCGTGGTCCTGTTTACCCTCCTGATTCCAGCGATAACCGTGAATAGCTATGCACCGGCCTTTGCTGCCGGTGCGGCACTGGCCATTCTGACGGTTGTGTCAGTCTGGGTTCTGTGTGGACATATTCAACCGCTTAGCCCCCGTTCGGCTGGTACTGATTGAAGACTTCAAGAAAGGAAAACGTAATGAAAAAATTTGATGGAAAAGTCGCGATCGTTGCTGGTGGCGCGCGAGATATCGGCCGAGCCGTTTCGGAAAAGCTGGCGGCGGAAGGCGCAAAGGTGGTGGTCAACTACTTCAACAACCAGTCTGAAGGCGAAGCGACGGTTGCCGCCATTGAATCCGCTGGCGGGACCGCCATCGCGGTAGGTGGCGACATGACGAAGCAGGCCGACGTGGAGAACCTCGTTGCCGAGGCGCAGAAGGCGTTCGGTGATTCCATCGACATTCTGATCAACGTGGTCGGCGGCCTGGTGGCTCGCAAGCCGCTCGCAGAGATGGACGAGGAATTCTTCGAGTACGTCATGAAACTAAACGTCACGAGCATGTTCCTGACCATGAAAAGCGTGATGCCGCACATGGGCGACGGCGGCGCCGTTGTGAATTTCGCGTCGCAAGCCGGCCGCGATGGCGGCGGCCCTGGCGCTTCTGCCTACGCAACGTCCAAGGGCGCGGTGATGACGTGCACGCGGGCCATGGCCAAGGAGTTCGGACCGTCGAATATTCGCGTTAACTGTGTTTGCCCCGGGATGATCAGCACGACCTTCCACGACACGTTTACGAAGGACGAAGTCCGCAAGAACGTTGCCGCGGGAACGCCGCTGCGCCGTGAAGGACAGGCGGGCGAAGTCGCCGAACTGGTCGCCTACCTGGCATCTCCGGCGTCGAGCTTCCTGACGGGCGTCAGCGTCGACATCAACGGCGGCATGTTCTTCTCCTGATATGTCTGTGGACAAACTGCTGGAGAATGCGCCCGTCGTCCCGGTTGTCGTTATCGACGACGCCGACAAGGCGGTACCGGTTGCCAGGGCGCTCGTAGCGGGCGGTTTGCCCGTCATCGAAATCACGATGCGCACGGCGGCCGCGCCCGAGGCCATTGCCGCGATTGCCAGGGAGGTACCTGACGCTTTCGTAGGCGCCGGAACCGTTCTAAGTACCGAGCAAGCCGAAACAATCGTCGCAGCCGGCGCACGGTTCATTGTGTCTCCCGGGTTGTTCGAGCCGGTGGTCGCCAAAGCCGACGAGCTGGGGGTGCCGGTATTCCCCGGGACGGCTACGGCATCGGAAGTGCAGCAGGCCTGGAACATGGGTCTGCGCGTGCTCAAGTTCTTTCCGGCCGGGCAGGCAGGTGGACTACCGATGATCAAAGCACTCTCATCGGTATTTCGCGATGTTCGCTTTATGCCGACCGGTGGCGTCTCGGCCAGGAACCTGCGTGACTATCTCGAGTCGCCGGCCGTTATCGCGTGTGGCGGGAGCTGGCTGACGCCGGCGTCCGCCATCGCTGACGGCGACTTTCAGCAAATCCAGGATCTGGCGGCGGAAGCTGTCGCGATCGCAAAAGAAGTAAGAGGCTGATCCAATGGCAGAGTATCTGAGCTTCGGCGAAATTATGCTGCGTCTCAAGACACCCGGAAACGAGCGGTTCTTCCAGTCACCCGAATTCGAGGCGACATTCGGCGGCGGCGAAGCCAACGTGGCGGTAGCACTGGCAAACTACGGCTGCGATGCAGGATTTGTCAGCGCATTGCCCGACAATGACATCGGCGAGTGCGCCGTGCGCGAGTTGCACAAATTCGGTGTGGATACGCGCTTCGTCAACCGATCCGGCGATCGCGTAGGCATCTATTACCTGGAAACCGGCGCCAACCAGCGACCGTCCAAAGTCGTCTACGATCGCGCGGGCTCGTCGATCTGTGAGGCGAAACCCGGTGACTTTGACTGGGCACAGGTCTTCGACGGAGCGAAGTGGTTCCATATCACGGGCATAACCCCAGCCCTCAGCGAATCGGCTGCTGCGCTCAGCCTTGAGTCGGTCAAGGCCGCCAAGAGCGCCGGCGTAACGGTCTCCTGCGATTTCAATTTTCGCGGCAAATTGTGGAAATGGGGCAAAACTGCGCCCGAGGTCATGACCGAGCTCGTCGAGTATGTCGATGTCGGCATTGCCAACGAGGAGGATTGCCAGAAGTCGCTCGGCATTACGGCCGACGTCGACGTGGAAAGCGGGGAGCTCGACACGGCCAAATACGAAGCACTCGGCGCCAAGGTGCTCGAGACATTCCCGAACATGTCGGTGATCGCGATAACCCTGCGTGAATCGCACAGTGCCGACCGCAACGGCTGGTCTGCCTGCCTGCGCGACAAGGATGGCTTCAAGCTGTCGCGTCGCTATGAGATCACGGACATTATCGATCGCGTTGGCGGTGGCGACAGTTTTGCGTCTGCCCTCATCTATGGTCTAAACGCCTACGAGGACCGGCAGCAGTCGCTCGAGTTCGCGGTCGCCGCGAGTTGTCTCAAGCATTCGATACTGGGTGACTTCAATCGCGTGTCGGTCGCCGAAGTCGAGCACTTGATGGGTGGCGATGCGTCAGGTCGCGTACAGAGGTAATCAGACTATGCGAATTCTCGCGATCGTATTGGCGCTGGGCGTTGCTTCCTGCGCTCAGCAAGACCAGGGCGACATCGTAAGGACGATCGACGAGTTCAACCAGGCCGCCGCATCGCTGCAGCCGGGGGACGAAATCGTCCTTGCGAACGGCACATGGACCGACGTCGAACTGGAGCTCAAAGCCGAAGGGTTACCCGACAGTCCCGTCACACTCAGAGCCGAAGAACCTGGCCAGGTCATCATCACCGGTCAATCAAACCTCAGTTTCTCTGGCGAGCACATCGTCGTCTCGGGACTGGTGTTCAAGGATGGCTATACCCCGACTCGGGAAGTGATTTCGTTTCGGACCTCGGAGGACGAACTCGCCAACAACTCGCGCGTGACCAATACCGTTATTGACGGTTTCAGCAACCCGGAACGCCAGGACTCGGATCTGTGGGTCGCGCTGTACGGCAAGAACAACCAGTTCGACCATAACTCCCTGTTAAACAAGGGAAACAAGGGCGTCACGCTGGCCGTCCGGATGAACACCGAGGCGAGCCGGGAGAACGGCCACGTCATCGAGTACAACTACTTCGGGCCTCGCCAGACGCTTGGATCGAACGGCGGCGAGACCCTTAGAATCGGCACGAGCCACTACTCCCGGGAATTCTCCAACACGATCGTGAGAAAGAACTACTTTGACCGCACCAGCGGAGAACTCGAGATCATCTCGAGCAAGTCCTGCGGTAACGAATTTCGGGACAACGTGTTTTTTGAAAGCCAGGGCACGCTGACGATGCGCCACGGTCATTACACGACCGTCGAAAACAACTACTTTCTGGGCAATCGGCTACCGAATACCGGCGGCATCCGAATCATCAACGAGAACCAGACGGTCCGGAACAACTACCTGTTCGGACTGACCGGCCACCGATTCCGCGGCGCGCTCGTGATCATGAACGGCGTTCCGAACGGACCGATTAATCGGTACGACCCGGTCATCGATTCGCTCATGAACAACAACATCGTCGTCGACAGCGACCACATCCAGTTAGCTGCCGGCGCCGACGAAGAACGGTCGGCACCACCGTCCGACACGTCGATGCACAACAACATCTTCATGAGCCAGACAAACCTCGACCCGTTTACGGTCTACGATGATGTGTCGGGTATCAGTTTCGAGGGCAATATCCTCAATGACGATGCCAGTATCCCGATCGTCGGCGGCTTTGAGAAGGTGCCCTACTCTGTCATGGAAAACGAGCACGGGCTGCGGGTGCCCGCACCGTCGTTGATCGAGCAGATTGGATTCGGAGAGGTCCGGCTGCCGGTTTCCAAGGAAGAGACAGGCGCGAGCTTCTACCCGAAGGTTGACGCCTTGGTCTCGTTCAGGAGTGGCGAGACGATTGCCGTTGCGGCGGGTACTAACACAATTGTCAACGCGCTCGAGAACAGCAATCCGGGCGACATCCTGCTTCTCGAGACCGGCG
>JAAUXZ010004807.1_pt1 | contig 11294 bp, 10 predicted proteins | sample 7278131 | NCBI WGS metagenome assembly JAAUXZ01 (sample SAMN14350119, study PRJNA611818) | marine sediment metagenome | isolation source: surface marine sediment (3m) | place: French Polynesia: Moorea | collected 2018-08
GATCACGCCGTTGCTGGCGCCGATGTCCGTCTTCACGACGGTAGCGTTGTCGACGAATACCGCGCCGTCCTTCACCTGGATGCTGACGTCGCTGCCATTGACCGTGGTTGCGGAGGACAGCTTCACGACATCTGCAGCGTAAACGTTGCCCGGGACGACGTGGTAGGTGAGAATCGACACGAGCTTGTCGCGGTTCTCAGGCTTCAGCAGCGACTCGACGGTGCCCTCGGGGAGCTTGGCGAATGCGTCGTCGGTTGGCGCGAATACCGTGAACGGACCGTCGCCCTTGAGCGTGTCGACGAGGTCTGCCGCCTGCAGTGCAGCGGCAAGGGTATTGAACTGGCCGGCGCCTACCGCGACGTCGACGATGTCCTTGCTCGCCTTTTTCGAATCGTAACCCGCATTCGCCACGACGGCGACGAAAGCGAGGGAGATAACAGCCCAGATCGGGGCCTGGAGTTTTGTCTTCATGGTCTGGTTCCTTCGGTTAGTGTGTACGACGAAGCGAAACTACCGACTGGTGGAGAGCCATTGGTGACAGAACTGTAGTTACGTGTTTCCGAACGTTTCCGGCTAGCGCGCGAGGTAGGCGAGATTCTCCACGGAGAACGGGCGTGGCTCCCGGCCGATGAGCGCCGCGAGTATTTCCGGATCGGCGGTGTTGCCCTCTTCGAGCATCGTCAACTGGCCCCGGGTCACAGGGAAGAACGGTAGCCAGTCGAACAGCGACGCGCCGATCCGCATGATCCACGTGGGCATCGGCAGTACCACCTTGCGCCTCCCGGCCGCCGCCGCAATGCGATCGAGCATCTGGCGCCAGGTCAGCACTTCGGGCCCGCCGAGTTCGTAGGTCCTGCCGATGGTGGCATCGTCGTGTAGCGCCGCAACAAAGGCGGCCGTCACATCCTCGATATGCACCGGCGACATCACGATGGCCTCGCGACCCGTCGCGCCGCGCTGAAAAAACTCGACGGCAGGCATCGGTGGCCGCACCATGTCTCGACAAAGTTGTGTCGCGAATTCCATCTTGCCGCGGGGATCGCCGAAGATCACCGACGGACGAACGACCGTCACCTTGAGTCCCGAGCCCCTGGCGTATTCCTCGGCACGGAGCTTGGTCTCCTGGTACGCGGTACCGGGTTGTTTCACACCGTTTGCGCTCATCAACAGGAGTCGCTCGACGCCCGCGTCGAGCGCTGCGTCGACGGTCCGGACTGCTCCCTCGTATTGCGCCTCTTCGAAGGTAATTCCGCGACCCGGAAACTCGCGCAGGATGCCGACATTGTAGATCGCCGCATCGCAACCGGTCAGTACATCGCGGAGGGCGGTGGCGGAGCCGAGATCGCCGCTAATGGCTCGTATGCCCTTCGATTCGGCCAGTTTCGCCTCGCTGCCTGGCCGCACCAGTAATGACGGTTCATGCCCTGCGCGCAGCAAAGCCTCCGTCAGGTAGCTTCCGACAAATCCCGTTCCACCGATCAGTCCTACTCTCATTGGCTCTGGTTGACCCTCATGCCGCTGTTACAAATGCTTACTGCCCCGTCTCCGGTTCAATCCTATACTGTTTGCACCTTTTTTTAGCCTCATCAAAGTTTCGATGTGTAACTCTGCTCCGGTAATCGTATGGTTCCGGCAGGACCTGCGCCTTGCCGACAATCCTGCCCTGGATGCTGCCCTGCAGCAGGGAGCGCCCGTACTCCCGGTCTTCATTCTCGATGACGGCAATGCGGCGGACTGGCGCCTCGGTGCCGCGAGCCGCTGGTGGTTGCACCAAAGTCTCGCACGGCTCGACGAGTCGCTCGATGGCCGGCTCCTTTTGTTGCAGGGCGATGCGCGCACCCTGGTGCCGGAACTGGTTCGCGATACGGAGGCGCGAGGCGTCTACTGGAACCGGATCTACGAACCCTGGAGCATCAAGCGTGACGCGGCGATCAAAGAGGAGCTTCTCCGCGACGGCTTTAATGTCAGGAGTTTTAACGGGTCGTTGCTGTTCGATCCACCGAATACGACCAAGCCCGACGGCAATCCGTACCGGGTGTTCACGCCTTATTACCGCAAGGGTTGCCTGCAGAACGGCATCCCGCCGCGCCGCCCGCTGCCGAGGCCGGCCGGCTTCGAGGTCTTTGCACGCGACGGTGGTATGACGCTCGATGAGTTCGAACTGATGCCCAGTGTGCGCTGGTACGACGAGATCCATGGGACCTGGTCACCGGGCGAGGACGGTGCCAACGAGCGCCTGCAGCGCTTCCTCGAGAGCGGCATCCATCACTACGACCAGGGACGTAATCGCCCCGACCAGGAGTACGTGTCGCGCCTGTCGCCGCATCTGCGCTTTGGCGAAATATCGCCGAACCAGGCCTGGTACGCGGTACTCGGAGACCGCGACATCGACGAGCTGTCCGCGGACGAGGACCGGTTCCTGAGCGAGCTCGGCTGGCGCGAGTTCTCCTATAACCTGCTGTATTTCGAGCCGACGCTGCCGACGACGAACCTGCAGCGCAAGTTCGACCGCTTCCCTTGGCACGAGAACGACTCGGCCTTGCGGGCGTGGCAGCGGGGCCTGACGGGGTACCCGATCGTCGACGCGGGCATGCGCGAACTCTGGCGAACCGGCTATATGCACAACCGCAGCCGCATGATCGTCGCGTCGTTTCTCGTCAAGAACCTGATGCTGCCCTGGCAGGACGGCGCGGCGTGGTTCTGGGACACATTGCTGGATGCCGATCTCGCGAGTAACAGCGCAAGCTGGCAGTGGGTGGCCGGCTGCGGCGCCGATGCCGCACCGTATTTCAGGATCTTCAACCCTGTCATGCAGGGCAAGAAGTTCGACCCGAACGGGGACTACGTGCGGCGCTACGTGCCGGAGCTCGCCCAGGTTCCAGACAAGTACATCCACAACCCGTGGGAGGCACCGCCCATGCTGCTTGAGGAAGCGGGAGTGACGCTGGGTGTCGACTACCCGGAGCCGCTGGTCGACCTGAAGACCTCGCGCACCGAGGCGCTGGCGGCCTTCAAGTCACTGGGTAGCGCGGCGTAGGGCGGCACCTTTCCCCGGCGTTCGCGCATACAATGCCCGGATGCCGTCAATCGCAGGACTCGTTATCCTCACGGCCGTCGCGTGCGCGGCCCTCGTGCTATTCCTTTTGCTCGGGTATCCGCTCGCGGCCGGTGTGTCCAAGATGCTCGCGTCATCGGGCTTCTTGGCTATCGCGATACGCGCCGGCGCACTGGGCTCGCTGTTCGGTCGGCTTATCCTCGCCGGGTTGCTACTGTCGTGGTGCGGCGACGCGGCACTTATCGGCAGATCGCAAACGGCATTCCTGCTGGGACTCGTAGCATTCCTGGTCGCCCACCTGGCCTATATCGGCGCTTTCGTCGCACGGGGGATCGACCTGAAGTGGGCGTCGCTCACCGCATTGCCCGTTGCGCTTGTCGCCGTCGCCGTCTCGTGGTGGCTGACTCCCCATATCGCGCCGTGGCTCAACGTACCCGTTCGGGCCTACACCGTCGCGATCAGCCTGATGCTCATTTGCGCAGCGGGCACGCATGGCAGAGCGGCCTCGATGTACATACTCGCCGGCGCGGCGCTGTTCTTCCTGTCGGATCTCTCCGTTGCGGCACTGCGACTCGTGGAAACCGAGTTCCCGACGTACGTCTGGGGCCTGCCCTTCTACTACGGTGGTCAGGTCCTGCTCGCGCTCGCCGTCTCGCAGTCACGATCCCATTGAGGTGTGCCGGCAAAACGCTCGGCGAGAAAATCGATAAAAGCCCGCACGCGGTAGGACAGGTGCCTCGTCGGCGGGTAGATGGCGTAAGCCGGCGTCACGGGCCATTCGTAGTCGGTCAGTATCGGCACGAGGGCGCCGCGACGAATCGCCTCAGCGGCGATAAACGTCGGCTGGATGACTATCCCTAAACCGTGTGCTGCCGCGTTGGTGAGAAAATCGCCGCTGCCGACCGACATACGGGGTTCGACCTCAACGCTCTGTTTCGTGCCATCCGTGTCCCGGTACGCCCATTTGTTGGGGTCGCGCAGGTTGGAGTAGACGAGGCAATCGTGGTCCTGCAGTTCCTCGGGGTCGTGCGGCGTGCCGTGCACGCCCAGGTAACGGGGCGATGCACAGACGACGGTACGCGCCTCGAACAGGCGCCGCGCGATGTGCGAGGAGTCCTCCAGGTGCCCGATGCGCAGCGCCAGGTCGACACCCTCCTCGACCAGGTCGACGCGCCTGTCATTGAGATCGAGGTCGAAGTTCACCTTCGGATGGCGCTTCACGAATGCCGCGATCGGCTTGCACATGTGGCGCACACCGAAAGACAGCGGCAGCGCCACCCTGAGCGTGCCGCGTAACTCACCGTGTTCCTGCTGCACCGCGGCTTCGGCCTCCTCGAGATCCGCGAGGATGCGTGCGCTGTGCTCGTAGAAACTGCTGCCTGTCTCGGTGAGATTCAGAACACGCGTCGTGCGCCTGAGCAGCTGCACGCCGAGCCGTTCCTCCAGCGCGGAAATTCGACGGCTCACGGCGGACTTGGCCGTGTCCAGCCGCGCCGCGGCTGCCGTGAAGCTGCCGGCCTCGACGACGGCCACGAAGGCCTGTAAATCCTCGAACTTGTCCATATTGTTGCGATTTTACGAACAATATTGTTCTAAAACCACTATTTATCTCTTCTTCGTCAACATAGACACTGCAGCCATCACGAATCGAGGAGTTACGAACATGTCACAGGAAAAAACCCACGTCCTTGAGATCAGCGCCAGCGCCCGCGGCGACGCCTCGGCCAGCCGCCGGCTGAGCCGCGACCTGATCGCCGCGCTCGACGACCGCTACGGCAACGTCGAAACGACGCGCCGTGACCTCGCCAAGGGTGTGTCGCTCATTGACGAACGGTGGGTCGAGGCCAACTTCACGCCCGAGGAATCCCGGACCGCGTCGCAACGCGAGGCACTGGCCTTCTCGGATTCGCTGGTGGCCGAGCTGGCAGAGGCCGACGTCGTGGTTATCGGCACGCCGCTCTACAACTTCTCGATTCCTGCGGCCTTGAAAGCCTGGATCGACCAGATCACCCGCGCGCGGCTGACCTTCCGTTACACCGAGAGCGGTCCCGAAGGCCTGCTCAAGGGCAAGAAAGCCTACATCGTCGTCTCGACGGGTGGCGTGCCGGTCGGCAGCGCGGCCGATTTCGCGACGCCGTATCTTCGCCATCTGCTCTCGTTCGTCGGTATCACCGACGTCGAGATCATCGCGGCGGAGCGACTCCAGAGTCAGCCCGAGGACGCGATGGACGCGGCCAGGGCACGAATCGCGGAGCTGGTGCATCTCGCACCGCATGCCGCCTAGCAAGGAGACCCGATCATGATGAACGTGATTCAGTCCGAGACCCGCGGCAGCGCCGATCACGGCTGGCTGCGCGCGAAGCACACGTTCTCGTTCGCCGACTATTACGACCCGGAGCGGGTACATTTCGGGCCCTTGAGGGTTATCAACGAGGACCGCATTGCGCCCGGCCAGGGATTCGGCACGCATCCGCACCGTGACATGGAGATCGTCACCTACGTTATCGGCGGCGCGATCGAGCACAAAGACAGCATGGGCAACGGCACGGTGATCACGGCCGGCGAGGTGCAGCGCATGACGGCAGGCACCGGCGTGCTGCACAGCGAGTTCAACCATTCGCAGGACGAGGAGCTGCACCTGCTGCAGATCTGGATCCTGCCGGAGCGTAACGGTCTGGCGCCGGGGTACGAGCAGATACGGTTCCCGCGTGAGGACAAGCTGGACCGGTTGCGCCTCATCGGCAGCCGCGACGGCCGCGAAGGTTCGATCACGATCCACCAGGACGTCGATCTCTACGCCAGCGTCCTCGAAGCCGGCAAGACACTGGAACATGATGTCCCGGCAGATCGACGCGTGTTCGTGCAGGTGGTCGACGGTGACCTGAAGATCAACGGCCGGATGCTCTCGGCCGGAGACGGTGCCGAGATAGAGAACCTGAGCGCTCTCGAGTTTACGGCGATCACCGAGTCCGAGTTCCTGCTATTCGATATGGCCTGAGTGCGGCGCTAGAATGCCGGCATGCGATTACAGACGATCCTCGCCGGCACGATATTCGTCGCCGCCTGCGGTGGTGGTGGTGGCGGCGGCTCACCAACGACGCCACCCCCGCCGACGGACAGGACGGCGATCACCGAAATACAGGGCAGCGGCGCCTCGAGTCCGCTGGAAGGACAGACGGTCACCATCCGCGGTCTGGTGACCGGCGACTTCCAGGACAACGATGCCGATGAGCGCAGCAACCTCGGCGGCTTCTACGTGCAGGGCATCCCCGACGGCGATCTCGCGACCTCCGAGGGCGTGTTCGTGCACGACGGCCCCAACCCCGCGACCGACGTCTCGGCCGGCGATACCGTCGAAGTAAGCGGCGAGGTGAACGAGTTCTTCGGCGAAACGCAGATCGATGCCTCGACCGTCAGGGTCGTAGGCTTCGGCTCCGCCCTGCCGTTCCCGATCAACCTGCCGGTCGCCGGTACGGTGGCCAACAGCGACGGCGATCCCGTCGCCGACCTCGAACACCTGGAAGGGATGCTTGTGCGATTCCCGCAGGAATTGACGGTCAGCGATCTACGTAACCTCGAACGCTACGGAGCCGTGACCCTGTCGCAGGGCGGCAGGCTCATGCAGTTCACCAACAGTAACGCGCCGGACGCTGCCGCCTACGCGGCGCACAGGGACAACAATGCCCGCAGGAGCATCGTGCTGGACGACGGCCGTCGTTCGTCCAATGTCGCCGATATCCGCTACCTCGATGCCGGCGCGCAGCCCGGCTATTCGATCCGCGGCGGCGACACGACGAGCGGCCTCGTCGGGAACCTCAGGTACTCGCGTGGCAGCGGCGGCGACGGCGCCGAGACCTGGCGCCTTGTGCCGACGGAAGAGCCCGAATTCACGTCGGTGAATCCGCGCCCGGGTGCGCCGTCGATCGGCGGCGACCTGCGCGTCGCGAGCTTCAACGTGCTCAACTTCTTTTCCACCGTCGATAACGGGCAGGATCGCTGCGGTCCGCAGGGGAACGACGGCTGCCGGGGCGCCGACAGCGACCTGGAGCTGTCGCGCCAGCTCGCGAAGATCACGTCCGCGCTGGCGCTCATGGATGCGGATATCGTCGGGCTCATCGAACTGGAGAACAATGCCAGCGAATCGCTGCAGATGATCGTCGACGCGCTCAACGCGCGGATCGGATCGAACGATTACGCCTTCCTGGCGACCGGCACGATACATGACGACGCGATCAAGACGGGTTTCATTTACAGGACCGCCGCGGTCGAGCTCGCGGGTAGCTTCGCGCTGCTCGATCGCAGCGTCGATTCACGCTTCAACGACGCGCGAAACCGCCCGGCGCTGGCACAGACTTTCCGGGACAAGAGCAACGGCGCTACGGTAACCATAGTCGTCAATCATCTGAAATCGAAGGGCTCGCCGTGCGATTCGGACGGCGACCCGAACACCGGCGACGGCCAGGGCAACTGCAACCAGACGCGCACGAACGCCGCGATTGCGCTCGCCGACTGGATCGCCTCCGACCCGACCGGCAGCGGCGACCCGGACTTCCTGGTCATCGGTGACCTGAACGCCTACACGCGCGAGGACCCGCTGACCGCGCTCGAGAATGCCGGTATGTCCAATTTCGTCAATTTCGTCGAGGCAACGGACGACGCTTACTCGTTCGTCTTCGATGCGCAGGCCGGTGCGCTAGACCATGCGCTTGCAACGCCCAGCCTCGTGCCGCAGGTGATTGCCACGATGGAATGGCACATCAATGCCGACGAGCCGGCGCTCCTCGATTACAACCTCGAGTTCGGGCGCGACCCGGCACTGTTCGACCCGGACTCACCGTACCGGGCCTCGGATCACGACCCGGTGATCATCGGACTCAGCCTGACGAACTAGGCGTCAGGCTTCCTGAACCTGAGCGTCATGCGATTGGACTCGCCGATCGCTTCGAGCTCCGCCTTCAGCTCCGGGTTGTCGCGGCTCGTGTTCAGGCTTGGCGGCAGCCGCCAAACGATGTCGTCCTCGGACGGCTGGTCCTTCGGGTTGGCGTTGATGTCGCTCTCGGCAACGAATTCGAAGCCGGCCGCTTCGGCCGCGGCGATCACGAACGACTTCTTGAGATAGCCTTTGCTGCCGTCCGCGAAGTCGTCCGACATGTCGTCACGGGCATGGTGCTGGACGATGCCGAGCGTGCCGCCCGGTTTCAGGACCGTGAAGCAGTCGGCCAATAACTCGCCGAGGTATGGCCTGACCGATTCGAAGCGCGCCGTGTTATGCAGCACCCGTGCGAGGAACACGGCATCCGCGGTGCCGGCCATCGACTCCGGCATCGCGCCGAAGTTGAACGCGGCGATCGAAGCGCCGTCATCGGTGCGCCACTCCTCGGCGTCCGCCGGCCAGTCCTCGACCCACGTGGCCTGCCTCGCAAGGAACTCTTCCGACGCGAAGGAGAAGTGCGGCCACATGTCCATCGCGTAGTTGGCACCGATCAGGTGGCCGTCGCTGCCCAGGTAAGGCAGCAGTACTTTCGTGTACCAGCCGCGTCCGGGCAGGCCCTCGACGACCGTCATGCCCGGCTCGATACCGAAGAACTCGAGCGTTTCCTGCGGGTTGCGGAACGGGTAACGGGCCTGGACCTCCTCGGGCTGTGCGGCCAGTAACTCCGCAAGGCGGTCGCCGCCGGGCGCGGCTTCGGGAGCGGGCGCCTCGTCTACGACGGGTGCTTCCACGGACTCGGTAGCGGGCTGGCAAGCGGCCAATGCCAGAAATGGCAGCAGGGCAATGTACTTGTGCATGGGTTCCCCCGGCGTGTTTAAAGTCGCCGAAGTATGCGTCAGTCGAGGCTTCTCAGCAACGCGTGGATGTCCTCGCGAACGCCCTCCAGCGCCGCAATGATTTCAACCAGGTCCTTGTCTTTCGAATCGCCGCCGCCCAGCCCGTCGAAGTGCTCGTCCCAGGTCTCCCACAGCCGCGTGGCCGTCACCGGCACCGGCTCCTCGAGCACCTGCGCCAGGTCCTTGATGGCGAGCACGAGCGCCCAGCCGGTCTTCGGGTTGCCGCGATCGACGTCGTCGCCGTCGTAGTGGCGGTACAGGATGACCTCCTGCAGCTCGCTCAGGTTGCGGAGCACCTCGATGGCGATCAGCCGCTGGTTGCGGTTGCCCTCGCTCGCCTCGTTGCGCCAGGTGTTGTAACCGAGGCTTGTGATCGCGACGACCAGGCTGATCAGTGCGACCGTGTTGCGTTTTAACTGGTCCCGGATTCGGTTGTTCATCGTTCTGACCCCCTCGCTTCACCAGACCCGGCGAGTACCGTGGTTATTTCAGCGGGGTCGCGCGGCCACCCGGCATCCCGGCGCTGCAGGCGCAGCAGCCACGCGACGACGGCGAGCGCGACAAGCGCGACGGCGGCCAGGAACAGGAAGTAGTGCTGGTGTCCGCCGGCACCTGGCGTGGCGTCGAGAATTCGCCCGGTGATCGGCGTGAAGAAGACCTCCGGCGTAAAGCCGATGAACGACACCATACCGGTCACGGCGCCCGTGAGCAGCGGCGGCGTACCGTTCTCTTCAAGCAATGCGAAGTAGACGCCCCGCAATCCGAACACCGCGAAAAAGCTGACGAAAATATTGCCGTAGATCAAGATCAAGCCGTCTGCACCCGGCAGCGACGTCGCCAGCAATGCGTAACAGGCGACGAGCACGATGAACAGCAGCCCGATAGTCCTGCTGGCCGACCAGCGGTCTGCCAGGAAGCCTGCGGCGACCGCTGCAAACGGTCGGATATAGGCACCGTAGACAGCGAGCCTGGCAGCATCAACTTCGTTCTTACCGAGGACCTGCTCTGCGTAAAGCGAGTAGTTGTCGAGGCCCTTGTAGCCGCAGTAGGCACAGACGATCACCGCCGCCTGTGCAAGGACGATCGGTCGCCGCATCACTACCCGTGCGTTGAACAACAGGCTCGGGCTCGAGTCCCCAAGGTGTTTCGCTGCGGGAATCATCAGCCAGGTCAGGGCCGCCATGGCGATGGCCGCCCCTGAGTACAGCAGGATGACCGATCGAAAAGCAGCGCGCCGCTCCTCGTCGGTGGCGTGCACCACGTCGTGGGGCATCCCCCATGCGAGCACGGCCACAGCGAGCGTCGCAAACAGCGCCGCAGCAATGCCCCGACCGCCGTCCAGTATGCCGAATGCCCGGCCCTGCGAGTTCGACCCACCCCACTCGCGCGTTGCGCGTATCAGGGCCGCCCAGAACAGCAGGATACTGCTTACGCCCCAGTAGCCGTAGAGCAGCGCCATGCCCCAAGGGCCCGGGTAGGTCGCCATGTAGAAACCGCCCGCGCCGGTCGCCACGAGCGAAACGCTCAGCAGGAAACGCGCGGAAAAGCGGTCCGCCAGCAGGCCGCCGGGGAAATACGAGAGCAACGCCGTCACTCCATAGACGGCGAAAACGTCGCCAAGCTGGGTATTTGTGAAATTGAAGGCTTCGAGCAGCGTGGGACGGAAAAAGCGTGCCGTGTGGAACGGCAGTCCGAATATGATCTCGCCCGCGAAAACGAGCGTCATCATGATCAGTACCCGGCGCATCGTGTTTCCGCGTGAGGACATTCTGGCACGGCAGTATACGTTACCCGCGGAGGGGGCGGATTTTGTAGAATCGGGGTGGAGGGGAGAATGCCATGAAATCGATTCTGTTAGCGGGCCTGCAGTGCCTGCTGCTCGCCGTCACCGCGAATGCTTCCGACGCACCGGCCACGATGCGCGTCGACTATTTCCATAGCGGCAATCAGTCGACCGAGATGTTCAGTCTCGACCAGGTTGTCATTGAGCCCTTGCCATGGACCGGCAACATGGCCCAGCCGATCGACCGGACGCTGCGCGGCAAGTACCTGTTCGAGATCGTCGCGGGCGGCCATGTGGCCTGGTCGCGTAGCTTCAGCAGTATCTACGGCGAATGGGAGACGACGGGCGAGGCGCGCCGTATCAATCGCTCCTTCCACGAATCGGTCCGTTTCCCTGCCCAGGACGATGTCTTCGAACTGGTGATGAAGAAGCGCGGAACGGAGAATGCCTTCGAAGAGGTCTGGCGCATCGAGCTCGACCCGGCGGACGTTCTCGTGCACCGTGAATCGCGAGCCTGGGGCGATGCGGTGGTCGCGATACACGAGAGCGGCGATCCGTCGACAAAGGTCGACCTCTTGCTGCTGGGCGACGGCTACACGGCAGACGAGCACGCCGATTTCATCGCGA
>JAAUXZ010061302.1_pt1 | contig 11288 bp, 8 predicted proteins | sample 7278131 | NCBI WGS metagenome assembly JAAUXZ01 (sample SAMN14350119, study PRJNA611818) | marine sediment metagenome | isolation source: surface marine sediment (3m) | place: French Polynesia: Moorea | collected 2018-08
CTTCATAATCCAGGTTGTTGTTGATCGTAATAAAATTTAGTCGGACTTTTTGGTTTGGGCTGGGATCATACAGCACTTTTCCTGTAAAATCATAGAAGTAAAAGTTCTCCTGACGGCTAACCCCTGCATCGAAGTTGGTGCCGCCTCCGGTTACCTCGGTATCCTGAAAGACCCTGTCAAAAAGTTGACTATAGGTAGGGGTGTTCAGAAAATCTGTAACCGACCTTCTTGCGGAAACCTGGAGTGCAAGGGTATTACTCAGGGGAAACTGGGCATACCCATCCCCGCTAATGAGATTAAATCCCGCCCCACCAAACACGTTTGGGTTAAGTGTATTTTTGGTTTCCATGTTGATGATTCCACTAACCCCTTCGCCGTACTGGGCACTGGTCCCGTTCTTGATCAAGGTGATCCGATCTGTCAGATACGGATTGAAGGCCGATATCAGGCCAAAAAAATGTCCGGATTGGTACATCTTTATACCATCCCAGAGGATGAGGTTTTGGTCGTTCGTCCCCCCGCGTATATTGATATCGGAAACCCGTTCATCTATGCTCTTGATTCCCGGCAGGGCCTGAATGGTCTGTAAAACATCTGGTTCTGTGAGTCCCGGGAGGATACCAAACTCTTCCTGGGAAAAGGTGATGCTGGCATCTGCTTGCCTTTTGATACCCGTGGTAAGAAATTGGGATACCACTACTTCCTCCAATTCCTGGTAGCGCACACTTAGAGGGATTTTAGTACAAGGTTTGCTAACCAGATCTTCGGCGGTGATATATTTTATTTTGTATCCCAGGTGACGGATACGGATTACCGCTTTTCTGGGGATATTGGTGAAGTTGAATTCCCCGTTTATATCGGTAATCAGCGCCAGGGAGCTCCCCAGGACTTCTACTGAGGCTCCGGGGATGCTGTTCGATTCAAAATTATCCAGGACCCGGCCACAAATATCCACCGTGGTGCTTTTGAAAAGCGTATAATAGCGATCGTTGAGTTTTTTTATAGTTAATTGCGTCTGCCTTTTTATTTCCTGAAGTATACCTTCCAGTTCCTGGACTGACGGACGCACTATTTTAAGGGATTTCAGATCCTCATCCACATAGCTGAATTTAACCTCATACTGGTTTTCCAGCTCCTGGATATAGGAAATAAGGGCCACGGTATCCTCAGAAGTCTCCTGGGCCTGCATTCCTGGCATAAGCGCCAGGATGAAAAGGATATAGGGGAATATCCGGTTAAGGTGTCTCTTCAGCATAGATCAGTACTTGTTTCCCTTCTACGGTAAAGCCTAGGTTTGAAGGGGCACTTATACTCTGTAACGCCAAATTTAGGTTTGTGTTGCTAAAGGTACCGGTGAACAGTTGATCCAGGTTAACATTTTCTGTTTTTACCCTAAGGTCATATTGCCTTTCCAGTTCTTCCAGTACATAAGACAGGGGGGTACTTTTAAAACTACTTTCGTTGTTCATCCAAGCCGGAACGCTCCCTTCTGGAGTATCCGTTGGGATGATCTTGTTCCGGATTGCCAGGAAAGCTGTACCGGCAGGTAATTGGGTTTCTTGTCCCTGATACAGGACACTAACCAAACCTTCGAAACAAGTTACTTCAAAATAACCATCGCGGTTCTCCACATTGAACTGGGTTCCCAGTACGGTCACTGTACCGGCTTCTGTAGCTACCTGGAATTTCTCTCCTTTGGCAACTATGAAAAAGGCTTCCCCGTCAAGGGTCAGGGCTCGTTCCTTATCCCAGTTTCTTTCACTATAGGTAATTTCCGATCCAGCATTGAGGATTACCTCTGAGCTATCCGGTAGTACTACTTCTCCACGTTCTGCGAAGTCTGTCCGTACGGATTCATCAAGGGAAGTCAGATAAAAGTAAGATACCATGGCAATGGCAGCAACGGCCGCCGCTACTCGCATAACTCTTTGGAATGGAGATAGGCGAATCACCTTGCCACCTGCGCTTTCCTTGCGCTTTTGCAAGTCGGCAAATGCTTTTTCAACATCAAATTCAGGCGCTTTGAGCTTCCCTGAAACTGCTATCAGCTTCTGGTATGAAGCAAACTCCTCGGATTGCTCGAATTGCTTTCGCTCTTCCTCCGAGAGTTCTTCATTAAGCCATTTTGCCAAATAATTTTCTTGCATGATTGCTAACTTTACGTCTCTATAACAACTTAAATTCTAAATACCCTACCTGAGTTCAAAAAAAATTCAAATTATATTGATTTCCGTTGTCATATACCTTCTATATGCTCCCTTAGTGTTTTCAGGGCTAAATGCATACGTTTTTCTATAGCTTTAACACTTACACCCTCTATTTCTGCAATTTCTGCGTATTTCTTGCCATCGATTCGATTCAACAGGAAAACGGTTCTTTGGTTTTCCGGCAGACTGGCCAGGGCACGATCCAATTTTTCCTTGTATTCCTGTTCTTCCATCAGGAATTCTGGGGATTCATAGGAGACCTCTTTTTTATTGGCTGCGTATTTCTGCCTTACTTTTTCTGCCTTGATGAGATTCAGGTATAAATTATTGGCAACGGTGTAAACAAAGGATTTGGCTTTCTCCGGACTAACTTTCGCACAGTTCTCCCAGAGTTTGATAAAAGCCTCCTGAACTACATCATAGGCTTTCTCTTCGTTCCCGAATTTATAATATATATAGTTGAATACCGTTTTGGAATTGGCCTTGAAGAGTGAACTGTAAACCTCCTCTTCACAAACATTATCCATAAGCCCCAGGTTCTTTAAGTTGGTGTACGTTCAAAGATATTTGAAAAAAAATTAAAAAACAGGGTAGGGTAGAAGGAGAATCAATTGTTATAAGAGGGTACGAACAATAATTTATCCAAATCGTTATGAAAAAGTTCTTTAATTATGCAACTATGGCTTTGTTGCTAAGCGCGGTATTGACATTTACTTCCTGTCAGGAAGAATTTGAAGAATTACCACAAGCCGATGAGCAGCAAACCATTATGGCCAGTTCTTCAACGGCCAAGCTCCTTGAGCAAACTGCGGCCAATGACGGGTCTTTTGACAATATCGTGGACGGTGCAAGCTGTTTTGCGGTAAAATTCCCGTATACCGTAAATGTGAACGGTATCGATATTACTATCGATTCCCGCGAAGATCTACACCTTATTGAGGAAATCTTCGACCAGTTGGAAGACGACACAGATTTCCTGGAAATCCTGTTTCCTATTACCATTACCCTCGCAGACTACACTGAGATTACCATTAACAATGTGGAAGAGTTGATCGCTCTTGCTGAGGAATGTGTTGAAGGTGGAGATGATGATGACATCGAATGTATTGATTTTGTCTATCCGGTTACGTTCTTCACTTTTGACATTAATGAAGTGCAGACTGGTAGCGTTACTGTAACTAATGATGAAGAGTTGCGCAGGTTCCTGGAAGGACTGGATGATGATGACCTTATCAGCATTGATTTCCCGGTTACCCTGGAGTTGTATGATGGAACTAAAATTACGGTTGAAAACAATGCCGAACTGGCAATTACCATTGAAAATGCCAGAGAAGCCTGTGATGAGGACGACGATGATGATTACAATGACGACGATTTCACGAAAGAACGTCTGGATAACCTACTAGTAGAATGTCCTTGGCTTGTCCACGAAGTTAAGCGAGATGCAGTGAGCCTTACGGATCAGTATTTTGAGTACCTGATGTTCTTCACAGAAGATGGAATGGTTACTGTTAGAGATAGGCAAGGAAATGTCCTAAACGGATTCTGGGCTACGCGTATAACGGACCGGGGAGTAATGTTAAACATGGAATTTGATGTGCTGGTAGACTTTAGCCTGGAGTGGTTTGTGTATGAAGTAGGAGAAGGTAAGATCAAACTCTATCAGGAAGGTGGAAACCGCATCATCATGAAACTTGCCTGTGAAACTGATGTTGAGCCTGATACCTTAAGGGAAATCCTTAAAGAATGTAGCTGGGTAATCAAGAAGGTTAAAAACCAGGGTGAAGAGATCGATCGTTTGCTTGGATATGAATTTAACTTCCTGCCAGAAGGTGTAGTAACCCTGAGTAATGAAGAGATTACCTACCAAGGTGAATGGGAGATTATCCGTAACGATCAAGGCCGACTGGTTATGTCCATTGCCTTTCCAAATGATGAGCCTGGAGGTATAACCTTCGAATGGCCATTGAGCAGCCTGAGGCACGATCGTTTGAAATTCGAGATTCCTGAAATTGGTTATGAACTTGTATTGCAACGTGTTTGTGATGACAACAATACCGATGGAGATGTAGCTGAAATTCGAAATATCATGCTAGGTGGAGAATGGGTAGTTGCCGAATTTACCGACAGTGGTGAAAACTTGACCCAGGAGTTTGAAGGATATGACTTCAACTTCCAGCCAGAACACCTGGTTACTGTATCTACCAACATGGATCCTCTGTTCGACGGACTGTGGAGAGTATTGCGAAACTATGAGGGTGAGTTGAAAGTATACCTCAACTTTGGAGACTATCCGCCGTTCTCGGAACTTACCGATGATTGGGAACTGGAATCCATCACCGCTGATAGAATAGTATTGAAAGACTGGAAGGATGACGCAGAGCCCGGTACGGCAGCATATGACATCCTTGTCTTTGAGAAAAAGATGTAATACAGGGGAGAAAACCCATAAAAACACCTTATTTGCCCCCAATTTTGCTGAAAAGGGTAACTCCAAACCGGAGTTGCCCTTTTCTCATTTTATATTTCCGGTATGAGGTTGCCCACTTCTAGCTGATATTCTTAAATTTGCATTTCTCTCGCAAATTAGCAGAAGATGTTTGACAATTTAAGTGATAAACTGGATAAAGCCTTACACGTGCTCAAAGGGCACGGGCAAATCACCGAGATAAATGTAGCAGAGACAACTAAGGAGGTGCGACGTGCCTTATTGGATGCCGATGTTAATTTCCGGATAGCCAAGGAATTTACTAACCGGGTCAAAGAGAAGGCACTGGGTCAGAACGTATTGAAAACGTTGAATCCGGGCCAGTTAATGGTCAAGATCGTCAAAGACGAGCTTACCGAGCTTATGGGAGGTGATGCGGCCGGTATTAACCTTTCCGGAAGCCCCTCCGTAATCCTGATGTCTGGACTTCAGGGTTCGGGTAAAACGACCTTTTCCGGTAAACTGGCCAACTTCCTCAAAAAGAAGAAGTCCAAGAACCCACTTTTGGTAGCCTGTGATGTATACCGTCCTGCCGCCATTGATCAGCTACATGTGGTGGGGGATCAGATTGGGGTAGAGGTTTTCTCAGACAAGGAAAATACAGACCCTGTTTCTCTGGCCAAAGCCGGGGTTGCCCATGCCAGGGCCAATGGTTTCAATGTAGTAATTATAGATACCGCAGGTCGATTAGCGGTAGATGAGCAGATGATGACCGAGATTGCCAACATTCGCGATGCGGTTACTCCTCAGGAGACCCTTTTCGTGGTGGATTCCATGACTGGTCAGGATGCAGTAAATACGGCAAAGGCCTTTAATGACGTATTGAATTTTGACGGGGTCATCCTTACCAAACTCGATGGGGATACCCGGGGGGGAGCTGCCATTTCCATCAAGTCTGTTGTTAACAAACCAATAAAGTTCATAGGTACGGGTGAAAAAATGGAGGCCATTGACGTCTTTTACCCAGCCCGTATGGCCGACCGTATCCTTGGAATGGGAGACGTGGTTTCCCTGGTTGAGCGCGCTCAGGAACAATTTGACGAGCAAGAAGCCCGGAAACTACAGAAGAAAATAGCCAAGAACAAGTTTGGGTTTGACGACTTCCTGAAACAGATCCAGCAGATTAAGAAGATGGGGAACATGAAAGACCTCATGGGGATGATTCCTGGTGCTGGCAAAGCTCTAAAAGGGCTGGATATTGAGGATGACGCCTTTAAACATGTGGAAGCCATTATTTATTCCATGACTCCCGATGAAAGGGCCAATCCTTCTACCTTAAACGCCAGCAGGAAAAAACGAATTGCCAGGGGAAGTGGTAGAAACATTCAGGAGGTAAACCAGCTGCTCAAGCAATTCAATCAGATGAGTAAGATGATGAAGATGATGCAGGGAGGCGGAGGAAAAAAGATGATGCAAATGATGCAAAACTTCCGTTAATCCAAAAACTATAAACGCAACACCTAATACAGCCTTATATGGAACTTCTGGACGGCAAAAAGATCTCAAACCAAATCAAGGAAGAAATTGCCGCAGAAGTGGCCCAAATGAAGGCAAGGGGGGAAAAAGTTCCCCACCTGGCTGCTGTGCTTGTCGGTAATGATGGGGCCAGTCTTACCTATGTTGGGAGCAAGGTAAGGTCTTGTAAGCGCATTGGTTTTGAATCTACCCTGAAACACCTTCCTGAAGAAACTACAGAGGAGACCCTGTTGGACCTCGTACAGCAATTGAATGAAGATCCCGATATAGACGGGTACATTGTACAATTGCCATTGCCTAAGCACATTAATGAGGAAAAAATACTCATGGCGGTACACCCCGATAAGGATGTGGATGGGTTTCATCCCATGAATTTTGGAAAAATGGCGCTTGATATGGAGACCTTCATCTCCGCCACCCCGTTTGGGATTATGGAGCTATTGAAGCGTTATGATGTGGATACCGAAGGCAAGCATGCTGTAATCATCGGTAGGAGTCATATAGTAGGCAGGCCAATCAGTATATTGATGAGCCAGAAAGGCAAGACTGCCAATGCCACGGTGACCCTTACCCATAGTAGGACAAAAGACATCGGAAGCCTGACCAGACAGGCAGATATTGTGGTTTCTGCCCTGGGGGTCCCCAATTTTCTCAAAGCCGATATGGTAAAGGAAGGTGCGGTTATAATTGATGTAGGAATTACACGAGTACCGGATTCCAGTAGAGAAAGGGGATATTATATCACCGGGGATGTGGATTTCGATGAGGTAAGCAAGAAATCCTCATACATAACGCCGGTTCCTGGAGGTGTAGGTCCTATGACCATTGCAATGCTTCTGAAAAATACGCTTATTGCCCGGGAACGTCACCGAAGTCGCAAATAGAAGTATTGGTCATCTAAAATTCCCGAACCTGAACCTGTGATTGTGTTGTGTCTGCAGGTGTTAATACATCAAGGTCTTCACCCCCCTCATCATTCGTGCAGCCCGTAAGGCCCGCCATAGCAAATGCGACAATCAGGAGGTAAACTATAAACTGCTTCATGGCTCAATAATTTAGTAGGTGTCCTTACTGAGTTAGACTCCTGATATAACGTACAAAAAGCGATATCTGGTATGGTGAGATCGGACAAAATCAGTACCTTTTATCGAAAATATGATATATCGTGTTCAAGCATTTACTCCCTTTTTTACTCGCTATTTTTCTTATTTCATGTCAACCCGGGCAGTCCACTGGCGCCAATACCGTAGTGTCTGTTTCGATCTCTGATGCCCTGGAGGATCCTCCTGGAGACGGCAGGCTGATGCTTTTATTGGCAGATAACAACGATCGTGAACCTAGGTTCCAAATTAACGCCGGCCTCAACGCACAACCCATATTTGGCAAGAATGTAACCGGCATGAAACCAGGAGAAATACAGCGTTTTGACGAGACGGTATTTGGGTTTCCCTATTCAAGTCTTACGGAGCTACCTCCAGGGGATTACTGGTTACAAGGCCTTTTGCATGTATATGAAACATTTAACCTCTCTACGGGTCATACCGTACAGTTGCCCATGGACAACGGTGAGGGACAGCAGTGGAACCGATCCCCTGGCAACCTCTACAGCAAGCCTGTTAAAATTACCATCCCTGAAAATGGAACGGTCTCTTTTGAAGTAGTTCTGGATCAAGTAATTCCTGAAATTCCTGAGCCTGAGGATAGCGAATGGATCAAACACATCAGGATCAAATCAGAAAAATTATCAGAATTCTGGGGTCGGGATATGTATTTGGGTGCCCATATTCTGCTACCCAAGGGGTTCAATGATCATCCAGAAGCACGTTATCCCTTAATGGTGTTCCATGGTCACTTCCCTTCTGACTTTGGCGGATTTCGTACAACCCCGCCTGATGAGGACCTGGAACCTGAATACTCCGCAAGATTTGATGTGGAAGGCTACAATATCATACAACAACAGGAAGCGTATGACTTTTACCAAAGGTGGAATGAGCCGGACTTCCCTCGATTCTTGATTATTGAAATACAACATCCCACACCGTATTACGACGATTCCTATGCCGTAAACTCGGCAAGTCAGGGACCTTATGGTGATGCCATAACCTATGAGCTTATCCCATATATTGAAAAGGAATTCAGGGGTATAGGCGAAGGCTGGTCCCGTTTTTTGTACGGCGGTTCTACCGGTGGTTGGGAGGCACTGGCCGTACAGGTAAAATATCCTGAGGAGTACAATGGTTGCTTTGCTGCCTGCCCTGATCCCATTGACTTTCGCGCGTATTGTCTCACTGATATTTACGAAGACAAAAATGCCTATTACTACAATAGCAATCACAAAGAACTCGAAGTACCAGCGCATAGGGATTATTTGGGGCAAATACAGACCACAGTACGGGAGTATAACCACCTGGAACTAGTTTTGGGCGATAAATCCCGTTCGGGACAGCAATGGGATATCTGGGAGGCTACCTATTCACCTCAAGGACCCGACGGATACCCGCAAAGGCTTTGGGATAAGTACAGTGGTGAGATTAATCCAGAGGTTGCTGAATACTGGAAAGAGAACTACGATTTGCGCTATATTCTTGAGCGCGACTGGGACAAGTTAGGGGAACAGCTTCGTGGCAAAATACATATCTATTGTGGGGATATGGACAATTATTATCTAAATAACGCTGTATACCTCATGGAAGATTTCCTGGAAAGCACCACAGATCCTTATTATGAGGGGGAGGTACTGTATGGAGACCGTGCAGAGCATTGCTGGAATGGTGATCCTGAATTACCAAATCATCTGAGCCGGTTACGGTCCAATAGCATGTACGTACCAAAAATTATGAAACGGATCGCAGAAAGCGCTCCCAAGGGTGCAGACCTAAACAGCTGGCGCTATCGTTAATCCCATTTTCGCATGAAAAGATCCTGTTTACTTTTTCTGTTTGGACTGCTTCCAGCCATCTTATTGGCTCAGGAGCTCAGGACCCTGTCAAAAAAGGAACTTAGGAGTAAGATCGAGGGGTATTGGCTGGGGCAGTTAGTGGGCAACTATATGGGCTTTCCTTTTGAATTTGTATACAGTGAAACGCCCGCACCTGTATTTATTGACAGGTATTACAATGTGACTGATTCAGCAGGGATCAGGATGAATCACACAGACCGGAGAGGCAATGTAAATATCTTTGCAGATGCCCTTGGCGGCGCTTGGACCGATGATGACACAGACATTGAATTTGTTACCCTGCATGCCGTTGAAGCCCATGGCCTGGATCTCAATTACCAGGAGATTACGGAGGCCTGGAAGAAACACATCAATCGGTTTATCTGGGTGAGTAACCGAAAAGCCAGGGATCTCATGGAAACTGGTATGATTGCGCCAGATACAGGCAAGAAGGAAAACAATCCCTATTGGTTTGCGATAGACCCACAACTGGTTAATGAAATTTGGAGTGTGTTCTACCCCGGGATGGTTGATAAGGCCGTATCCAGGGCCCAATGGGGTGCTCGTATAACCAGTGATGACTGGGGAATCCACCCCACGATGTTCTATGCAGCCCTGTACAGCGCAGCCTTTTTCGAAAGTGATATTGAAAAGTTGTATGAAATCGGGATGTCTTACATTCCTGATTCAAGTCCGTTTTACAAGGGATTGAAAGATGTTAAGGGCTGGTACCAGCAGCATCGCGATTGGAGAAAGACACGTGAATTGATCAAGAAGCACTATTTGAGATATCCCGAAGCTGTTGAGAACCCTTGGTTTCATGAGGTATCCGCCATGGTCAATGGGCTTTGCGGAGCTATGGCCATACTGTATGGTGAGGGAGATTTTATAAAAACAACTGGAATTGCAGTTACGGCAGGCTATGATTGCGATAACCAGGCTGCCACCTGTGCAGGATTCATCGGTGTTTTAAATGGAAGTTCGTGTATTCCGAGGGAACTGACCCACCAAATGGGTTATAGTGAAACCTGGGACAAACCATTTAACAATCAGTATATTAACTATTCCCGGGATCATTTGCCCAACCTTACCTATATATCAGACCTGATCGATCGTATTCTTGTTATATCGGAGCAGGCCATATTGGAAAATGGTGGTGAGATCATTGAAAATAAAGGAGAAATATCATATCGCATTAAGGTAAAATAATGGAATACAGAAGATTTGGCAGAACTGGATGGCAGGTTAGTGAGATCGGTTATGGCATGTGGGGCATGGGTGGCTGGAAGGAATCGGACGATAAGTTATCCATGAATTCCCTGGAAGTGGCCGCAGAAAAGGGAGTTAATTTTTTTGATACGGCCTGGGGCTATGGTGAAGGACATAGTGAAAGGCTACTGGGTAACCTGTTAAATAGGTTCCCCGACCAAAAGTTATATACAGCAAGTAAGATCCCTCCTAAAAACTTCTCTTGGCCGGCCAAACCCTCCTATACCTTTGAAGAATCGTACCCCACGGAGCATATTATGGAATATACCCATAAAACGCTTAAAAATCTCGGGAGGGAACAAGTTGACCTGATGCAGTTCCATACCTGGGACGATGGCTGGACCCCCCGTGAAGAATGGCAACGTACGGTTGAGGATCTAAAGACCTCAGGGAAGGTTGCGGCTATGGGAATTAGCATGAACCGATGGGAGCCTGAAAATGGGATCAGGGCCCTGCAAACAGGCTTGATAGATGCGGTTCAGGTGATCTACAATATTTTTGATCAGGCTCCTGAAGATGTGCTATTTCCTTTGTGTGAGGAATTGGATATCGGGGTAATAGCTCGCGTTCCCTTTGATGAGGGGACCCTTACAGGCAATATTACCAGGCAAACGGTCTTCCCTGAGGGGGATTGGAGGGCGACATATTTTGTACCGGAAAACCTGCAAGCCAGCGCAGATCGGGCCGACCTGCTGCGGCCCATTATCCCTGAAGGGATGACCATGGCAGAAATGGCACTGAGGTTTATATTGATGAACCAGACGGTAAGTACAACCATTCCGGGAATGCGCAAATTGAAGAATGTCCTGGCCAATATTGGTACTAGTGATGGCAAGGGAATACCTGTGGAATTGCAACGGGAACTCAGAAAGCATCGATGGGACCGTCAACCCACAGAATGGTCACAATA
>JAAUXZ010158966.1_pt1 | contig 11281 bp, 8 predicted proteins | sample 7278131 | NCBI WGS metagenome assembly JAAUXZ01 (sample SAMN14350119, study PRJNA611818) | marine sediment metagenome | isolation source: surface marine sediment (3m) | place: French Polynesia: Moorea | collected 2018-08
AAGAGGACTGTAATAGATCTGGGTATCCATGGTCTGCACCCAGAACTTATTAAGTCTGTGGGAAGAATGAAATACCGTTCGTCCTACGGCCAAAACCTATTGCAACATTCCAGAGAAGTAGCTAAACTATGTGGTGTAATGGCGGCAGAATTGGGTGTTAACCCAAAGCTGGCAAAACGGGCAGGCTTGTTGCACGATATTGGCAAGGTGCCGAACGCCGAGACTGAGATAGAAACTCCGCACGCTATCTTAGGCATGCAATGGGCGGAAAAATACGGTGAAAAGCAAGATGTTTGCAATGCCATAGGTGCTCACCACGATGAAGTGGAAATGAAGTGCCTGATTGCGCCGATTGTTCAGGTATGTGATGCTATAAGTGGTGCTCGTCCGGGTGCCAGGAGACAGGTTTTAGATTCATATATTCAACGCCTTAAAGACCTTGAAGACATTGCATTTGCGTTTGGAGGGGTACAGAAAGCATATGCAATCCAGGCAGGTCGTGAACTTCGTGTCATTGTGGAAAGCGAAAAAGTCAGTGATGAAAAGGCTGCCCAGCTATCTTTTGAGATTTCTCAGAAGATACAGACTGATATGACCTATCCGGGTCAGGTAAAGGTTACAGTAATTAGAGAAACCAGATCTGTCAACGTGGCTAAATAAAGTGGGGTATGACAGTATTTGTTACCGACTTTCTTAGAGGATACAATCGGCCTCTGTCTCCACAAGCCATTTTGGATTTATAAAACCCTTTACCTCCAGAAATGTACAAGCCGGACGAATGTCGGAAAAGAATTCCCTATGTGCCTTGGCTGCTGCCTCCCATTCTGTAGCATTTTTCAAATAAATGCGGGTTCTGACTACATTTTGCCATTCTCCACCGGCATCTTCAATGGCTTTTTTCATAATCCGAAGACAGGTCCTGGTCTGATTGTAGGTATCATCGGGTCCTTCTTCTCCCGAACCTGGTGTAGCTATAGGAGCTGTTCCAGCCACGTAAATATGATCCGCAGTCTTAACAGCACGTGAAAATCCAATTGAATCTTCAAAAGATGAGTTAGAGGAAATATTAATTCTGTCCATTTGGGTGGGCTTATTAGATTGCTATAATAAAAGGTATTTCTTCAGTTGAATTAATTCGGAAAGAAGCATTCGTCTCTGCCTGGGTTATTCTTCCTCAGAGTCCTGCATATCTGTATTATTGGAAGCCTCGTCGCTCTTTTTAAGATTGTGTTCCAGGATGTTGAGATTCTTAAGTTTGATCTTCCAGGTTGAAAGTGCTTCCTTTTTTCTTTCAATGTTTTGGATAACCTCTTGGACCAAAGGGTTGTCTTCAGACTTGTCTGAAAAGAATTGCAGGTTATTCTCTAATTGACGTATATCGTTTTTGCTTTCGTCTATCTTTTTTCGAATAAAACTGCGCTCGTTTTGAATAGCAAGTTCATCATCAGCCTTGGCCAGTTGTTGAATCTTGTTACCATATTTCATCAATTCTGATTCCTGGCGACTTACTCCGAGTTTTCTAAAAATCGCATCCAGGATCTTGTTGAATTTGGCATTGATACTTTTCTTATTGTAAGGTACTCTTCCAACCGTTTTCCATTGATTTACAAATTCCTTCACGGTATCCAGATCCTTATCCCTGTCTTCCCCTATCTGAAATGCCTTTAGCTGGTCTAATAGCTTTGCCTTCTTCTCAAAGTTAGCTGCTTCCGTTTCATAAGCCTTGTTTTTGGAAGCATGTAATCTGTCGAAGTAGTGGTTACAAGCAGATTTGAATTCATTCCAAATCTTATCTGAGAACTTTCTTGGTACATGACCAATTTGTTTCCACTCTCTTTGAATCCGCTTCATTTCCGGAGTGGCTGTATCCCAATCTTCACTGTCTTTTAAGGACAAGGCCAGGTTGAGTAATTCTCTTTTTTTATCGAGGTTTTCCTGTTGGTTTTTCTTGAGATTTTTATAGAAGGCATTCTTATTCCTGTTAAAGGATCGCACTGCCTCCTTGAAAGAAGTCCAAGTCTCATCATTGTACTTTTGGGGTACTTTTCCCGCTTTAAAGAAAGTATCTCTTAACGCCTCAATTTCCTTTATCTGTTTTTGGATTTCACGATGTGATTGTGCAACGTTGCCTGCAATTTCTGTGATCGATGCTATGATCTTGTTTTTCTCAATCAGATTCTGCTCGAATATTTTTTCCTGATCTTTAAAATATTCCTGTCGTCGCTGATGCATAGCCTTGGTGGCTTCGCTAAACCTTTCCCAGATCGCTTCTCTATGCTCTTTGGCAACGGGGCCTATGTCTTCTTTCCAGATCTTATGAAGTGTCTGTAGTTCGCGAAATGCCTTATTGACATCAGATTCCTTAGCCAATGCTTCTGCGCGTTCGACAATTTTTTGTTTTTCTTCCAGATTGTGCTTAAAGTCCAGATCTCTCAGTTCTCGATTGAGATGAAGAAAATCATAGAATATCTCAATATGGTGATGGTATGTACGCCAAACATCATTGTAGTTGCTTCTCGGAACCGGACCTGCATTACGCCATCTTTCCTGTAGTTCCTTGAAATTTTTATATGTTGTATTTATATCCTCTTCAATATTGACCAAACCCTTGAGTTCTTCGATGATGGCCAAACGCTTTTCGAGGTTTTCCTTGAGTGTCTGCTCCAGGTTCTTGTAATATTGATTACGCTTCTCTCGATACTCTCCGTATACCTCGTTAAATTGTCGCTTGGTTACCGAATTATACCTGAAGTCTACTTCATTTCCGCCTTTGCTGACAAATTCTTCCTTCTTGTGCTCCAGAAAATCCTGGAACTTAAGGTCAAATTCCTGTTTAATAGAATCGACATGCCGCTTTATTGCCTGAACTTTTTCATTTCTGACAAGCCTTTGCAGTTCACCAACAAGGTTTTCCAGGGATAGGGAGTGATAGTCTAAAAATGGTATGTGATGTCTTTGATGGTTATCCTTGTCTTCTGCATCTTCGGCATTGTTATCTTCAATTTCTTCCAATACCTCGTCAGTCGACCCATCTATTTTTTCGTTAGGTGCTATATCCTGTTTTTGGGGCTTATCTTCAGCGGTTTTCTCTGACTCGTCTTTGTTATCAGTAGTTGCTGACTTTTCTTCCTCTACAGGATCCTGTAGTTTGTGGTCCTTCTCTTCCAACATCATCTCAATGTTTGTCTACCGCAGCTTAGGTTGTTTATTCTAAGATACTAACATGCTTGGGAAATACAAAGGTAAGCATTCTTCTTTTTAGGCTATCCGGAATGCCTTGTGGCAACCACGTTTAATTCGTATTGTTTGCATTCCATATCTCCCAGGCTTTTTCTGCCTGTAACTCGAGCATTTGCAGTCCATTGAGAGTTCTTGATCCATTGGAGATACCCATTTTTAAAAAAGAAGTTATTTCCGGATTGTATATGAGATCAAAAAGAAAGTGTTGCTTTCCAATGGCAGAGTAGGGAATATTTGGCTTTTCGTCCACATTTGGGAAAGTACCTAAGGGAGTGCAGTTGATAACAAGAGTATATTCTGTCAATATTTCATCATTGAGGTCCTTATAGCTCCATTGACCGTTCACCGGACTTCTCGATACATATTTATAGGCTATTCCCATTTCATTGAGGACATATGCTATCGCCTTAGATGCCCCGCCAGTGCCCAGTATCAGAGCATATTTATCTTCTTTTGACAGTAAGGTTTCCAGAGATTTTCTAAATCCGTAGGCATCTGTATTGTATCCTAGAAGTCCTTTCGGACTAAGGTGAATCGTATTGACTGCCCCTATCTCCGATGCGATTGGATCTAGTTCATCTAAATAAGGGATTACAGCCTGCTTATATGGTATGGTTACATTCAGGCCTTTGAGAAATTCGGTATTTCTAACAATTGAGGGAAATTCTTCTATACTCTTAAGGTCGAAGTTCTCATAGCTATATCCTTCCAGGCCCAGTGCTGCGAATTTTTCACTGAAGTAGCCCCGTGAAAACGAATAAGAAATATCTCTGCCTATCAGGCCAAATTTATTTTGCCGGTGTTTTGTTTTTACCATACCATTCCAAGGCAATTAAAGTGGCTATCCCAAGAAGTATAAACGCAACGGACCACAAGGTTTCTGGATCGCTTAATTCGGGCAAATAACGTTCATAATTTATAATAATTTCGTCATTATTTGAATCCAGAACATGATTTCCTGCTGCATCAGTCATATATATAGTTCTTTTCCAGGGCCATACTACACCAAGGGAACCCGTAATAAATCCTATGATCATTGCGGTTGTGATATGTCTGAAATGCTTAAGAACATAGCCTAAAATGTGGGAAAGAGTTACCAGACCTGTAGCAGATCCCGCGGTAAAAGTGGCCAGTATTAACAGTGTATTTAGCCTTTTTTCATTTTTTGCAAAACTGAAATCACCTCTAAAGATCTCAGCCATGGTGTCGTAGAGAGCATTTACAGAATCAACCAGTAGAAGAACATAATTTCCCAATAGGATGAGTATAAAAGATCCCGACAGTCCTGGCAAGGTCATACCGGAGACGCTGATGATCCCACAAACAAAAATGAACAAGAGATTGTCATTTTCTTTAGCCGGATTCAAGAAGCTTATAGAAACTCCAAGCAGCAACCCCAGAAAACCTAGTGGCAAGGTTTTCTTATTCCAGTGTTCGAAGTCTTTTGCGATATAATAGATAGAACCCACGATCATACCAAAAAAAGTGGCCCATACAAATAGTTCTCTTGTCTCGAGGAAGTAATCCAATATTTTAGATACACTAAAATAGCTGACCAACATGCCGAATATCAGCAAGAATAAAAACTGTCCATTGATATACTGGTAAAAGCTCTTAAACCTCCCGTTAAAAAGAAGTTTCATAGCTTTTGCATTGATCTTTTGCAAAGAATAAATGAATTCCTCGTAGAAACCCGCCACAAAAGCAACAATACCTCCTGAAACACCAGGTACCTTATTGGCGGCACCCATACCCAAGCCTTTGATAACGAGAAATAATTTGTCTTTAAATGACCGGGGTTGGTACATGGGGTGATATGTTATTTTTTGGCGGCTGCCTTTTCCAATATAAAAATAACGGAAAATCCAAGTAATGCCAGTAATATAGCATATCCTAGTTGATTATTTCCGGCCATAGAGAAAGGTGATATGTTGACTTCACTCAAAACAACGGTTTTCTCGCCGATAAGTTTGGTTTCCAGGGTTTCTTTCCACGGCCAGATTTTGTTCAAGGAACCTAAGATGAATCCGGTAAGAAGGGCTAGTGTCAGATTCTTATAATGACCAAACATCCACTTCAATAGTTTAGCAAAGCTCAATAATCCAAAAACCGCTCCTAAAAAAACTACTGATAGCACCAGAAGATTTTTTTCATGCACTGCATCTAGAACGGTTTTATATGAGCCCAGAAGTACCAGAATAAATGCACCGGAGATACCGGGTAATATCATAGCACAAACGGCAAGGGCACCAGACATAAACAGGAAAGGGAGGCTGCTACTATTATCAGTGGGTGGTAAACCAGTAATGAAATAAGCTAATGCAGCGCCAATAATGAAAGTAAGAATTATTCCCAAATCCCATCGCGTTATGTCCCGAGCTACAAAAAAGACACTTGCGAATACCAATCCAAAGAAAAACGACCAAACCAGAATAGGCTCGTTTTCAAGTAACCAGCTGATTAATTTGGCCAGGGATATAACACTTACCAAGATGCCAACAAAAAGCGCTAGTAGAAAATTTCCATTCAGTGCTTTCCACGCAGCTTTAATACCTTTTTGACGCCAGATTTTGAGCAGTTTGAAGTTAATATTGTTCAAGGCGGTTATGAGCTCTTCATAAATGCCGGAAATGAATGCAATTGTACCTCCTGATACTCCTGGGACCACATCGGCTGCACCCATGGCCATACCTTTTAGCGCTATAATTATGTATTGGAATAGATTGCGGTCTCCCATTAAAAAGAAAAAAACAAAAATAATTGATTTATTCAGAAGCGCTCCGAATATTGGCAATTATGTTTTGTACCGGCATGGAATTGAAGTACTGTGGAAATTCTTTTTCAAAAAGAGACAATTTTTCCTTGTCCATACGCAGTGCTGTTGTCAGGTATTCCTCAGCTTTTTTCTGTTCCTTTAAGAGGAAATAGAAACCAGATATTCTATACGCTATATAAGCCTCTTCAGGATAAAATTCATAACCCTGGATCAGAATCTGGAGAGCGGAATCCACATCTTCACTACGGTAAACCACTTCGGCCCAATTAAGCCATGTATCTACCTCGTAATTTCCGAGTTCCACAGCTTGTTTATAAGAAAAATCTGCTTCGTCCAAGTTTTGGAGCTCTTTATGAATACCTGCACATTTTCTCCAATAAAGAGGATTTTCTCCATCGATATTTATGGCTTTGTTGATGTAGTATAAAGCTCTTTCAAAATTCTTTTTTCTACAATAGAACTCAGTTATGGCCAGCCAACCTTTATCAAGTAGAGGATCTTCATGTACTGTCTGGTAATAGTAATATTTGGCTAAATCGTCGTTCGATAGTTTTTCATGGCATTTACCTATTCGCAAGTACGCATGGGATGTGGGATCTTCGATCTTAATCGTGGTCTCGTAGTTGGTAATTGCTTCATTGTACTTTCCCATTTTCTCCAGGACTTTTCCTTTCTCAAAATAGGCACCGATGAACTCGTCATCTGAGATTATGGCAAAATCGAAAGCAGCCAGGGCTTCCTCAAGGAGTTCCTTGGTTAAATATTGTTTCCCCAGTTGATGCCATGCAACTTGTGAATAAGGATTGCGCTCAAGATAATCGTTTAGATAGTTGATGGCCCCTTCAAAATCTTCGAGAAACTCAAAACAGTAAACTACATTATAAAGTGATGAATAATCGTGCTCGTCAAAGGTTACACACTTCATGAAGTTCTGCTTGGCCAGTTCAAAATTGTCCATAAACAGATATTCCATGCCCAAAAGCGAGTAAATATCATAGCTATCACGTGCCAGTCCAAGTGCTTTCTCAAGCAAGGAAACCGCAGCCTCATGATTGTCTTTTTTAGAGTATATGTTGGCGCGCTGAATGTAGATCTCTTCATTCGTGGCATCGAGCAGTTGAAGCTGATCTAAAAGACATTCTGCGACATCAAGATTGTTCTCAAACACGAGTACTTCTACATCCAGTAATTTTAGTTCAATAGAGTCCGGATGTTGCCTGAGACCAATTTTTATAGCCTTCTTTGCCAGGGAGATTTTGCCGTTATTCAGATAGTGATGTATGATGTCCTCAAAGTCTTCGGAGTCGAAAAAATAGACATCATCTGTCTTTAGCATGGACTCAAACTTCGCGATTGGTTGGTTTGGTCGTTCGTTAGGGTCTAACGCCATAGAAACTTACTTGGTTAAACTATGGATTTAAATTTAGTCTTTTAAAATCTATGCTTCTGGAACGATTTGAGCTATATTATTAACAATTTAGTTAACAAATTATTGCTGAATTTCTCTTAAAACTTCCAGTAAAATTGAGCACCCTTTATCGATCTCGTCATTATCTATGGTCAGTGGAGGGGAGATACGTACAGCTTTTGGTTCAAATAGAAGCCAAAAGAGAATTAAGCCTCTTTCTGCGCATTTCAAAACAAGTTGATTGGCTATATCACTGTCTTTCACAATCAAAGCAAGCATTAAACCTTTACCGCGTATTTCCTCGATTAAGGGATGTTTCAGCTGTTCTCTAAAACGTCTCTCTTTTACCAATGTCTGTGGAATCAAATCAGTATTCTTTAGTTCCTGCAACGTAGCCAGAGCCGCAGCTGCGATCACAGAATTGCCACCAAATGTAGTAATATGACCAAGTATTGGTTGATCACTGAGACAAAGCATCATTTCTCTCGAAGACGTGAAGGCACCAATGGGCAATCCGGAAGCCATGGATTTTCCCATCACAAGGATATCCGGAACTATTCCAAAGTGTTCATATGCAAATAATTTTCCAGTCCGACCAAATCCAGGTTGGATCTCATCTAAGATGAGTAGGGCCCCTACCTCCTGACATCTATTCTTTACCATTAGCAGATAGTCATCTTCGGGCAAAATAAATCCGGCCCCTCCCTGGATAGTTTCAAGCACTACGGCAGCGGTCTTGTCAGTAATTCTATTCAGATTGGGAACATCGTTGAACTCAATAAAGCGAATATCGGGCAACAGTGGTCTAAATGGCGCTTTTCTTTGTTCATAACTCATAAGGCTGAGACTGCCTATAGTATTACCATGGTATGCACCTTTGGCTGCGATGATCTCTGTTCTGCCAGTATATCTTCTGGCCAATTTTAACGCACCTTCCATAGCCTCTGTACCAGAGTTGACCAGGTATGTCATTTCCAAAGGATGCTGCAGAGAAGATGCCAGCATTTTACTCAGGGCCATTGAAGGTTGCTGTACATATTCGCCATATACCATAACATGCAGGTATTTTTCTGCCTGCTCCTTTATTGCCTCAACCACTTTTGGATGGCAATGCCCCAATCCACATGCCGAAACACCAGCTACAAAATCGAGGTATTCCTTACCGTGAGTATCATATATGAAAGAACCTTTTGCATGAGATACTTCGAGTGCAAGGGGATGTGGAGTAGTTTGTGCCTGGTATTTTAAGAAATCCTCACTCATCAGGATCCTTTACTTCTTTTGGCAGGGTATTTTCTTCAGTGAGAATGGCCGAGCTATTAGATATGCTTTTCGATCTTTCATCCTCCTCTTCAGGTAATTCTTCCTGTTCCTGGATATCCAATGGTTGATCAATGCCTCGAATAGGCACTAACTCTACATTGTTGTCATCTTCATCAAAAATATCGTCCTTCGACCTTATTCTTTCATCACCCCGCCATATAAAGCCTTTGAGTTTTCGACTGTTAGGCGGTAGATCCTTCTCCGGAAAAATATCGCCATCTGGGTCTGTAATAAAGGTAATTTGCTCGATATCGCTATTATCAAGGGTCATGTTTATGGCACTGCAAATGGTTTTATTAATACCGATAAGTTCATTGTCATCATTATACATGTAGTAAATCACCTCTGTATTCTTAACCAGGTCGACAATTTTCAATTCATTATCGATAAATTTTCCAAACAAGTCTTTTCCTTTAGCTTGATTATACCCGGTCTTACTAATGCTATCGAGAGAAATGATAAAGGCATTTTCCAGGACTTTCAGGGAATCCAGTTTATTTGTTTCTAAATCGTTGATCAGCCATATGCTGTCGCCTGTCATTTGATTTTCAAGATTCCATAGTATTGGATCTTTTATAAGCTGAGTAATACCTGTTTTTTGTTCGTAGTGGATCGAATCGCACTTGCCGCTGAGGTCAATTTTATAAAACTTGGCATTTCTAAAGGCCCTTAATATCCTTTCTTCGGGTTTTCCCGTAACCATTAGGGTATCGCCATGCATATACAATGAATCTTGTTCCACCAGGTTTATAGAAACAGCTCTTTTAGTTGCAAATACAGAATCCTTGGCCTTGTAGACTTCTGCGTAATGAGCCCTTATTACTCCCTGATTGACGGTGTCTGTCACCTTAATATTGTTGGTTGCCGAAGCGAATTCTGTAGCCTTGTCAAAATAGACACTATCTCCCTCAATAATACGATTGCTGTAATCAATCCTTGTATTCTTTATGCCATAGCCCTGTTCTATCTTGGTATCGTAGAATCCTCTTTCGCAGTAGATCTTATAGGTCTGGCCTATGATGGTAGATGGGCCGTACATATAAGCATTTCTCGAGGTAGTATAGTAATCCAGATGCTTAGAATTCAAGGTATATTCTGGATTTCTTATATGCACACTATCAAGAAATTGATATTTCTTCGGTACCATATAATACCTGCCTCTTTCACTGGTAAGAGTATTTGCCGAATCAATTATAGTTCCACCGCTGTTGTAATAAGACTCCTGTAATTCTCTGTCCCAATATAGCGTGTCGGTACGCAACGTCATGTCAGGGTTCTTCAAAACAACCCGTTCCCAGGCTTTTGCTAGTCTTTTATTGCCGTCAAAGTCAATCCTTCCACTGGTCAATTGAATACTATCGCCTTGTTCGAGCCGGATATTACCTATAGCTTTTAATCGGTTTTCTTTTTGATAGAAGATAGCGATATCACACCAGAGGTTGGAGCCCTCGTGCTCAAATTGAACCTGTCTGTTGTCCTTACTAAAAAGGGAAGCTCCTGGGAATTGTTCCTCATCTTTAGTAAAGTTCGCCCCATAGACAATGTTGATTTGCCGCTCTTCCACAACTTGTTCCTGAGCTACAAGATTTGCTGAAACTGCCAGTAAAAACAATGAGATGAAGCTATTTTTCAAGGTCTCAAATTTGTCCAAAAATACTCCTTTTAATGTTTGATGAGCAAGTATTAGGATAGTTTTAGGAAGTGTGAAAATCAGCAATTTATCCTATTATGCCTCTTTATCGGTGTATGGTTTGGGTACGGTCTGGACCTACGGAAACAATTTTGATTGGAACCTCAAGCTCTTTTTCCAGAAAATCGATGTACTTGTTCAGGTTTTCCGGTAACTCTGATGCTTTATTCAATTTGGTAAGGTCTTTTTGCCATCCTTTCATTTCCGTATAGACGGGTGTCACATTATCAGACTCTATATTGAAGGGCAGGTGATCAATTGTTTCGCCTCTATATTTGTATGCTGTACATATTTTTACTGTATTAAAACCACTTAGAACGTCGGCTTTCATCATCATTAGTGCGGTTACACCATTAATACGAATGGCATACTTTAAGGCGACAAGATCCAGCCAGCCGCATCGGCGAGGTCTTCCGGTGGTAGCCCCAAACTCATTGCCCACCTTGCTCATTACAGATCCAGCCTCATCAAAGAGTTCTGTGGGGAACGGACCGCTACCCACCCGGGTTGCGTAGGCCTTGAAAATTCCAAAAACCTCATTTATGCTGCCTGGAGAGACGCCTAATCCCGTACAGGCCCCGGCAGCTGTAGTGTTTGAAGAAGTAACATAAGGATAAGTACCAAAATCAATATCCAGCAAAGATCCCTGAGCACCTTCTGCAAGTATTTTTTTACCTGATTTTTGAGACTGGTAAAGGTATTCTTCGCTGTCTATAAACTGAAGTTGTTTCAGGACCTGAACGGCCTCACAAAATTCGGTTTCCAATTCTTGCAGATCGTATTGAACATCTACATTGTAGAAGGAGATCATAGCCTGATGCTTATTAGCCAGGCTACGGTACTT
>JAAUXZ010013487.1_pt1 | contig 11258 bp, 11 predicted proteins | sample 7278131 | NCBI WGS metagenome assembly JAAUXZ01 (sample SAMN14350119, study PRJNA611818) | marine sediment metagenome | isolation source: surface marine sediment (3m) | place: French Polynesia: Moorea | collected 2018-08
AGGCGCTGGCCAAGAACCTCGAAGCAGACTTCAGCCGTATCCAGTTCACGCCGGACCTGTTGCCGTCGGACGTCACTGGAACCGAGGTCTATTACCAATCGGACAGCGGCAGCGAGTTCCGTTTCGAGCCCGGCCCTATCTTCGCAAACATCGTGCTCGGCGACGAGATCAACCGGGCGCCGGCCAAGGTGCAGGCGGCGATGCTCGAGGCCATGGAAGAACGCCAGGTCACGGTGGCCGGCAAGACGCACAAGATGCCACCGCTGTTCATGGTCATGGCGACACAGAACCCGGTCGAGCAGGAAGGCACCTACCCCCTGCCGGAAGCGCAGATGGATCGCTTCCTTATGCACGTCAACATCGAGTACCCGCCCGTCGAGGACGAGGTGAAGATCATCCAGCTGGTGCGCGGCGAGGAGTCGCCGAAAGAGCCGTCATCAGGTGGCGGGGATGAGTCCAAGCCCGATCGAATTTCGCAGGACGCGGTGTTCGAGGCACGCAAGGAGATCGGCAAGGTGCACGTGTCCGACGTCATGGAACGCTACATGGCCGACCTCGTGTACGCGACGCGAACGCCGGAGAAATATTCCGAGGACCTGGACCGCTGGATCGAGGTCGGCGGCAGCCCGCGCACGTCGCTGGCGCTCGACAAGTGCAGCCGCGTTCACGCCTGGCTCAATGAGCGCGACTACGTCGACCCCGAGGACGTGCGTGCCATCGTGCATGACGTCATGCGCCACCGCCTGATGCTCTCCTACGAGGCGCAAGGCGAAGGCATCAACGCTGACCGCGTTGTTGATGCGGTCGTGGAACAGGTCGCCTTGCCGTAGTCGCTCTCATGAAGTCGGATTCCCGCGTCCATATCACGCTGCAACACCTGAGGAGTCTCGAAGGCAGCGCTCGCGGTCTGACCTTTCTACCGAGGTCGAATGCCGCAAGCGCGCTCAACGGACGTCATGCTTCGCGCCTGCGCGGTCGCGGCCTCAACTTCGAAGAGATGCGCGGCTACCTGCCCGGAGACGACATTCGCTCCATCGACTGGAAAGCCACGGCGCGCACGGGAACTCCCCACGTACGCGTATTCACCGAGGAACGTGATCGCCCCGCTTTGCTCGTCGTCGACCAGCGCATGTGCATGTTTTTCGGTTCGATGCTGAACATGAAATCCACGACGGCGGCCGAAGCCGCTGCGATTGCCGCGTTTCGCATTCTCGACGCAGGCGACCGCATCGGCGGTATCGTGTTTGACGACGAAGGACAGATCGAACTGCCGCCGCGGCGTAGCGCACGCACGTTGAACCGGTTCTTCGAAACGCTCGCAGAGGCCAATCAGCGGCTGCACGCCGACCGAAATGTCGTAACAAGACCCGGCGAGCTGAACAGGGTCTTGAAGAGCGTCGCGCGTATCGCGCATCACGATCATCTCGTGATGGTCTTCAGTGACTTCGTCGGCATCGACGACGACACGCATCGTCACCTCAGCGGCATCGCAGCGCACAACGACCTGGTGCTGTTCCTCGTCACGGATCCGATGGCGCGTGAACTGGGCGCAGCCGGCCGTGCAATCATCGGCGATCATGCCCTGCAGGCCGATCTCGACCTGGGTTCGAAAGACATCCGCGAAGCATTGGCCCGATACAGCTCGGAGCGCCTCGAACGCATCGAGAAATGGCAAGTGGAAATCAACCTGTCGGTGCTGCCGCTGTCTGCGGGCGAGGAAACGTTGCCGCAGGTTCGTCGGCTGATGGGACATCCGGCGCCGATGCGTTGAGAGCGCCGGGCTCAAGCCCGGCGTCCTGCCGTACGAAAATTACTTGAACGGATTCGGTTTGACCGGCGCGATAAAGAGCTTGAGGTTCCACTCGGCACCGACCGGATCTGGCTGCATCACGTAATGCTGCAACTCCACGCCCCAACGCACGGGCGTGTTGCCCCACCGGAAGAAACCGATCGTGCCCAGTCCGATAGGAACCGAGAAACGATCGCTGCCTTCCCGCGTCCAGTCGATCTGGATATTCGGCGTCATGCCGATAAGCTGCGTCGCGTTCCGGCGCCAGTTGATGAAGTACTGGATGTCGCTCTGCTTCGTGTGGCTGCGACTGCCTGAGCCACCGACACTCCACCAGTGCTGCGCGAGCACACCGATATTGAAGTGCTGCCAGCCCCAGCCGCCACTCTGATTGCCGAGCGATACAGCGAGAGCCGCGATGCCCGCCTGCCACTTTTCCTGCCCGAGGACGTCCTCGGTCGCGGTCGGCAGAATGAAGGTCGGCCCTACACCCCAGATGAAGCCATCGTCACGATTGGGCGCCGCAAGGGTGAAGAACACGGTGTCCGTGAGACCCTCGGTTCGATCACCGAACGGATCGGGGGAGTTCAGATCCTTGTCGCGTGGCGCACTGACTGCCCCTACCACGATACGATTCACGAGGTTCCAGTCCCCGCCACGAATGGGGACCGGCATAACCGGCTGAAAGCTCAGCCGCTCCTGCATTTCCGAGCCGCCGCCGGTAGCTTCGCCTTCGAGCGTCGTGTAATCGTTCTGGGTGATCAGCAACCAGGCATCCGACACCGGGTTGTTGGACTTCTGGGCCGCCTTCTCGAGACTCATACCGTCCTCTTGAGCGCTCGCCGGCATCACACCGGCGAGCACGAGAAGAAGACCCGCGATAGCGGCTAAACCGTAGCGTCTAGTTTCCATCTGGGCTTTCTCCAAAACGTTCATTCGGGCATGTACTGCTCGAGCAGCTGATCGATACTCCACGAAGCCGCTCTCTGCGTCGGTGGGAATTCCTGGAATGACTGCGCGAACGGGAGAATATAGGAAGCGGCCTTACCGAACAGGAAGATATGGCGGCTATACCAGTCCCAGTAAGTGTTCGTATGCAACGCCTTCTCGAATGGATCCATTCTGAGATCAAACAACAGCGGCGCTTTCAGCGGCACCAGTTTGTCGACCCAGACCCGGGTGCCATGCGATTCCTGCTCCATGTAGATCGCTTTCCAGCGATCGTCGAAGCGAATAGCCGAGATAGCGCCGGCGTCCGTCGCATAAATGTAGTAGTCACGCGGCCCCTTGTCGGCTTGCCCGGTCAGTCGTGGCAGGAAGTTGTAGCCGTCCAGGTGCACCTTGTAGCGCCGGCCGATGGCGCGGTAGTTGCCCGCCTTCAACTTCTCCTTGATTTCCGGCTCGCCAACAGCTGCCATGATCGTCGGGACCCAGTCCAGGTGTGACATGACGTCGTTCACGATTTGCCCGGCCGGAATCTTGCCCGGGTACCGAACCATGGTCGGTACTCTGAAGCCGCCTTCCCAGTTCGTGGTCTTCTCATTGTTGAACCAGGTGACGCCGGCATCCGGCCAGGTCGCCGCATGCACGCCGTTGTCCGTGGTGAACAGCACGATCGTGTTATCGGCTACGCCAAGTTCTTCGAGCTTATCGAGGAAAGCGCCAACCTGCGCGTCGAGTTCCAGCATACCGTCGGCATACTCGTTCAGGCCCGACTTGCCGCGATTCTCCGCGCGCACATGGGTCCAGAAATGCATGCGCGACGTATTGAACCAGGTGAACCAGGGTTTGCCTGCTTCATGCTGGCGATCGATGAAGTCCATCGCCGCCGCCATGAACTCGTCGTCGACGGTTTCCATGCGCTTCTTGGTCAGCGGGCCGGTATCCTCGACGTTGCCGTCCGCCGACGAACGGATCACGCCACGCGGTCCAAACCGCGCACGGAACTCCGGATCTTGCGGGTAATCTTCGTGCTCCGGCTCCTCCTCGGCGTTCAGGTGATAAAGGTTGCCGAAAAACTCGTCGAAACCGTGGTTGGTCGGCAAAAACTCGTCCTTGTCACCGAAATGGTTCTTGCCGAATTGTCCCGTTGCGTAACCCTCCGCCTTGAGAAGCGCTGCGAGCGTCGGGTCCTTTTCGCGAATGCCGAGGTCGGCGCCCGGCAGCCCTACTTTGCTGAGACCGGTGCGAATGACGTGCTGACCTGTAATGAACGCGGATCGCCCGGCCGTACAACTCTGCTCGCCGTAGTAGTCGGTAAACATCGCTCCTTCTTTCGCGATGCGGTCGATGTTGGGTGTCTGGTAGCCCATCATGCCGTGACCGTAGATGCTGATATTCGGCGCTCCGACATCGTCACCCATGATCACGAGGATATTGGGTTTGTCCTGCGCGAGTGCGCTGAGCGACACCAGCGACATAGCGGAAATAACGAGTAACTGCTTGAACGTCATCGTTTCAATACTCCTGAACCGGTAAAGAATCGATAGCTGTCGGATAGCACAGCCTGCGCGTGCCGAATTGCACGTGACGTTAAAGCGTTCCAAAATACAATCATCGCAGCTATCCGTTATTCGGCGAGATTGCGGTATGGCGTCGACCATTTGTATCAATTTGTTACGGTAATGCTCTCGCTTGCCTGATGTGACACAGGCGATACTGTTATTGACGACGAACGAGCTTCCCCCAAGTCAGGAGTGACGCGTGAGCGAGTATGAAGGCCTGAACCTTGCGCAGCTGCTGGATCTCCTGGAGGCCCCAGTGGCACCGGATCCGGTATCGTTTCTTCCACAGACGCCGGGGTGGTGGATCGTCCTTGCGTGGCTCGTCGCCGTTGTCCTGGTAGTCGTTTGGAACCGGTACCAGAAGTGGCGGCGCAATCGTTACCGTCGCGAGGCGCTCAACACATTGCGCTCGATCGAGCAAAGTCGAGGTGCTGCAACAGCCGGACAGATCGCAATGCTGCTCAGGCGCACGGCGCTGGCCGCCTACCCGCGATCCCGTGTCGCCAGCCTTTACGGCGACGCCTGGGTAGAGTTCCTTACGGAGTCCTCCCGTAACGACCGCCTGGTCAGGAAGTCGGCGCACGATCTTGCTTCAGCGGCTTATCGTGCCGATGTCGACCCGGCAGTGCTAGTGAAACCCGCGCGGCGCTGGATCAAGGTGCACCGTGCTTGAGTTCGCCTATCCGATGGCGTTCATCGGACTCCTCGCGCCGTTGCTGGCCTGGTGGCTGCTGCCAGCCCACCGTGAACGCACGGGTGCGCTGCGCGTGCCGTTTTTCGACGACCTCGTCAAGGCGGCCGGCCTCGAAGCCCGGTCGGGCGCGGTGGTACTGAGTCGGCGGTTCATGCAAATCCTGGTGATGATCGTTATCTGGATACTGCTGGTTGTAGGCGCGGCACGACCCGAGTGGGTCGGCGAACCCATCGTCAGAACGAATGCTGCGAGGGATGTGATGCTGGCAATCGACTTGTCGGGGTCGATGGACTACGTCGATTTTCTCGACAAGGATGGTGAACGTGTCCAGCGCCTGGCGGCCGTGCAGCGGGTTGTCGACCAGTTTGTCGCCGATCGCGACGACGACCGCATCGGCATCATAGTCTTCGGTGACCGCGCCTACCTTCAACTGCCGTTCACGCGCGACATCGGGACTGCCCGCGCTTTGGTGGACCTCATGAATGTCGGCATGGCCGGGCCACGCACGGCCATTGGCGACGCAATCGGACTCTCGATCCGTTCCTTCGAATCAAGCGATGTCGAGGACCGACTGCTTATCCTGTTGACCGACGGCAACGATACGGCCAGCAAGATGACGCCGATCAACGCGGCGGAGATCGCACGCTCGAACGGCGTCACGATCTACACCATTGGTGTTGGCGATCCGAACGCGACCGGTGAAGACAAGGTCGACTTCGACGCACTGGAAGCAATCGCCGCCCGGACCGGCGGCCAGTTCTTTAGCGCCGAGGACGAAACCGCGCTTGCTGACGTCTATCAACGCATCGACGCGATGGCGCCCGGCGAGATCAAGACACAAACGTGGCGCCCCCGCGAATCGCTGGTGCACATGCCCCTGGGCGCAGCCCTGATGCTGGGCATGATCGCCTATGCGCTATTGCTGTGGGGCTCTGCGCGCCGGGGCAGAACGGCATGATGGACGCGTTTCATTTCCTGCGCCCGCTCTGGCTGCTGGCGACGCCGGCGGTCCTGTTATTGTGGTGGGCCATCCGCCGGCGCGATGCGATGCATCGAGGGGCGAGCGGTCTTGTTGCAGAGCACCTGCGTGAGGCGCTCACCGTCAATGCCCATGCGAGGCTCGGCTTCCGTCCCATCGACACAGGCGCGCTCGTCCTGTTGTTTCTCAGCTTTGCTGCGGCGGGTCCGACCTGGAGCAAGGTACCGAGCCCATGGTTCGCTGAAACTGCACCGCTCGTAGTTGCCATCGAGGTTTCGGACTCGATGCGCAGCAACGACCTGCAGCCGACACGACTCGATCGCGCGCGCTTCAAGCTGCTCGACCTGATCAATGAACGAACCGGTTCGCGAACCGCACTGATCGCTTATGCCGGTAGCGCGCATGTCGTGATGCCGCCCACCAAAGACGTCGACGTCATCAAGCCTTTCCTCGAAAGCCTGGACCCCGCGATTATGCCGTCAAAGGGCGCCAACGTGGCAGCGGTGCTGCCACTTGCGCGCGAACTGCTCGCTGGCGAATCAGCCATCGGCACGTTGCTTTTTGTCAACGACGGATTCGATCCGCTGGATATACCGCCGCTTGCGGAGTTCGCTGCCGAGACCGGTGCTCCCGCGCTTGCTGCGCTCGTCGTTGGTAGCGACGAGGGCGGCGTCGCGCTAATGCCGGACGGCTCGCCGGTCCGCTCGGCGAGCGGCGGCCGCCTCGACACGACAATTGATCCGGTAGTGTTGCGCCGCATCGGCAACGAGGCAGGCATTTCGGTTGTCCGCGCGGCAACGGGCAAATCGGATGTGCTGCAGCTCATGCGCACGATCGAATCGAACCTGCGGCAGGCCGAAGACCCGGATTCCTACTGGCTCGATCGCGCCTGGTGGTTGCTGCTACCGGCGCTGTTCCTGACGTTGCTGCAATTCCGACGCGGCTGGACGATGCAGTGGTGATGCGTCTCTTCATCGTCACCGTGGTTGCCGCGGCCTCGATCGGGGTAGCAAGCTGGCGGAGCGGCGACTTCACGTCGCTTTGGGTAACACAGGACCAGCTCGCGTGGTTCGCGTATTCGCGCCTCGAGTTCGCCGAGGCAGCCGAGCTGTTCGAGGATCCGATGTGGAAGGGAACGGCGCAGGCGAAGGCGGGCTTGTACACGGACGCCGCGGCGACTTTCGCGAGGCTGCCGACGGCCGTAGCTTTCTACAATCGCGGCCACGCGCTGATGAAGGGCCGCGACTACCGCCAGGCCGTATCGGCTCTCGAACTGGCGGTGGCCGAGGCGCCCGATTGGGAAGAAGCGCAGGCCAACCTGGAGCTGGCCCGTTACGTCGTCGAGTACATCGAAGGCGCCCGGCTTGCATCGGACACCGGCGATGAGAGCGAGCTCGGCGCGGACGATGTGGTATTCGACAACGAGGCGGACGAAGGCAAGGAAATTGTGATCACGAAGGAGAGCACGATCGAGAAGCAGTCCGCCGAGAAGTGGATGCGCTCGGTCAATACCGAGACCCGCGATTTCCTGCGCACACGTTTTCTGCTGGAGTCCGTCCAGGAGGAATCGCAGTGAGACGGCTCCTCGCGCTATTGTTGCTGCTGGCCGGCACGGCAACGGCACAGCAGCCGCTGGTCCGGGTCGCGATCACACCGGAAGCCGTGCCCGTCGGCGAAGCCGCCGAACTGCGAGTCACGGTGCTGGTACCGACGTGGTTCACGAGCCCGCCGGGCTATCCCTCCCTGGATTTGGCCAACGCGATTACTAGACTGCCGCCCGACAGTTCGTACCCGACCAGCGAGCGCGTCGGCAACGAGACGTGGTCCGGTATCGTCCGCAGCTACCAGGTTTACCCCCTTTCGGCCGCAAGCTACCGCTTCGACGACCTGACGCTCGAAGTCAGCTTCGCGGATCCCGCGACGCGCAGACCGGTCACGATCGACGTCGCTATGCCGGCGATCGAGCTGCGGGCGAACGTCCCCGACGGTGCCGCTGCACTCGACCCGTACCTCGCAGGCACCACGTTGACGCTGACGCGTGAGGTCGACGGGGATATCGGCGCACTCGAGGCCGGCGATGCCGTCGTGTTGCGGTACACCGCAGAACTCGACGGCGTGCCCGCGATGTTCCTGCCGCCGATGTTCGAGGATCCGCAGCTTGCCGGCGTGTCAATCTACGTCGACGAACCGCAAGTAACGGATGACGGTATCGCCCGGCGTACGGAAAAGGTCACGCTGGTCTTCGAGGCGGGCGGCGCGTTCGAGATCCCGGCCCTGTCTCTCGACTGGTGGAATACGCGAAGCAGGGCCATCGAAACAGCGAGCGTAGAGCCCCTCACGCTGGCCGTTTCCGGACCGCCGTTGCCGGAACCCGCCGTCGAAACACAGGCGACAGGCCAGACCTACCCGATCCGCGTCATCGTAATCGGCACCGCTGTGCTGGTGTTGCTCGCACTAAGCGTGCGGCCCGTCGTTCGTCGCGTGAGGGCCTCCCGTAGGCGCCACAGGCAGTCCGAGGAATATGCCTTCAAGCGCTTGCTGCAAACGATCGGCTCGGGCGATACGCGCGCGGTCCACGGGGAATTGGTCCGTTGGCTTCAGAAAGCGAGCCCGGGCTCTGATCTTCGCCAATTTGCGGTACGCTACGGCGACGACGCGTTGAGCCGGCAGCTGGATTTGCTGAGCCGCAACCTGTTCCAGGGGGCCGAGGCGTCCGCAGATCTGCAGGTGCTCAGGAAAGCAATCGCCAGCGCGCGCAACAATCTTCGGCAACGATCTGCCGGGCATCGACGCTTCGCGCTGCCGCCGCTCAACCCTTAAGCGGACAGCATCGAGACGGCAGCGCCCAGCACTTTCGTGCAGTCCTCATCGACCTTAAGCGCCGCCAGGTCGTCGGCGCGCGTTACGCCCAGATTGACGATGGCGATGGGCTTCCCGACTTCGTCCGCACGTCGTGCAAAGCGGTAGCCCGAGAACACCATTAGCGACGACCCGACGACGAGCAGCGCATCCGTCTCATCGACCGAGCGCATCGCGTCGCCGACCCGGGTCTTGGGGACCGACTCGCCGAACATGACGACATCCGGTTTGACGGTGCCGCCGCAGTCTTCGCAGGCCGGCACGTTGAAGTCAGCGTAGTTCTGCTCCGCGAGTTCCGCGTCGCCATCGGGCTTGTAGCGAAAGACGGCGGCGTGCCAGCCCGAGTTGGTCTCTCGCAGGCGCTCCTGGAATTCTTTGCGGGACGTACCCTCACCACAGTTTACGCAACGAACCTTCGCGAGATCGCCGTGCAGCTCGATGACGCTGCGGCTGCCCGCCTCGTGATGCAGCCGGTCGACGTTCTGCGTGATCAGGGTGTCTACCCTGCCCGCCGCTTCGAGATCGGCCAGCGCGTAGTGCGCGGCATTGGGCTTCGCTTTCGAGAATCGCTGCCAGCCGATGTAGCTCCTGGCCCAGTAGCGCTGTCGGGATGCCTCGTTCCTGACGAAGTCCTGGTACTGGATCGGCTCGGCATGCTTGCGCTCACCGTGGCGGTCACGGTAATCGGGAATGCCGGATGCCGTGCTAACGCCCGCACCGCACAGTACGGTCAGCGAGTCGTTTTGCGAGAGGAAGTCAGCGAGATCGTCTGCGCGGCCGATCCGCATGCGAGACCTCGTAGGAGTCCGCGGCGTAGGCAGGTCCTTTCATGATGAATACAACGACGCTGCCGATGCCTACGGTCAGGATCGCGGTCCAGATCGTAATCAAAGAGGCGATACAGAAGATATCAACCGACCGGACCTGCTTGGCGATCTCGGCTGCGCTGCCCTCGTCGATAACGAGACGCGCCAGGATCGCAACGCATAGCGGCAGCAGCGTGCCGATCAGCGCCGCCTTCGGCAGCCGCCGCAGGATCTCCCGCTCCAGTCCGGGTGGCTCGACCCGGCCGTGTACCTTCCTCAGGAACCGCATTGGGCAACTATGCCTCCTTTTTCCGCCCGCCGACAGTGTCGACCGATTTTACAGGGCACGCAGCCTTGGACCGCTAAGCCCCTGATTCGTGTCGTCGGCCCGTATTTTGCATACCACCATGTGCGCGCGAGAATAACAACAGGCGAACCGCGATGGTCAGAGCGGGATTGAAGGCATCACCTCTGCCTCCGCTGGCGCTCAGCCGGCGGAGCGTCACTGATGACGACCGCGAATTCCTCTACGCGCTGTTCCGCGATTGCCTTCCCCCCAGCAATGGCTTTGACGCGCTGCCCCCGGCCGAACGCGAGACCTTGCTGCTAATGCAGTTCGAGGCGCGGGAGCGGCAATACCGGACCATTTATGCACTGGCGGACTTCGACCTTCTGCTGCTCGACGAGGCCCCGATCGGCAATCTCTACGTCGATCGCGGCGACGACGAATACGTGCTGATCGATATCTCGGTGCTGCCCGACTACCGGGGCCAGGGTATTGGCACCAGCGTCGTCGGCGAGCTGCTCGAGGAAGCGCGACGACTTGCGCTGCCGGTGCGCGCGCACGTGCAGAAGAACAGCCGTGCCTGGGAGCTCTGGCAACGCCTGGGATTCGAACTGTCCGAGGACGACGGCGTGTACTACAACATCGTTGCCCGGGCGATGTGAGCCTTGAAGGTTCGATGCGCGCCGGAATCACGATTCCTGCGGGTCGAAGACGCTGATCGGCCCGTCCCCCCGAAGCCCCGCCTTGCAGCGGGGCTTTTTTTTGCGACAAACTGAACACTCGGCGGAAGAACGCAGAGGGGAGACACAATGAAAATCGCGATTATCGGCGCCGGCGCAGTCGGCGGCGCACTTGGCACAGGTTGGGCCAGATCAGGTCACGAGATCCTGTTCGGCGTACGCGACACGAAAAAGCCTGCGCTCGTCAGGCTCTGTGAAGAAACCGGTGCGACGGCCATGACGGCCGCGGATGCCGCCGCCGCTGGCGACGTCGTGGTGCTCGCGATCCCCTGGGACGGGGCCGAAGAAAGCGTCGGGGGCCTTGGGAGCTTACCCGGCAAGACCGTCATCGATTGCACCAACCCCCTGGCGTTTGACGATGGCGAACTGCGGCTCGACCGGGGCTTTTCGACCTCGGGCGCGGAGGCGATTGCCGCCTGGTTGCCGGGCGCCAACGTCGTCAAGGGCATGAACCAGGCGCCGGCCGAGCTGATGTCGGGAACCGAAGGACTCGAGGGAACCCCCGTCATGTTCATCGCCGGCGATGATGACGACGCAAAGGCGACGGCTGCCGGACTGATTGGGCAGCTGGGTTTCGAGGTGCTCGACGCGGGCTCGCTGG
>JAAUXZ010147227.1_pt1 | contig 11253 bp, 8 predicted proteins | sample 7278131 | NCBI WGS metagenome assembly JAAUXZ01 (sample SAMN14350119, study PRJNA611818) | marine sediment metagenome | isolation source: surface marine sediment (3m) | place: French Polynesia: Moorea | collected 2018-08
CCCTCCTGCGCACTCTGCTGCGCGGAGGCCAGGTCCGAATCGATCAGGGTGCGCGAAGCGGCTCCGGGATTGTCGATCACGAAGCGCAAGGACATGGCCTGTTCGAGTTCCTCCATGACCAGCCCGCCGGCCACGACACTTAAAATACTCTTTTTCTTCTCTTCCGCTACCGCGCCTGCACCGGCATCTTCGCTCTGCGCCAAGGAATCCTTGGAGACCACGGCATCGTCTTCCGTAACCTTCTTGTAGACCACGTGATTTATTTTGATGGCCTCGACACCGACGCGCCCCAGTTCCTTGCGCATGCCGTCGACATTCGGATACTGGGCCAGGTCGATGAATACACGCACGAACTCGGAGATGTCGTTGGAGAGGATGCCTTCATGGAACGACAGCGACTGGATGCCGGCCTTTTTGAAGTGCGACACCATGCGTGCCACGTTGAGCCGGGGGTCCAGGGGTTCGTCCTCGATGAAAAACTGATCACGGTTCATGATCAGCACCAAGGGGGTCTGAAAATTCAAGGCCGCCTGGACGGTGCGGAAGAAATCCTTGATCGACTGAGAGGTATAGGGGTGGTCGAACTGATACATGGTCGACCGGTTGAAAAGCAGGGAAAACGATCGGCCGACTCGGTCGAATTCTTTTTTCATCTGCACTTTGGCCATGAATGCTGCCTCTCCGGTCTTGGCAGGATGACGCTGCCCGCAATGCTGCGGCCCCGGGCGTGCACACCGGCCTCAGGCCTCCTGCGCCGGTTTGTCTTTTAGGCGCCACCTTCCGCCGCGGCCCCTCGTCACCGCCGCGAAGGGGCCGTCAGTTCAAATAGCTGTTCTCATAGGCCTGCAGGTCCTGGAGAAATTCCCGGCAGGACTGGTAGCGATCCGCCTGACGGTAGGCGGTGGCCTTCAGAACGATGCGGTCCATCTCTTCGTTCACGTCCGTATTGAGTTCCGAGGGCAGTTTCAGGAAACATCCCTCTTGACGTTTGACCTTCTGTTTGAGCAGCGCCACCTTGGAGTCGAAAGGCGGCAGCGGAAGGTCGGGCGATAGCATTTTGAACAGCATGGTCCCCGTGGCGTAGATATCGCTGCGGCCGTCCACCCCCCTGCCCAGGATCTGCTCCGGCGGCATGTATACCGGCGTGCCCTGGACCATGGGCATGTTTTCATCGTCGGCCCGCAGCACCTTGGCGACGCCGAAGTCGGTGATGATCGGGCGCTGGGTATGTTTTTCGATCAGTACATTGTCCGGCTTGATGTCACGATGGATGATCTCCATCTGATGGGCATAGTCCATGGCTTCCAGCACCAGACTGCAGATCCGCACGGCTTCTCCGACCGGTATGGTCCGTCGTGACGGCAGTAGGTTCTTTTTGGCCAGGTTGATCATGCGGGCCAGTGATTTGCCTTCCACCAGCTGCATCGTGAAAAACAGAAATTCGTCGGTTTCCCCCACCTCGTAGACCGGGATTATGTTGGGGTGCGACAGAATGGCGGCCGATTCGGCTTCGGATTGAAAGCGCTCTGCGGTTTTGGGTGTCAATAGCTTCTTGGGAAGCACTTTCAATGCAATTTGTCGCTTGAGCGTGCGCTGATAAGCAATGAAGACAATCGCCATGCCGCCCCGCGCCAGCTCTTTTAAAATGGTGGAAGTCCCGACCTTGGTTCCGATCAGGTGATCCACCTTCAATTTGGCAATGGCACCCATCAACTCCGTCCTTGTGCCGTCGGCCGGCCCCTGCCGCGGACCGTGATTTTAACGGGATCGAACATCGAACCCGTTGATTATTTTATCTATCCCAATTATTCCCCGAGGTCAAACCACAGCCCGACAGCCGCTCGGGCCGTCCCCTCCTGCGTGGCTTTGACATCCCCGGGATCATCGTTAGGATAGAATAACCTAATGACCACAAAGATCAATAGCCCAACCGTTAACAAACCGGGCGATAAACAGGAAAATTCCATGCCCCCATTGCAGCCGAAACATGTTCATCCCCGCAGGTGCATTAAAGCGCTCCCTTTGGTTCTCGTGATGCTTTGCCTGGCGGTCAACGCCAACGCCTTCGAAGCCGTGCACGACCTCGAGATCCAGTTGACGCCGGCCCACGCCCGCCTCGTCGGCATCGATCGCATTACGGTCAAGGATCATGACCGTCCCCTGAACCTGTTCCTGGGGGCAGCGGTTGTCATCGACCGGTTGGCCGTGAACGGGAAAGAAACCGTCTACAGGCGAAACGGCAGCAGGATCGTCATCGCCCCCCCCGCTACCGCCGCTTCCGAATCCTGGGAACTGACCATTGCATACCATGGTCGTTTCGACGATCCCGCCCCGATCGACCCGATCAATACGGATAATCCCGGATACGGCGTCACGGGCACCATCTCGCCCCGCGGGACGCTGCTGCTGGGCGGTGCCGGATGGTATCCGTCGGTCGCGGCGGCAGCCGAACGCTTCCGGCTTGTTGTGGTCGGGCCGCCCGGGACCCTGGCTGTCACCGCCGGACGCGCCGTCGAGGCCGAACCGCGCCCGGGTTTGTCGGTTTCCGCATGGCAGATCGACGATCCGGTCGAAATGCTGGCCCTGACAGCCGGTGAATACAAAGTGCGCAAGCGTGCCGATGGGCATCTGCAGGCTGCGACCTATTTTATGATGGACGATGCCGCCCTGTCCGACCAGTACCTGCAGGCTTCATTACAATACCTGGCAGCCTATGAAACCCTATTCGGCCCCTACCCCTTTGAAAAATTTGCCGTGGTCGAAAACTTCTTCCCCACCGGCTATGGATTTCCTTCCTTTACGCTGATCGGCGGTCGGGTACTGCGACTGCCGTTTATCATTCCCACCAGTCTGAGGCACGAAATCGCCCACTGCTGGTGGGGCAACGGGGTTCTGGTCGACTATGGCGGCGGCAACTGGAGCGAAGGGCTGGCCACCTATGTATCCGACTACCGCTACCGGGAATTGAGGGGGGCGGCAGCCGCCCGCGACTACCGCCGGCAGATGCTGCGCAACTATACCGAACTGGTCCCACCGGGTGACGATATCCCCCTGACACGTTTCACCAGTCGCCGTGACCCGGTGACCAAGGCCGTCGGCTACGACAAGGCCGCCATGGTGTTCCACATGCTGCGCCAGCGTGTCGGCGATTCGATGTTCTGGGAGACCCTGCGCCGCCTGGCCGCCGAGCGCATGTTTAAGGACACCTCCTGGGCGGATATCCAGGCCGCTTTCGAATCCGCCTGTGGCTGCTCGCTCGAAACCTTTTTCAGGCAGTGGGTAAACCGGGCAGGCGCCCCGCAGCTGGCATTGACGCAGATCGAACGCACGACCACCGCTGCCGGGAGCCGCATAAGCGGTATCATCCAACAGCATGGGCCCGTCTACGAACTCGAGGTCCCGATCCGGCTGAGCAGCGCCAAGACCACCCAAACCGAGACGATTCGCGTGCAGGCGGAGAAGACCCCCTTCGAAATCCAGACCAGTTTTGTGCCGGAGCGCCTGGAAGCGGATCCCGGGATCGACCTTCTGCGGCGCCTCGCAGAGGAAGAAATGCCGCCGACGATCAACCGCCTGAAATCGGCCCGGGATCTGCTCGTGGTTCTGCCGGATGGCCAGGCCGCCGATCCGGCACGCCAGGCCGCCGACCGGCTGACCCGCGCGCTGGGCATCGAACACGTGGAAATGATCGCGGCAGCCGGCTGGACGCCCGAACAGCCCCCGGCACGCAACATCCTCATCATGCAGGCCAGGGACTTTTCGACGCGGACCGATATCGGGGCCCGCGGGCTCGTCATCACGCAGGACCGATTCAGTTACAACGAGGCTCCCTATGACCGTCGCCGGCATACCTACGTCGGGGTTTATCCGCACCCCGAGCGGCCGGAGCTGGTTGCCGCGGTCTACCTGTTCGGCCGGAACGAAGATCGGCTGCGGGTCGCCACCAAGGTACCGCACTACGGCCGCTACAGTTATCTGATCTTCGAAAAAACCCGCAATGTGGCCAAGGGCACCTGGCCGGTCGACCGGTCGCCCCTGATTCACGTCTGGCCATCGGCGCCCGCCGGATAAAGCCCGTCGGCCATCAAACCCCTCGTCCGACCGGCGCCGCCGGGCGGGGACCCGATACGAGGTGTCGCCATGAAACCAATACTTATTGCCGCCCTGCTGGCCGGGCTTCTGATCTCACATCACCTGTGGGCCCATGGACCCACGGATATGGAACTGCACGATCTTAAAGACGGCAAGACAATCCATCTGGGCGATCTGCCCCGAGACTATCCCCGCCATCGCATCTTCCTGGTGGGTGAGCATCACACCGCGGCCGGTCATCATCGGGCCCAGCTCGCCGTCATCCAGAGCCTGGTGGCGGCCGGTCGCAAAGTCGCCGTGGGAATGGAAATGTTTCGCAGCGACAGCCAGCCTCAGCTGGACGCCTGGGTTGCGGGCAAGCTCGAACCGGCGAAATTCGAAGCCGTATACCTGGACAACTGGAACTACCCCTGGCCGCTCTATCAGCCGATCCTTGATTATGCCCGCGAAAACCGCCTGCCGGTGGTGGGTCTCAACGTACCCCGCAAAGTAACGCGACAGGTCGCCTACCAGGGCTTCAACTCCCTTTCCGAGAAGGAGCGCAAGGATCTGCCCTTTGTCACCTGCGATGTGGACGCGGACTATATGGCCTACATCCGAAAGGCTTACGGCGCCCACGCCCACGGCCAGATGAACTTCACCCATTTCTGCGAAGCCCAGCTCGTGTGGGACAAATCCATGGCCGCAGGCGCACTGCGCTTTCTGGAGGCCAACCCTGAGCACACCATCGTGGTTTTGGCCGGATCGGGGCATGCCCGCAAGGGCGGGATACCCGCCCAGCTGAAAAAAATGTCGTCCCTGGCCCATCTCGTTATTCTGCCGGAAGTCCATGGCAGCATCGATCAGGACACCCTGGACCATGAAGATGCCGACCTTCTGATCCGCGGTTTCTGACACCCGCACGACCAAAGCAGGTTATAGAAAATTGGCCGGCCGTGATGCGGCCTGTTTCGCAGTCGGGATGCGCGTCAATCTTTTCTATGAGCATGGAATCGGCCCCGGGCAGTAAATCAGACGGCCGGTCGTTTGCTTGACAGTCAACCGAATCCTCATTATTTTTTGAATATATTTACAATCCAAGCTGTAGCTGACCACGCGCCTGCCAAGAACCACTAAACTTGCTGCCTGCTACGCACGATCTGCTCTCGTGTAATCCGGCACACCAGCTACTCCGCCATCGACGCGCTCCTTACAGCGACACGCGCTTCCATCGACTCCGATCGGTCAACCTCCCCCTATCCGGCCGGTATTCACGCCGGGAAAGCAGACCTTCTGCCGACCATGGTTGAGTACCGTTAATGACGCACCACCGTTCACAGTATGGTCTGGGTCTCCTGAACACTTTTGGGCACAAGCGGCGGGACCCCAGACCGCCGCAACGCATTTCTGGAGATGGACAAAAGGAGGAATTCATGGAAAAAAACCTGCTGAACTATGAAACCCTGCTGAAGATCACCGAGCGCCTTTCCATGTCACGCGATTTTGACGAAGTCACCCTGCTGGCGGTCACAGGCATCCGGGATGCCCTCAAAACCAAAGGCTGCGCCCTTTTCCTGATCAACCCCAAAACACACGAACTGGAAGTCGCTGCCTCTGCCGGACTCAGTGACGAGTACCTGAACAAAGGCCCCATCAGCGCCCTCAAATCTATTGCCGATTCACTCAAGGAGGGGCCGGTGGCCATCTACGATGTCCTCGACGATCCGCGCATCCAGTACCCGGAGGAAGCCAAACGCGAAGGCATCGCCTCGATCCTGGCCGTACCGATCATGGCCCGTGGCAACCCCATCGGAGCCGTGCGCATTTACACGTCCGAGAAGTGGGAATTCAATATCGAAGATGTCAATCTGGTGCAGGCGGTTGCGCAGATAGCGGGCATGGCCATCGAGATGTCCCGACTTTACAAAGGGTTGAAGAGCAGCATCGAGATCCTCAAATCCAGGCAGGACCACCGCGCCCTGGGTGAAAAACGCTGGACGCCGCATGAGGGGGTGCCGGTCAGCGAGGGACGGATAACCTCCGCCACTTAGGGATCGCGCTTTAAAATCACCGGCGCGGAAAGGGCGATTCACCCGAACCCTGCCCGCGCCGATGCGCAGACCGCCCCTATACAAATGATCGCCTGCATCCGGACGGCGCCCGAAGCGCGGTGCTCCGCCCGGATACAGGTTTTTTTCTGCCCGCGTTGCCCCGTATCCGATACCGGATTTCACCCCACCGGTCCGACCGGGAGCCAACGAATTCCGGTCATCCCCGGCGTCAAAGCAGGAAACACACACTAGACGCTGACAAATAACGCAAGCTTTGTTATTTTAATTGCGTCGCAAGTCAATTGCGATACCGTCGCGCCTGGCTACCGGCCTTGCTGACCGGTGGCAGGCCTGGGTCTGCCATTCAACACCGGAGATCGTTATGCCGTTGTCGCGCCAAAGCAAAGTGCTCATGGGATGTCTGCTGTCCGGTCTACTCGCCCTGATGCTCATTTCCGTATACGCCCTCACCCGCCCGCATCGCGATATTGCCCGCACCGAAGACGCCGCGGTCGAGACCGCGCCTGCGGGGTTCAGTTTCTTCGATATCCGGAGCGATACGATCCTGAGCCGCAGCCTGCGCGAAAACCTGGCCGACCAACTGGGGCCGGACGCCATTGCCCGGCGGGGCCTGATCGACCTCTTAATCCTCGAGGCGGCCTTTACCCAGACCCATTTTCCCCAGATCTACCGCTATCACCAGGCATTGAATCCGGCCTTTGGTGTGCGCCGGGAGCATGCCGTTACGACGCTGACCTATCGGCGTGCCCGGTTGGAGGGGCTGCCTTTCAAATTGATTCGCCTCGTGTTTGACCAGCGCACGGGGAAACCCCTCTATCTTGTGATCGAACCTTCCGGCGACGACCCCGGGCTGTTTGCAACCCTGGAAGGCAAATGGGGAGCGCCGGCCCGGTTTGACGGTTCCCGGGAAGGCAACCACGCGCTTGCCTGGCGGAAGCCAGATGAACTTCTGGCCGGTGTCTCGATTCGTCGCCGGGGCGGAAGAATCGAGCGGCAGGTGCGCATTTACTTCATGGCCAATATCGGCGAGCTGGTCGCGCAGGTGCACGCTGCCACGGAGGCCCAGCGTCGCCAGACCGACAAGGCCAAAAAGCGCGCTTTCTGAGATTGCCCGTTCAACTTGAATTATCCCCCTCGGCGCGGCAGCGCGGGTGCCTGCCATGGCGCAGGCGATGCCCCTGTTCGTTGTCGCGTCCCAAAATGGTCTTACCTTTAAATTATCGAAATCGTTCGTTGACTGGAACCGATACCGGCCATCCATCGGGAGGCATGCATGCAAAAGGAAATTCTGGTTGCAGTGGATGACTCCCCACACGCGCGTAATGCCGTGCGCTATGTGGCCGCACTGGCCGAATCCGTCGGCTACCTGAAGTGTCGCCTGGTCCATATTCAGCCGACCATATCGCCCTTTCTGATCGCGGAAGCGCCCAAGGAGCCCCAGTCGCACAAGGCCCTGGAGCACCTGCGCGCGGCCTATGCGGAGGCTTCCCAGCTCATATTGAAACAGCAGCAAAAGGTCCTTGAGGAAACGGGCTTTCCAGCGGAGCGCATTGAAACGGTCAGCCTGGCCGGCCAGGAAGGCCTGGCCAAAACCCTTCTGGACTATGGGCAGTCCGAGCGAATCGATGCCATCGCCACCGGACGCCGGGACCTGTCGACCTTTAAAAAACCCTTCATGGGGCGTGTCACCGCCGACCTGGTCGAAAATTCGACCTTTGTGCCTATCTGGATCGTGGACGGCGATGTGCACTCACAACGGTTTATGGTGGCCGTAGACGGATCCGAGAGTTCCATGCGGGTGATCGATCACCTCAGCCATGTCTTCCAGGGCAACCACAAGGTAAAATTCCATCTTCTGCATGTCATTCCCCGCCTGGTGGAATCCTGCGGCATCGATTTCGGCGGCGGCCGTGACCGTCTTGAAATGGTGGGGCGGCGCGGGGCGCATCATTGCATCGATCATTTCTACAGCAAAACCCTGGCCCGATTCAAAGAGGCCGGGATTGAAACGCATCAGATCGAAATTCAGATCCTCGAAAAGAAACTCAACCCCGGCAAAGCCATCATCCAAACCGCCGTCGACGGCAAATTCGGCACGATTGTCATCGGACGCCGCGGCATCAACCGATCCTTTTTTACCGGCAGTGTATCGCGCTATGTTATCAACCGCGCAGAAAACATGGCCCTATGGCTGGTCACCTGAATCGGTGCAGATCAACAGGGGGCCGCCGGAAGGATTTTCAGGCGCATGTCTCGGGCAGGCAGCGGGACCGCCAGACCCCTATGAGGACATAATTTATTAGGATTGCTCACGCAGGCCTAACACCAAATTAGCTTGTTGTTAACGCCATGCTAACATGTTAGCCCTAAACGCAAACTAAACACTTGCCGCGACCCACAACCACAAGGCCCCACATGAGCAAAGAAAAAATCCTGGTTGTCGACGACGAAGAGGATATCCTGGAGCTGGTTCGACACCACTTGAACCGCGAAGGTTACGAGGTTCGCTGTGCTGAAAGCGGTGAGCAGGCGCTCCAGACCGCCAAGTCCGAGTCGGTGGATCTGATGATCCTGGATTTGATGCTGCCCGGAATCGATGGTCTCGAAGTGACCCGTCGTCTCAAAAACGATCCCCGCACCCAGCATATCCCCATTCTCATGCTGACGGCCAAGGGCGAAGAATCCGATGTCGTCACCGGGCTGGAACTGGGGGCGGACGACTATGTCACCAAACCCTTCAGCCCGCGCATTCTTATCGCCCGCGCCCGCGCCAGCATCCGCCGCCAGCTCAAGGAGCCGCCCGACGAGACCGCGATCATCCAGGTGCATGCAATTGAAATCCACCCGGGACGGCGCACGGTCCAGATCAACGGCGCGGATATCAACCTCACCTACACCGAATTCCAGGTGCTGAGCATCCTCGCCCGGCGCCCTGGGTGGGTCTTTACACGCTCACAGATCGTGGATATGGTGCGCGGCGACGATTACCCGGTTACGGACCGCTCGGTCGATGTCCAGATCGTCGGGCTGCGCAAAAAGCTCGGTGAATGCGGCCAATACATCGAAACGGTTCGCGGCGTGGGCTACCGCTTCAAAGACATCGCATGAAGAAAAAAAAAAGACTCGTCTGGCAGATCTTCCCTTCCTTTTTCCTGATTGCCCTGGCCTCTCTGGTGGTCGCCATCTGGTTTGCCTCGAATGCCCTGAACTTTTTTTTTCTGAAGCAGACGACCCTTGACCTCAAAGATCACATCGCCCTGCTCCAGAATCAGATCAGACCCCATTTTCATGATCAGCAGATCCCGCAAATTGAGCGCATCTGCAATGAGGCCGGTCAGCTGACCGATATCCGCTTCACCGTGATCCTGCCGGACGGCAGGGTCGTGGGGGATTCACGCGAAAACCCGACCCATATGGACAACCATGCCGACCGGCCTGAAATTCGCGCTGCCATGGCCGAAGGTTTTGGGCAGTCCATGCGCTACAGCAGGACCCTCGATCGCAACCTCCTTTATGTCGCCACGGCCATGCGCAACGGCGAACAGCTGGTGGCGGTGACCCGTGCGGCCATGCCGGTGGTTTTTCTGGATGAGCAAAAAAAGGCCATCCGGTGGCGCATGGCCGGCGGCGGACTGGTGATCGCCTTTCTGGTGGGCGTCATAAGCCTGCTGGCCACCCGTAAAATCAGCCGCCCGATCGAAGAGCTGCGTATTGGTGCCGATGTGTTTTCCAGCGGCAACCTGGAGCACAAACTGGCAATCCCGGATACCGAAGAACTGGCCAGCCTGGCCGAGGCCATGAACAAGATGGCCGGTCAGCTCGACCGCCGGATAAAAACCGTCGTCGATCAACGCAATGAACTGGAAACGGTGCTGGCCAGCATGCATGAAGGCATCGTGGCCATCAACACCAATGAGGCCATCATCAGCATGAACCGCGCGGCCGCTGAAATGTTTGAAAACGATCGTGAAAAAGCGACGGGTCGCAGCGTCCAGGAAGTGGTCCGCAATATCGAGTTGCAGACATTTGTCCGACAGGCCTTGGCCACGGATGACGAGCAGGAGGACGACATCTCCCTGTTCCGACCCGGCGAGACCATCCTCAATATCCGCAGCTCGCCGATTCTGGATGTTCGCGGGCAGCGCATCGGCACCCTCCTGGTGATGGCGGATGTCACCAAGCTGCGCCGGCTCGAAAATATGCGGCGGGATTTCGTCGCCAACGTCTCCCATGAAATCAAAACCCCCCTGACCGCCATCAAAGGCTACGTGGAAACGCTGTTCAACCGGGAGGTGGATTCCAAGGAAGACTCCGAACGGTTTCTGGGAATCATCATCAAGCACGTCAACCGCCTCAACGCCATCGTCGAAGACCTGCTTTCCCTGTCGCGCATCGAGCGCACAGATGAAGATTCCGGATCGGCCCTGGATTTCGCCGATACGCGGCTGGGGGACATCATCCAGACCGCCGTGCAAGTCTGCCAGAACCAGGCCGATGAAAAAAACATCACCATCGAGCAGCGGGGCGAACTGGATCTCAAAGCCCACGTCGATGCCACCCTTCTCGAACAGGCGATTCTCAACCTGCTCGACAATGCCATTAAATTCAGCGACGATGGCAATGTGGTGGCCATCGATGTCGAGCGTCGCAACGGCGCCACCGGCATCCACATCACCGATCAAGGGTGCGGCATCGCCCGAAACCACCTGGCCAGGCTGTTTGAACGCTTCTATCGCGTGGACAAGGCCCGCAGTCGCCAGATGGGCGGCACCGGCCTGGGACTGGCCATCGTCAAACACATCGTCCAGGCCCATGGCGGCCAGGTCACGGTGGACAGCAAACTCGGCCGGGGCAGCACCTTTTCCGTTCTCCTGCCGTCTTGATGCGCGTTGCCCCAAGCAGAACAATATTCCCACGCGGTGTTTCAAACCTTTAAAGCGCCCGCTTGCCGCATTGCCAATCTCGGCCGGATGCAGCATGGGCCGGTGGGGTGAAGACCCATTGGCGGCCCCTCCGGGAAAATCGCGGCCCAACAGGGCCCAACCCCCGCCCAAGACCCAGCGCCGTTAGGTCCCCCAATTTGACCATTTAATTAGGGGTTTTGCCCTCA
>JAAUXZ010132578.1_pt1 | contig 11249 bp, 9 predicted proteins | sample 7278131 | NCBI WGS metagenome assembly JAAUXZ01 (sample SAMN14350119, study PRJNA611818) | marine sediment metagenome | isolation source: surface marine sediment (3m) | place: French Polynesia: Moorea | collected 2018-08
CACCTGGTATGTGGGCGCGCTGGCCAATGCACTCACTGGCTCAGATCTCTCCCCCTCAGATGAAATCAGGGCTCAGTTCAACACTGACGTGGACGGTGACGTGGTGCTGGGTAACGCCCACTGGTACTACGGCTTTGACAAGCCAGCCACCCTGGACCTTGAATTCCTACCTGTAGTGCGACACGAGATCATCCATGGCCTGGGGTTCCTGACCCTGGTGAATTCAGCGGGGCAACGCTTGAATGGATTCGATGATGCCTACATGGTTTACCTCGAAGATCACAATAGTGTCCCAGCGGATTTTCCCTCCATGAGTGATACTCAGCGCGCTGCGGCCATGGTTGATGACGGCAATCTGCACTGGACCGGCCCTGAAGTACTGGCCGACTCCGGCTTTCTTACTGACGGTACTAGTGGAGGGCATGTTCGGATGTACGCGCCCCCCGCCTATGCGACCGGATCGTCTGTCTCGCACTTTGATATCAGCCTGGCGCCCGATGAGCTGATGGAGCCCTTTCTGACATCAGATCCCGTTTCCATCCTGGCCGTCGCACTGCTAGACGATATTGGCTGGACGGTCCTGAGCAACGCACCCAACCTGCCGAATGCGAATATTTCTGCCAGCTCACAGATTACCGGGACCGCTGGACCAACCAGCAGCCTCGAAATCACGGCCACGAATTCCTCTACCAGTACCGTGCCCGATGCCACGCTGGAACTGATTGTCCCTTCCAATACGACGGTCTCGAACCTCTCCCCATCCTCGGGCTCATGTCAGACCCAGGCGGCACTCCTGCGCTGTAATCTGGGCACCCTGCCTGCCAGCTCTTCCAGTACTACACTGGCACTCGATCTCACCATCAATGATGCCGCTGAGACGACTTATACCTTTAACCTGAGCAGCCCGCTCTCTGACCCCAACATGGCCAATAACAAGATTGATGTCACCATCAATCCACCACCGGTGATACCGGACATCTCAGCACTTGATACCCAGGCCACCGAGGGCGATACCGGGGACAGCACCGAGCTTACCTTCACGGTAAGCCTGAATGCCGCGACGAACCAGGATGTCTCTGTTGATTACGCGACCAGTGAAAACACCGCTGCGGCTACTTTTGATTACCTGGATACCAGTGGCACCCTGACGATTACCGCTGGCAATACCGCTGCATCGGTCCAGGTAGATATCATTCCGGATAATGAGATAGAAAATAATGAAACCCTGACGTTCTCCATTTCCATTCCCAGTTACGGAACCATCGTTCGCGCCAACGCAAACGGAGTGATTATCGATGTCGATCTACCTGCCCCTGCCATCTCCTCGGGTGGCGGCGGCGGTGGCGGCACCGGGCTCTTTCTTATAGGCTTGCTGCCCCTGTTACTGATCAGGCATCTCAGATCCTCATGACCGATCAACTAAACGCCCGCAACCTGCTTTGCCCCATGCCCGTGATTCGCACCCAGGACCGGATTGCAGAAATGAAAGAGGGCGAGATACTCGAAGTGATCTCGACTGATCCGGGCGTGAAAAATGATATTCCCGCCTGGTGCCGAATTAATGGACACAGGGTCCTGTCGATTGAAGACGATGATCGCGACATCATCATTACCATCGAGGTCGGACCTAACCAGTAGTCATCCTAGATTGGCCTGAACTGAACCACCTTTGAACCGCACTTGCCACAACCTGAGCAGTTGCTACGAAATACCTTTCGTACATCCAGTAAATCTTCGACGCATCCACAGAGAAACAGCTCGCTGACCAGCCGTTTGAGTTCTGCCGGATCACTGTATTGCAGGTCCTCAAGACAGAACTCGCCCGAATCACACCATTTGCGCAGCGCCTCTGCATCCCACTGACGCAGGACCACCCCGGTTTTTCGATCAAGAACTCTGAGCCTAGGCTCACGGCGCTCCAGCCAGGCATCGATAACAAAAGGCATTTTCTGCTCTCCCATGACTAAACAGGCCTTAAATGATAATGATTATCATTTGCATAGCAAGTTTTTTCTGAGATTAGCTGTGCTTATTGTCTGGATCGGGAATAATAGGCGCCCATGAGTCATGACCATCACCATCACAGCCTGCCCGATAAAAACGATCATCGTTACTCGGCAACACGCAAGGTCACCCTGATCGGGGCGATCACCAACCTGTTTCTGTCGATTGCACAGATAGCAGGCGGCCTGCTTACCCATTCCCAGGCCGTACTGGCAGACGGTATTCATACCCTCTCCGACCTGGCCACGGATTTCCTGGTGCTTTTTGCTGCCCGTGAGGCCAGCAAGGAGGCCGATGAGGAGCACCCTTACGGGCACCATCGCATCGAGACCGTAGCTACCGTTGCCCTTGGTGCCGTGCTTGCAATCGTTGGCCTGGGGATTGGCTATCGCGCGGTTGACCGGCTACTGGATACTGAAAACCTCATCCAGCCTGAACCACTGGCACTGGCCTTTGCTGCCCTGGCAGTCATCTGTAAGGAAGGCCTGTTCCATTACACACGGCGCGTGGCCAGGCGCATACGCTCCAAGATGCTCGAGGCCAATGCCTGGCACCACCGGTCAGATGTCGTCTCATCACTGGTCGTACTCGCGGGTGTGGGCGGCAGCCTTCTTGGCTTCCCCCTGGCCGACGCACTTGCAGCACTGATTGTTGCCATCATGATCATCTACATGGGTGGACAGCTCGTCTACGAGAGCATCATGGAACTCATTGATACCGGCCTGGACCCGGAACTGGTCGAGGAGATGCGTCAGACCGCGCTGGAGATCGCAGAGGTCACCAGTCTGCATATGCTGCGCACGCGCCGCATGGGTGCTCATGCACTGGCCGATGTTCATATCCAGGTTCACCCCCGAATCAGCGTCTCGGAGGGTCACCAGATATCAGAGGCCGTGCGCTGGAAACTCATTAAAAAGTATGACGAGCTGGAAGATGTCATGGTCCACATCGACCCAGAGGATGACGAAGAGGGCCCTACCAGTGCCAATCTTCCCCTGCGCTCCGACTTTAAGGACGAGCTGATCCAGTACTGGGAAAGCCATGACGCCTTCAGCCACATCCAGAACTTCGATATTCATTACCTGAGTGGCCTGATCGAGCTGGATATCTACTTACCACTTGAGGTCATGCACGATTCTGAGCAGAATGAGCACCTTCGCCGCGCCCTGTACAGGACCAGTGAAGACTTTGATTTCATAGGGCAGGTACGTATCTACTATATGTAGGCGCACCAAAATAGTCCTTAAGCGCCTTATGCGCACTATTATGGTGCGAGCAGATTTTTAGGGTTGAAGCTAGGTCTTTGATTTGACACATATTACGAACTTTACGCGCTTGGCACAGTTCATGCCTCCCAGTTCGCGATATTAATTTTGTAGATAACTATTACATCTCTAAGGAGTAAACATGTCCGCAAGCGATTTTTTCAATATGATCAAGGAAAACGACATCAAGTTCCTTGACCTGCGTTTTACCGATACCCGAGGCAAGGAACAGCACGTAACAATTCCTGCTGACACCGTTGACGAAAGCTTCTTTGAAGATGGCCAGATGTTCGATGGCTCTTCAATCGCGGGCTGGAAAGGTATTAATGAGTCAGACATGATTCTGATGCCTGATCCTTCAACTGCTGTAATTGATCCCTTCTTCGCTGATCCTACCGTTAATGTTCGTTGCGATATTATCGAGCCTTCTACCATGCAGGGTTACGAGCGTGATCCACGCTCTGTCGCCAAACGCGCTGAAGACTATATGAAGTCTACCGGTATTGCGGATGTGGCATTCTTTGGTCCAGAGCCAGAATTCTTCGTATTTGATGACGTACGCTGGGGCGATGATATCTCAGGCGCCTTCTTCGAGGTTGACTCAGAAGAGGCTTCCTGGAATGCCGAGAAGGTCTTCGAAGACGGCAACATCGGTCACCGTCCTTCTGTAAAAGGCGGTTACTTCCCCGTACCTCCTGTTGATTCACTGCATGACATGCGTGCTGCCATGTGCCAGGTCATGGAAGAAATGGGCGTAAAGACCGAGGTTCATCACCACGAGGTGGCCACTGCAGGCCAGTGTGAGATCGGCACCAGGTTCGACACCCTGGTGAAGCGTGCTGATGCCAACCAGATCATGAAGTACGTTATTCATAACGTTGCCCACAACTACGGCAAGACTGCGACCTTCATGCCTAAGCCCCTGGTAGGCGACAACGGTAGCGGTATGCATGTACACATGTCACTGGGTAAAGGTGGCGACAACCTGTTTGCTGGCGACCTGTACGGTGGCCTGTCTGAGACCGCCCTCTATTACATCGGTGGTGTGATCAAGCATGCACGCGCCCTGAACGCCTTCACCAACGGTTCAACTAACTCGTACAAGCGCCTGGTACCTGGCTTCGAGGCCCCGGTCATGCTGGCCTACTCTGCCCGTAACCGTTCTGCTTCGATCCGTATCCCCTACGTCAACAACCCCAAGGGTCGTCGCGTAGAAGTACGTTTCCCTGACTCTTCAGGCAACCCTTACCTGACCTTCGCTGCCCTGCTGATGGCTGGTCTGGACGGTATTGCCAACAAGATCCATCCTGGCGACGCTATGGATAAGGACCTGTATGACCTGCCAGCTGAAGAAGAGAAGCAGATCCCCCAGGTTTGTCACTCTCTGGACCAGGCCCTCGAGGCCCTGGATGCAGACCGCGACTTCCTCAAGGCCGGCGGTGTATTCACCGACGATATGATCGATGGCTACATCGACCTGAAGATGGAAGAAGTCACCCGTCTGCGTATGTCGACTCATCCAGTTGAGTTTGACCTGTACTACTCGAACTAAGCGATCGCCTGAGCGCTTGAAAGAACGCCCCCTCCTGCAGGGGGCGTTTTTTATTGCGGCTGAGGAAACGTTCAACTATCCTCTGCTTTATGAAACACTTACTGACTGTTCTTGCCATCGCGCTTGCGCTTTCGCCGGCCTTTGCCGAAATTTACAAATGGACCGATGAATCCGGTCGCGTGGTCTTCGGGGACCGCCCACCGGAAGACAGCAGCGTTCAGTCTGTGACTGTCCAGCCAACACAGACTTTCCAGTCAGCACCGCCCTCAGAGTTCAAATCCACCATGACCGAACGCGAGGAGCAGGCCGCTATCGAGAAGGCCAAGGCCAACAAGTACAAGTCTGTAAGCATCGTCTCACCACAGGATGATGAAGGTGTACGCAGTAATCCCGGCAATATCACGATTCAGTTCACCTCAAGCCCTGCCCTGAACGTCGAGGCCGGGGATCGATTCCAGCTCATGATGGATGGCACACCGGTACTTACCTCAGATAAGACCTCTGTCATCCTGACCAATGTCGATAGGGGCACCCATACGATCCAGGTCAATATTATTTCAGGTGAGTCCGGCAAGCCCATCAAATCCAGCAAGCCTTCCACCTTCCATATGCTGCGATTTGCAGGCGGTTAATCCCCTTCAGCTTTTCCTCAAAGCACCATTTTGGTGCATACTGATAGTCCAGGATTGATGGCTCTAAGGCCATCAGGTTCCTGTACCAGCTAAGCGACTGTATTTAAGGTAATTTTTCTATTTGCCCTGAATGCCGCACTGCTGCACCGAACAGGCACGGCTTTTGCAAATCCCTGATGGACTATGAAGATGAACCCTAACCTTGTTTCCAGGCTCATGGGCCACCTGCAGACTGCGGTCGTTCTGGTGGACGAACACCTGCGCATCATCTTCATGAATCCCTCTGCCGAGGCCTTACTGCAGCAAAGTGAAAACCGCTGCCTGGGTAATCCGTTGATTCATTACCTGCTGGCACCCGGTGATATTCACGACCAGATCCGTTTTGCCCTGCAATATCAGCAACCCTATACCGCCAGGGAGATCGAGCTCGATATCTACCCGGACTTCCAGATTACCGTAGACCTGACCATCAATCCCCTCAATGAACCAGGCCAGCAGCACGTGCTGCTCGAGTTTATCCCACTTGATCGCCGGCTACGCCTGAGCCGCGATGAACAGCAACTGAGCGTGCACCAGACCAATCGCCAGCTTATTCGTGGCATGGCCCATGAGATCAAGAATCCACTTGGCGGTATTCGTGGCGCTGCCCAGCTGCTGGAGGGTGAGCTCGAACAGCCTGACCTGCAGGAATACACCCAGATCATCATCGGCGAGGTCGACCGCTTGCAGATACTGGTCGACAAGCTACTCGGTCCCAGGAGCCTGCCTAAGCTTGAAGCGACCAATATCCACGAGATTCTCGAGCATGTGCGTCAGCTCATTACCGTTGAAGCTGGCGACAATATCACCATACAGACTTATTACGATCCCAGCCTGCCTGAACTCATGGCGGACCGGGATATGCTGGTACAGGCCATACTCAATATTGCGAGGAATGCCATGCTGGCCCTGGCAGACGTACCCGAAGCACAGCTCACCTTTAGGACCGCGATCCAGACCCGTTTCACCATTGGCCAGAATAAACACAAGCTGGTTATTCAGGTCAGCATAATAGACAACGGCCCGGGCATACCCGAAGAGATGCGTGACTCACTGTTCTTCCCCATGGTCACAACCCGTCCGGGTGGCTCAGGCCTCGGACTCTCTATTGCACAGTCCCTGATCAATCAGCACGAGGGCCTGATCGAATTCCAGTCCCGTCCGGGGGACACCCAATTTCATATTTTTCTGCCCGTTTTTGCAGATAAGGCAAACACATGACAAGTTCAGCACAGACCATCTGGGTAATTGATGATGACCGATCCATACGCTGGGTCCTTGAAAAGGCCCTGCAGAAGGCAGGCATTGAAGTCACCACCTTTGAGAGCGCCGCAGGCATACTCGAGACCCTGGAAAACACCCAGCCTGACGCCCTGATCAGTGATATCCGCATGCCTGGCATGGATGGTATTGAGCTGCTACGTGAGGTACACAACCGCCACCCTGAACTACCGGTCATCATCATGACTGCGCATTCAGATCTCGATAGCGCAGTCTCGGCCTATCAGAAAGGCGCATTTGAATACCTGCCCAAGCCCTTTGATGTCGAGGAAGCAGTAGAACTCGCGCAGCGCGCCTGCCAGCTTCGTCATGAAAAGAAAGGCGCGGCCACCGCGGAGGTCGAAGCAGCACCAGAAATTATCGGCAAGGCGCCTTCCATGCAGGAGGTCTTCAGGGCCATTGGCCGCCTCAGCCATTCAAATATTACCGTGCTCATCAATGGTGAATCTGGTACTGGTAAGGAACTGGTAGCGCACGCCCTGCACAAGCATAGCCAGCGCTCTGACAAACCCTTCATTGCCATCAATACCGCAGCGATACCCAAGGACCTGCTCGAATCTGAACTCTTTGGCCATGAGAAAGGTGCCTTTACAGGCGCCCAGACACAGCGCAAGGGACGCTTTGAACAGGCGGATGGTGGCACCCTGTTTCTCGATGAGATTGGCGATATGCCCGCTGAATTGCAGACACGCCTGTTACGCGTGCTTGCAGATGGCGAATTTTACCGTGTTGGTGGCCACACACCCATCAAGGTCGATGTCCGCATCGTCGCAGCCACACACCAGAATCTGGAGGACAGGGTGCGTCAGGGCCAGTTCAGGGAAGACCTCTTCCACAGGCTGAATGTCATTCGCATCAAGATACCCTCCCTGCGTGAACGCAGAGAAGATATCCCGCTACTGCTTAATTTCTTCCTCAAGGCGGCTGCAGCTGAACTTGGTGAAGAGGTTAAGAAGCCGAGGCCAGAAGTTGAGGAATACCTGAGTACCCTGGACTGGCCAGGTAACGTCAGGCAACTTGAAAATACCTGTCGCTGGCTGATGGTCATGGCCTCCGGTCGCGAGATCCAGATAGAAGACCTGCCCAGTGAGCTGAGAGATCAGACCCAGACCGGCACCCCCGAGACTGGCGCAGCAAATGGCAGCTGGCAGGAGGCCCTGGCTACCTGGGCCAACCAGCAACTCGCCCTGGGCAAGGAGCATATCCTCGATGAGGCCGTGCCCGAGTTTGAACGCATCATGATCGATGCCGCCCTGAAGAAAACACATGGCCGCCGTCAGGATGCCGCCCAGTTACTGGGCTGGGGCAGGAACACGCTGACCAGGAAGATCAAGGAACTGGATATGTAAGCTGCAAACCAGTTGATTCTTCGGGTCGCGCTCTCAATAATGCCTGAGGCCAACGACACAAGAACAACTGAATGACATCAGGCTCGACAGCTACCAGCTACGTTTCTGCATCTACCCTGCCCTGGTTATTACTTGTAGCGCTGGTCTTCCTGGCCACGCACCTGGATGTCTTCCCGTTTGGCCTGGTCTATGATGAGAAACGTGTCCTTCAGATCCTATGGCTGTCTGTTGTCCTGCTACTGAGCATTGCATCACCGACCCTTACAGGAAACCTTGTTTCTGTTATTTCTTCCTTTTCACGTACAAGTCGATACCTGCTGATCGCGCTTTTCTTTTTTGCCTCACTTTCGACGCTTTACGCTCATTCCTTCCCGCATGCCGCCCAGGAATTCTTCCTGTTCCTGGCGCTGGCTATGAGTATGCTGATTCTTGCGGGTAGTGCACGCGAGGACAACCGATATCTCTATCTATTCATCAGCGGCATCGTGCTGTTCAATCTTTATTATGCTGCCGCGCTTAGCGGGGGACTCGCTGCAAGTATGATCAAGTCCATCCCGGTTGACTGGCCCTATCCCGTCTTTGGCTTTACCAATATACGTTTTCTAAACCAGTACATGGTGCCCGGCTTCCCGCTGGTGATAGGACTTTCGCTGATATTTAAAGATAAGGTTCATCCCACGCTACTGAGGCTGTACCTGCTTTTCCTGCCCATCTGGTCTTTTTACCTGTTTTATACCGGAAGTCGTGGTGCCCCCATTGCCATCATCCTGTCTGCCATCGTGGTCGGTATTATTTATCGCAGGCACGCCATCGCTTACCTGAAGCTATTGTTTGTATCGCTGTGCCTGGGTTACGTGCTTTTCTGGCTACTGACGTCATTACCCGGGCTTATGGGTGACACTGTTGGCCATCAGCCTGATGTTGCTCAACGCATCATAAGCAAGGGACTGGATGAGCAAAGACTCATGCTAATCAACATTGGATGGGTGGCATTCAGGGAATACCCACTGCTCGGTATAGGACCTATGCATTTCCCGTTTATGCAGGACATGATTCAGGGCCATCCACACAATGCCGTCATACAGATTCTGGCGGAATGGGGCCTGATTAATTTCCTGTTGCTTGGTGGCCTGGTCATAACCGGCCTGTATCGCTGGGTAAGTTTTACGATTACTGCCCTGGAACTACCAGAATGTAAGCAGGACCACAGCCTGATGATCCTACTTAGTGCCGCTTTTCTCAGCGGCGCCATTTACTCAATGGTGAGCGGTATCATCGTTATGCCGCTTGGCCAGTTAATGATGGTAACGATCGCAGCCATGATGATCGCTGTTTACTTTCGCTACCAGCCACAAGCTGCATCAAAGGAAGTGACCTTAACGCACCGACTGCCTGCGATTCTCCTGTGTGGTCTCACACTGACTGGCCTGCTCTACTTTACACTGCCTGATCTTGCCGCCCGGGCAAGTGGTCAGGTGTTCTTCCTTGAACTCACACCGATCAATATTGGCCCCAGGTTCTGGCACTTTGGCGCCATCCCCCAGCCTTAAGCTGCTTTAATAAACTTCCTGCATATAGATCTGTTGTGGCCGACCATTAAAGATGCCGAAGGTTGCCCTCGACAAAGGATCATCATCGGTGCCATCCCCATCAAAATCAAACAGCAGCCAGGGGATATCGCCTCCGGTAGCCGTGCTCAGGTCAGGCGTCAGATCAACAAATCCCGTATTACCCGCACCGGGCGGTGTGAGGTCTATGTCCAGACGCCCGGCAGTTGCAGGGCTATTCTGTACGGACGCAGTCACCGTCGCTCCATTTACGGTAATCGTGCCATCACGCTCATTGGTCTGCTCATCGTTACTCAGATCAACATCCGTGACCAGCAGGCTGGTACAGCTATCGTCGCTGTTTAGCACAAAGTTATTACCATCGAAGTATTGCAGTACTGCGGGCACAGTAAGTGGCAGGAGCTCGGAACCATGCGCATTGCTCAGCAGCATCCTGCCATAACGAACCTTAGTGGTATCGAGACTTCTTGCTGAATTAGACAGCATATCCAGGCTTTCAACCTGCGCGCCATCCTGGTCTGTCACAAACACACCAAGTTCCAGGTTTTCAAACGGACCATCAGGAGATGCCGCGCGATCAAACTGGGCATTAGTGACATTGACGGCATACTGTCCCGCCAGCCAGCTGGCAGAACCCACGTTGCTTAAGCGCCCACTAAGGTCGACTCCATCGCCGCTGTCTTCGGCCACGGTACTCACCGTCCCGGTGGTATAACCGGTCGTAAAGTAATTCAGCGTGATGCCACCACCCAGGCGTTCTGCCTGCAAGGTGTACTGGAGCTGCAGCTCATCCTGATCCATATAGGTGAATCCACCGGCAGCGCAGGCCTCGATGATATTGGCACCTGAAAGACTAAAGTGATTGGGATAAAAACGTCCCACCGGATTCACATCAAGCGTCTGACCACTGATGTCAGCCCCTGCGGTACCAAGGTAAGCCGTGGCGGTTGCGAGCAGGCGCATGCTGCCCACTTCTGAATAGGCAAGATCATTAATCGCCTGTGTGCCACCTGTAAACGTGTTGGGTGTTGTCGAACCGCTAAGCACACCAGCAATGCCGGTTGCGGGAGTAAAGCCACCGGTGTTATCCGTAGTCAGCGTCGTGCTGAAATTATACGCAGGGGTAACGCCGTTGTTGGTCACGTCGATAGTTGCAGGATCATCAACCAGGCCATCATTGTTACTGTCATCCGCCGCCTGCCAGAGATACCCACCAATCGTTGCTTCAAAGGTGTCACCAGCGGCCACAAATCCATTACCGCTGGTAGCGGTTCCCGCAGGATTAGTCGTTCCGCCCTTATTGATATTGGTATAGCCAAGGGCAAACGGTCTGACTGTTAAAGTCGAGCCTGATCCATCTAAAACCAGCGGCAGATCATCACTGGTATCAGGTGTCCCGCGATCATCCTTTGCAAATCCCGAGGTATCGTCCCTGAGGTTGATACTGAATTTACCGACATCGGTAGTCGCCAGGGTGAACTGGGCCTGCCCGTTGCTAAAACTCAGGTCGAGGTTATTGGCTGCTGGCGCTGCATTAGCCAGGGGGTTACCGGCTACTG
>JAAUXZ010166664.1_pt1 | contig 11245 bp, 12 predicted proteins | sample 7278131 | NCBI WGS metagenome assembly JAAUXZ01 (sample SAMN14350119, study PRJNA611818) | marine sediment metagenome | isolation source: surface marine sediment (3m) | place: French Polynesia: Moorea | collected 2018-08
CTAAAATCCCCTGCCATTGTGCCGGGGTGGCGGAACTGGTAGACGCGGCGGATTCAAAATCCGCTGGTGGTAACACCTTGGGGGTTCGAGTCCCCCCCCCGGTACCATAAACTCCTACTCACACTGGTCATATTAATCTTATGTTTGTTCTTTAACATTGGGTCAATACTTGATAAACAATTGCTACTGCAGAGAATGTCATGAAAAAAATTAGTTTAATTTTTATTAGCTTTTTCAGCTTTTTGAGCATGAATGCTCAGGCCCAAATACCCGGATATGGTTACACACAACCCTATGCTTATTACCCCAATTACCAACAACAATCCCCAGCTCAATTGCTGGAAATGGGAGTTAAAGTATTACAGGATTATTTGAAATCCGGCCAACTGGAAGATCAGGACAAAGTCGTGGAATTCCTCGATAGCCAGATGGCCCAGTTTTTTGACTTTGAACAAATGGCGCGTTGGGCTGCAGGCTATCATTACAATCGTATGAACTCTGCTCAACAGTATATTTTTCAGTCTAACCTGAAAAAAATGTTTTTTGCTGCCTTTGCCCGTATTGTAAGCGCTTATGGAGATTCTCAACCCCGCATTGAATTCCTACCGGCACGCCGTCAAGGTTACGAAGAAGTTGTAGTCACAGCCCGTGTAATCCCTTCAAAAAATTTCCCGATTCGAATTGATTTTCGGTTCATGCAGGGTCCCTCGGGATGGAAAATCTACGATGTGGGTACCAATGGAAACAGTGCCGTCGCTTATTACCGTGCCTACTTTAATAATCTGATTCGCAGTCGCGGTTTTAACGCCCTGTTGCAACAGTAAAAAACGGAAAATCCATGGATACACATCGCCTGCTGATAAGGCTAAGCCATCGAATCTTGTTACAATTTCTGGCAGCTGTGCTGTTGGTTGGCGCTGCTGTGATTATGAATGCTGAATTTCTTAAGCATTTTTATCTGGAGAACCAGCAAACCAATACCGGGATCATACTCAACAGCATTATCATAGGTATTCTGATCTTTGGCCTATTGAACCTGTTGTTCCTGCTCTTTCGTTATAATCGAGAAGAATCAGCCATTGCTGGCTTTGTGGAAAATGTCGAGGCCATTCGCAAGGATCCTACTGAAGGACTGAATGCACATAGTTTAATTGTAAAACGTTATGCGACCATGAAGTCGATCAACAGTGCTCATGGTGATATTAACCATAATGCACTGGCTGCCATGTTGACGGCGGATGAAAGCACGCGTCTCGGAGTAGTTCGCTTTATCAATAATATCCTGATCCTTACCGGTGTCTTTGGAACGATTGTATCCCTGTCGATCGCCCTTTTGGGTGCGTCAGACCTGATTGATACTGCGTCAGCTGGGCTCTCCGGGATGGGATTGGTGATCCATGGGATGTCCACTGCATTGTCTACAACCATCACGGCCATCGTCAGTTATGTCATTTTTGGTTATTTTTATCTAAGGGTTCGTGATGTTCAGGTCCATTTAATCAGTGGCATTGAGCATCTCACATCGGTGTACTTGATACCCAAGTTCGTCAAGCGTGGCGAAGACATTGTCAATCAGATGTCTGGACTTATTAAAGGTATCATTCGCGCCACGGAAAAAATGAACGAAACCCAGGAAATCTACCACGAGTCAGCCAGCCTGCTGCAACAGACCATCGGTGAAAATAAGATGCGCATGGACCAATTGACGAATGACATCACCATGATTAAGAAGTTATTACGCGAAGGTTTCCGTCTGCCCGGACCTTTCAGCGAATAAATGAGTGCATTCACGCCCATAGGTCAGCACCACCTGGAAACAGAAGGAGACTCATCCTTCTGGCCTTCTTTTACCGACATCATGATGGTTGTGGTGTTGATTTTTTTACTGGCTTCGACGTTGCTGATTGTACGAAACTGGCAGTTGGTGAATGAACTACAACAAAGTATCGAAGCCGAACGCCTCGCGGCCGAAATGATTCAATCTACCTCGGAAGAAAATGCTACCCTCGAGGAGCGCCTCATTAACGCCGAGCAAATGAACTCCATTTTACGTCTGCGTATTCTGGAAAAAGACGAACAACTGAAAAAAGCCCGGGACGAGGATCTGAAAAAACAACAGATTATCCTGGCTTTAAATCTGGATAAAGACGAACTACTGAAACAGATCGATACTTCCCAGACCGAGCTGGGTGAAGCCCAGTCACGTATCACGGTGATCACTTCCGAGTCAGAGAACCTGGCGCGTCAACTTGCTGAATTAAAACTGCAGCTGGATCAACAGATTCAACTCGCCCGAACCAATGAGCAAGAACTCGAGTTGGCCATGGCAGAAATTGCGGTATTGAATGCCGCAAGTGAAAAGCAGCAGCAAAATATCAACCTATTAGAAAAGGAAAAAGCAGAATACAACCGTCAGCTTTTAACCCTCAAAGGCGATTATGAAGTCGTAAAGTCCAAGTATGAACAGCTGATTAAGCCTGCCCGTAGCGCCAAAGGTAAGTATGTGGCTGAGGTGTATTATGTTAAAGAAAAAGATGGCAAGATCATTCGTTTCAAACAACCCGGTGATAAGGACTTCCAAAACCTGACCTTGGCAGCTGTTGAAAAGAAACTAGACCAGTTGAAGTCTGAAAAAGGCAAAGATCTCTATGTCAAGATTATCATTCCCAAGGACAGTGGGTTAACCTACAATGAGGCTTGGAGCTTCATGAAAAACCTGCTCGATAAATACGATTATTATTATCAGCAATAGTCGTCACGATAAAAGCAGTCAATTACGGCATCAATGACCCCATCAACAGGATTGTTTGACCATGCCTTTTATTCATATCCATTCGCTGCCCTTGGAACCAGATAGAGATATTCCAGCATTACTGTCTGGACTGAATCAGGCTTTCTCGACAGAGACTGAAATACCCCTGGAGCATATTCATTCCACTTGGAATTTTATTGCCCCAGGTTATTATGCAAAAGGCAAAAACACGCCTTCCAAACATCCCGCATATCATCACCCACTTCTGGTAGAGTTGTTAACGCCGGACTTTAACAATCCACAGACCATCACAATTATGCTTGAATGTATTGCCCATACGCTGGCTCAACTTGCATCATGGCCCGTGGACAACATATTTATCAATCACCGCCAGGCTCATGCGGGTAGCGTATTTGATGATGGTCAAATAGTGCAATGGTAAGACATCTGCATGAATCATTAAGGACAACAATGAATCTTGGTTGCCGTTCATGTACTATTCAGCTCTGAATATTTATGCTCAATGTTATTGATTTGATTAACCGGAGGACATTAATGAAAAAATCAATCAGGTTCACTCTACTTGCAGCAGCAATGGCCACGACTGCAGCCGTTCAGGCAGCAGATCCCAAGATCGCTTTCCTCGGTGGATTTACCGGACCTTTGGAAAGTCTGACCCCACCCATTTATGCGGGTGTTAAACTGGCCGTTGATCAAGTCAACGCTCAAGGTGGTGTGCTTAAGGGCTCAAAAATTGAATTACTAAAAGGTGACAGTACCTGTGCTGATGCCACTGCGGCATCCAACGTGGCAGATCGCATGGTTAACTCGGAAAAAGTATCCGCCATTGTTGGCCCGATGTGTTCAGGAGCTACCATAGCAGCCGCTAATAATGCCGCCATTCCCGGTGGTGTGCCATTGATCTCGCCTTCCGCCACTTCACCTGCATTAACCACTTTGAAAGATAATGATCTGGTTTTTCGTACTGCACCCTCGGATGCCTACCAGGGAGAGATGATGGCTAAAATGTTAAAAGCCAAGGGCATCAACGAAGTCGCTATCAGCTATGTCAATAATGATTACGGAAAGGGTTTTGCTGAAGCACTCGCCGATGCATTTAAGGCCATTGGCGGCCAGGTTGCGGCTAACGAAGCCCATGAAGATGGCAAAGCAGATTACCGTGGTGAGGTGGGTTCCCTCGCTTCTTCGGGTGCTGAAACCCTCGTGGTTCTTGCTTATGCGGACGGCTCCGGTCAAACGATTATTCGCCAGGCCATGGAAAGTGGCGACTTTGCCAAATTTGTAGGTGGTGATGGTATGGTTGGTGATAAGCTGATCGGTGCCCTGGGTGGCAATATCGATATGATTGCAACCAAGCCTGGCTCTCCAGAATTGGCGGGTAAAGCTCCTTTTGTTAAAGCCGCCAAAGCTGCTGGGATGGACCCTGACGCAGTCTTTTCAGCACAGGCTTATGATGCCGGATTTATCCTGGCTCTGGCGATTGAAAAAGCGGGTAGTGCCGACCGTGCTGCTATTGCTAAACAAGTCCGTAATGTGGCAACAGCACCAGGAGTTGAGATACTACCCGGTGAATGGAAAAAAGCGGTTGCCGCGATAAAAGCCGGTAAAGATATCAATTATCAGGGTGCTTCCGGAAACCACGAATTTGATAAAGTGGGTGATGTACCCGGTGTTATCGTTGAAATGGATATCAAGAATGATCAGTTTGTTGAGGTGGGTGTTATCCAATAACACTGTTTCAGCCTGCGTTAAAAAAACCCGGATTCATCCGGGTTTTTTTATGGTTGGCGCTGTTACTGAACCGATCATTTCTGAAACTTTTGATCCGGCTTCAAAGCGTCTTCGGCATCCCTTGAGCGAACTGCATGGAAGAACCTATTTAATTTTCACGTATTTTTTCTGGTAATAATCCTTGAGGCGCATAACGCAACACCAGGGTGATGGTCATACCGATTAGAAAGACACGCATTTGTAAAGCTCTACTATCAAAGTCATTGGGTACTTGCCAGTTAAACCATTCCACACCCAGATACTTGACAGCCTCAAAGATTAATAGCGTTGCAGGTTCAGACATGACCCAGACAATATAAACAATCATGGTACCCAGTATGGTTCCCATATTGTTACCGGCACCACCCAGAATGACCATCACCCAAATAAGAAAGGTGTGGTGTAACGGCAGGAATCCAGAGGGATCAAAAATACTGTTAAAGGTCACCAGTGCTGCCCCGCCAACGCCCATTAAAACCGCGCCGAAGATAAAAACCTCGAGGCGCCTGGCATTCACATCTTTACCCATGGCCGCAGAGGATAGTTCGTTATCGCGAATGGCTCGGATCATTCGCCCCCAGGGTGCATTATAAGCCCGTTGGAGGAGCCACAGAATAAAACCTATCATGATCACGGTGATCGTAAGATACAAGGCCCGGGAAGCAATAAATCCAATTTCACCTGGGGTTGAAACCGGCCAGGGCAGAGGAGAAACCGTTAAAGTGCCACGTGTTAACCAATCGGCATTTTTTAACACCGCCTTGATAATTTCTGCAATACCCAGGGTAGCAATGGCCAGATAATCACTGCGCAGACCCAGACAAATATGCCCCACAAACCAAGCCAGAATACCTGCAACGATACCGCCTGCAATCCATCCCATCCAAACGGGCAAACCAAACCCACCAATGAAACCGGCCTCTTTTTCAATGCCACTGGCCACCGGTTCCAGGTTTTGCATGAATATTAAGTAGGTTACGGCAATGGCTACCAGCAATAATAATCTACGCAGTGCCACTCGTGTCTGCAGGAATGGTAAACGGTTAATCCCCCAGATGATTACAATACCCATCACTAGCTTGACGAATACCCAGATAATCTCGGTCGCATAAATCGATTGTCGAAAATCTTCATTAACCGGAAATGATACGAGCATACTGGTAAAAGCCGCAATCGCGATAAACCCCATGATCCCGGCGTTGAATAAACCCGCATACCCCCACTGAATACTCAGGCCTAAGGCGATAATACTAAAACAAGCAATCTCAGCCAGCATACGAAAACCAAAGGCGGCCCCAAACAGGCTGAATACGAATAGCACCAGTGCGGCACAGATAATAATGATGATAGATTCTTTGCTGAACACGTTAAGCAATGGTTTCATATCACCTTACCTTTGAAGATTCCAGTTGGACGCCATATCAGTATGACGACCAGGATAAAAAATGGCACGGTGATTTTATATTCCGTCGGTACCAGCGCCAACTTACTGGGTAATTCATACCAGTCCGGTAACGATTCTCTGAACGGACGTAAAAAGACCGCCCAGTTAAAAATGGATAGCGTTTCAGCAAATCCAACCACGTATCCACCTACGATAGCGCCATAGGGGTGACCCACACCACCCACGATGGCTGCCGCAAAAATGGGTAACAATAAATTAAAACTTAAATCGGGTTTCAGGCTGACATCCAGGGATAATAAAACACCAGCTGCTGCAGCCAGCGATCCGGCTATCATCCAGGTAATCACCGTCACTTTTTGGATATTGATCCCGGAAACTCTTGCCAGATCGACATTATCAGAAACCGCGCGCATCGCCTTTCCAAATTTCGTACGGTTCAATATGAAATGTATCGCTAATACAGCCAACAGCGTGAACACGAATAACAAGATCTGGGGTTCGGTGATCACGATCTTGCGACTGGCTGACTCGAACGGTAAGGCCAACCGAAAAATATCCTTACGTTCTGCAAAAAAGAAGTGACGCGCCTCAATGCCACCGAATAATCGAATCAAGCCCTGTAGCATCAGGGTCACACCAATCGAGGCCATAACCATGCCGACAGGATTTATTTTGTTCCTGCGCAATGGCTCATAAAACGTTCGATCCAATAGAACAGCGACCAAAGCCGTCAGGACCATCGCAAAAGGCAACATGATAAAGCCGGTGGGTAAACCAAATAATTGTCCGGCCTGTGGAAACATCACCGTGAGCCCGAACGCAAAAAAAGCACCCAACGTCATCATGTCACCATGCGCAAAATGAGCAAAACGCAAAATTCCGAAAATTAAAGTGACGCCAATTGCCCCCATCGCATAGACCGAACCGATAGCCGCACCAGAGACGATGACCTTGTTAAAAAAGAAAATAAATTCATTCATAGTGGCATCTCTATAATAGGTTGCAGGCATTGGTTCACGAAACACCCCCCAAAAATGAACGTGCCACCTCGTCATTGTTTAGTAAAGCGTCTCCAGTATCGGTATAGGCATTTTTTCCGGTAACAAGGATAAATCCCTGATCAGCGATTTCTAATGCCTGACGTGCATGTTGCTCAACCATGAGCACGGTGACCCCAGCCTGATTCACTGCAATAATGCGTTCAAATATTTTTTCCATAAACAAAGGCGACAAGCCTGCCGTGGGCTCATCCAGCAATAACAGTGTCGGTCTGGACATTAGCGCACGACCCATGGCGACCATTTGACGTTGGCCACCGGACAGTTCACCGGCTGCTTGTTTACGTTTTTCTTTTAACGGAGGAAAATATTCATAAACATGATCGATAGAATCACTGATCGAGTCAGTACGGATGAAAGCACCCATTTCCAGATTTTCTTCAACACTCAACGACTCGAATACGTTAAATTCCTGAGGCACAAAAGCCAATCCTTCAGCCACAAGTTGGTCCGCACGCAGGTGAATGATACTTTTTCCATTATGCTTTATATCGCCGCTATGGATATTCAACAATCCAAAAATCGCTTTAAGCAACGTTGATTTACCGGCACCATTGGGGCCGGCAATGACTCCAATTTTTCCAGCAGCCAGCGCTAGATCTACATCATGCAAAATGGGGGCATTGTTGCCGTAGCCAGCCACCAGTTGAGTCACGTCAATGAGGTTCATGTCGTGATGACACCCCCACCAAAGTAAGCTTTGACAACTTCAGGGTTCGCTCGGATTTCTTCAATCGATCCCTGCATCATTTTGCGCCCCTCTGCCATAACAATAATGGGTGAGCACAGCTGGGCGATCATATCCATATCATGCTCAATAACAAAAAAGGTATAACCCAGCTCACGATTCAAGCGTTGAATATTAGCGGTTAAATCCTGTAATAGCGTTCGATTAACACCTGCAGCCACTTCGTCGAGCAAAACCATCTTTGCATCCACCATCATGGTGCGACCAAGTTCAAGCAGCTTTTTTTGCCCACCTGATAAATTCCCAGCCAGTTCATTTTTAATATGCCCAAGTTTAAGGAAATCGATGACGTCGTTGGCTTTTTGTCGGACTTTTTCTTCGAAGCTGGCTACTTTTCCCGATCGAAGCCAGACATTGACCAGACTCTCACCGGGTTGATGATTGGGGACCATCATCAGGTTTTCCAGTGCCGTCAAGCGGGAAAATTCCTGGGCAATTTGGAAAGTGCGTAATAGCCCTAATTGAAACAACTCTTCAGGTTTATGGCCCGAGATATCCTTATCCTGATACAAGATTTGACCCTGGTCTGCATGAAAGACACCGGCAATAAGATTAAACATTGTAGTTTTGCCAGCACCATTAGGGCCTATCAGACCGGTAATACTCCCCTGCTCAATTTCGAAGGAGCAATCATTGATCACTTGCAGTGCATCAAACGATTTACTGACCTGTTTTACTTCAAGAATATTGCCCAAAATGATTTTATTATGGTTATAAATGTTGAGATTCTAACTCAAATAAATTCTAAATGGACCAAATTAACCCGTTGATCTTTACATGAACTCAATAATCCATCATTTCCCCCATAAATATTTAAGACTGCTATAAATAGATACAGTTAGTATTTATGGCCTGTCCTTGTGAAAACCTTGATCGTTACAATATTGGCAACCGCTCTCGTATACTTTGGTTACCAGCAATATACCTCTCAACAACAGGAAAAACTGCAACAAGAACATAAACTCGCACAGTCGAAACGGGATAAACAAGCTTTTGACAAGGCCAAAGATTCCGGTGATCCCAAGCTATTGTTTAGATTTATTCATGAAAACCCTGATTCGGCATGGCTGGAAACGGCTCAATACCATCTTGAAAAACTGTTAGTTGAAAACGCCATTGCTAAAAGAAATATTCAAGCACTAGAGGGATTTATCCGGAATTACCCAAAAAGTGACTGGACACTCATTGCAAAGCGCCATTTGACCCAGTTCGAATATGATCAGAAGCAGCAAATAACACCTCTAGATAATAATGAACCTGTTTTAGAACAGCGCAAAGACTCTAAGCCGAATCCAGGTGATCCGATTCGTATTGAACAACGAGTAGGTACTACTCAATCCACTTCAAATAACCGGAATGATGCCCGGGAGCGTGTGAATCGTGCCCTATCGATTTACTCCAAAGTTAACAAACAAAAAACTAAGCAGCTTGAGCAACAGAAACTGAAACGCGAGGAAGAGGAAAAAATTGCTCGATTGTGTATTGAAATGAAAGACCAGTTAAAACAGTTTCGCAGCAATGTACGCTGGTATGAGTTGGATGAACAGGGCAACCGCGTATACATTGACAAGGATACTGTCTCCCAGCAAAAACAAACCATCCAGGAAAATATTCAACAATACTGTCAGTAATTTCCCATCTGGTTTATCTATTGGGTAAAAACGATTGAACTTGTATAATCCCGCGCTCACGCTATGAGTCCCCTTGGCACAGCTGGATAGCGCGGCTCCCTCCTAAGGAGCAGGTCAGAGGTTCGAATCCTCTAGGGGACGCCATATTACTTTGAAAAAAAAACCAGCACTTGGCTGGTTTTTTTAATTTACAAAATGAGTTTAAACCTTATAGGTTATATCCCACCTCTTCATGAGACACGATATCCAGACCCTGGGTTTCTTCTTCATCATTAACCCGTAACGTAATAAACAGACCCACGAGTTTTAAAATGAGGTAAGTAACCACCCCGGTCCAGGCCGCGGTAGCGACAATGCCTGTAACTTGAACCAGGAGCTGCGAGCCAATGGTCATGCCCTCTGCAAGTCCGGCTCCACCAAACTGTGATGCCACAAACACTCCGGCAAATAAAGTCCCCAGCATGCCGCCAATGCCATGAACCGGAAAAACGTCCAGGGAATCATCGATACGCAGACGTTGCTTGATGAACACAGTCGCCGTAAAACAGATAATACCGGCACTGAAACCGATGAACAGCGCTGCCATCGGGCCTACAAAACCTGATGCGGGCGTAATCGTGCCGAGTCCAGCGACCATACCGGTGGCGATACCCAAAGCGGAAGGCTTGCCAAACTTGAGCCATTCAACCAGCATCCAGGTAAAAGCACCGGTAGCCGCGCTGATATGTGTCACCAACATGGCCATGCCGGCATCTCCGTTGGCTGCCACAGCACTACCCGCATTGAAGCCAAACCAGCCCACCCATAACATACCGGCACCGGTAACGGTCATGGTCATATTATGCGGGGTCATATGCACGGTCAGAAAACCTTTACGATTACCCAGCACCAATGCAGCCACAATTGCACCGACACCTGCCGTAATGTGGACAACGGTACCCCCGGCAAAATCGAGTAAGCCCATTTGGCTTAACCATCCACCGCCCCAGACCCAGTGACAAATGGGCAGGTATACCAGCAGAAACCAGAGCATGCTGAATACCAACATTGCAGAAAATCGCATACGTTCGGCAAATCCGCCCACAATGAGTGCTGGCGTAATAATGGCAAAGGTCATTTGAAATATACTGAATACGGAATCCGGTATCGTGCCGTTAACCGCATCGCGAGTGACATTGGCCAAAAAGAAATTAGAGGTTCCACCGATCCAGTCATTCATGGACCCTCCATCGGAGAAAGCCAGGCTGTAACCGCCGATGACCCATAATATGGTGACCATACAGGTAATGGCAAAACACTGCATGAGTACCGATAACACATTCTTGGCCCGCACCAGCCCGCCGTAAAACAAGGCTAGCCCAGGTAGGGTCATGAACAGGACAAGAGCTGTTGAAGTCAGGATCCAGGCCGTATCGCCACTATCTAAACCATCGGCTGCAAAAACATGAACTGGTGACAGGCAAATCATAGCCAGAGTCAATGAATTAGAAATCTTCATTTCTTCACTCCAGACTACAAAGCGGTTGAGCCGGATTCACCGGTTCGGATACGAATAACATTTTCTAAGTTGGTGACAAAAATTTTCCCATCCCCGATTTTCCCGGTATTGGCCGCTTTGGTAATAGCTTCGATCACCTGGTCCACCATGTCATCATCCGTAGCTATTTCAAGTTTGACCTTGGGGATATATTCCACCTGGTATTCTGCACCACGGTACATTTCTGTATGCCCTTTTTGGCGACCAGAACCTTTGACCTCACCGACAGTCAGGCCCTGTATACCTATCTCTGAAAGTGAAGCTCGAACGTCATCGAGTTTGAAAGGTTTGATGATTGCTGTAATTATTTTCATAGGTTCTCC
>JAAUXZ010115397.1_pt1 | contig 11238 bp, 7 predicted proteins | sample 7278131 | NCBI WGS metagenome assembly JAAUXZ01 (sample SAMN14350119, study PRJNA611818) | marine sediment metagenome | isolation source: surface marine sediment (3m) | place: French Polynesia: Moorea | collected 2018-08
ACGGCGAATTGCCGCACGACGGTGTAGTTGTAAGTTTCCGGTGATGTCATAGATTGAATCTCTGGCTACGTTAATTTGCAAATTCGCAGCGAGATTATTCTTCATGGGTATTTTTGGGTTCTTGATGCATGTCAAGTTTGCCCCTATTTGCGTTGAGTTAGGTGCCTTCGGTAGTGATAATGCTCGAAATAGTTGGAGCAGTTCTATTCCTATGGAGATACTTGACAACTCCGCGCTGGCGACAGAATCGCAGGGCATGCCAGAGCATCAGTGTTATCACTGTGGTTTACCGCTTGATCCCAAATTGCCGCTGCAAACCGAGATCAACGGTGAAGCCCGAGACATGTGTTGTTATGGTTGCAAAGCGGTTGCCGAGGCCCTGGTCGCAGCGGGTCATTCACACTACTACGAGGTACGCACCGAACCGGCGATAACCGGCCAGGAGATCCTGCCCGATATCGTGCGCGAAACGCGCGTATACGATAACGAGGAGCTGCAGTCACAGTATGTCTACAACAAGGATGACTATCGTGAAATCAACCTGATTCTCGAGGGTATCACCTGTGCTGCCTGCCTGTGGCTGAACGAACAGCATTTGAATAGTCTCTCAGGAGTGATGGAGGCACGGGTTAATTACAGCAGCCGGCGTGCCTGGGTTCGCTGGGATCCAAAGAAAATCAAACTCTCCGAGATACTGCTGGCGATTCAGTCGATTGGATACCATGCCCTGCCGTATGACGCCAGCCTGCAGCAGGATATACGCGTTAAAGAGCGTCGCCGGCAATTGCTCAAGCTCGGTGTCGCCGGCCTGTTTGGCATGCAGGTCATGATGATTGCCATCGCGTTGTACAACGGTGCCTGGAAAGGCATGAATGAAAGCTTCGAGCATTTGTTTCGCTGGTTAAGCCTTGGTCTGTGTGTGCCCGTTATCGGTTACTCCGCGCAACCATTTTATAAAGCTGCCTGGCACGATTTGAAAAATCGCCGCGCCGGTATGGATGTTCCGGTCTCAATCGCCCTGCTGGTAGCATTCACTGCCAGTGTCGTCAATACGATTAACGGGCAGGGCGAAATCTATTTCGACTCGGTGGTGATGTTTGTGTTTCTGCTTTCACTCAGCCGTTTTTTTGAGTCCATGGCCAGCCAGCGCAATGCGGAATCGGTAGAACGGCTCGCCCATGCCCTGCCGCTAATGGCGACCCGGGTGCGCGAGGGTCTGGAAGAATACGATGTGATATCGGCAACCCGGCTGGAGCCCGGGGACAGAGTGTTAATCAAACCTGGCGAAACGGTGCCAGCTGATGGTCATATTATCGCGGGATCGTCCAGTGCCGACGAATCCTTACTCAGTGGTGAGAGTCGACCCTTGAGCAAACAAGTCGGTGATGAACTACTGGGTGGCTCGATCAATATCGAAAACCCGCTGCAAATGATCGTCTCCAAGGTCGGCAGCGACACTGTTTTGTCGGGCATTCAACGCATGATTGAACAGGCCATGCACAGCAAACCCGGATATTCCATGCTGGCCGATCGTATTTCCGCCTATTTTATATTTGCGGTTCTGGGCATTTCTTCACTGGTTGCAATCTGGTGGTATTTCAGCGGCTCTGCTAACTGGCTTGAAATCACGCTGGCAACGTTGATAGTCAGTTGCCCTTGTGCATTGTCACTGGCAACACCAGCAGCGATCAGCGCCGTGCTCGGTAAACTGCAAGTCGATGGTCTTTTGGTACGCGGTGCGGGAGCGCTTGAAAAACTCGCGGATGTCAGCTGCGTGGTTTTCGATAAAACCGGCACCTTGACCCAGGCAAGGCCCGAGCTGGTCGATGCCTGGTACGATCCTGAGGTCGGCCAGGATACCGCATTAAGCATTGCCGCTTCTTTGGAAACCCACTCCGAACACCCCCTGGGCAAGGCAATTTTGCGAGCCGCAGGCGAGGGTCTGCGCTTAACAGCAACTGACGTCAAAAACCATCCGGGATCTGGTATCAACGGTCTTGTGGATGGCGCTGATTGTGTCATCGGCAATCCGGATTTCGTCTTGTCACAGCTCGATGCGATTGACCAACCAAACATAAACACGGTCAATCATAACGACGCCTCCGCCTCTATCGTGGCACTGGCGCGAGATCGGCAATTAATCGCGGTCTTTTATTTTCGCGACAGTCTGCGCAGCGATGCAGTAGCTTTGGTGCGTGAGCTCAAACAGGATGGCAAACGCGTTATTTTAATGAGTGGTGATCAACAGGCCGCCGCTGCCGAGCTGGCGCAGCGCGTCTCAATTGACGAATACCATGGCGAAATGAGTCCCGATGCCAAGCTAGACGAAGTGGCCAAACTGCAGGCCGCGGGTGAAACCGTTCTCATGGTAGGGGATGGTATTAACGATGCGCCGGTATTGGCCGGTGCGGACGTTTCTATTGCCGTTGCCGATGCTTCATCACTGGCAAAAACCAGTGCTGATATTCTGCTGTTATCGAATCGACTCGATAACGTTCGTATTGCACTGGAGTATTCGCGCAAGACGCGCAAGATAATTCGGCAAAATCTCACCTGGGCACTGGCCTATAACATTTCTGCGATTCCAGCCGCCGCGGTCGGCCTGGTAACGCCGTGGATTGCAGCAATTGGCATGTCGTCGAGTTCGCTGCTGGTAGTCATGAATGCCATTCGGTTGAGGCGGTAATGGAAGCCTTATTCCTGTTAATCCCTATTTCGCTGATCATTCTCGCCGTTATTGTCGGTGCCTTGTTGTGGTCCATCAAGAGCGGTCAGTTCGATGATCTTGAGGGACCCGCGCAGCGTATTCTGATGGAAGAAGATCGAATCGTCAGCAGGGACGGCAAGCCAGTATCCGAGAACGACGCATCAGAAGGTAACGCCAAACAAGGATAGCTGCTGACGTTGGATTGGCTGATCCTGCCAAGCCAGGAATGGCGTGGCAGTCGATTCAGGACTCCCAACAGGGAGGCGATTTTTTAGGCCGGCTGGGGGGCTATCAATTCTTCTGGTTTACCGATGTGGTAACCCTGTACCAGATCGATACCAATACGCTGCAACTCCTGCATGGTTTCTTCATTTTCGACGTATTCGGCGATCGTGAACAATCCCATTTTGGTGCCAACCGAATGGATCGCCTCCACCATGATGTTTGATGCACGGTCCTCCACCAGCGTTGAAATGAAAGCGCCGTCTATTTTGAGATAGTCCAGAGGCAGCGTTTTCAGGTAAGAGAATGAACTCAGCCCACTGCCGAAATCATCGAGGGCAATCAAACAGCCAATTTCTTGCAGGTCAGACATAAACTGGCTGGCTATCGACAGGTTGGAGATTGCTACCGTTTCGGTTATTTCGAGACACAGTCTGCCTGGCGGAATATTGGTTTTCCTGATGATGTCCAGCATATCTCGCATCGATTCAGCGGAACTGAGGGACTGCCCCGACAGGTTGATGGCGAAAACCGTATGATCCAGAGGATCCCCGTTAATATGGTCGCAAACCGTCTGTAAAACCCAGCGATCGATTTTTGCCATGTAGCCGTATCGCTCAGCGAGTGGTATGAAACTCATCGGTGGTATCACGCTACCGTCAGCGTCTCTCATGCGTATGAGCAGCTCTAAATGCCTGTGCCCCTGGGTGCGCAGGCTAATCGGCTTAATTTCCTGGGCAAACAGCACAAATTCTCCCTGTTCGAGCACCTTGACCATATGCTGAAGTATTTCCGCCTCGTGAGATTTTTGCTGCAAAATCTCGGCATCGATGGGTAACAGATGAATCTGGTTTCTACCTTTACTTTTTGCCACATAACAGGCGGAGTCGGCTGCCTGGAAAAGGTATTCGTAATCGACAAAATCTGAGGTCACATTGACCATGCCAATACTGGCACCGACGCGATAGACGTTGTTTTTCCAATAGAAACCAAACGACTGGATGGCATTGAGTAATTTTTCGGTGATGGTAATTGCCTGTGTTGGCGTGACATTGGGAAGAAAAAGACCAAACTCGTCTCCACCTAACCTTGCCAGCAAATCGCTGCGTCGGACCGTTGGTCGCATCACCGAGCCCAGTTGCTTCAGTAACTCGTCTCCGGCGGCGTGCCCTGCGCTGTCATTGACTACCTTGAACTGGTCAAGATCAACAATACAAAAAGCATGCGAGGAATCTGAATCGTAGAGTTTCAATAGTTGCTGGACCTTTTCTTCAAAGGCCCGGCGATTGATCAGACCGGTTAACGCATCGTGGCTGGCCTGAAATTGTATTTTGTCCATTAACGCCTGCGACTCAGTGATATCCTGGAAGCTGATAACAGCGCCATTAATCTGGTCGTCGGGCCCAGCGATACGAGAAATGCTCGCCTTTAGAATCTTGTCGGGTGCATTTAACAGTTTTACCAGGATTCCATTGATCTGATGCTGTTGGTCATCCTCGTTTAGGGCTTCCCTCATTAAATCAGTGAGCGAGGTCGTTCCATCGTAAGTTTTATCGTCAAAAAACTGGGTAACTGGATTTTTAATGATGACCGCGGAAGGCATTCCAAAAATTTGGGTGCCAGCCTCGTTTACATAGTCGATGATGCCACGCTGGTTAACTGAAATGACTCCGTCCCCAATATTACCAAGCGTAACCTGCGCTTTTTCTTTCTCCAGGACCAGTTGCTTTTCAATTCTGTGAACCGCAACCGCGATGAATAGTATGATGGCAATAGAGCCGGCAAAAATGGTAATCAGGTAGATTAACTCTACCTGCTCGTATTGCTCCAGTTTTGACTGTGTCGTAGCGACCAGGCTGTCGTGTTCAGATTTCTGATAGTCGAGCAACTCTCTGAAGTGATCGATAATAATGTTCTGGTTGGGGTAGACTTTCTGCACGACTATTTCCGCTGCTATCTCCCGGCTCTTTTCATCATCCATCACCATAGCCAGGTCGGCCGCGCGGCGTTGATCCGCTAACGCAGCGGCTATGAATTCTCCCTGTGACGCTAAAATTTGTGACTCCCTGTCAGTCAGGCCCAGGGCGATCAGGTTTTGACGCAAAATGCTGAATTCGCTGGCCTTGCTGTCCAGCAATAGATTAATTTCATCGCGTTCAAAAATATCGTCGGTATACACCATTTCTATCGTCAATCGGGTTCGCGTTCGGGCGATTTCCGACATCGACGCCACCAGATCCATCTTGTTGGCAATGTCGCGACTGCGCAGTACTTCCTGAGAAATTTCGTTGTGTAATTGTTTACTGATGAACCAGGAAACACCCACCGACAGGAGGATCAATGTGAAGCCCAAGAAAACTACCGGCAGTATTTTTGACCTGTTTTTATTCACGCTTGTTATTAGCTCGCCAGACGATAGTGAGCTGTTGCCTATGTAATTTTCATCAGGAGCTATCTTTTATAGCAGAAAGTCGGCAACTTTCAGCTGTCACCAGCGAGGTTACCGCCAGTTGAACTGGCGGACTGGAGCCGTGATTTTCGAAGAACCCAGGTAAACGGAAAGGGCGGGAAGTAAGTCGATAACCGGTAGGCAAGGGCTGATATAGTCTTAAACCAGAATTACCGATAAAAACCTACAGAATGACTGAATTAGGCTAACCTTGGACTGTGGGTGTTTCAAAAACGGAATGTCATGCCAATAAACCATCGGATAAATGCCACAAGTCGCCTCATTGAATCCGAAGTCAGTGGGATTTTCTCTACCAGCGATACTGTTGGATTATTTGAAGATTTGCTTATCGAACTCGACGCTGGTGGTGACTGGATTGAAGTCGTCAGATTCAGGGATGTTAGTGAATTACGCGTGCGATTTGACGACATCCCCAGGCTTGCAATCTTGTCCGCTCAACTGCGTGATTTGGGCCTGTCTGCCGTTCTGATGTGCGCCTTTGATGAACAGACCAGCCGCCTGCTTGCCGGCATGCGTTTATTCATGCAAGAAGTGAATTTAGCGATCATCGTCGTCAGCAGTGAAAGCGAGCTGCAAGAGAACCTCTCCACGTTGGCAGAATAACTTGTATCGACGCTTGCCTACCGAGCCAAGCATATTAATCATAGCTCGATAAAATCCAGGCCTGGATCAGGCGTTATTAGCGACGGTCCCGCTAGGCCGATGAGAGAGGGAAGGCTCGAGCGTACATAAAAGTACGTGAGAGTCTCCCGAACGAATCCAACAACGCGGGAACGAGCGCAATAGCCTGAAAAAAGAAAAGGGCTGGCTTCGGGGAAAGCCAACCCTCAAGTTCCTGATGAAGAGGTAAATCAGGATGGAGAAGTCAGGAGAAAGTGTAGGGCCGGTAAGCTTTGGTCAATTGATCTGCGTCAAGTTCGGTACGCTTTTGTGCTTGCCGTCCCCTACCTACAAAACCCTCGAAAAACGCGGAGTTTCACCTACGGCCTTGCCATATTCATCAAACACCATACAGATGTTTCGAATCAGCAGTCGACCCGGTTCGAGCACGTTGATGTGGTCGGCCGACACCTCCAGTAATCCATCCTTTTGCATTGACTCCAGCGCTGCCAGTTCGTTGGCAAAGTACTGACTGAAATTGATGTTCCACTGTTGCTCAACCTCTTTCACATCGAGCACGAAGTGACAGATCAGACGCTGAATCACTTCACGGCGTAACAGATCTTCCCAGGTGCTCTGGTATCCACGAGCGATTGGCAATTGATCTTCGCTGATGCTGTTATGGTAGTTTTTCAGGTCGAGTACATTTTGAGCAAAATGATCTTCAATCTGGCTGATTGCCGAGACGCCAAAACCAATCGAGTCACACTGTGCATGCGCGGCATAACCCTGGAAGTTGCGATGCAGGCTACCTTCGCGTTGCGCAATCGAAAGCTCGTCATCCTGTTTGGCGAAATGATCCATACCGATGTACTGGTAACCGGCATTGATCAACTGTTCGATTCCATTGCCAAGAATGGCGAGGCGCATATCCGGTGAGGGCAGTTCATCGGCATTGATGCGTCGCTGCGGCGGAAACCGGTGTGGCAGATGAGCATAGTTGTACATGGCAATGCGATCCGGATCGAGCTCAATGATCGTATCCAGCGTATTCTTGAAGCTTTCGCTGGTTTGCAGCGGCAAGCCGTAAATCAAATCAATATTGACCGACTTGAATCCCAGGTCGCGGGCATGCTCAATGGCATCGCGAGTTTGCTCAATACTTTGAATGCGATTGATGGCGCGTTGTACGTCGGGATTAAAATCCTGCACGCCCAGACTCAAGCGATTGAAACCCAGCTTGCGGAGATGCGCGATGCCCTGTTCCTTGATCACCCTGGGATCAAGTTCAATAGAGTAGTCACCTTCATCGTCGCTGCGTAACTTGAAATGCTGGCGGGTTTTATCCATCAGGGCCTGCATCTGATCATGTGACAAGAATCCGGGAGTGCCGCCACCCCAGTGCAGTTGCTGCACCAGTCGATCGACATCAAACAGCTCAGAACGCAGCTCTATCTCGTGAAACAGGTCCTCAAGATAGGCATCGGCTTTGCTGTGATCCTTGGTGATGATCTTGTTGCAGGCACAGTAATAACAAATCGAGCTGCAAAACGGGATATGAAAATACAACGACAGTGGACGCGGTATCGGATTCTCATTGCTGCGCTTGGCCCAGCTGCGAAAATCCAGGTCAGAGATGTCAGTGTGAAATTCAGTCGCTGGCGGATAGGAGGTGTAGCGAGGTCCGGCCTGGTCGTAACGTTCAATTAATTGTTGATCGAAATGGGGCATTCCCGGTGCAGATAATGTAATCGTTGATGGGAAGAGAATATGCCTTTAGGGATAAACAAAATTGACCGACGTCAAAAGATACCAGTTTACTGATTGGCGCCTATTTATAGGCGCCAAGGCCGCGTGATTTCACTGGCTCAATAAAGGTTCGATGGCCGCGGCAAGACGATAAAGCGAGTCATCCATGCCGTTGGCAGCGCTTATCATCAGACCCACCGGAACTTCGCTATTGAAGCGGCAGGGCAGTGAAACTGAACAGCCATTGAAGTAGTTTGCGGTCGAGGTATTTCTGAGGCAGCGCAGGTTGATTTGCGTCGACAGGTCAGGATTGCTCGCCTCACTGAGCAACGGCGGCAGACAGGCGGTGGTTGGATAAATCAGTCCATCGACAGCGCTTGTCTGCATCAGCGTATTCAGTGCCGCTACCAGGCCAGCTTTTTCCTGCAGTCGTTGTTGATGCTGTTCCAGAGTTGTCGATTCACCGCGATGTAAGCGCAGGCGAACGAACGGGTCATAGTCTTCGCCGCGGCTTTGCAGTAACTCCCGGTGGTGCTGGAAGGCTTCGTAAAAAACCACTGCCCGGTTAAAAAACATGTCGATGCAATCGTCCAGAACAGTGGCCGGCATTCGAATAATGTCGGCTCCAGCATCCTGCAGGCGGCGAACTGCCTCATTAAAGGTTTTTGCCACTTCTTCATCGAGTTCATCCATGACAATCGATTCGGGCAGCAGGAGGCGCATGCTGTCAGCTTTTTTTAGCCGGGGCAGGGCCGCCGTTGGGGATAACCGACCGCTCATTAACTGGTCCAGAATAAAACAGCTGTCGAGATCGACGGCAAGTGGTCCCGGTGCATCAGAACTCGGTGACAGCGGGTAAATGCCATGCAGTGACATCCTGCCGTAACTCGGTTTGACACCAACAATACCGTTGAAAGCTGCCGGAATCCGACAGGAACCTGCGGTGTCGGAACCCAGCGTGGCAACCACGGTACCATCTGCAACACTGACCGCGCTGCCCGACGAAGAGCCGCCGGGAATGTGTTGCCTGTCTCTGTCCCAGACTGACAGGGGAGTGCCGTAGTGAGCGTTAATGCCCATGCCGGAGAAGGCGAATTCGCTCATGTTGGTGCGTCCGGCAAACAACATGCCCGCTTCGCGAAGCGGCGCCACCACGTCGGCATCGGCAGTTTCCACAGGCGCGACATCGGCCAGCACTTTGGAGCCGGCCAGTGTTTGCTCGCCCCTGATGTTGAACAGGTCTTTCAGGGTGATCGGTATGCCGGCGAGTGGAGGTAGAGTCTCGCCGTTGGCCCTCGCCTCATCGATAGCCACGGCTTGCTCGACCAGCCCTTCATTCAACCGGATATATACCGAATCACTGTTTTGCGCCTTGCGCAGGGTTTGCTCGGCGAGTGCTTGGGCACTCAACTCACCCTGTTGCAGCTGACTGGCTAGTGTTCTCAGAGACATGGTTATCAGTGTGCACCAGGCTACTCAGCGGTAGCAACCTGGCTGAAATAGTGCTCGAATCGATCGATGATGAATAGTAAACGTTCGTCATCGATGTCGCGGTGAACTACGAGGCGTATTTCCGGCTGCTGATTGGCAATGGTGACACCCTGTTCGGAAAGGAAATTTTGCAATTTGCCATGGTGAGCTGGATCCGGGCTTAAAAAAACCATGTTGGTACAGACTCTGACTGCACCGGCATTCATGTCCTGTAGTGCCTGGCCGAGCAGTCTGGCGCGCCGATGATCGACGCCAAGCGTCGCCAGATTGTGTTTCAGCGCATGCAAACCGGCTGCCGCAATAATGCCGGCCTGTCGAGTTCCACCACCGAGCATTTTCCTGATTCGTCTGGCACGATGGATGAAATCCTTATCCCCCACCAGCACCGTACCCATCGGCGCACCAAGCCCCTTGGACAGGCACAGAGAAACCGAATCGCACACCTCGGCCATATCTTTTGGCGAGCAACCAAGTTCGGTCACCGCATTGAAAAAGCGGGCACCGTCGAGATGGATTTTAAGGCCGTGCTCGCGGGCAACCGTCGCTGCCGACTGCATTTTTTCCAGTGGAATGGCCTGGCCGTGCACAGTATTTTCCAGGCACAACAGGCGACTGACGGCGAAATGTGAATCATCCGGTTTGATCGCCGCGCGAACGGTGTCGGGTAGTATTTCACCACCCCGTTCGGTGCGTACCGGATACAGTGCGATACTGCCCAGCACCGAGGCGCCGTGGGCTTCGTCGATATAAACGTGATAGTTGTCGCCGACAATGATTTCTTCACCACGTGCACAGTGGGCCATCAAGGCTGCCAGATTGCCTTGCGTGCCAGTGCTTAATAACAGTCCTGCTTGTTTGCCGGTCAATTCAGCGGCGGTCTGTTCAAGTTCATTGACCGTTGGGTCTTCACCATAAACGTCATCACCAACCTTCGCAGTGGCCATGGCCTCACGCATGGCTGCATTGGGGCGGGTGACGGTATCACTGCGCAGATCGCAGATACTGTCCGCGGCGCTAGGCATGTTGTTGTACTGGGTCATGCTGTGACTCGCAAGTTAAAACAAGCCTTCAGTATAAAACACAAACGCGCTTTCTTCGTCATTTTGAAAAGTCTTTGCCGGTTCTATTGTGGCGCCTTCGAACGCTGTGTTAATCTGGACTGGCCTGATCCAGCAAAGGATCCAAAACTAGAGGTTTACCATGAACGAGAAAGCATCCGCTTTTCCCGAAAAACCGCGCGTGCGTCCGCAAGATCCGCGCTTTTCTTCGGGCCCCTGCAAAAAACATCCCGGCTGGGATGTCTCAACATTAGACACTTCACTGCTTGGCCGTAGCCATCGTGCTGCGGTACCCAAGAAACGACTCAAGGAAGCCATCGATCGGTCGCACCGACTGGCAGGCCTGCCGCATGACTGGAAAGTCGCGATCATGCCCGGTTCTGACTCCGGCGCTTTCGAAGCGGCGATGTGGTCCATGCTCGGTAGTCGTCCTGTTGACGTGCTTGCCTGGGAAAACTTTTCTGCGGTATGGGCAAAGGATCTTGCCGGCATGGGCATAGAAATGAATCTGTACGAAGCGGATTACGGCGATCTTCCCGATCTCAGCAAAGTCAATCCGGCACACGACCTGGTAACGGTTTACAACGGCACCAGCAGCGGTGTTTGCATGCCGGATCTGGATTGGATTGACGATAATCGTGAGGGGTTGGTGCTTTGTGATGCCACCTCTGCATTGTTTTCAGTAGCCATCGATTTCGACAAGGTCGATGTAGTGACCTGGTCCTGGCAAAAAGTGCTTGGGGGCGAGGCTGCGCACGGCATGTTGGCAATCGGCCCGCGGGCCATCGAACGCCTGCAGACAGTACCCGCCCATTTCCCGCTGCCGAAAGTGTTTCAGCTCGCTAAAAATGGCCAACTCGACGAGGGTCTTTTTGCCGGCGCCACGCTGAATACCCCAAGCATGTTGACGGTCGAGGATTTATTTTCAGCGCTCGACTGGG
>JAAUXZ010076660.1_pt1 | contig 11228 bp, 11 predicted proteins | sample 7278131 | NCBI WGS metagenome assembly JAAUXZ01 (sample SAMN14350119, study PRJNA611818) | marine sediment metagenome | isolation source: surface marine sediment (3m) | place: French Polynesia: Moorea | collected 2018-08
CCGGGCGAAAAACACCTGGTCAAACCGCAGTACGCGACAGGGCAAAACCTCCATGGGCGGCGCTGACTGGGAGTGGCGGCTCGCGGTTAGTAATACCGACGATCCTGAATTGCGTCGACTGGATGTCCAGGTATTTCTGGCGGGAAGAGATGTGCCTTCGGCCACGGTAACCGGGTTCATTGGCAAGTTATGAATATTCGTTTGCATCAACGAGGATTTACCTTGCTGGAAATGGTGGTCGCGGTATCCATTTTTGCCTTCATGGGCGTGATGGCTTTTGGCGGTCTGAATAGCATGAGCCGCTCCAGTCAGATAACTACCGAAACAGGCAATCGACTGGGTGAGGTGCAATTTGCGGTTACCTACCTGGCTCGTGATTTCATGCAATTTTCTCCACGAAGAATCCGCAATCAATTTGGCGACGAGGAACCGCAACTGGTTCTGGACGAGGAAGGGCTGCGATTCACCCGATCGGGTTGGGATAACCTTTTGCAACAACCGCGCAGCAGTCTGCAACGATTACATTACCGTTTTGCCGATCAGCAATTAATCCGCACCCATTGGCGTAATCTGGACCAGGGCATTGGCGAGGAGCCTGTTAATCGTGTATTGCTTAATGGTCTGAAATCAGTGCAGTTTCGCCTGCTGAGTGCACAAGAGGAAATTATTGATAGATGGCCTTTTGAAGGCGGCATTGAACCGGGTAAACCGGTGGTACTTGAAGTGGTACTGCAGGTAGACGGACTGGGCGAGATCAACCGCGTGATGGAGGTTCCCTCCGGTGCGTTATAGCCCAAAACGACAACAGGGTCTGGCGTTACTATTTGCCTTGCTGGTCGTTGTTATTGCGACGACTATTTCAGTGAGTCTTTCATTTGACGGCAAGTATCTGATTCGCAAAACCAGTCATATCCAGTGGCAGGACCGCGCCAGTTTATATGCGCTTGGTCTGGAGGACTGGGCGAGGGTGATTCTGCAGCGAGATCGTGACGATGGCGAGATAGACCACCTGGCTGAAGACTGGGCGACAGTCATTCCCGGCTTGCCCATCGAGGGTGGTCTGCTGAGCGGCTATCTTGAAGATGAACAGGGCAAGTTCAATCTCAATAGTCTGGTGGGTGATGAGCTGGCGGTAAAAAGATTCGAGCGATTGTGCGATAATCTTGGTATTGAACCAGTCTTCCTGGCTGCCTTGCAGGACTGGATAGATGGCGACGGAGAGGTGCGTTTTCCGGGCGGTATTGAGGAGTTATACAACGATTACCGGGTCGCCAATAGACCGTTAGCTGACGTCTCGGAATTATTGCTGGTCAAAGACATGACGCAGGACATATTCGACATACTTTTACCGCATGTAACTGCATTACCGGCAGAGGCGAGAATGAATCTGAATACCATGTCCGATACCGTTTTTGCCTCTCTCGGTGAAGCAGCCGACACCGATCTTTTCCTCGAGGAAAGGGACAGAGATGCGTTTGAATCGGTAGAGAGCTTTGTTGAGCGCATGCAGTTTCCCATAGAAACCAACGGATTGTCGGTGGATACCGAATATTTCAGGGCCCACGGAACCGTGATTCAGGGTAATCAGAGTTACCAGCTGACCTCATTGATTCAGCGACAGGATTCCGGCGAAACTAGGGTTATCAATCGCACGCTGGGGCAGTTTTGATGGAAACCGTGCTGATTCGCTTTCGTGATGAAGGGTTGCAGGAATTCCTCCATGCCTCCGGCAGTGAATCGGATGTCATCGAGCAACTCAACTGGCAAACGGGGCAGGTCGACTCGCTCAAGGAAATTTGCGGCAATCAACCCGTTATCTTTCTGCTACCACAGCAGTCGGTGTTGCAGACTTCGGTCGAGCTCCCCGAAAAAGCCTCGAGACAGCTACTCTCTGCTATCGAGTTTCAGATCGAAGATCGCCTCGCGCAGGATGTCGAAGACCAACACGTTGCCATCGCCGATAGCGGTGAATCCCCGATTGGGGTTGCTGTTGTGTCTCGCCAATTGATGGATCGCTGTCTGTTTTTGGCGAATGTCAGCGGCATTCGAATACGCTCGATCCTCTCCGAGGCGGAGCTCTGTCCCTTCGAATCAGGGGTTATCAGAACACAGCAAACTGATGGAATTTTGTTGCTGCGCACCGGGAGTCATTCATCGATAAAAACGGAGCCGGCGTTATTGCCCGTCGTGCTGAATCTGTTGGGCAGGGATACCCAGTTCAGAGTTCTGAGCACGTCCTCTGCTGTCGGTACCTTGCCACTTGCCGAAGGCTGGCAGCAGGAGACCAGTCAGTCCAGCCTGGCCCTGTCGGATTTACTGGGTAAATCAGTCATCAATCTGCTGCAGCGGGACTACCGACTGAGCTCTCCCCTGCAGGCGGTTTATCGGCATTGGCGCTGGGCAGCAATTTTCCTGTTGGGTTTCGTGTTGCTGTTTGGGTACAACAAAACGGTCTCGCTCAACGAGCTGGAAACAGAGGTTGCCGCGTTAAAACAACAGCAATATCAACTGGCAAGGCCTTTCCTGGCCTCCAATGTGAGCGCAGATGACAATTTAAAAACACTTTTGATTCGAGAAATGAGTCGTCAGCAAACTCAATCGGTTGATGAAGGTTTTCTGAGTGCCTTAATGAATTTCTCCAGGGCAAGATCAAATTTCCAGCAGATCAATGTCAATCGAATAACTTTTCAGCGAGATCCCTTGCGAATAGATTTGCTGGCAGCCCAATTGAATGTCATGGAAGACCTGTTACAGACCGTGAAACGATCAGCCAGTGGGGCTTCGTTGGCGGATCTGAGCGTGAAACCGGGCGAAGTCTCGGCCACCCTGGTAATTCCAGGAGGCAGTGATGTCTGAGTGGTTTAGCCGGTTGAGCGGGCGCGAGCAGGGCATATTGGCGCTCGCAGTTATCGTAGTCTGCGGTATAGTCGTGCACGGTAGCCTGGTGGAGCCGTATCAACTCAAACAACAGGCCCTGCAGCAGGAAAAACAACAGCGTCTCGAAGATTTAAAGTGGATGCAAACCGCGGTGACCTCACTCAAACCGGTTGGCAGAGGATCATCTCGACAACAGATTCAGGGTTCGCTGGTTAATGCGCTGGATCGATTCGTGCGACAACAGGGTTTATCAAACAGCCTCGCACAAATGAGTCCGCTAGCGGATGGCGAAGTCAGAATGCGATTCAGAGCAGTTGATTTTAACCGCTACCTGCGGTTGCTGGCGCAATTCAGCACTGCAGGATTGGCCATCAAGGATGCACAAATTACCGCGATCGAAAACAACCCGGGGCAGGTAAACAGCAATCTGGTGCTGGCTCGCTCCTGATGCTGAAGCACTGGCGCCAGAGTTTATTCTTTATCCACTGCCTGATATTTTTTCTGGCAGCCAACCTGCCAATAAATCTGGTACTTGAGAGAATTCAACTGCCGCAACAGGTTCGTGTCTATCAACCATCCGGCACGCTCTTTAAGGGCGGATTTTCTCAACTGCAAATCAATCAATTATCTTTTCAGCAGCTGCAGTTTAGCTGGCAAGCCAGCTGTTTATTGTCCCTGCAATGGTGTTACCGGATATCAATACCCGAGGGCCAACTGCTGGCGGCTGTCAATTTTTCCGGGCAAACGATCGAGGTGACAGAAATGGACGTCGAATTCCCGGCCAGCGATTTTGTTGCGACGATGCCCAATCTTTTGGTGAATCCAACTGGCAGGGTCAGACTCCAGGGATCTGAAATCACATTCAGGGATTCAAGACCGGAATCAGTTCAGGCCGTTATGCTCTGGTCTGATTTGGGTGTCGAGGCTGGTTCCGATTCGCTTGTGGTCGGCAACTATCTTGCCGAAATAAGCGGGCAGGGTGATCGCATCGATTTTATCCTGAGCGATAACAGTGCGCTGCTGCAGGCCAGCGGTGGCGGTTCGATTTTTGCCAATGGCCGTTACGAACTGGACATCAGTTTGTCCTCGCAAGATGTCATACCCGATCGATTGAAATCGATTCTTGAACTCCTGGCACGTCCGGCCGGATACAACCAATATCGTATTAATCAGCAGGGTAGCGACCGTCGACTGCGCTGGTAAGTCGAATCAGGCATTAGCTTCCATGGTCCGCTCGATGGAAGACAACAATCGACTGTATTGTTAGATATCGAGGCCCTTGAGAAATTCGGCGAGGGGTTCACCCAGTGTTTTGTGAGTCAGACCAAAGGTAATGGTTGCCGACATGTAACCCAGCTTGTGCCCGCAATCACAGGTTTTGCCTTTCATGCTGTAGGCGTAGACTTTCTGCTCCTGCAGCAAATCATCAATCGCATCGGTTAACTGAATCTCGCCACCGGCGCCCGGCGTGGTACGTCGCAAGAGTTCCAGCGTGTGGGCGGGCAACACATAACGTCCAATGATAGAGAGATTGGAAGGCGCATCCTCCATCGATGGTTTTTCTACCGAGCCGACCATGAGGCTGGCTTCTCCGCGTTGCAGGTCAACGCCTTCGCAATCAACGATACCGTATCGGGTCACCTCTTCGCGGGGAACGGCTTCAACCATGATCTGTGCCGAGCCCGTTTCGCGATAGGCATTCACCATGTTGATTAAATCAGTGGCATGGTAACCATCCTCGCTGTGAACCAGAACGTCGGGCAGGCTCACGGCAAAGTCTTCGTTGCCAATCAGCGGGGCGGCGCAAAGTACCGCGTGACCCAAACCCAGAGGGGCATGTTGTCGAACCGAACTAATCGTGACGTTGTCGGGCAGTATGGCGGTAATGGTGTGCAGTAAATCTTTTTTACCCTTTTGACCGAGGGAAGTCTCCAGCTCAAAATTACTGTCGAAGTGATCTTCGATGGCCGCTTTACCGTTGCGGGTGACAAATATGATATCGGTAAATCCGGCCGCTACCGCTTCCTCGACAACGTACTGGATAACCGGTTTGTCGACCACGGTAAGCATTTCCTTCGGTATTGCCTTACTGGCGGGTAATACCCGGGTGCCGAGACCGGCCACCGGGATTACCATTTTTCTGAGTTGCGACACGTTGGTAGTCTCGACGTCTTATTCGGTAAGCGGAATGAGTGATAACTCTACGCGACGATTTTCAGCGCGACCCGCTGCACTGCCGTTATCGGCAATCGGATACTTTTCACCAAAACCCACCGCATCGATACGAGCCTCGACTATTTCCTGACCTAACAGGTAATCACCCACAGTGCCCGCGCGTCTTTCCGACAATGCCTGGTTGAATTCGTCCGAACCTCTTGAATCGGTATGACCGGCAACCACAATAATGGTCTTTTCAAATTCCTGTAGTACAAGCGCGACTGAATCCAGCACGTCGTTGAATCCTGGCTTTAATTTTTCCGAGCCGGTTTCGAAGGTGATGTTGCCGGGCATAATCAGGTTGATGTTGTCACCTTCGCGTTCCACGCTGACGCCGGTGTTGCGTAACTTCTTGCGCAGCTCGGCTTCATTATTATCCATGTAGCGACCACCGCCGCCGCCGGCAATCGCGCCAATGCCGGCACCCGCCATCATTCGCTTGCGGCGGTCTTCCCAGTCATCGCCGCTGGAGGTCATGTAAGCCAGCACTGCACCAATACCGGCTCCAATACCAGCACCTTTGGCAGTACTGGAAGTCTTTTTCTCACCGGTGAAGGCGTCTAGCGTTTCGCATCCGCTTATCAAAACGGTGGAGGAAAGCAGGATCGAGATCAGAATTTTTTTCATAAGAAGGGCCCTGAGAAATGGCTGATAAAACTGACGAAAGAGTATAGATGACCTCGTCAGCGGCTGCATGGAAATACTGCACAGCGCTTATGAATAGGCGGTGAACAAAAGATGGAACTCGACGGGGTTGTAAACAACAGGACTTTGATATCGAATGGCCTGGGGGCTAACCAGCGTACCTATGGATAAACCGTTTCAAAATGGTTTGTGCGAAAGGCGTGTGATAGGTGTTGATTCGGGCCTTTAACGCGTCGGCCTCTTCTGGTGCAAAATAACCGTGATTTTTATAGGCGTTGATGCGAACGCAAAATCCTTCACTGTCGGCTTCCGGATGAAACTGCGTCGCATAAACATTCTCGCCGACGCGAAACATTTGCACTTCGCAAGCCGTACCTCGTATTAGTAATTGCGCCCCCTGTGGGACGAAGTCACAGGCCTCCTTGTGGCCAACCATGACGTCAATTTCTTGAGGAAACTGAGCAAGCAGCGGATCTGCCATGCCTGCTGCAGTGAGACTGCCGACAATACAACTGACCGGCTCACCATACTTCTGCGAGATCGGCGTATCCAGATAGGACCCCAGTAGCCCGCAACCCGAACAGGCGCCGAGAAACGGGAAATCTTCAGCGACCACGCGACTCAGCAGTTCGCTAAAATCAGCCTCGATTTTTAACTGGATATCAGACTTCTCCTGTTGTGGGGTACTGATATCAAAGGGACTGCCACCGACCAGAATAGCCGAATAGTCGTCAATATCGAGCTCTGGAATGCCGGCTTTTTCGATACGAATTCGCCGGGTTCTGTCTGCGGTCAGTTCGCCGTATTTGAGAAAGGCAGCAAATTCGTTATCAGAGGTTTCGTCTTCGGGACGAAGTTGCAATACCAATACGGGTTTCATGTGTGCTGAGCAGTGATTTAAAACTGGCATTTTACATGACCAACCCCCATCTGTTCTGCTAATGTTCACCGCCTTTAAAAATTGACGCCTGACGTATGCGACCCGCGGCCGGAAGAACCGAAAAAGCGCACTCCAATCGAGAAGACTGGTACAACCTTCGCCAGATGATCCCGTTTATCTGGGATTACCGTGGGCGTGTGCTTATTGCGTTGATATGCCTGGTCATCTCCAAGGTTGCCATGGTTGGTATACCGGTGGTGTTGAAATACATCGTTGATGCCCTCGATCAGACCGATGTGGAGCAATTGGCCATGCCGTTGATGTTACTGCTGGCCTACGGCATTTTACGTTTCGCGAATTCCGGATTTAACGAATTGAGAGACGCGATTTTTGCGCGTGTTCGATTTCATGCGATGAACCGCCTCTCGGTTACCGTGCTTGATCACTTACACAAGCTCTCGCTGCGCTATCACCTCGAACGAAACACCGGTGCCATTTCACGTGATATGGAACGCGGTACTCAAAGCGTCAGTTCGATTCTGAATTACCTCGTATTCAATATCGTGCCCACCATTGCCGAATTCGCCATGGTCGCCGGAATTTTATTGTTTAAATACGACAACCTTTTCGCCGCTGTCATCTTTTTCTCGGTGGTTATCTATATAGGTTTTACGCTCGCCATCACCGGTTGGCGCATGCATTTTCGTCATGAAATGAACGCCCTCGACTCGAGCGCCAATGGTCAGGCGGTTGATAGCCTGATGAATTATGAAACCGTAAAGTACTTTAATAACGATCAGCACGAAATCGTGCGCTACCGCGATACCATGAGTCAGTGGGAAGAGGCTGCGGTAAAAAGCCAGACCACGATGTCGGTGTTGAACTTCGGTCAGGCCGCCATTATTGCCGTGGGTGTCACCGGGATCATGGTGATGGCGGCCAGTGGTGTGGTCGACGGCAGTCTGACGCTCGGTGACCTGGTGCTCATCAACACCATGATGCTGCAATTGTTCATACCGCTTAATTTTCTCGGCATCATCTATCGATCACTGGTTTATGCGCTGGCCGATATGGACATGATGGTGAAACTGCTGCAGCGGCCGCTGGAGATTACCGATGCACCAGATGCCAAAACCCTGTCGGTACAAAACTCCACCATCGAATTTCGCAATGTGCAGTTTCACTACAATGCCGATCGTGAGATTTTAAAAGACGTCAGCTTCAATCTGGCGGAAGGGCACAAGCTCGCGATTGTCGGACCCTCCGGGGCGGGGAAATCGACCATGGCGCGCTTATTGTTTCGTTTTTATGAGCCCGCCTCCGGGCAGATTCTGATTGATGGACAGGACATCAACACGGTAACCCAGCATAGCCTGCGACAGGTCATTGGCATTGTTCCACAGGATACGGTGCTGTTTAACGACACGATTGGATACAACATTGGTTACGGCCGGCCCGGTGCCACGCAAGAAGAAATACGCGAAGTGGCGAGGCTGGCAGACATCGATCACTTTATTAGCAAGTTGCCGGAGGGTTATGACACGGTGGTCGGCGAGCGAGGTTTGAAACTGTCGGGTGGCGAGAAACAGCGTGTCGCCATTGCCAGGGTGTTATTGAAAGATCCGGATATCCTGGTTTTTGACGAAGCAACCTCGAGCCTCGATAGCCAGTCTGAAAAGAATATACTCGCGGCGCTGAATGCGATTTCCAGCAATAAAACCACGCTGGTCATAGCCCACCGCTTATCAACGGTAGTCGATGCCGATCAAATCATTGTGTTAAGCGACGGTCGCATCGCGGAAGCCGGCAACCACGAGCAGTTAATTGAACAGGACGGCCTCTATGCCGAGATGTGGCGTATCCAGCAAAAGAAGCAGCAGAATCTGGCTGAATCGGTGGTCGAAGATCTTGCCGCCATTCCGTCCGAATCGTGAGTGGAATTAACTGTTCTACTCATTTGGGGACATGTTTCACTGCGTTGACAGGCTATAAACTCAAACCGTTGACGAAATCGGCTTTCCCATGAACGAAGATCTCAGTAACTGCAGTTCCAGCGAACCATTTGCCCTGCGGGTCATAGGCGATGAAATGGCCCCCGAATTTGTCGATGGTCATATCCTCATTGTTGATCCCGGTGGTCGGGTTCGCTCCGGTTGTTATGTGATTGCCAAGGTCGATGACGAGATGATTTTTCGTCAGCTGGAAATTAGCGATGGTCAGTATTCGTTACGCACAATCGATGACCAGGCCGCTCGGATTCCGCTGATGAATGGTTCTGCTGATCTGGTCGGCGTTGTCAGTCAGCGCACCGGTAAACGGCGCTCGGAGCACAAGCGTTACGACCTCGACTGACCGCTGATTTACGCGCAGTCGCCGCTATCCAGAGATAGCGCCAGGCCCGAGCTGTGTTAGATGCAGCCGGTCGGTTTTGGCAGACCCGCATACCGACAGGCTTGCCTGGCCGGACCGAGTGGAAATAATTCGAACAGGTAACGGGTGTTGCCTTTCTCGATACCCAATCGGCGCCCCATCTCTTTTGTCACTAGCCTAATTGCCGGAGCGATTTCGTATCGCTCGTGGTATTTGCGAAGGAACTCGATAACTACCCAGTGATCGTCTGTCAGGATCAACCCGTCCTCGCTTGCCATCATTTGCACGACTTCAGGTGACCAATCGAGCAAATCTGGCAGGTATTGTTCCTGCTCATTTTGCAGATTTATCCCGGCGATAGAGGCTGACATCAGATAACTCCAGTAGCGTGTTGATGTGTGATCCGTCTCTGACCGTGGAGCGAGCTGACAGTTCGGCAAAAAGTTTAATTCTATCGGCCAATTCAAAATCAAATACCTATATAATCGGACCTGTAACCGGCCCTACAAAAACAAAACGGGAAAGCATTCTCATGGCGGATCAGTATCGCGACAAAGCCCTCAGGTACCACCAGTTTCCGCGCCCGGGCAAAATCAAAATAGACGTTACCAAACCGGTATCCACGCAACACGATTTATCACTGGCTTACTCGCCGGGTGTGGCTCATCCCTGCGAAGCCATCGCAGCCGACCCGCTAACAGCATTCGATTACACCTCGAAGGGCAATATGGTTGGTGTGGTGACCAATGGTACAGCGGTATTAGGTCTCGGTGACATCGGTGCGCAGGCTTCGAAACCGGTGATGGAAGGCAAGGCGGCGCTATTCAAGCGCTTTGCCGATATCAATGTGTTCGATATTGAAATTGACGAACCTGATCCGGTCAAACTGGCTGAAACTATTGAATGCCTTGGCCCCACATTTGGCGGAATTAACCTCGAGGATATCAAGGCACCGGACTGCTTCTACGTCGAAAATTATCTGCGCGAAAAGATGTCGATCCCGGTGTTTCATGACGACCAACACGGCACCGCCATCGTGGTCGCTGCGGCGATGAAGTCAGCGCTTGAAGTCGTTGGCAAGGATATTACGGAGGTCAAAATGGTGACCTCGGGTGCCGGTGCCGCGGCACTGTCCTGCATACGCCTGTTGGTCTCCATGGGGCTAAAAAAGGAAAATCTGCTGGTCACTGATCTGCACGGCGTTGTCTACGAAGGACGCACCGAGTCGATGGATGATTACAAGGCGGAGTTCGCCCGCGATACCGACAAAAGAACGCTGGCCGAAGTCATCGTAGGCGCAGACGTCTTTCTGGGATTGTCTGCCGGCAATGTCATGACAGCCGAGATGCTTAAGGCGATGGCCGACAAACCAGTCGTCTTTGCATTGGCTAATCCAACTCCCGAAATCGACCCCGCACTGGCAAAAGAGGTTCGGCCGGAGGTCGTCATGGCAACTGGCAGGACCGATTATCCGAATCAGGTGAACAATGTGCTTTGTTTCCCGTTTCTGTTTCGCGGTGCACTTGACGTGGGGGCGACCGAAATCAACGAGGCAATGAAGCTGGCCTGTGTGGAAGCTATTTCCAACCTGGCCAAAAAAGCGACAAGCGACATCGTGGCGCGCGCCTACCAGGGAGAGTCTTTGATCTTTGGCCCTGAATACCTGATTCCCAAACCCTTCGACCATCGGCTGATATTGGAAATTGCTCCGGCGGTCGCGCAGGCAGCGATGGACAGCGGCGTGGCGCAGCGTCCGATAGAGGATATGACGCAGTATCGGCACAATCTGGAGAGTTTTGTTTATCGATCCGGCATGTTCATGCGACCGGTAATGGCGGAAGCCAAGAGTCTGCAACGCCGTGTGGCCTTCCCGGAAGGCGAGAATCCCAAGGTATTGCAGGCTATTGATGGCATCGTAATGGATCGGTTATGCCAGCCCATTGTTTTTGGTCGACGCGAAGTCGTTAAAAAGATAATCAACGAGTATGGCCTCAAACTGCAAGTCGATGAGGATTTCGAATTACTCGACTACGAAGACAATGAAGCGTGGATCAACGAGTACCATAGAATTAACGAGCGGCGCGGCAGAACCCTTCAGGAATGCCGCGAATTGCTGCGCAGCAATGGCAGCATTCAGGCCGCGATGATGGTACGCATGGGTGAGGCCGATACCATGATTTGCGGCACCGTCGGACGTTTTCATCGTCACCTGGAACGCATACTCAGTGTCTCTACCCAG
>JAAUXZ010084341.1_pt1 | contig 11225 bp, 9 predicted proteins | sample 7278131 | NCBI WGS metagenome assembly JAAUXZ01 (sample SAMN14350119, study PRJNA611818) | marine sediment metagenome | isolation source: surface marine sediment (3m) | place: French Polynesia: Moorea | collected 2018-08
CAGGTCAGACCCGGTTCGATCGCCGCAATGGGGGGTATCCAGCCCGGTACCCTCATCATGCAGGTCAATCGCCAGCCGGTAAAGACTGCGAATGATTTCAAGCGGGTGCTTGGGAAAAGCAGACGAGACAAGCGAGTGCTCCTGCTGGTTCGCAAGGGAGATGTACAGCAGTATCTGGTCTTGAGCTGGTGACTTAGATGAGATTGATGCCTCCTGCCACTTGAAAATTGAATACGTGAACCCTACATACTAAGCGAATTACCAGTCAGCTGAATGAATCAAACCAGATAGGAGGTACTGAAATGTTCGGAAGTCTGAGCAGTTTTGACGGCAGCCTGTTCGATGAATTCAGGCGTATGGAACGGGAGATGGACCAGTTGTTCGGTGCCGGTCCCTGGCCATCGGGTATCCGTTCGGTCGCCAGAGGCAGTTATCCACCGATCAATGTGGGCAGCACTCCGGAGCAGGTGGATGTCTATCTATTCACGGCCGGCATCAATCCCGATAGTTTGAATATCACCATCCAGCAGAATCTGTTGACCATCGACGGCGAGCGCAGGCTGATCACCGAAGAGGGCGCCAATTACTATCGTAAGGAGCGTTTTGACGGCGCCTTTCATCGAGTCGTAACCCTGCCCGATGACGTTAACCCGGATAAGGTGGATGCCAGTTACAGTGAAGGCGTATTGCACATCACCATTCAACGACGTGAAGCGGCCAAGCCGCGACAAATCAAAGTCAATTGACCATGGGAGATGCAGACGATGAACGAAGGCAAAGACATGACGACTCAAGAACAAAAGGCAGTCACTGAATCGAAAGAGACCGATCGTCCGATCCGACCTCCGGTGGATATCTTCGAAGATGAAACGGGCATCACCTTGCAGGCGGACATGCCTGGCGTCTCGAAAGACCGGCTGGATGTGAAGATGGACAATGAAACCCTGTCGATCGAAGGCGTGGCGGATATACCGATGCCTGAGGGCATGGAGGCACTCTATGCGGATGTACGCGCTACCCGCTACGAACGCAGTTTCTCCCTCAGCAGCGAGTTGGATGGGGACAAGGTGGACGCCAGTCTGAGGGACGGTGTACTGACGCTGCGTATCCCCAAACGGGAGAAGTTTCAACCCCGCAAGATCGAGGTGCGCGTCGGTTAAACGGACTTCGAAGCTTCACAATCAGGTCAATGAATTGCACCGGCCATTCGGCCGGTGTACTGGTTTCTGGGCATTGAGGACCTGGCGATTCCGCGTCGCTGACGGAGTCTGTTTGGAAGGGTGCGCTACTCATGAACTTTTAGATCAGGCCAAGGTCCATCACGACGTTTAGTTGTTTTTTGAGACAACATTCAAGCAATCAAAAAGAGGAGTGTTTTGATGATTCGAGTTGATGCATTGACCCGAATTTACGGCGATCTAACCGCAGTCGACCAGGTCTCGTTCGAGATCGGCCAGGGTGAGATCGTCGGCCTGCTCGGCCACAACGGCGCGGGCAAGACCACAGTCATGAAGATGCTGACCGGCTATCTGGAGCCAACGGGAGGTTCCATCGAGATAGACGGCCTGGACATCGAGCAGCAGCGCCGGGCGGTGCAGAGCCGTATCGGCTATCTGCCGGAGAACGATCCGCTCTATCCGGAGATGACCGTCATCGACTATCTCGATTACGCCGCCGAGCTGCACGGGGTACCCGAGACCGAGCGCCTGGAGTGCATCCGCGAGGCCATTGCCAAGACGGAACTCTGGTCCAAGGCGGCCGAGCCCATCGCCACCCTGTCCCGCGGCTATCGCCAACGGGTCGGTGTGGCCCAGGCGATTCTGCACAATCCCAAGGTGCTGATCCTGGACGAACCCACCAATGGTCTCGATCCCACCCAGGTGCAGCACATGCGGGAGCTGATCCGCTCCCTGGCGCAGCAGGCCACGGTGATCATCTCCACCCATATCCTGCAGGAGGTCCAGGCGATCTGCGACCGGGTGATCATCGTCCGCAACGGTCAGAAGGCGCTGGACGCCACCATGCAGGAGTTGCAGGCCGGTAAGCGCCTGCTGGTAGCGGTGGATGCGGAACCGACGCGGGCGGTCGATCTGTTCAAGTCCGTCGAAGGTGTGCAGGCGGTGGAGTCCCTGCAGGACAAGGGCCCGGGTCATCGCTACGCCCTCGATCTGGGCAGCCAGGATGAACTGAGCGACGCCGCGCCCCTGGTGGCCAGCCGCATCGCCACCGCAGGGCTCAAGCTCTATGCCCTGCAGCCCGAGAGCCGTGACCTGGAGACCATCTTCGGTGAGATCTCGGCCCAGGAGGGGAGGGTCGCGGTATGAGCAACGCCCTGAGAATCGCGCGCAAGGAGTTCGCCGGGTTTTTCTCCTCGCCTATTGCCTTCATCTTTCTCGGCGCCTTCCTGGCGGTGACCCTGTTCACCTTTTTCTGGGTGGAGACCTTCTTCGCCCGCAACATCGCCGACGTGCGGCCCCTGTTCGAATGGATGCCTCTGCTGCTGATCTTCCTGGTGGCGGCGATTACCATGCGCATGTGGTCTGAGGAGCGGCGCGCCGGCACCCTGGAGTTCCTGCTGACCCTGCCGGTGAAGAGCCTCGAGCTGGTACTGGGCAAGTTTCTCGCCTGCCTGGGCCTGGTGGCGATAGCCTTGCTGCTGACCCTGCCCCTGGTGGTGAGCGTCAGTCTGCTCGGCCCGCTGGACTGGGGGCCGGTGTTCGGCGGCTATCTGGCCACCCTGTTCCTGGCCGCGGCCTATGCCGCTATCGGCCTGTTCGTCAGCGCCCGCTCGGCCAACCAGATCGTCAGCCTGATCATGACTGCGGTGGTCTGCGGCATCTTCTATCTGCTGGGTTCCAATGCGCTGACCGGGCTGTTCGGCAACCAGGCCTCGGAGTTCCTCAAGCTGCTGGGCTCGGGCTCGCGCTTCGAGTCGATCACCCGCGGGGTCATCGATCTGCGCGACATCTACTACTACCTGAGCCTGGTCGGGGTGTTCCTGACCCTCAACGTCTTCACCCTGGAGTGGCTGCGCTGGTCCGGTAATCCGGCCAATCAGAGCCACCGCCGCTGGGCGCTGTTCACCGGCCTGTTCGCGGCCAATTTCCTGGCTGCGAACCTATGGCTGGCGCCGGTGGGTTGGGTGCGCGCCGATATGACCCAGGGCAATGTCTACTCCATCTCCGATGCCACCCGCGGCTATCTGGCGCAGCTGCGCGAACCGCTGCTGGTCCGCGGCTACTTCAGCGCCCAGACCCATCCCCTGCTGGCGCCCCTGGTGCCGCGACTGCGTGACCTGCTGGAGGAGTATTCGATCGCCGGCGAGGGCCGGGTGCGGGTGGAGTTCGTCGATCCCCAGGCCCATCCGGAGCTGGAACAGGAGGCCAACGAGAAATACGCCATCAAGCCGGTGCCCTTCCAGTTCGCCAGCAAGTACCAGGCCTCGGTGGTCAACTCCTATTTCAACATCCTGATCCAATACGGCGATCAGCACGAGGTGCTGGGCTTCCGCGACCTGATCGAGGTCAAGGTGCAGAGCGAGACCGACCTGGATGTGGAGCTGCGCAATCCGGAATACGACCTGACCCAGGCGATCAAGAAGGTGCTCTACGCCTATCAGGGCGCCGGTGAGCTGTTCGAGAACATTCCCCATCCGATCAGCTTCAAGGGTTATATCACCGCCGACGAGAAGCTGCCCGAGATCCTCGCCACCCTGCGCCAGGATCTGGATACGTTGTTGCAGGAACTGGGCGAACGCTCCGGCGGCAAGTTGGCGATCGAAATCCGTGATCCCGATGCGGGTAAGGGTGACCTGGCCAGGCTGATCGAGGACGAATACGGCTTCCGCCCTATGACCACCAGCCTGTTCGACACCAACACCTTCTGGTTCTACATGACCCTGGAGGGGGATGGGCGCATCGTCCAGGTACCCCTGCCGGAGGACTTCGAAAAGGCCGCGCTGGAACGCAGCATCCAGGCCGCGCTCAAGCGCTTCTCCCGCGGCTTCCTCAAGAGTCTGGCCTTGCATGCCCCGCCGGCGACCCCGGGCATGGCCCAATTCGGCATCCCCGCCCAGGGCAAACAGTACAGCCTGCTGAAGGAGACCCTGGAGGAGGAGCACAATCTGATCACCACCGATCTGAAGAACGGCCAGGTGCCCGCGGATGCGGACCTGCTGCTGCTCGCCTCGCCGGACAAGCTGGACGAGAAACAGCTCTTCGCGGTGGATCAGTTCCTGATGCGCGGCGGTACGGTGTTGGCGGCTACCTCGCCCTTCGATTTCCAGAGCCAGGGGGCGTTGTCGGCGAAAAAGCACGACTCGGGCCTCGGTGAGTGGCTCAAGCACCAGGGCATCGAGATCCATGAGCAACTGGTGCTCGATCCGCAGAACGCCGCCTTTCCGATTCCGGTGGACCGGCGCATCGGCGGCTTCGTCATCCAGGAGACCCGCATGGTGGACTATCCCTACTTCGCGGACATCCGCGGTGACGGCCTGGAGGGGGAGAGCGGCCTGGCTGCCGGACTCGATCAGGTGACCCTGACCTGGCCTTCGCCCATCCTGCTGGACCAGGAGAAGCATCAGGGGCGCAACATCATCCGTCTGCTGCACAGCACGGACCAGGCCTGGACCTCGGAGAGCCTGAACATCCAGCCCGATTACAACGCCCACGGCCAGCTCGGTTTCCCGGCCGGCGAGGAGCGCGGCGCGCAGCTGCTCGCGGTGGTGGTGGAAGGACGTTTCGACTCCTTCTTCAAAGACAAGCCCTCGCCCCTGGCGGTGGAGCCGGAGACAGAAGAAGATGCTGAGTCTGCCGAAAATATCGAGGCTGCCGAGGCCGCCGAGGAGGAACAGCAGGATCCGCTCATCAGCCGGGTGATCGACCGCTCACCCGAGTCGGCGCGCATTATCCTGTTCGCCTCCAACAGCTTCCTCTCCGACGAGATGCTGGACCTGGCCGCCTCCGGTCTGGGTACCCGCTATCTCAACCCGGTACAGTTGGTGGAGAACGCGGTGGACTGGTCCCTGGAGGATCGCGGTCTGCTCTCCATCCGTGGCCGAGCCCACTTCTCGCGCACTCTGGCACCTTTGGATCAAGGGGCTCAGGTGCTCTGGGAGTATCTCAACTATGCTCTGGCATTGCTCGGCTTGCTGGCGGTCTGGCTGGTCCGACGCCAGTCCCAGAAGCAGACCCGGCTGCGCTACGCGGCGGTGCTGGGGACCACGAAATAAGCGGGAGGTGAGATGATGAACAAGTGGATAAGTATTCTCAGCGGTCTGCTGATCGCCCAGTTGGTATTGGCCGTCACCGTCAATCTGACGGGGGAGGACTATGGTGCCTTCCAGGCGGAAGAGAAGCTGTTGACCTTCCAGGCCGAACAGGTGGACGGTCTGCGTATCGAAGGAGATGAGCAGTCTGTTCTGTTGAAACGACAGGACGATCGATGGCTGCTGCCCGAGCAGGGCGATTTCCCCGCGGATCAGGAGAGCGTGAAACGTCTGCTGGACAAGCTGGATGGCCTTGAGAAGGGCTGGCCGGTGGCCACCACCAGCGGTGCGGCCAGTCGTTTTGAGGTGGCCGAGGATGAGTTCCAGCGCAAGCTGGCCTTGCTGGGGGGTGACGACACCCTGGCAGAACTCTATGTCGGTACCTCGCCGGGCTTCCGCAAGGTACATGTGCGACCCGCCAATGACGAGGCGGTCTATGCGGTAGAGTTCAACACCTGGGAGGCGAACGCCAAGGCCGATGATTGGATCGACAAGGCGATACTCGAACTCGACAAAGAAATGATAGAGCGCATCGAGATGTCCGATCTGGTATTTGAGCGGGAAGGCGACTGGCTGACCCTGACAGGTCTTACAGACGGACAAGAGGCCGATAAGGATGCGATCGATGAGCTGGTGGATAAACTGGCTACCCTGCGCGTTCAGTCCCTGCTGGGCACCGAGACCAAGCCGGAGTACCAGCAGGACGCACCGGAGCTGGAGATCGAACTGGCACTCAACGGAGGCGATGCCCTCAGCTACCGAATCTCCAAACCGGAAGGGGAGAGCTATTACGTGCTCAAACGTTCGGATCTCGACTATTGGTTCAAGGTACCGGACTACACGGTTGAGCCTATTATGGAAACGACGAGGGATAAGCTGGTATTGAAAACAACCGAAGAAGCTACAAGCGAATTGGATAGTGAGACCGTTTCCCCGTCGCCGGTCCTTTCCGTCGAATAACTAATCTATGTAACTCCGTGAGGGGCCTCTGTATATCAGAGGCCCCTCGGTTTCTTTGTCAAGGTCGCAATATACGCTGCAGTGCCTTGAGTCCTATGCCGATCGCCATACGCAATCTGTATCGAGTCCGATAAGTCTGTCGATACCCGCGATATTGCATTGATGGGTCAAATAGGATAGAAAAGAACCACCTCCCGCTTACTCATATCATGTGGATGCTTTTTTGTCATGGAACAGGATGTATTGACGAACCCTCAGATTGTAAGTGCATCCGGTCCGGATCGAGTTAAGGCGAACCCGCATCGCTTACCTTGCCGGACCCCACAGTTTCGGTTTCTGTACCATGGAGTAATCCACGTATCGAATATATGTCATATATCTGCAGCCGCATTTCGGCTTTTCAATTACTCATATTCAAGGGTGCGGAGTTATACCCTGGATTTAGGGTTTTATAACAACCCGAATCTGGGGTCGACATATAGTTGTGCACTGACGAAATACAGAGAATAGAAATAGGAGTAGAAATATTTTTATTAAGGGCTTGAAGATGAAGCTGCAGAAGTGAAAACAGCCACTTCATCAAAAACAAAGGATTAATGAGAAAGCGTTTAGATTATCCTGTTTAGATGTTGGAGTTATTTTTATACATATTGTGTTGGCTTTATTCTCAGCCCAAATAATAATGCACACACTAATAGGTGGATGAATTTGGGGTTTAGGATATGAAAGCTAGCAAACAAAAATGCCACAGAACTAAGAAGGACGAGATGTCATGAAGTTTAATAGTTTTCTGGTTGTACTAACGTCCCTCTTTTTTATGGGCTGCACCGATCGTGGTCTGATCAATTTACAAAGTGGTAATTTGCTAGCCAAAAAGAATTGGGCCTCGGAGCAATCGTCGTTTGAAATACCATTTGTGTGGCACGACGGACACATCATTATCGAAGCAAACATAAATGGTCAAAAAGGGATTCGGCTTGCCTTTGATTCTGGTGCGGCTGCGACAGTTTTGTTTGATTCAGAGAGAACCCAACGGCTAAACCTAAGTGGCTCTAGTCAGATTTCGTTACATGGCCACAAAATAGATGTGATTAATGACGTTGAATTGCAACTGGAATATATCCAATTTTCTGGTCTAACGGTACTGCATGTACCAATAGACCAGTCTCCGATATTTGACGATATTGAACAAGCTTATTTTGATGGCGCAATAGGTTATGATTTGCTTAGTGAATATGTTATCAAGATCGACTATTCACAAAACAAACTTCGCTTTTATAAAGAAGGGTTTAATTGGACCGAAGAGCAAGGCTGGCAAGTGTTGACATTGGATGTCTCGGGTCGAATTCCGTATATTTCCGTTTCATTGGGTGACACGCCAGAGAGCGCTTCTGAATATCAGTTTGTAATCGATACAGGCGCACCTGACTACCTTTATCTGAACTCTGAGCTAACCGAAAACTACACGTTTCCGGCTGAGTACTACGAAACTCTGCTGAGTAATTTTGAAGGTGAGCATGTTCTAAAAACTGGGAAGATACCCCATGTTTCCTTAGCAGGCTTTCACTTTCCTGAACTCGTATCACATGATATGTCTCACTTTCAAGATCCCATTGGCGTGGGGCTGATTGGGAGTCGATTGCTCCGAACTTTCGAAGTCATGTTTGACTATAGCAAGAGTATTGTGGCGCTAAAGCCAAATGACTTATCGACGAATCTTTCTTTGGCGGATCGTAGTGGGCTGCAAATTGAACCGCATAAACAAGGTGGTATTGTTAGGCGCGTTAGCCCATCATCACACGCGTTTGAAAAGGGCATAAGGGAAGGAAATCTAGTGACAAGTATCAATGGCGTTGAAATTGTGCCGGATAATTTTGATAGACTCAGGGAATTGCTTAGTTCAAATAAAAAGGTTCTCGAAGTTTGTTTTATTGATAAGACAAATCAAACCTGCACGGACATCAATTTGGCTGACCGCATCTAGCGGTAGGATAAATTGTAGTAGTTCATGAGGAAAGGTGTCAGGTCTTGCAATCCAGCAACCCATGGACTAGCTTTCCTATATGACCAGGCCTTTAAGAATTGAATATGCGGGAGCACTTTATCATGTGACGTCACGAGGTGACAGGCGCGAGGATATCTATCGCGATGATGAAGATAGAGAGATATGGCTGGAGGTATTTGCCCAAACCTGCACTCGCTTTAACTGGCGTTGTCATGCCTGGTGCCAGATGGACAACCATTACCACATAGTAGTGGAAACTGTGGAGGGCAACCTTTCACTCGGCATGCGACAGCTAAATGGCGTCTATACGCAAAGGAGCAATCGTAGACATGGCCTATACGGACATGTATTCCAGGGAAGATATAAGTCTATTTTGGTTCAAAAAGAGAGTTACCTTATGGAACTTTCCCGTTATGTCATATTGAATCCAGTTCGTGCCGGACTGGTCAATGACGTTCATGAATGGAATTGGAGTAGTTATGGTTCCATGACGGGAGATAGGGAAGCACCTGAATGGCTGGAGACTGATTGGCTGCTTGGCTGTTTTGGAAAAAGGCGGAGTAGTTGCATTGCCAAATACAAGAATTTTGTTCGGGAGGGTATAGGCCTGCCGCCGATCTGGGACAATCTGAGGAACCAGATATTCATAGGTAGTGACGACTTTGTAGAGAAGATGCAGAAGCATGTTAATGTATCGGGAAAAGAGGAATTGAAGGAAGTAACCCGGATACAGCGGAGATCATTGGCGAAACCGCTTCAATGGTATAAAAAAAGCGCTGACACACCAAAGGAAGCGATGGCGGAGGCCTATTTAACGGGTGATTATTCGATGAAGGAGATTGCCGATTTTTTTGGGGTACATTACGCTACGGTGAGTCGAGCAGTAAAAGCGTATGAGAGTACGTTTGTATGATTGCAAGACCTGACACCTTATCCTTGACACCTTATCCTTTGCGCAATCGCTGCCAATGTGGTCACTCAACGTCCGGAGCAGACGAGAACCACGATGCCTCAAACGACGACCGAAACCCTATGCCCTTTTAACCGCCCCACGACACGAAATGATCGAAATTCCACACCGGGGCAGATATCATGCAAAATAGGTTTAACTTAGTGCCATTCTGGTCTGTCCCGGATTACTCAGAGGAGCTTGAGCAGTACCATGACGACGGTTGCCGAACTATTGCAAGTGTCCGACCTGTCATTGAGCCTCGCAGCCGGTGGTGGCGGGCTTCAGCGGCGTTTGAGTACTGCAGAACTCAATCGGCCGGCTCTGGAATTGACAGGGTTTTTCGATGCCTTTCAAGCCGAACGCGTACAGATCTTCGGTGCCGGTGAAATTACATACATGGAGAATCACCAGGGACGACCGGTCATGCTTGACAGTCTAGCGAGAGTCGTCGACGACCCCGTGCCCTGTGTGATCGTCAGCAACGGCTGCGCCCCTCCGAAATGTCTGTTGCTTCAAGCGGAAGAGTCCAATACGCCATTGTTGGTTTGTCCCCACAGTACCACAAGGTTGTACAAGCGCCTGTGGGAACATCTGGATGTGGAATTCGCTCCTGAAACAACCGTACATGGGGTATTGCTCGATATTCACGACACCGGTGTGCTGCTGCTGGGTGACAGTGCTGTAGGTAAGAGCGAGTGCGCCTTGGAGCTGATACGCCGAGGGTTTCGGCTAGTGGCGGATGACATGGTACAGGTCAAGTGCTTGGGTGATTCCGAGTTGGTCGGCCGGGTTACCGACATGCTGCCTTATCATATGGAGGCGCGCGGGCTGGGCATCATCGATATCCGCCGTCTATATGGGGTGACTGCGATACGCCAATCCAAGCAGATCGATTTGGCCATCTCTTTGGTCGATTGGGATCTAGAGACCAACTACGACCGCACAGGGCTGGAGAATGAGACATTGGAGATCCTGGATGTGGAGATCCCTCATGTGAGCATACCACTTCGCCCCGGACGCAACGTCGGCACCCTGGTGGAGGTGGCCACTATGAACCATCTTCTCAAGAGCCTGGGCACAAACACTGCGGAGCTTGTGCAGCAGAAACTGCTGGAGGAATTACGGAAGGATTGACCTGTTGGTGGCGAGTTTCTGAATATAGGACAATGGGTGCCTGATAAATTCCATTACAATGCGATTGCTAATTAAGTTTACTGAGATTTGCATTCGTCAATCTATAAAGGAATTTGAATGCCCAGACGCCCACGGTTCAAGCTCGCGGGAATCCCAGTACATCTCATCCAGCGGGGTAACAATCGGGAAGCTTGTTTCTTCGCAGAAGACGATTACCAGTTCTATCTTGATCATCTCGGTGAGGCCTGTAAAAAGCACGCAGTCGATCTTCATGCCTATGTGTTGATGACCAACCACGTTCACTTGTTGATGACACCGAATACGGGTGAGGGGCCCTCTCAAGTGATGAAGCACCTGGGCCAGCGCTATGTGCAGCATGTCAAACGTACCCATCGACGCTCCGGTACCCTCTGGGAGGGAAGGTTTCGGACCTGTCTGGTAGGTGAAGAAGATTATTTCTTGGGTTGTCAACGATACATCGAGCTGAATCCAGTGCGGGCTGACATGGTGAAACACCCGGGGGAGTATCCGTGGCCCCGTTATGGACATATTGCCCAAGGTTTCGTCAATGCACTCATACAACCACATGCTTTGTACAAGTGGCTTGGGCGCAGCATCAAAAAGCGACAGGAGGCTTATCGAGAATTGTTCCCCTACGAGATCGATCCCGGGCTTGTCGAAGAGATACGCTCGGCAACCAATGACGGTTTTGTGTTGGGAACCGAGCGGTTTCAGAAAGAGATTGCAGTAATGCTTGATAGGTGTGCATGGCGGGGGAGTCCAGGCAGATCTGTAAAGGCCGAAACCGATGAGGATCAGCAGGAACTTGAGCTATGAAATGCATGTTCTTCATGTGATTATTTAGAGTTTGCTCAATAAGTCAGCTCGCCACTATTTCGTAAGTGCGG
>JAAUXZ010042598.1_pt1 | contig 11224 bp, 11 predicted proteins | sample 7278131 | NCBI WGS metagenome assembly JAAUXZ01 (sample SAMN14350119, study PRJNA611818) | marine sediment metagenome | isolation source: surface marine sediment (3m) | place: French Polynesia: Moorea | collected 2018-08
AACGCAGCCGAATGGAACTGCGGCTGCGTTCGCCCAGGTCTCCTCGGGCGAGCAGCGGTGAACGCAGGAGGTGGCCGACTTCGATTGCGGTAAGGTCGTGCTCGAGCCAGCGCAATAGCAGCAGTGCGATGGACACGGCCGGGTAGTCGACGAGCTTCCGGCCATAGGAGACGTTGACGGCATGTGCCGCAACATCGCCACCGTACTGCCAGCCAGGTACCAGCCCCTCGCGGACGAGACGCGCCTGTCGCTCGGAGTCGCCCTCGAGGCCGGCCGCGACTATCGCTACGCGGCTGTGCGGTTGGTCCAGGATTCGCTCGCGCGCCCATGCGCCCGCCGATCGCAATTCCGCTTCGCCGTTTTCGAAGCTTTTGAGCTCCCGTTTCGCCGCTGTGGCGACCGCACCGATGGTACTCACCCTGCAACCGGTGCCTGCCATTGCTTCGCCAATGGCTTTGACGATCGGCCGCTCACGGTCGAAGCCGGCGAATGTGACAGGACCACTTACCCGGATATTGCCGCTTTCGATGCCATCACGAACGATCGCGCCGAGTCCGGCGTCGTCGACCCAGCCTTCTCGTTCGAGGATCGAGAGATAACGGCCCGCCACGCTGGCGAAGCGGCGCTGGTCGTCGTTTCCGGCTGTCCGGGCAACATCCCGGATCGACACCTGCCAGTCCGCTAATCGCTGCCAGGACTCTCGCGAGAGCCTGCTCAGGTTGACCAGGCCGCCCAGCTCGCCACCAAACTCCTTCGCGAGACAGCGCTCCCACAGCAGCGCACTCTGGAAGCGATTCAGGCGCGTGGGCAACGCCTGTTGGTCCGTGGCACCGGCAGTGAGTCGTTCGAGCCAGTCCTGCCAGGCGTGTATGTCGGGGGTGCGCCAGGCCTTCCGTCCTTCGTCGAGCTGCGCCTGGGCAAACGCCTCGCGCAGATGTCTCGCGAGTCGCAGGTTGGCCGTGACTACCGTCGCCGGGCCGTGCAACGCATCGCCGAGCCAGTCATACATTGCTCAGGCGTGCTGCTCCAGGCAGGTTTCGATGCGATCGAATACGATGTTGAGCGTCTCGGTATCGGGCAGGGTCGTAATGCGGAAATGATCCGAGTAGCGGGTATTGAAACTGCTGCCCGGTGCAACGAGCACGTGCTGGTTCTCCAGCAGGTCGAGCGCGAACCCCTGGTCGTCGTAACGCCCCGAGAAGCGCTCATCCAGCCGTAAGAAGGCGTACATCGCGCCCTGCGGTACCTGCATGCTCAGGTAGTCGCTCTGCTCGACCCGTTCGATGACGGTCTGTCGTGACTGGTAGAGACGTCCGCCCGGACTCACCATATCGCCGATGCTCTGGAAGCCGCCGAGGGCCGTCTGCACCGCCCACTGCCCGGGCACGTTGCTGCACAGCCGGAGCGCCGCCAGCAGCTCCATACCATGAATGAACTCGGAAGCGCTTTCGAGATCTCCGCTGAATACACACCAGCCGACCCGGTAGCCGCAGGCGCGGTAGATCTTCGAAAGCCCGGAGAAGGTCAGGCACACAGCGTCGTCGACCAGCGTGGCCATCGGTATGCACTCGGCGCCGTCGTAGACCATCTGGTCGTAGATCTCGTCGGAGGGCACGACAAGCTTGTGCGTTTTGGCACGGTTCGCGATGCCGGCCAGCGTCTCCCGATCGTAGACGGCACCGCTGGGGTTGTTGGGATTGATGACCACGATCGCCCGGGTTCGCGGCGTGATCCGTGCCTGGATGTCGTCGAGATCCGGAATGAACGCGTTGTCGGGGCTGCACTCGTAGTGACTGACCTTGCCACCGTTCAGCGCCACCGCGGCGCTCCACAAAGGATAATCCGGGCTCGGCACCAGCACTTCGTCCCCCGGGTTCAGCAACGCGCGCAGACTCAGGTCGATCAGTTCGCTGACGCCGTTGCCGATGAAAACCTCGTCCGCGCTGACGTCCATGATGCCGCGATTCTGCTGCTGCATGACGACGGCCTCGCGCGCCGGGAATATACCTTTCTGATGACAATAGGGTTCGGCCTGTCCGAGGTTCTCGATCATCGCCAGGCGCATCGTCTCCGGCGTTCGAAATCCGAACAGGCCGGGATTACCGATATTCAGGGAGATGATTTCGTAGCCGCGTTTCTCGAGCTCGAGCGCCCGGTTGGCCAGCTGCCCGCGTATTTCGTAACGCACACCCTTGAGCGTTTCACTGGTGCGTATCTGCTGTTCCATGACTGATTTCGATCTGCGAAGTGATTTCAGATCGCCTTGCACTCCCGCAATTCGGCGATCCGGTCTTCAGAGTACCCCAACCATCCGTGCAATACCTCATCCGTGTGTTGCCCGAGCAGTGGCGGTGACCGGTCATAACAAACCGGCGTGTCCGAAAAGTCGACCGGGTTGGCCACCGTCGGCACCCGTTTACCGCTCGAGTCCGGCATACGGCGGACGAGCTTGCGCTCCTCGGCGTGCTGGTTGGTGAGAATCTCGCCGATGTCATTGATCGGTCCCGATGGTACGCCGCGATCGCTCAAGCGCTGCAGCCACTCAGCCGTCGTTCTCTCGAGCAGCGCTGCCTGCAGCCGATCGACCAGCTCTGTACGGTTCGCGATGCGGTCACGGTTGCGGGCAAAGCGCTCGTCCCCGGCCAATTCCGGCAGCCCGACGCAGTCGGCGCAAGCCGCGAACTGGCGGTCGTTGCCAACAGCCAGCATCAGGCTGCCGTCTCGTGTCGCAAAAGCCTGGTACGGGACGAGATTTGGATGGGCCGTGCCCATACGCCCGGGAACGCTGCCGCCGACGAGGTAATTCATATTCTGATTCGCCAGCCACGCAACCTGGGTATCGTAGAGGGGCACGTCGATAAACTGTCCCTTACCCGTCGACTGCCGCACATTCAGGGCCGCAAGCACGGCCGTCGTTGCGTACATGCCCGCCATGATGTCGGCTATGGCTACGCCGACCTTTTGTGGCCCTCCGTCATCCGGCCCGGTGATACTCATCAGGCCCGCCGACGCCTGGATCATCGCGTCGTAGCCGGGCTCCGCGGCGCGCGAACAGGTTTGCCCGAACGCCGATATCGAGCAATAGACCAGCCTCGGGTTCAACGCGCCAAGCTTGTCCCAGCCAAGCCCGTAGCGCGCCAGCGTACCCACCTTGAAGTTCTCGATCAGCACGTCGGCTTCTGTAGCGAGCTCCCGCACCAGCTGCTGGCCGGCGGGCGATGAAATGTCGATCGTGATCGAGCGCTTGTTGCGATTGGCGGACAGGAAATACGCGGACTGTGACGCACTGTCGAGCTCGAGCCATGGTGGGCCCCACTGGCGCGTATCGTCGCCAAGCGACGGGCGTTCGACCTTGACGACGTCCGCGCCGTAATCGCCGAGCAGCTGCGCGGCCCACGGACCCGCCAGGACCCGACTCATGTCGAGTACGCGTATATCTGCCAGCGGCGTTGCCATGTCGTTCCCTGTCGTGCTCAAAAAACCCGGCCAACCTTTCGGTTGGCCGGGCGGGTCCGCACGGAGATTGCGGATTGCGTGACTCGGTCGCCTTTCAGGCGTCCGGGTCCAGCTCTTCTACTTCGGCACCCTCGACTTCCAAAGGTTCCGGAGTGTGTTCGATTTCCGGTTCTTTCTTGCCGAAGCGGACCAGGAGGTCGTCTTCATCTTCGGCTTTCAGCGACCTGATCGACGCTATTGTTATCGATTCGGCGTCGTACGGGCCGCCCCTGAATATCACCTCGCCAAACTTCGGACAGACTCGACCGGTTGGCGATCCGAATGCTATGCCCCAGCTGGAGCGCAGTCCGTGAGCCCTCCGTTGCAGCGTGACGTGGTAGCTGCGACGGCCCGACGCACGGACAATGAGATTCGACTCATCAAGGACTGTATATCCTCGGATACTTGGCTGGTAGATGCAATCGGCACGCACCGAATCGTCGTCGTCGCGGTCCTCGGATGTGCTGCCGCATGCTACCAAACTACATAAGAAACCCGTAATAAGTATATGTTTTAAAAAGGGTAAATGGGAGGTATACATCACACCTTAATCAGCTCGCCAGCAGTCCTTGTGTGCTGCCTGATCAATGGATTAGACCGATTCCAGACAATTAGTTTACCCCAGTTCCGCAGCTCCGGCAGCCCCTTTTTCAATCGCCGCCGAGGCCGACCGGACGAGCGGGATCGCGAATCCACTCGCTCCACGAACCGGCGTACAGGCGTGGCTCGCGATACCCGGCGAGCATCCCGGAAATCGCCAGGTGGCAGGCCGTGACCCCGGACCCGCACATCACAGCCCAGGGTTTGTCCATCTCGGGGCCCAGAACGCCCTGCCACAGCTCCCGAAGTTCCCCGGTTGTCTTCCACGTGCCATCGTCGTTGAGGCTCCTCGCGAGCGGCACGTTGATGGCTCCGGGGATGTGCCCCGCAACCGGGTCGATGGGTTCGTTCTCGCCACGAAAACGCTCCGCGTCCCGGGCGTCCACCAATCGCAGGGCACCGATGTTGCCCGGGTCGGCGGCGAGTTCCGCGGTCTCGATCACTATCTCGGGACGCGCGGCTGCAACATAGGTCACTGGCTCGGGGTGTTCGACGCCGTCGCGCACCGGGCAGTCCTTTCTCAACCACTGAGCGAGCCCACCGTCGAGCAGGTAGACGGCAGCGTGCCCGACCCAGCGCAACATCCACCATGCCCGCGAGGCCAGCGCACCGGTGCCCGCGTCATAGACGACGACGTTGGTCGAATTCGTGACCCCAAGCTGGCCCAGGGTGCGCTCGAAGGCGTCGACGTCGGGCAAGGGGTGACGGCCATCGAGCGGACCGGGCTGCGCGGCAAGGTCCTTGTCGAGGTCGGCGAAAACCGCACCGGCAATGTGCGCGGCCTCGTACATGCGGCGGCCGGCAGCGGGATCGGCCAGGTCGAACCGGCAGTCGATGATGCGCCAGCCCGGTTGATCGATCGTGTCGGCCAGCGCGTCCGCAGATATCAGCACGTCGAACATACCCCGGGACGTTAAATTGCCTGCCAGAACCTTGTACACGGATGGGCCCTCGTAGACAATAGCGTGCGGTGCCCTGGGCACCCCCACCTCAGAAATCGGAGTCTAATGTGGACAAGATACTTGTCGGCCTGAAGCGCGCCGTCGATTACAACGTGCGCGTCCAAGTCAAGAGCGATGGCACCGGCGTAGAGACCGATGGCGTCAAAATGAGCATCAACCCGTTCGACGAGATCGCGCTGGAGGAAGCCCTGCGCATCAAGGAACGCGGCGATGCATCCGAGGTGATCGTTGTCTCGATAGGTCCGTCGGACGCGCAACAGCAGTTGCGAACAGGGCTGGCGATGGGCGCCGACCGGGCGATCCTCGTCGAGTCTGACGAGACGATCGACACGCTCGGCATCGCTCGCTGTTTCAAGGCACTGATCGAGCGAGAGAACGCTGACCTCGTCATTCTCGGCAAGCAGGCAATCGACGATGACAACAGCCAGGTTGGCCAGGTTCTCGCGGCGATCTGGGAGCGTCCGCAAGCGACGTTTGCGTCGGAGCTTGTCCTCGACGGCGATACGGCGAAAGTAACGCGCGAAGTGGACAGTGGCCTGGAGACGATAGAGATCGACCTACCGGCGGTGGTCACGGTCGACCTGCGGCTGAACGAGCCACGCTACGTGAAATTGCCGGACATCATGAAGGCGAAGAAGAAGCCGCTGGACACGATTGCGTTCGCCGATCTCGGCGTCGATCGCGGTCCGGCGATCGAGGAAACCCACTTTGAGCCACCGGCAGGCCGGCAAAAAGGCATCATGGTGGAGGACGTTGCGGGCCTTGTGGCCGCACTGAAAGACAAAGGACTGGTGTAATGGCAAAGATCCTGATTATCGCGGAACACGACGGTGCAACCCTTAACGCGAGTACCGCGAAATGCGTCAGCTGTGCAGCTACGATCGACGGGGCGGAGATCACGGTTGCGGTACTGGCTTCGGACGCCGGCGCAGTCGCCGCGGATGCCGCGGAGCTGAGCTCAGTCAGCCGCGTCCTGACGATCGAGAACGAGAGAAACAGCCCTGCGCTGGCCGCCGTACTGGCGCCCCAGGTCGCCGCCGTCGCCGAGGGCTTCAGCCACGTCTTCGGACCGTCCACGGCGTTCGGCAAGGACCTGATGCCGCGTGTGGCCGCCTTGCTGGGTGTCAACCAGATCAGCGACATCATGTCGGTGAGCGGCAGTCATGAGTTCAAACGGCCGATCTACGCCGGTAACGCCGTAGTAACGGTCAAGGCACCTGCCGACCACACGGTGGTCGCGACGGTGCGTATAGCGTCCTACCAGGCAGTCGCCGGCGGCAACTCGGCGGACATCGAGAGTGCCGCCGTTGACGCTGCCCTGCCGGACCACACACGCTTCGTCGGTATCGAGACCGCGTCGTCGGACCGTCCCGACCTGCAGACGGCCGCCAGCGTGGTTTCGGGAGGGCGTGCCCTCGGCAGTGCCGAGAGTTTCGAGCTGATCTACACGCTCGCAGATACGATCGGTGCCGGCGTCGGTTCGTCGCGTGCCGCCGTCGATGCGGGCTACGTGCCGCCGGAGACACAGGTCGGACAGACCGGGCAGATCATCGCGCCGGACCTGTACATCGCTGTCGGGATATCGGGCGCGATCCAGCACGTTACCGGTATCAAGGACGCCGGTACGATCGTCGCGATCAACAAGGACGAAGAGGCACCGATCTTCGAGATCGCCGACATCGGTCTGGTCGGCGACCTGTTCAAGATCGTGCCGGAGCTGACGGAGGCCCTGGGCTAGAATACGGGCCGTGGGCAGATACCCGCGGCCCGAACCGTCACTACAGTGCTGCGAGAATCGCTTCGGCCTTGCTGACCTCGAACTGGCCCGGCGCTTCTACCGCGACGTGCGTGGCGACACCGTCGTCGACGACGATCGCGAAACGCTGCCCGCGCATGCCCATGCCGAAACCGCTGGCATCCATTTCGAGTCCGAGCGCACGCGCGTACTCGCCGTTGCCGTCCGCGAGCATGGCGACATCGTCACCGACGCCGCGGTCCTTGCCCCAGGCGTCCATGACGAAAACGTCGTTGACCGCCATGCAGGCAATCGTATCCACTCCCTTCGACTTCAGGGACCCGGCCTGGTCGACGAAGCCCGGGAGGTGGTTCATCGAGCAGGTCGGTGTGAACGCGCCCGGGACCGACACGAGCACAACCTTTTTTCCGGAAAAAAGCTCCTCGGTCGACAACGCGCCGGGACCGGCTTCCGTCATCACTCCGAAGGTGCCATCGGGCATTCTCTCGCCTGCTGCAATCGTCATCAGCGTACTCCTGTATTGGTATTGAGTTCGAAGGGGCTATCCGCAATGATTCGTCGCCCGAACTGTACTGATTCTAGCAGGAAGAAAGAGACCATGGACTTTGCATTGACCGAAGAACAGCAGATGATCCAGGACGCCGCACGCGAATTTGCCCGGAACGAGATCGCCCCGGTCGCGGCCGAGTTCGATCTGAGCGGCGAGTTCCCTGCCGAGACGATCCGCAAGGCCGGCGAGCTCGGCTTCATGGGAATAGAGATCCCGGAGGAGTACGGTGGCAGCGGGCTAGATGCCATCTGCTACGCCCTGATGACGATCGAGATCGCGGCCGCCGACGCCGCGCACAGCACCATCGTCTCCGTTAACAACTCATTGTTCGGTGTGCCGCTGATGCAGTTCGGCACGGAGGAACAGAAGCAGAAGTTCCTGCAGCCGGTTGCGAGCGGCGAGGTCAACGGCGCTTACGCGCTCACAGAGCCGCAATCGGGCTCGGACGCCGCAACGATGCGGGCACGGGCCGTACGCTCGGCAGACGGTGCTACATACACGCTGAACGGGAAGAAAGCGTGGATCACCTCCGGACCGGTCGCGAAATACATGGTCGTCTTCACCCAGACCACCGACAGCGACGGCAACGAACTCGGCATCAGCGCCTTCGTCATCGATACCGATGAGCCGGGATTCGTGCGCGGCAAGACCGAGCCGAAGCTCGGTATTCGTGCGTCGGCGACCTGCGAGATCGAGCTCGAGGACTACGTCTGCCCCGCGGAGAACCTCATCGGCGACGAGGGCCAGGGCTTCAAGATAGCGCTGACGGTCCTGGACGCAGGGCGCCTGGGTATCGCAGCACAGGCCGTCGGCATCGCACAGGCCGCCTACGACGCGGCCGTCGAATACTCGCGCGAGCGTAAGGCGTTCGGATCGGCAATCGGCAGCTTCCAGGCCATCCAGGGCAAGATCGCCGACATGAAGATGCGCATCGACGCGTCCCGGCTGCTGACGCTCCACGCCGCCTGGGCCAAGGATCAGGCGAAGAAGACCGGGGCAAGAAACACGCTGAACGCAAGCGTCGCGAAACTCTACGCATCAGAGACGGCGATGTTCGTGACCCACCAGGCGCTGCAGATTCACGGCGGCATGGGCTACAGCAAGGAACTACCGATCGAGCGCTATTTCCGCGATGCCAAGATCACGGAAATCTACGAGGGGACCAGTGAGATCCAGCGGATGGTGATAGGCCGCACGGAAACCGGCCTGAGGTAGCCTTCAGTAGTCGTTCTCGGCGACGTGGACGACCAGTCCGTCCAGGTCGTCGGATATCTCGATCTGGCAGGTCAGGCGGCTGTTGGGGCGTCGCTCGAACGCGGCGTCGAGCATGCTGTCTTCCATGTCGTCCATCGTCGGCAGCTTCTCGAGCCACGCATCGTCGATGTAGCTGTGGCAAGTTGCGCAGGCACAGGCGCCACCGCATTCGGCGACTATGCCGTCGATGTCGTTGTTGATGGCGCCTTCCATGACCGAGTATCCGTTTTCGACGTCGACATCGTGGCGGGTGCCGTCCGGGGTGATGTAGGTGACCTTTGCCATACTTGCTTTCCGGTTTTTCAGGGGCGCGCAATTTTAGGGGCGTTGACCGTCTCCGGTCAACGCCCCAAGGGTACTTCGTGATTGTGGGTTCAGACGCGTGACGAAGACGCGCGCTTCTCCTCGAGTTCGCGGCGTTTCTTGCGCGCCGCTTCCTCGGCCAGTTTGATCTGGCGATTGCGCTCGAGTTCGGCGTCGATCACCCGGACCCACTGGTTGGACGTGCGCCGGGAACGCGGCGTCTTGGCGGCACTGCGAAACGCTGTCTTGGCGTCGCCATACCGCTTCAGGTTGTAAAGGCACATGCCCAGGGATATCTGCATGTTGTCCGGGTTCTTTAGCCCGCCCTTACGGACCGCATTATTCGCCGATTTCACACATTCCTGGTAGTTACCAACGTTCAGGTAGGCGTTCGCGAGACGCTGATCCAGCTCGCCATGGGTCGCGAGACGCGCGGCGGCCTGCAGGGCCGGGATCGCTCTCTCGTCTTCCTGGGCCAGTGTCCAGGCCTGCGATAGCAGCCGGTAGTTCTTCTCGTTCTTGGGAACGACGCCGGCTTCCATCTTCTCCTCGAGCAGCTTGCCCGCCTTGTACGGCACTTCGGCCTGCAGGTACAACTGCGCCATCGTTACGAACTCGGTGTCCTTCTCGAGCATGCCCTGCGTGTGGGCTGCATCGTAGGCATAGATCAGCTTTTCATCTTCGCCGAGTTCCGTGTACGCGCCGGCCAGCGACTTCCAGTAACGCGCCTTGGGCCAGTTCTCGAGCAGGGTCTTCTGGATATCGCGAACCATGCGATAGTCCTCCTGCTGGAAGTACGCGAAGTTCAGCAGGTTGTACCAGTCCTCCTTGACGGGCTTGTTCCGCTCTCTCGCAACCCGCATGGCGTTCTCGATCGGCTCGACCATCTCCTTGAAGCGGTCGAGGTTGTAGAGAATCTGGGCCTTCAGGACGAACGGTTCCGGAGCGGGATTGGTTTCCACTACGAACCAGCGATTCAGCGTGTCCAGCGCCTTGGCGTATTGCTCCTCCATCGTCTGAAGCTGTGCCAGCGTGTACAGCGTCTGCTTGGCCATCTGCTCCTCGAGCGTCGGGATCGCCAGCATGCGCTCGTAGGTGCGGACAGCGTTCGCGACATCGTCCATGTTGTAGTAGACGAAGCCGATGTAGTTGAGCACGTTGGCCTGCTCGTATTCCGTCAGCTTGTCGGGATTGTAGAGACTGTTGAGCGTCTTCAGGGCGCCGTTATAGTTCTTCTCATCCACCATCTCCTGCGCTCTCTGGATGCGCTCGTAGACGTCCTTGCTGACGGCCTGGGCCTGTTTCGTCTTCGTCTTTGCTCGATCCTCTTCAGTCGCCTTGGCCTTCTGCGCCGATGCGTTACCGAATGCCAGCACGCCGACGATGACGGCGAGGCACAGCTTCCAAGTCACTCCGCGATTCATTTTCATCATGTCAACAGGTATCCCTTATGAAAGTTTCCCGCCTGCCTGGAGATCATTCCTCGAGTTGGAATGAAATACGTGTCTTTACGCCCGGCACCTCGACCGGGACGCCATCGACAACCCTCGGTTTGTACTTGAACTTCAGAACCGCACGGATAGCGGCGCGCTCGAACAGGCTGCTCGTCGACTGGAGAACGACCGGGTCTTTCACCGTGCCGGCCGTCGTCACCGTGAACATCAAATCCACGAAACCCTCGAGGCCGCGTGACAATGCGCGAGCAGGATAGACTGGCGCCACACGAACGATCGGGAGGTAATCGCCCTCGGCGATATTCATCGCGCCAGGCCCGCCGATGTCCGTGCTCGTAGCGACGGTTGGCGGCGCCACGTTGATGGCCGGGGCATCAGGGTTGATGTTGTCCATCTCCTGAGGTGGAGTCTCAGGTGGCGTCTCCGGCGGCTTCGGTGGCTTCTCCGGTGTCAGGTCCTGCGTCTGGAGGTTCTCGTTGCGTTTTACTCGAACGAACTCGAGCTTGTGACGCTCACGAGGGTCGGTCAGCGCCTGCTTACCGGTGACGATAAGCAGCTGCATGATAAATAGCAGGCTCAGCGTGACGACTGTGCCAATCACTATCGAGAATACATAACGTGCGATCATGATCTGTATCTCCTCAAAGCCTAGCCGTCATCGGACGCGATGGCGACGTTGGTTACACCCGCTGCCTTGGCCGCCTCCAGGACGATGACGAGCATCTCGTTGGTGGATTCCTCGTCCGCCTGGATAACGATACTGCCTTTCGGGTTCTCCGCGTGGAGTCGCTCGATGATCGGGCGAATGATGCGAGGGTCCCTCTTCTGGCGATCGATCCAGATTTCGTCG
>JAAUXZ010115006.1_pt1 | contig 11223 bp, 13 predicted proteins | sample 7278131 | NCBI WGS metagenome assembly JAAUXZ01 (sample SAMN14350119, study PRJNA611818) | marine sediment metagenome | isolation source: surface marine sediment (3m) | place: French Polynesia: Moorea | collected 2018-08
CCGGCGACGATCGCGCAGTTCTTCGGCCAGGCTGTCGACCCGAGTCCCGTGCAGCGTGCGCTGCAGACTATCGGCGCGAACCTCGGTCCGGGACAGCCGGTATACGTGCTTTTGTACCTGTCCATGATCATCTTCTTCTGCTTCTTCTACACCGCGCTGATGTACAACTCGAAGGACACGGCGGACAACCTGAAGCGGGCGGGCGCATTTCTGCCGGGGATCCGGCCGGGTGCCCATACGGCGGAGTACATCGACCGGGTGCTGACCCGTCTGACGTTCTGGGGTTCGATCTATATCGGCGGCGTTTGTCTGCTGCCCGAGATCGTGCGCATGTTCTACCCGAGCATGCCGTTCAACTTCGGCGGCACGTCGCTGCTGATCCTGGTTGTCGTCACGATGGACTTCATGTCGCAAATGCAGGCACATGCCATGAGTCACCAGTACGAGGGCATGATGCAGAAAGCCAACCTGCGCAATTACGGCAGGGGTGGACAGGTACGCTGACGAAAGTCAGCGCATAGGAGAGAGCTCATGAAAGTCAGAGCATCAGTCAAAAAGATTTGCAGGAACTGCAAGATCATTCGTCGCAACGGCGTTGTGCGGGTGATCTGCAAAGACGCAAGGCACAAGCAGCGCCAGGGTTGAACCTGCGAGAGACAAGAGGAACGCTTAAGTGGCACGTATAGCAGGCATAAATATTCCGTTGAACAAGCACGTCGTGATTGCACTGACGGCGATCTACGGTATCGGGGATACCCGTGCGAAGCAGATCTGCGAAGCGGCAGGCGTAGCGCCGAGCACGCCGGTCAAGGACCTGGCGGAGCCGGAGGTTGCCAAGCTCCGCACGGCGGTCGCAGCATTCACGGTCGAAGGCGATCTGCGCCGTGAGACCTCGATGAACATCAAGCGCCTGATGGACCTCGGTTCCTACCGTGGTATCCGTCACCGGCGTGGTTTGCCGCTGCGCGGTCAACGTACACGAACGAATGCGCGCACCCGCAAGGGCCCGCGTCGTCCGATCAAGAGGTAAGTCCTAAATGGCAGAACCAAGAAAGAAGAAGGTCAAAAAGCACGTAGTCGATGCGATTGCGCACATACATGCTTCCTTCAACAATACGATCATCACGATTACCGATCGCCAGGGTAATGCCCTTTCCTGGGCTACCGCGGGCGGCTGTGGTTTCCGTGGTTCTCGTAAGTCGACCCCGTTCGCGGCACAGGTTGCGTCGGACAAGGCGGGCCGTGCAGCCCTCGAGTTCGGCGTCAAGAACGTGGACGTGCGTGTCCGTGGGCCAGGCCCCGGTCGCGAGTCTGCAGTTCGCGCCCTGAATGCCCTGGGCTTCCGGATTCAAAACATCGAGGACGTAACACCGATTCCTCACAACGGCTGTCGCCCGCCCAAGAGGCGCCGCGTATAGAGGCTGAACAATGGCAAGATACCTAGGACCAAAGTGCAAACTGTCCCGCCGGGAAGGCACGGATCTGTTTCTGAAGAGCGGCGTACGTCCGCTCGAGTCTAAGTGCAAGCTCGAAGTACCGCCGGGCGGGCCCACCCAGCGTCGTCCGCGCCTGTCAGATTACGGCCTGCAGCTTCGCGAGAAGCAGAAGCTCCGCCGCATGTACGGCGTGCTCGAGCGACAGTTCCGCAACTATTACAAGCGTGCTGCGCAGCTGAAGGGCTCGACGGGTGAGAACCTGTTGCGCCTGCTTGAAGGCCGGCTCGATAACGTCGTTTATCGGATGGGTTTCGCGTCGACGCGTGCCGAGGCACGTCAGCTCGTCAGCCACAAGAGCATCGAAGTGAACGGCAAGGTCGTGAATATTCCGTCTGCGCAGCTCAAGGCCGGCGATGCGGTCAATATTCGCGAGAAGTCGAAGAAGCAACTTCGCATCCAGAGCGCGATGGAAATCGCGAGCCAGGTCGGCCTGCCCGAGTGGGTCGAGGTCGACGCCAAGAAGATGACAGGTGTCCTGAAGTCGTTGCCGGACCGAGAAGACATTCTCCCCGACATCAACGAAAACCTTGTCGTCGAGCTGTACTCGAAGTAGTCAGGAGGGTTAGTCCCCATGCAGGAATCTGTAAACGAATTTCTGAAACCGCGCGTCGTAAAGGTTACGCCGGTCAACGATCTGCAGGCGAAAGTCGTCATCGAGCCGTTCGAACGTGGTTTCGGCCACACGCTCGGCAACGCGCTGCGTCGTATTCTGTTGTCGTCCATGCCGGGTTCGGCGATCACCGAAGCCGAGATCGAGGGCGTACTGCACGAGTACACCAGCATCGAGGGTGTCCAGGAGGACGTCGTCGACATCCTGCTGAGTCTCAAGCAGGTCGCTGTCACGATGAATACGCGTGACACGGCCGAGCTGCGGATCTCGAAGAAGGGCCCGGGCCCGGTTACCGCCGGCGATATCCAGCTGGATCACGACGTGGAGATCATGAACCCGGAACTGGTCATCGCCAACCTGACCAAGGCCGGTGAGCTCAACATGGTGCTGAAGGTCGAACGCGGCCGCGGTTACCGTCCGGCCACGCAACGTCCGTCGTTCGAAGAGCAGACCGGCCCCATCGGCCGACTGCAGCTCGATGCGTCGTTCAGCCCGATCGTTCGTGTCACCTACAACGTCGAATCGGCTCGTGTCGAACAGCGCACCGACCTCGACAAGCTGCTCATCGAGATCGAGACCAATGGCACGATCGACCCGGAAGAGGCGATCCGCCGTGCGGGTAGCATCCTCAAGGACCAGCTGTCGGTGTTCGTCGACCTGCAGGGCCAGGAAGAGGGTGTTGGCGCCCAGGCCGAGAACCAGGTCGATCCGATCCTGCTGCGCCCGGTCGACGAGCTGGAGCTCACGGTACGCTCGGCGAACTGCCTGAAAGCCGAGAACATCATGTACATCGGTGACCTTGTGCAGCGCACCGAGGTCGAGCTCCTCAGGACGCCGAATCTCGGCAAGAAGTCTCTGACGGAGATCAAGGAGGTCCTCGAAGGCCACGGCCTCGGGTTGGGCATGCATCTCGACAACTGGCCGCCGGCAAGCCTGCGTCCGGAGCACGAACTCTTGATGTAAACGTCACGGGCGCGAGCCCGCGATGACACTGACATAGAACCAGGAAAGACAAATGCGCCACAGAAAATCCGGTCGTCGACTGGGTCGTAACAGCTCACACCGCAAGGCGATGTTTCGCAACATGGCCACGTCGATGCTGAAGCACGAGACGATCAAAACGACGCTGCCGAAGGCCAAAGAACTGCGCCGCGTCGTAGAACCGCTCATCACGCTCGCGAAAGAAGACAGCGTCGCCAATCGCCGCCTCGCTTTTGATCGCCTGCGTGACAAGGAAGTGGTCGGCAAGCTGTTTACCGATATCGGTCCGCGTTTCAAGGAGCGCCCTGGCGGGTACCTGCGTATCCTGAAGACGGGTCCGCGCCCGGGTGACGCAGCGCCGATGGCGATCGTCATGCTCACGGAGCAGGCCGTCGTCGAGGCCGTCGTCGAAGAGTAGTTTTGCGCGGGCAACCCCGCGACAGAAAAAGCCGGGCGCAGGCCCGGCTTTTTTATTGACGATACGGTTTACCTGGGCGGCTGCCGCGCCCATCGGCCGGAACCTGCGAACAGGATCTGTTACTTACCGCAATGCGGGCATTGCCCTCTCAGGACCTTGACGCCGTGGCTCAACCACAGCCAGAACAAGGCCACATTGCCCAGGAATAGCAGTGTCCATAGGATCGAACTGACCATGACACCCTCCGCCTTGACTTTGCCCAAGCTCTAGGACCCATTATGAGGGACTTCCGGCCCACACAAGTGAGGGTCAGGTCACATATTTAACAAAATATGGCCGGGAAAGCCCGAAGCGATCAGTTGCGCGGCTCGATATTCGCCAGGAATTCACGTAAGCCCTTGATATAATTGGCTTCGTCGCGCAGGAACGCATCGTTGTGGCCGCCCCGCAGCGTCAGCAGCGAGCGCGGCTCCGGGGCTGCCTCGAAGATCGCTTCGCCGTGCCGGTACGGCACGATCTCGTCGTCCCGGCTGTGAACGACGAGCACCGGGCAGGTGACGTCGCGAACGTAGTCGCGAGTCGCATGTTCGAGACGACTCAACCACCGCACGGGAAGCCACGGATAGACATCCGCCGCAATGTCCGGGACGGACGTGAACGAGGACTCGAGGATCAGGGCCGACGGCGCCACGCTCGACGCAAGTTTCGCGGCCGCAGACGCGCCCATTGAACGCCCGAAGATAACGATGTCTTCGATTCCACGGGTCTCCGTGAGATACGTCCAGGCGGCATCGGCGTCGCGATAAATGCCTTTCTCGGTCGTCTTGCCAGTGCTGGCGCCATAGCCGCGGTAGTCGAAGATGAAGATCGAGAAGCCGAGACTGCGGAACTGGCGTATGGATTCGAGACGGTGTGAGATGTTGCCGGCGTTGCCGTGAAAGAACAGCAGCGTCCTGGAGCCGTCCGCGGGGATGAACCACCCGTGAAGCGTCACGTCGTCCGACGCCTGGAACGAGACATCTTCGTAGGCCACCCCCAGGTACTCCGGCGTCGCGTCGAGCGTGCGCCCGGGGACACTCGACAGGTACAGCAGGCGGTCCTGCATCAAGTAGATGACCGCAACGAACAGGCCGTAGCAGACGGCGACAATGAGCAGGAGTTTGAGCAAGCTACCCTGCAAGCTACGGTTTCGCAGTTCCGGACAGCGGCGCTTTCGACGACAGCTTCTCGATCAATTGCGCGACGTACTCCGGGGAGTGGGTGTTCCTGGCGATCAAACCGTAGACGGTCGGCACGACGATGAGCGTCAGCAGCATCGAGCAGGTCACGCCGAAGAACACGACGGCCCCGATCGACTGGCGTGACAAGGCGCCGGCACCGGTAGCGAGGAGCAGGGGAATCGAACCGAACGCGGTACACAGGCTGGTCATCAGGACCGGCCGTAGACGGGTCTTTGAGGACTCGATAATGGCCTCGCGAAACTCGACGCCGCGGTCCCGCAGCTGGTTCGCGAACTCGACGATCAGGATGCCGTTCTTCGCGGCCAGGCCGATCAGCATGATGGCACCGATCTGGCTGTAGATGTTGATGCTCGAGCCGAAGATCTTGAGCCCGAACATCGCGCCGGTAATGGCAAGCGGCAACGTGGTCATGATGATCAGCGGGTGCCGGAAACTCTCGAACTGCGCGGCAAGGACCAGGTAGGCGATCACCAGCGCGAGCAGGAACGTCGTATAGATCGCGCTGCCGGTGTTCTTGAAGTCCCGCGATTCGCCGTCGTAGTTGAGCCGTGCGGATTCGGGAAGGTTGTCCGCGACGATCTGCTCGAGCGATGCCAGCGCCTCACCGAGCGAAAAGCCGCCGACTAGCGATGCGCTGATCGATATCGATCGCATGCGATCGAAGCGCCGCAGGTCCATGGGGCCGGCGACCTCGGTCAGGGTGACGAGGTTGGACAGCGGAATAAGCTGCCCGGATCGCTCCGAGCGGACGTAGATCGTCTCGAGATCGCTCGGCGTCTGCCGGCGCTCATCGGCGCCCTGCAGGATGACGCGATACTCTTCGCCCTGGTCGATGAAGGTCGTCACTACGCGCGAGCCGAGGATCGTCTCCAGTGTGCGGCCGACATTGGACAGCGACACGCCGAGATCGGCTGCCCGGTCGCGGTCGATGGATACGTCGATCTTCGGTTTGCGTTCGCGGTAGTCGGACTGCAGGTTGGTGATACCGGGCAGTTTCTCCGCCTCGGCGATGACGATGTCGCGCCACGCGGCGAGTTCATCGTAGCTCGTGCCGCCGAGCACGATGTTCAATGGCCGGCTGCTCTGCCCGAGACTCCAGGCGCCCGGTGCGAAAGCAAAAGCGGTGACGCCGGGAAGCTCGCGCAGCTGTCGATTCCAGCTGGCAACGATCTCCTGTGCGGAGCGCTCACGCTTCGACCAGACCTCGAGCGGAGCGAACACCATGCCGGAGTTGACGTCTGCGCCGCCGCCCCAGCTACCCGAGCGGCCGAGCGCACGCAGTACGTCGCCTTTCGCTTTGTCAGCGAGCACGATCTTCTCGGCCTCGATGACGTATTGAAGCGTGTAGTCGAGGCTGGCCCCATCAGGCGCGTTCATGCGGATCATCGCCATGCCGCGGTCCTCGCGCGGCATATACTCTTTCGGCATCGCACCGATCAGCGTCAGGCTCGCGGCGAAAATCGCCAGTGCGCTGACGATGACAATGACCGGGTGGCGGGTTACACGCCTCAGCATGCGCTCATAGGCTCGCGAGAGCTTGCGGAACAGCCTGTCGACGAAATGCGTAAGCCGGCCGCGGTGCAGGCGATCGTCCGCGAACAGTTTCGTGGTCAGCATCGGCACCAGCGTCAGGGCAACCAGGCTCGAAAAGGCCACGGCGGCCGCAAGGGAGATACCGAATTCGCCGAACACCAGTCCGATCTGGCCCGGCATAAATGAAACCGGCAGGATTACCGCCACCAGCACGAGCGTTGTAGCAATCACGGCGAAACCGATCTCTCGGCTGCCGTTGGTCGCCGCGAGCAGTGTCGGCTCCTTACCCTCGATGCGCCGCGCGATGTTCTCCAGCACGACGATAGCGTCGTCGACGACGAGGCCGATGGCCAGTATGAAGCCGAGCAGCGTTAACGTGTTGATCGAGAAGCCTAGTCCCGCCATTACGATGAACGCTGCAATGATCGAGATCGGGATTGTAACGGCGGGGATGATCGTCGCCCGCAGCGTGCCGATGAAGCCGTAGATGACGACCAGCACGAGGAGCAGCGCGAGGCCCAGCGCCTTGCCGACTTCCTTCAGGGACTCGCGTATGAAGATCGAGCTGTCCATGTTGATATCGAGATCGATATCGGGCGGAACGGAGCTTTTTAGTTCCTCGATACGCTGCGCAACGGCCGCGTTGACCTGCAAAATGTTGGCCTGCGCTTGCGGCACGATGCCCAGGCTGATGCCGGATTCGCCATCGGTGCGCGAGAAACTGCGGACGTTCTCGGGTGCCAGCTCGACGTCGGCAACCTCGCCGAGACGGATCAGGTAGTTGTCGCCGCCTTCCTTGATGACGAGCTGGCGAAAATCCTCGACCGTACGGAAGCCGGTATCGGTGCGCAGCGTGAATTCGCGGGTGCTGGATTCGAGCCGGCCCGACGGAATCTGCACGTTTTCGCGTCGTAGCGCGTCCTCGATGTCGGTGACGGTCAGGCTGCGCGCCGCCAGCCGCTTGGTGTCGACCCAGATACGCATCGACGGTCGTCGGCTGCCGTTGCTCCTGACGTAAGCCACGTCGTCGACGACCGACAGCGCGTCCACGAGATAGCGGTCCGCGAAATCGGTCAGCTCCATCAGCGAGCGCGACTCGCTGCCGACGTTGATCCACATCGTCGTTGCCGACGAGCTGTCGCGTTTCGATACTTCTGGCGGTTCCGCCTCGTCGGGCAGCATACCCAGCACACGCGACACGCGATCTCGAACGTCGTTGGCGGCACCATCGACATCGCGGTCGCGAGAAAACTCGAGGGTGATCGCCGAGCGCTCGTCGTAACTGCGCGACGACATCTTGGTGATTCCGGAGATACCCGCGATCTGGTCCTCGAGCACCTGGGTGACGCGGCGCTCGACAATGTCCGAAGCGGCGCCCCGATAGGTCGTACTGATCGAGACGATAGGACGCTGGATATCCGGGTATTCGCGGATCGACATCGACTGCATCGACATCAGTCCGATGATGACGAGGATCAACGAGATGACGGCGGCGAAGACCGGCCGGCGTACCGAAACGTCTGAGATCAACACGGCAGATTACCCGGTGCTGGGCTGCGCGTTGGCCTGCGCCGGCGTTACGGGCTGCACGGCTGCGCCGTCGCGGATCTTGTGCGTGCCCTCGGTAACGATCTCCTCGCCCGGATTCAGGCCGTCTTCGATCGTCACGAAGCCGGGGATCCGGCGGCCCAGCAGCACGGCACGTTTTTCGGCTTTGCCGTCCTTGACGACATAGACGTACTGGCGGGTACCCTCGGGGACGATCGCCTGCTCTGGTGCGAGCAACACGTCGCCGCGGTCGCGCTGCAGATCGACCGTCAGGAACATGCCGGGTTTGAGAACGCCATCCGGGTTCGGAATCAGCGCGCGCGCCTGCACGGACCGCGACACGGGATCGAGACGCGTATCGATGCTGCTAACCGTTCCGCGGAACTCGCGGTCAGGGTAGACGAGGCTGTGTGCCACGATGCCCATGCCCTCGGACACGGTGGTCAGGAACGTCTCCGGTACCGAGAAATCGAGCTTGATCTGGCTGACGTCGTCGAGCGTCGTAATGATCGTCGACGTATTCACGAAACTGCCCGGGCTGACGCGCCGCAGCCCGACCCGGCCGGCGAACGGCGCGAGGATGCGCGTATTGGCAAGGCGCGCTTTCGCAGCCTCGACCTGTGCCTCGTCCACCTTGACCTGCGCCAGGAGTTGTTCGAGGTTCGAGGCGGAGATGGCCTGCGACGATGCGAGCGACCTGCTACGTTCGTAAATACTGCGGCTTTCGGTAAGCGATGCCTCGGCCACCGCGAGACCGGCGACGATCTCTTTGTTTTCCAACTCGACGAGCAGGTCACCCTTGTTGACCATCTGCCCCTCGACGAAATCGACGTGGTCGATCAGGCTCGCGATGCGCGGCTGGATCTCGATCGATTCATTGGCACGCGCCGTGCCAAGGGCCTCGATCTCGTCGACCATGGGCCGCAACTCGACCTGGGCCGTCACGACCTTTGCCGCTCCGCCCCAGCCGCCACGCCCTTGGGATGCGGGTTCCTCTCCGCAGGCGGCGAGCCCGGCAAAGGCAATAATCAACAGGAGTCTGACGTGCATGCGTATCGTTCTTATCAATCGCGCGTGACCGCCAATTCTACCCTCTTTCATCGACGCATGAGGCGGCCGGCCCCGGGCAACGGGTTTCATTATGTAACGGGGCCACGTAACCCTCCTAAGGTATTGATATTTCTGCCAGAAACGGAAAAGTAGCATTTGTGAGTCTGCTCACAGAGATTCGTGGCCATTAGTACTAGAGTAGATGCTCAGTTTCCTGCTGGACGAAAGCCATCAGTAACGACAAAGCATTCGATGATTGCGTGATCCTGTCGAAAGAGACTTTCGACCCGGATGCCGTGTTTTTCGACGACATCGTCGACGACGAAGTTCTTCCGTACCTGAGCCTGGCCGTCGACGGGCTGACCGAGACCTCGGACAGCAAGAAAGGCGCGCTGGAGCTTCGCCCTGAAGATGTGGCTGCCAACGAGGAAATCCCCGCCGATACGACGCTGCCGGTAACGACCCTGGGCTCCGAGCAACTCGAGGTTTATGGATGGGAGTCGAACTGGTGGCGCAAACTCAAGGGATATATCGGTTTCTGATCGCATCGATTAAGATGCGCCCATGATTTTTAAGGACAAGACCGTCATCATTACCGGCGGCTCCGAGGGCGTCGGCGCTGCGACCGCACGCCTGTTCGCCGAGGCCGGCGCCAACCTGATGCTCGTTGCCCGTGGCAAGAAGAAACTGGAAGCCGTCGCGGACGAGCTGCGCGACAAGACCCGCGTCGAGATTTTCGCAATGGATGTCTCCGATGCCGAGGCCTGTGTCGACGTCTTCAAGAAAGCGAAATTCGAGTTCGGCCGCGTCGATGTGCTGATCAACAACGCCGGCTACCATGCGCGTGGCGCTGTCGAAGTGGTCGAGGCACCGGATCTCGCGGCCATGGTCGACGTCAACCTGCGTGCACCCATCATGTTGAGCCGGATAGCACTGCCGTACCTGCGCGAGTCCGGTGAAGGAGCAATCGTGAACGTCGGTTCGCTGGCCGGGCGCACGCCGATACCCGGTGCCGCAACCTACGCGTGCACGAAGGCCGGACTGCGGTCGTTCACGCTTGCGCTCGCCGAGGAAATGCGCGGGAGCAAGATCAAGATCGCGTTGGTGTCGCCGGGCCCCATCGACACCGCATTCATTATGGCCGATATGGACCAGGTGTCCGACATCACCTTTTCGCAGCCCATGAGCACGGCAGAAGAAGTTGCGCAGACCATCCTCGACCTGTGTGGCAACAACATCCGCGAGCAGGCGATGCCCTGGTTGAGCGGTTTCATGGCGACGCTCGCTTACCTGTTCCCGTCGCTGGGACGCTTGCTTCGACCGTCGCTGGAAAGAAAGGGGCAGCGTGTCAAGAAGCGCCTGAAGGCCGAGGCGCGGGCTGCCGAGCGCGAGGAAAAGGAAGGGCGGCCCGGTGGGGGTACCGGACCGCCCTGATGGTCGCAGCCGGGGGACGGCGACCGATTGGGGTCATTGTACGAGCGCTCAAGAAGCGGGCAGTTCCGACTGCTCGAGACGCTCGAGATTCTTCTCAGCGATCTTCGACACCCGGCCGCGCAATTCGATCGCCGCGACGAAGTCTTCGCGAGCGAGTTCGACTTCACCGGCGACGGCGCGAAGCACACCCCGGTTCGATAGCGCGATGGCAAGATCGTGCCGGTAGGCGTGGATGGCCGTGCCGTCGGAGCTGGCCGATTTTTTCGGGCGTCTGTCCCTGACGTCGGACAGGGCCTTGTCGCAAGCTGCGCCGGCTTTCTCCATGTCGACCGTCTTCGCGTAGGCGACGCAGAGGTTGACCTGGTCGGCAAAGCGGCCGCGAGACCGGTTTCCGTTGTTCGTGATCTTGCGAATCGCGTTCTCGTACTTGCCGCGAGTCACCGCGTAGCCGTAAGCCTTATCCTGAACGACGGTCATCGTGTATGGCTGTGCCGCTTCAGGTTGAGCCAACGTCGTCGCCGAAAACAGGGATGTTACAAGTAGAGCACCCGTTGCGACGAACGCACGTCTCGGTTTCATTGCATGTAACGATTTCATATGCCTCTCCAAGCGATTTCTACCAAGTGACCTGCCTTGTCTGCGGCAGCGTCGCGGGCAACAGTAGGCGCGAGCAGCGCGACTGACAAACGAGAAAAATTGCAGCCAGGGCTAAAAAAATTTCAGGCGTCGTCCACGAACGTCTGTAACACCCAGTCCCTGAGTAGCTGTATGTCCTTGTTACCCAGTGCATCTTTCCTGCAGACCAGGTAGTAGGCGTCCCGGGTTTCGAGTTCCTCGTCGAACAGCGGTACGAGCTTCGACGACTCGAACCAGGACCGGCTCAGGCGTTTCGGCACGAGCGCTGCACCGAGG
>JAAUXZ010147165.1_pt1 | contig 11222 bp, 4 predicted proteins | sample 7278131 | NCBI WGS metagenome assembly JAAUXZ01 (sample SAMN14350119, study PRJNA611818) | marine sediment metagenome | isolation source: surface marine sediment (3m) | place: French Polynesia: Moorea | collected 2018-08
CACCCGGAAGGCGCTCTCGGGCGTCGGGAACCGGGAGCTCCAGTACTCGACGTACTCGTCGCCCGACGCCGCGCGCAGCTCGGCGGTCTTGGCGAGGTAGTCGCCGTAGCTCGGCGGCGCGGCGCCCAGGTGGGGGTCCTCCCCCGCCAGGAGCTTCGCGTAGGCGCGCCAGGCGTCGCGGAAGACCACCCCGTTGCTCAGCATGTCGGTGATCATGTGGTGGCCCACGACGACGATGTCGAAGCGGTCCTCGGCCTCCTGCACCACGATCACGCGCCAGAGCGGCCACCGGTCGATGCGCAGCTCGTCGTTGGCCTGCGCCATGAGCTCGCGCACGGCCTGCTCGCGCTCGTCGGCCTCCATGTGGGTGCCGTCGTAGAGCTCGGCCGAGATCACCTCCGCGGGCTGCTCGAAGCGCTGGAGCCACTGGCCGTCGCGCTCGTGGAACACCGTGCGCAGGGCCGGGTGGCGCTCCGCCACCAGGTTGAGCGCCCGGTCGAAGAGCTCGAGGTCGAGCGGCCGCAGGTAGCGGAAGCGCGTGTAGCCCGTCCACTGGTAGGGGGGCTCGAAGTACGACGTGAGCCAGCGCTGCGCCGGCCCGAGGGCCGACCCCGCCTCGCCGGCGGCGCTGCGCCCCTGCGCCGCGGCTGCGGCCGGGGCCTCCGACACGCGGTTCTCCGGCTCGCCCTCGCCGCGGCTCCACTGCGCGAGCAGCTTGCGGTTGAGCTTGCCGTTGTCGGTCTTGGGCAGGCTCTGCAGCCACTCGAAGCGGTGGGGCACCATGTACTCGGGAAGGCGCTTCGCCAGCGCGGCGCGCAGGTCGCGAGCGCCCACCACCTGGCCCGAGAGCCAGGCGAGCAGGCGCTTCTGCCCGTCGGGCGTGTCGACGGCCAGTGCCACCGCCTCGTCGATTCCCGGCTGGGCGTTGAGCGCCGACTCGATCTCACCGAGCTCCACGCGGAAGCCGCGGATCTTGATCTGCGTGTCCGCGCGGCCGCGGTAGTCGAACTGCCCGTCGGGCATCTCGACCACCAGGTCGCCCGTCTTGTAGAGCAGCTCCCCGGGAATCGCGTCGAAGGGGTTGGGGTGGAAGGCAGCGGCCGTGCGCTCCGGATCGTTCAGGTAGCCGTGCGCCAGCTGGATGCCCCCGATCCAGAGCTCGCCGACCTCGCCCTGGGGCAGCGGGTTCATCTTCTCGTCGAGCACCACCAGGTGCACCTGGTCCATGGCCTTCCCGATCGGGATGCGCTCCTGCGTCTCGGGCGGCCGCTGCGGCACCACGTGGGCCGAGACGTCGATCGAGGCCTCGGTGGGGCCGTAGAGGTTCGCCATGCCGACGCGCTCGCCGTAGGCGTCCATCCAGCGCTGCACCTGCGGCACGGGGAGGGCCTCGCCGCTGAAGACCAGCCAGCGCAGCTCCGGGAACTCGTGGTCCGCGAGGTCGACCGCCGAGAGGAACTCGCCGAAGAGCGAGGGCACGAAGTGCATCACGTGGATGCGCGTCTCCTCGATCCACTTCGCGAAGGCCCAGGGATTCTTCACGGTGTCCGCCTCCACGGGGCAGACCGTGGCGCCGTGGAGCAGGGGCCAGAAGATCTCCCAGACCGAGATGTCGAAGCAGATCGACGTCTTCTGGGCGACCCGCTCCCCCTCCTGGATCCGGAAGAGGTCCTGGTGCCAGCGGAAGCGGTTCATGTAGCCGCGGTGGGCCAGCGCCACGCCCTTGGGCGTTCCGGTCGAGCCGGAGGTGTAGAGCACGACCATCAGGTCGTCGGGCTCACTCGCGATCTCGGGATCCCCCGCCGGGTGGCCGGCGAGCGCGCCCCGCCCGATCACCTCGGGCACGCCCCACTCGCCCTCCGGGCGCTCCTCGTCGAGCACCACCAGCGTGCGCAGCGGGAGGTCGCCCAGCTCGAGCTGACCGAGCCGCTCGCGCATGCCGCGCTCGACCAGCAGGATCGCCACCTCGCTGTGGCCGATCATGTACTGGATGCGCGCCTCGGGGTAGTGCGGGTCGAAGGGCACGTAGGCCGCGCCCGCCTTCAGGATACCGAGGGTCGCGACCATCAGGTTCCGACCCCGGTGCATCATCACGCCCACCAGGCTGCCCCGGCCGATCCCCTGCGCCTTCAGGTAGTGCGCCAGGCGATTCGACTCCTCCTCGAGCTCGCGGTAGCTGAGCGATCCCTCCGCGGTGTGGACGGCCACCGCGTCGGGCGTGCGGCGGCACTGCTCCATGATGTGCAGGTAAGGGATCTCCGAGCCTTCGGCCTCGCCGGCCGCCTCGCCCGCGTCGCCGCCCAAGACGGCCGCCATCTCCCGCAGGTTCCGGCACGCGAGCACCCGCTCGGGGTCGACGCCCTCGCGAAGCGAGCGCAGCTTCGTCACGATGCGCACGCGCTCGAGCGAGTCGAGGCCGAGATCGGCCTCGAGGTCGGCGTCCATGTCGTCCTCGCGGACGGCGGTGCCGGCGACCTCCTCGGCCACCTGCCGCACCTCGGCCTCGACGAGCGGATCCACCGCGATGGCGGGGGCACGCTGCGTCCCGGCCTGCGCCGGCGTCTCGTCGAGCAGCGCGCCCAGCTGGCCCAGGAACTCGTCACCCAGACGGCTCACGAACTCGTCGGAGTAGGCCTGGCCGTCGAAGTTGGTGGTGAGCCGCAGGCAGCCGTCGAAGATCTCGACCACCGTGTCGAGGGTGCCGAGGTTGGTGACGGTCGCGGCCAGGTAGTCCTCGACCTCGACCGGGCCGTAGGACTTCTCGATGTGCGTGTGCCCGATGAAGGAGAGGTAGACGTTCGACTTGATCCCGTTGCGGATCAGCGTCGCCAGGGGCTCGCGGATCTCCCCGTCCGAGAGCTGGAGATGGTCGCGCGCAGCGATCGCCGCCTGCCGCGTCTGGGTGCGGTCGTAGCCCGCGGCGATGGCGGACTGGATCTCCTGCTGCACGCGGCCGAGCAGCGAAGCCCACGACTCGCCCGCCTCGGGCGCCCCGAAGCTCAGCGCCAGGTTCTGCGCGAAGCAGCCCACGACGTGGCTCGCGTCCGTACCCGGGTAGGTGCGTCCGCTGGTGGGGACGTTCAGCACCAGCGACTGCCCGTCGCTGCCGAGGGCATCGATGGCGCGGATCAGCGCCCCCACGAGCATGGTGTTGAGGGGCAGGCGCCAGTTGCGTGTGGCGGTGATGAGCGCATCGGTCGTCTCCGCGTCGAGGCCATAGGCGTGGGTCCGGGTCTCGGCCCGGGCAGCCCGCGGCCGCCCCGCAGCCGGCTCCGGCTTCCAGAAGAAGCGGCCCTTGCCCTGCCGGCGCAGGTAGGCCTCGAGGGCTTCCTTCTCCTGGGGATCGTCCCAGGCGTTGACCCGCTCCACGACCTCGCAGTAGCGCTCGAGGGTGGTGGCGGGCGGGAGCTCGGCGCGCTCGCCGGTGGCGACCTCGCGATAGAGCGCCATGAACTCGCGCAGCAGCTGCTGGTTGCCGAGACCGTCCGAGATCAGGTGGTGGTTGGTGAGCACGAGCTCGTGCACGTCGTCCTCGAGCCGGACGGCCGAGAAGCGGTGCAGGGGCCACGCGTCGAGCGGCCACTCGTAGGCGATCTTGCGATGGGTCTCGTCGCGCAGGGCCTCCTCACGGGCCTGGGCGTCGAGGTCGCGGAGATCGCTCTCCTCGACGGCCGGCGCCTGGGCATGCGAGAGCACCTGCAAGCGGTACTCCGCGAAGCTGCTCGCGCCCTCCGGAACCACGAAGCGGGCGCGCAGCATCGGGTGGCGCTCGATCAGCCGCTGCCAGGCCTGGCGCGCCACGGCCGTGTCGAAGTCGCCGCGCAGGCGCAGCCGCGAGCAGAGGCTGCAGGTCGACACGGCCTGGTGGGACACCAGGAAGGGATACTGGGCGTGGAGGACCTCCACATCCGCGACCGTGGGTGCCTCCTCGGGAACGACGGGGGCCGAAGCGGGCGTCGGCGCCTCCACCGCGGCGTGGCCCAGCTGGTCCTCGGCGGCGCGCACCAGGTCACCCAGCGTCTGCACCTCGAGCAGCTCACCGGAGCCGATCTTCTCGGTCAGCCACTCCTGCTGCTCCAGCGAGCTCTCGCGCAGCAGCACGTCGAGGAGCTCGACCATCTTGATCGAGTCGAGGCCGAGGTCGGCCTCGAGGACATGCTCAGAGACGAGGTACGCGACGTAGTGGAAGCTGATGCTGGCAACGGCGCGGACGCGGCGGACCTGGGCGCCCGTGGCGGGCGAGGTCGGCAGGCTCACCGGCTCGGCCACCTCGGCCGGCGTGCTCGCCGGCTCGGCCGCCGCGGCAGCAGGCTCGACCGTCGCCGGGGCGGGCTCCGGCGTCGCGGCGCAGGCGCCCTGGGCGAAGCAGGTCACGAGCTCGCCGAGGGTCTGCGCCTCGAGCAGCTCGCCCGTCGCGATCTTCACGTCGAGCAGCTCGCGCTGCTCCTCGCTCAGGCGGGGCACCACGGCGTCGAAGAGCTCCACCATCTTGATGGAGTCGAGGCCGAGGTCGGCCTCGAGGAACATCTCGGCGTCGAGGCTCGCCACGTCGTGGCCGGCGACGCTGCCCACCGCCGCGAAGACGATCTCCCGGGCCTCGTCGAACGCCGCGGCCGCCGCGGGCTCGGGCGCCGCCTGGGCCGGCGCCGCCTGGGCCGGCGCCGCCTGGACGGGCGCCGCTCCGTTCCCGGCGAAGGCCGAGATCAGCTCGCACAGGGTCTGGGCCTCGAGGAGCTCGCCCGTGCCCACCTTGTCGGTGAGCAGGTCGCGCTGCTCCTCGGAGAGCTGGGGCAGCACGGCGTCGAGCAGCTCCACCATCATGATGGAATCGAGGCCGAGGTCGGCCTCCATGAACATCTCTTCGTCGAGCTCACCGGCCGCGTGGCCGGTGACGTCGGCCACGGCGCCGAAGATCAGCTCCCGGATGGTCTGTCGGTCGAGTTCACTCATTTTGGTTCGTTCCCTCTTGAAGGTGTGGATGGGTCGAGGAGGAGCCGCCGGCTAGCGACCGGCCATCTCCTGCCAGAGCTCGAGAATCACGCCGAGGGGCGCGAGCTGGCTGCGGAAGCGCAGCTCGTCGCTGGCCTCGAAAGGCTCGCCATCGAGACGGTTCAGCAGCTGGGCCACGGCGAAGACGCGGCCGCGCCGGTCGACGATCGGGCAGGCCAGGACGCTGCGCGTCTGGAAGCCCGTCTCCTCGTCGACGACGGGGTAGAAGCGCGGGTCGGCGTAGGCGTCCTCGACGCGCAGGCTGCGGCCCGTCCTAGCGACGTAGCCCGCGATGCCCAGCTGCAGCGGGACGCGCACGTCCAGAGCCTCGTCCTGCGCGACGGCCAGGCGGAGCTGCGGGTCCTGCCCCTCCTCGACCACGAAGACCGAGGCCCGGGCGGCGCCCAGCAGCGAGGCCAGCTTCGCCGTGAGCGCCTCGAGGGCCCGGGCGAGCATGCCGTCGACGGCGCCCTGCTTGCGCATCTCGGCGAAGGCCAGGAGGCGCTGCGCCTCGCCGTGCAGGTCCTCGACCATGGGCGAGAACTGCTCGGCGCTCAGCTCCGAGATCTTCTCCGGAAGGTCCGCGGCCAGCCCGATCGGCGACGACGCCGCCGCGCCCGGCTGCGCCTCGCCGTCCCGGGTGACCGAGAGGTGACCGTCCTCGATGTGCAGGATCCGGTCGGCCACGTCGAGGATCCGGTTGTCGTGCGTGACCATCACGACGGTGGTGCCGTGCTCCTTGGCCAGCTTGCGCATAAGCTGCACCACCTCGCGGCCGGAGACCTTGTCGAGCGAGGCCGTGGGCTCATCGGCCAGGATGAGCCGCGGCTCGGTGGCGAGCGCGGGGGCGATGGCGATGCGCTGGCGCTGACCGCCGGAGAGCTGGTCGGGGAAGTGGCCCGCGTGGGCCCCGAGGCCCACGGCATCGAGCATGGCGTGGGCGCGCCGCTCCGCCTCGCGCTTGGACATGTCGGCGTCCACGAGGAGCGACATCTGCACGTTCTGCGAAGCGGTGAGGGCGTTCAGCAGGTTGTGGGCCTGGAAGATGATCCCGAGCTTGCGGCGCACGAGCTTGCGCTCGGCGGCGCTCGCGCCGCGCAGCTCCGAGCCCAGCACCCGCACGCTCCCGTCCTGCACCTCGCGGAGGGCACCGATCAGCGTGAGCAGCGTGGTCTTCCCGGAGCCGGAGGGGCCCGTGACGATCACGATCTCGCCGGCGCCGATCTCCGTGCACACGTCGAAGAGGATCTGCTTGCGCAGGGACTTCTTCCCGAAGTGGTGGTTCACGTTCTCGAGCACGATCGGGGCTTCAGAGGTCATCAGAAGAACTCCGCGGGGTCGGCGCTCCGCACCACCCGCAGGGCACTCAGGCCCGCGATGGAGCACATGCCGAGAGCGAGACCGAAGACCAGGGCGGCCCGGTCGAGGGTCATGTGGACGGGCAGCCCGGTGGCGTTGGCCGTCAGGTCGTAGAGCCACAGACACAGGGCGAAGGCGGGCAGGTAGCCGAGCAGCGCGAGGATCAGGGCCTGCTGGAGCACCACCAGCGACACGGCGCCGTCGCCGTAGCCGATCGCCTTGAGCGTCGCGTACTCGGCCAGGTGGTCGGAGACGTCGGCGAAGAGGATCTGGTACACGATGATCCCGCCCACCACGCAGCCCATCAGCATGCCGAAGGCGAAGATGTATCCGATCGGCGTCGTCGCGTCCCAGTAGGCGCGCTCCCGCGCCACGAACTCGTCGCGGGTCAGCACGAGGACGTCGGCGGGCAGGAGCTCGCGAATCTCGCGCTGGACGGTCGCCAGGTCGGCGCCCTCCCGGAGGCGGATCAGCCCCAGGTTGATGGAGCCCGGCGAGCGGTTGGGGAAGATGCGCAGGAAATTCACGTCGCTGGTGATCACGCTCGCGTCGATGCCGAAGGAGGTGCCCATCTCGAAGAGGCCCCCGATCGTCACGCGACGGCCGTACATCTCGGCGGTCACCTCCTGGCCGCTCTCGAAGCGCTCGACCACGGGACCGAACTCGGGGCGCGACTTCCGGTCGTAGAGCACCACGTCGCGGCGGCTGATCTTGTCCAGGTTCTCGACCACGCCGGGGACGTCGAGCACCTCATCGGTCAGGCGGAAGCCCATCAGGAAGATGAAGCGCGACTCGTGGCTCTCGGGGTTCTTCCAGTAGGCCTGGTCGATGTAGACCGGGCTCACCGACTCGACGCTGTCGAGGGCGGCCGCCTGGTAGAGGCGGCGGCTCGAGAAGGTCTTAGGCGACACCAGGTAGGGGCTCTCGTGGCTGAAGAGCGCGATGTCGTATTCGAGCGTCTCGTGGTAACGCACCGAGCTCTCGAAGAGCGACTCGCGGAAGCCGAGCTGCATCAGGATCAGCACCACCGCGAAGGAGACGCCGGCGAGAGCGACGGCGAGCCGGGACCTGCGCTTCTTGAGCTGCAGCCATCCCACGGGAATCTTGAGCATCGTTCCTCTCCGAGGCCGCTGTCGGGCCTGGCAGGAGTGGTCAGGACTCGAGTTCGATCTCGACCTGGAGGTTGGTGAGCTTCTCAGCGGCGCTGCTGTCGTCGAGGCGGATCTCCACCTCGACCACGCGCGCGTCCGTCTTGGCCGCCGGATCGTCGCCCACGACATCGAGCTTCCCGACCTTGAGGTCCATCCGCTCCACCGTCCCGAAGAGATCCTCGGCGAGCGCGGTGCTGGTCACCCGCGCGCGCTGGCCGATTCGCACCTTGCGGATGTCCGTCTCGTAGACTTCCGCCACGGCGAACATCTCGTTCGTCCGGCCGAGCTCGACGATGCCCTCGGCGCCGACGCGCTCGCCCTGGTGGGCCCACACCGTGAGCACCTGACCGTCGATGGGAGAGCTCACGCGGGAGAGGTCGCGCTCCGCGCGGGCGCGGCGCAGCTCGGCCTCGGCGACGGCGACCTTGAGCTGCCACTCCTCGACCTGTGAGTCGGAGATCACCTCGAGTCCGTGCAGCTGCTCGTGTCGCGCCAGCTCGCGGCGGGCCGACTCGAGCTCCACCCGGAGGCGCTCCACCTCGGCCTGGCGCACCTCGAAGGTGTCGAGAAGCGCGATGACCTGGCCCTCGCGAACCGCATCGCCTTCCTCGACGAGCAGCTGCGCGACCACGGCCGACGCACTCGAGGGTCCGCTCAGCCGCAGCAGTCCACCCCGCGGCTCGAGGCGCCCGAGCGCCACGATCACGGGGGCCGGCCGCTCCGGGGCCGCCGGCGCCACGGTCGACGCGGGAGCCGGCTCGCTCGTGGCGAGCAGCGGGGACACGGCCGCGAAGACGAGAACAGGCACGGCAAGACACAGGACGCGCGGCCGTGAGAACAGGCGCGACCCGTTGCGGGATTCGTTGGATTCCACCTCTGGCCCCTCTCGGCCGGTCTCGAGCGCCCCGCGCCCCGCCGACCCCTTTTGCTGGCTCATCCAGCGACGGACCGCATTGTCGGTCAGCGCGCGGTCCACCCGCTGTGAACCACTCCACAGGCTCCAGCCGAAACCGGGATCGAGCCGCTGCCTCGTGGGGCGGATGCCACGCAAGCTCTCGAAGGGACTCGATCTTCTCTCGATGGGGAGCTCCCGCGCACGATCGCCTCCCGACTCGCATTCTCCGGATGATTTCCCCCGTCACCCCGGCTTACACTGGTCTCTCCCGGTGTCCGGCCGGGAGGGCCCGGCTGCTGCAGGAGCGGGAATCGATGTCGTCCCCGAAGCCTCCGGAAGACGCCCGTCAGCGCGCTCTCGCCTACTTCCAGGCCGGGAACTTCGAGCGCTGCCTCGAGGCGATCGACGCCCTGCCGCTTCGCGACGACGAGGCGGCGACGCTGGTGCTGAAGGGTCGTGCACTGATCGAGCTCGACCGCCCCGAGGAAGCCATCGAGGTGCTGCGAGGGGCCGCGCAGCACGCGCCCGAGGACGTGGACGCCTGGCACCAGCTGGGCCTCGCCCACCTCTCCGGCGGGGACCCGCGCGACGCCGTCTCCGCCCTCCGAAAGGTGCTGGGCCTCGAGCCGAGACACCTCGCCGCGCTGATCGACCTCGCCCACCTGCTCTTCACGCTGGGCGAGCAGAAGGAGGCCATCGAGAATCTCGAGGCCGCCCGCGAGCTCTCCGCGGGCGACCTCGCCATCCTCCGCGACCTCGCCCAGATGTACGCCGCCGCCGGCCGCGGCCAGGCGGCGCTGCGGGCCAACCTCGAGATCCTCGATCTCCAGCCCAGGGACCTGCTCGCCCACTGCGACGCGGCCTGGCTGTGCCTGGAGCTCGAGCGCCTCGAGGACGCGAGCATGCTGTTCCGCGAGCTCTGCAAGCTCGACCCCGAGCACGAGCTCTACGGGATCCACGGGCTGGCGACGGTGGAGATCCGGCGCAGGGAGTGGCGAAGCGCGCTCACGCTGGCCATCGAGGCCACGCGCCTCGATCGCTTCGAGCTCACGACCGCCATGCTCGAGTTCATCAGCAGCAAGCTCTTCGGAGCCGTTTGCGAGACCGACGAGGCGGAGCTGCGAGCCCGCTTCGAGCAGGAGCACCTGGAACACCGGCGGCTGCACAGCGAAGCCGTCGCGTAGCCCGTCCGGCACGAGAGGGCCCGGCGAGGCGGGGCCCACAACGGAGGATCCATCTTGCCCGGCGAAGGACCCGCTCCCTCCCCCGGCACCGCAGGCGCTCCGGCCAGCGAGAACCGCTGGATCAAGTGCCCGAGGGACGGCGCCTTCATCTATCACAAGCGCTTCGATCGCAATCTCGGCGTCTGCCCGGAGTGCAGCTACCACTTCCGGATCGGCGTCCGCGACCGGCTGGCCTTCCTGCTCGACCCCGGCAGCTTCGAGGAGCTGAGCGGCGACATCGGGCCCGTCGACCCGCTGGAGTTCGTCGACTCCAAGGCCTACCCCGACCGCGTCGCGGCCGCGCAGAAGCTGACCGGCGAGAAGGAAGGCGCCGTCTTCGGCACCGGCGCGATCGAGGGCACCGGGGTGGCCGTCGCCGTGATGGATTTCCGCTTCATCGGAGGCGCCATGGGCTCGGCCGTGGGCGAGGTCATCACCCGCGCCGCCGAGACCGCCGCCGACCGGCGCCTGCCCCTGCTGGTGGTCTGCGCCTCGGGCGGCGCTCGCATGCAGGAGGGCTGTCTCTCGCTGATGCAGATGGCCAAGGCCAGCGCCGCGCTCGCCGTCCTGGCCGAGCGACAGCTCCCCTATCTGGTGCTGCTGACGGATCCGACCTACGGCGGCACCACCGCGAGCTTCGGAACCCTCGGGGACGTGCTGATCGCCGAGCCCGAGGCCATGATCGGCTTCGCCGGCCGCTCCGTGGTGGAATCGACCATCCGCCAGCAGCTGCCGCCCGACTTCCAGCGCTCCGACTTCCTGCTCGAGCACGGCATGATCGACATGGTCGTCCCGCGGGGCGAGCTGCGCGGGAAGGTCGGCCGGCTCCTCAAGTGCTACGGGCCCACGCTGGGCGGCGCGCGCCCCTCGCCCGACTCCCTGCCCGAGGCGGAGGAACGTCGCGGCCCGGATTCCCACGGCGAGCCGCGCGACCCCTGGGACACGGTGCAGCTCGCCCGGCACCAGGATCGCCCCAACGGGCTCGAGTACATCGAGGAGGTCTTCGGCGACTTCCACGCGCTCCAGGGAGACCGTCTCTTCGGCGACGACGCGGCCATCGTGGGTGGCGTCGCGCGCCTCGGCGAGCTGGGCTGCGTGGCGCTCGCCACGCTCAAGGGGCGCTCGATCGATGAGAACATCGAGCGCAACTTCGGCATGCCCCACCCCGAGGGCTACCGGAAGGCCCTGCGCCTGATGCAGCACGCCGCCAAGTTCCACCTGCCCATCGTGGCCTTCGTGGACACCCCGGGCGCCTACCCCGGAATCGGCGCCGAGGAGCGCGGCCAGTCGGGGGCGATCGCGCGCAACCTGCTGGAGATGGCGCGCTTTCCCGTCCCCATCGTGTCCGTCCTCACCGGCGAGGGGGGCAGCGGCGGTGCGCTCGCGCTGGCCGTGGCCGACCGCGTGCTCATGTTCGAGAACGCCTACTACTCGGTGATCAGCCCCGAGGGCTGCTCGGTGATCCTGTGGAAGAGCGTCGACGCGGCGCCGCGCGCCGCGCGCGCCCTGCGCATCACCGCACCCGACCTCCAGCGTCTCGGCGTGATCGACGAGATCGTGCCCGAGCCCCGCCACGGGGCGCACAGCGACCCCGCGGCCGCGAAG
>JAAUXZ010076671.1_pt1 | contig 11218 bp, 7 predicted proteins | sample 7278131 | NCBI WGS metagenome assembly JAAUXZ01 (sample SAMN14350119, study PRJNA611818) | marine sediment metagenome | isolation source: surface marine sediment (3m) | place: French Polynesia: Moorea | collected 2018-08
GAAGGTCAATACCGTGAAACTCTCGGGCTTCGAAGACATCGATCCGGGCGTCCGGGCGTTCATCCTCATCGTCGTCGCGATCGCTTACCCCGCCTGGGATTTCGGCTTCGAGATCGGTGCGTTCGGTCGGCTCTTCTACGAAAAAGTCTTTGTCGCCTGGAGTATTTCGACGGCTTTGTTTGTCGTATTGCTTGTGATCCCGAAGACCAAGCTGCAAGTACCCAAGCTGGCGTGGTTTGCGACCGCCATACCCTCGCTTTGGCTGGTTCTGGCGCTTGCTATTCGCGCTGCCCCCGAAGTGAAGCTCCTCGGCTATGCCCTCACCGTATCGGGATTCATCGTTTACCTTGCGTGTTTTCCGTACGTCATCTACATGGCTGTCACGATCGTCTACCCTGACCTGCTGCGCATCCGGCGACGAAGGGCACAGTTCAGCCTTGCGGGGATCATCCTCGCACTTGTCGGTGCCGGATACGTCATCGGCAACAACCATGATCACCTGCTGACGTGCGAGGACTTCGAGATCAGCGGTAACTACATCCCGGCCGACTGCCGGCCATCGCCGAACTAGCCATGTTGCGCCGTCTCGTCAAGATCGCACTGATCATCCTCGGAGGACTGGTATTCCTGGTCGTCGCGGCGAGCCTCTCGCTGCACATCCTGATACAGCGTCAGGACCATCAGTTCATCAAGGACCAGGTTGCCCGCCGCGTCGCGGAAGCGACCGGGTACACGCTGCAAATCAACGGCGCGCTCGAATTCCCCTACTCGCTGCAGCCGACCGTCGTCTTCAATGACATCGTCCTGAACGCAGTGGAGCGTGATGGCGATGCAGATCTACTGGCCGCCGACGAGTTCCGGATAACCATTGCGATTCTGCCGCTGCTGAATGATCGGCTCAGAATCGACGACACGACACTGACTAATGCGCGCCTGCGCCTCGAGTTCGACGCTGCGGGGCAGCCGAACTGGATTCCGGAATCACCGCCCGATACCGACACGTCGGATACGGCTGTAGAAGTTCACGCCATCAACTTTCGGCAACTGCAGATTCAGCTCGTCGACCGACGGATTGACGTCGAGTTGGGCGCACAAATTGAGGAACTCAATGCCCGGATCGCGGAGCTCCGGCTCGATGCACCGGTAGACGAGACGTTCGTCGACGTTGAGCTCGTGGCCGAATTCGAGGAAATGCCGATCCGTGCCGAAGGTCGTATCAGCGCCAGGGACAATGCCTTCGCGGGACTCGAACTTCCCGTTTCGCTGACCGGCTCGATCCTGGACATGGCATTTACTCTCGACGGCCATATCGACCGGGTGGTCGGGGCGCCGATCGATGAAGTCGGATTCTTCGCCAAGGTGCACCTCGAAGGCTCGGACATGGATGCGTTTTCGGAGGTCACGGGGCTGCCGTTGCCGACGACGACTTCGTTCGTGATCGACGGCGACGTCGAAGGCCACCCCGGGTCGATAGTCGCGAGTGGAATTGTCGGCCGGCTGCAGCAAGGTGCCTTGACGCTTGCTGCGACGGGGCGAATCGGCCAACTGACGAGCTTCGATGAACTCACGCTCGACGCGACGGTCGCCGGTGCCGACCTTCAGGAAGTGCCCTACTTTCCTCCTGACTGGTTGCGGGCTACCGACAGTTTCGATGTTTCTGCCAGGGTAAGCGGCGACTGGCCGGCGTTGAGACTGGATAACCTGTCGGCAAGTGCGAGACGCAATGACATTACGGTTACCGCGTCGGGGCGCCTCGCAGACGCGTCGACGTTCGGCGGCGCTGACCTCAATATCGGCCTCGACGGCAACGATATTGCTGACCTCGCGATATTGTTTGACATGGATTCCGTCAATACCCGTTCATTTAGCTGGTCTGGGCGAGTGCTCGGCTCCTGGCCGCAGCTTTCGATCGAAAAGTCGGAATTCAACGTCGAACGAGACGATCTCAAAGCGCGTGTCACCGGTGGTTATCGGGACATCATCAACTCGCCCAAACTGGACATTCGCCTCGAGGCAGAAGGCGGCGACCTGGCCGCTGTTCCCGAACTCGAGACTTTGGAATTGCCGATGACTGACGATTTCTCGTTCACCGTCGAGCTGTCCGGAGAGCCGACACGCCCGTCGGCTCGAAACGCAACCGCAACGGCCAGGCGCGGGCGCCACGAGGTGACACTCAGCGGCGCCATTGCGGATCTTGGCAGCCTGTCAGGTATCGAGATATACGTTTCGGCCCGCGGCACTGACCTCGCGGAGATCAACGACGTATTTACGCCGGATTTCCCGGCGACAGAGCATTACGCCCTGACCAGCAGGCTCAGTGGCGACATCGACAGCCTGAGCGCCAGCGACCTCAAGCTGGAAGGAAGCGCTCCAGGGCTCGATCTCGAGATGAGCGGCGCCATTGGCACAATTGTCGAACTCCGGGATGTTGACGTGCAGTCGGAGGTAAGCATTGACGATCCGTCCGAGTTCGGCAGGTGGTCAGGAGTGAGCCTGCCGGGGGATATCAAGATCGAGTTGAGCGGGCACATGGCGGGTACAGCACCGCGGTTCGAGCTGTCGGACATGACCTACAGCTCCGGCGAGAGCCTCGTGCACGGCAACGTAACGATGTTAGTCGGCGACAAGCTGTCGTTCGCAGGCGCCGTGACGTCCGGCCAGCTCGATCTGCGGCCTTTCTTCGACGCGGCGGAGGACGAGTCCTCCACGGCTGGGGATCAGGAACGTTCACGTCTCTTTTCCGACGAGCCCTTCGACCTCTCCTGGCTCGACGCGGTCGACCTCGATTTCTCGCTGGACAACCTCGAGCTCGTCCGGACCGGCGAATTCACCCGCGTTCGTCGCGCCCATATTTCCCTCGAGCAGGGCACCCTGAAGATCGACCCGCTCGAAATGACCTACGAGGACGCGAAGCTGAGTGGACACGTGCATCTCGATCGCGACGCCCTACCCGCGCTTGACGCAAATCTCAGCGCGGAGAATATCGACCTCGCGAGATTCCTCGAGGATATTCGGTTCAGTGACTATTACGACGGATCTTTCGACATGGCACTGCAAGTGTCGACGCGGGGCTCTTCGCTTGCCGAGATGGCAGCGGGCCTGGACGGCGAACTCGCCATATTCATCAGCGATGCCAGCGTTTCCGGCGTCGAGGCGAAACTGCGGATTACCGACGTCCTGCTCGGTGCATTGCCCTGGCTCAAGCAAGAAGACGACGTGTACATTAATTGTGCAATGAGCCAGATGGTGTCAGATGACGGCATCGTCGATGTTCCTATGCTGTATGTCGACTCGAGGCAGTTGCGCATGATCGGTGGCGGCACAATTGACCTCAGAAACGAGACCTACGATATGCGTCTGCAGCCACGACCACGCGGGACGCGCATCTTCGCCCACAATATCGACCTGCTGCTTACCGGATCGATCACGGATCCCGAGTACTCGACAACGGGCGCGGCCAAGACCGTGGCGACCAAGTACGGCAAGTTCGTACTACTCGGCCCCGCCGGCTTGTTTATACCGACCGGCAAATCGCAAAAGCACCCTTGCGCCGGCAGCCTGCAGGAGTATCGTGAGGCACAGGTAACATCGGAGAGCGAACAATGAGAACCTCAGTCAATAGAACGATCGCTTTGGTACTTGCAATGATCCCTCTGACCGCTATTGCGGAGGAAATGATCTATTCCGGATTCATGTCGGATTACACCCAGCTTGAAAAGGTAACGGATGGATCGGTCGACTACCGCTACCTCGCGCCTGGCGCCTACGATCGTCTCGCGCAGTACAACGCCGTCATGATCGACCAGCCGGAGGTATTCATCGCCGTCGACTCCCCCTATCGCGGCGTCAAACCGAAACATCTGAACGCGCTCGCAGAATCGCTCCGGGCCGGTCTATCGCATGCGCTGGGAGACGATATCTACGTCGTCGATCGTCCTGGCGAACATGTCCTGTACCTGTCGGTCGCAATTACCAACCTCAAACTCAACAAGCGCAAGAAGAAGGCGTTCCAGTACCTGCCAATCGCATTGGTTGCGAGTGGCATCGCCGGAGCTTCCAGTTCAGAGATTGCCAAGAAAGCCGACTTCGCGGGCCTGGTCGTCGAACTCGAGGCATTTGATAGCACGACCGACGAACGACTCGTTGCCGTTATCGACTCGCTCGAGCCCGACCCCGACGCGGAAGAACCGGAGACGTGGGAAGACGTCGATGCGCTGATGCTCCGCTACGGCGAGATCATAAGCTGCCGCTTCCAGAATGCGCACCTTCCGGAGGAGGAGCGCGCAGACTGCTTCAATCCCGAAGGCGCGTGAGACCTATCGCCTGCCGAAGCTGAGCACTGCGTTTAGCCAGATCGTTTCGCGATCGACGTATTTGCCGGTAACCTCGCCCAGCGGACCGAGCGATGGCGACGTGATGGGCGCATCGTCGATCTTCATGTAGTTCAGGTTCACGGCGACAGCGCGACGATCGGTCCACTGCCATTCGATGCCGACGCCTGCCGACCACAGCGAGTCGAGCCTTAACGTCATCGTGCGCTCGTCGTCATCAACCATATCGTCGGCGTACATGAAACCGAAGCCGATCCGGGTGCGATCGGTCAGCGGCCGGTTGTAGCCGACGGAGAAGGCCCAGATATCGTCGTAGTCGACGTCCGACTGGGTGACCTGGTTATTGTTGATGTAGATCTCCGACAGCTGGAACTCGCTGAAGTCGGCCCACACCGCATCGAACGAGACGCTGCTCGAATCCTCGAATTCGTGATAGAGACCGGCGAGTACCGACTGGGGCTGGCGGCTCTTGACGTCGACATTGGCACCGAGCAGCCCGGCGGCCTCGAATATGGCCTCGGTCGCATCTGTCAGGTCCGAGAAATTCGCATTGCCGTCCAGTTCCGGATCGAGTTCCGAGCGATAAGAGAAGCCGTAGCGTGTCCGGTCGCTGGCCTCGTAGAGTGCGGACAGCGCGAACCCCAACGTGAAGCCGTCAGTGTCGATGTTGAGCCGGCCGTCGTTGGTGGGATCATCAATATTTACTACGGCCTTGTTCTGCTCGTAACTCGTGTAAGTAATCGCGAGACTGCCCGCGATCGACCATTGTTCGTTGAGCTTGGTCGCGATGCTCGGGAATGCGCTTATGTACAGGAGGTCGTAATCCTGGATGAAATAACGGCCGGGCCAGGTCGCGCCGAAATCCTCCGAGAAGCCGCTGCCGAGTATCGTGAAGCCGAACCAGTAGTTGTCGCGGAGCGGCATAACCATCTTGCCGGAAGGGACGATGGTGCTGTCGTCTTCCGTCAACCGGAATGTCGCGCCGTTGCCAAGCTGACCCTCCCAGGTGTTGTCCGGGAAGAAGCCGTAAACTTCGAAACGCATGACACGTTCGTCGAAGCGTGTCATGCCGGCCGGATTCGTGCCGGCGGCAGAGGCATCGTCAACGGCCGCCGCTATTCCGGTCAGAACGGGATGCGGGCCGACAGCCAGCGCCGCGCCACTGATAGTGAGGAGCAAACAGGAAACTCCCAGTTTGCGAAACATCATCGCCTTCTCTCCTATTTCCCGAATCGGCGCTGGTACATACCGCCGATGAACAATATCCAGTTCTTGTCGAATTCTCCTGCGAAACGCGCGCCACCGGCCGTCTGGTCGACCTTGCCATTACCAAGCCACAGCCAGGTTGCGCCGATACCCCAGGCGTGTTTGCCGCCGGTGTCACGGCCGTACGCGGCCGACAGGCGAAGCTGCTCATCGGATGGCAGATCGACGGTACGATCGGCGCTGCTCACCGGCGACGTATCGTACGATGCGCCGAACGCCAGCTTCTGACCATCGGCACGCTCGCGCATGAACCCGACACCGAACTTGTAGGTGTCATCCCAGTTCCGATCGAGTTCCATGAACAGCGGTCCGGTTGGTGCATCGTTGATCGCGAAATCCGTGACGCTGAACGTGGACCAGTCCTCCCAGTCAGCATTTGCGGTCAGTGACCACTCCTCGTTGAGCCTGTAGCGAATGCCGATTTCAAGGAGCTGTGGATTGTCCCAGGTGATGTCGATCGAACTCTGCGGCGTCAGCGGCAGCACCAGGTCGTTGATCGTCACGTCACCGTCCAGCTCGATGTCGGCCTCGGCCCGATACACTACCCCGAGAGTCCCGCGGTCGGAGAACTGCCATTGAAGGCCGACGAAAGGCTGGTAGCCCACGTCCGTAGCGTCCTCGATTTCGACCTTGCCGTCGGGCGCGCCGAGCCCGGATTGATTGATCGCGATGTCCATGTCGAAGATCGTATAGAGCACAGACACACCGAAGCCGACCGACACCGTGTCGTTGATCCGGTAGCCCAGTGACGGCGAAACTGCGACACCCTGCAACGTAATCTCCTCGACGGCGTAGCGACCCACGAAATCGTCACCGAAATCGAAGCCGCCACCGAACGGCGCCACCATCGACAGGCCGAATCGCCATTTGTCGTTCAGCGGTTTCACGTAGAAGAAGGACGGAATCGCTGCCACTTGCCCGGCGTTTCCGCCATCGCCGCCCCCGGCCTCCGCAACCGTCGACTCGAATTCGGTCTTCGGCACGAGCACCTGGAGACCCGTGAGCATTTGTGACTCGTCCAGACCGGTCATACCTGCCGGGTTCGTCCAGGCCGAGTCGGCAATATCGCGGTTGGTGACGTTGCCCGATGCCGCGGTGCCGAGGCTGTTCGGGCTGCCGATCTCAGACAGGTAGATGCCGCCTGCATGCGCGGCCGGTGTCGTTACCGCCATCGCTGCAATTAATGCTAAACCCTGGCGCATGGACCTCTTCTCCGGGTGGTTGTTGCGAGAGTGCGACATAGAGGAAATTCCTTTAGCGCATGATGTCATATTTGCGTGGTGATTCGTTTGTAACATCCGTAGTTAGCGCAATTGACTCCGTACTCACGGGTATGTTACCTCTACGCGACAATGCGAGAAAGACAGTTCGTGTCACTCGAAACCTTTTTCATTGAAGGAGATGACCGTGAAGCTTTCCAAGATTGTGTCAACCGGCCTCGTCGCCGTGCTGTTCGCAACACCACTCGCAGCCGTCGCCCAGGAAACCGGCACCGACCCGCGTGACTTCGCGCCGAAGTTCATGCCGTACTACCGCTACACCGAACTCGAGAACGGGCTCGAGAACAACGCGTTGACGTTGTTCGGGCTGTATGCGTTTACGCCAAGATTCGGGATGACCTACGAGATCCCCGTAGGTTACAAGAACGACGTTATCGACACCCCGCTGAACAACGGTGACGGGACGTGCGGCCCCGGCGCGTTCGTGCCCGGTCCAGGCCTGCCCCCCATCCCGATTCCAGGCGTGCAGGGCAACTGCCAGGAGACCGGCATGGGCGACATGAACCTGCGCTTCATGTTGCGAACAGATCACAAGCTGTTCGGCGGTGACGTGATGTACGCCCTGCAGGTAGACCTGCCGACAGCCACCCAGAACTTCCTGGGCACCGAGCAGACGCGCCTTGGACCGTCATTCATTTGGGTCAAAGACATTCCGCAGTGGCCCGGCCCCGGTGCCTTCTTCGCCGCGATGAATTTCTACTTCTTCGATGTCGAAACCTTGAGCGAGACTGACGCCGGAGATACCAGCATGTACGTGGGTCGCTGGTTCGTCATGCTGCCGCTCAACGCCAAGCACAAGATCTACGCGTTGCCGGAATTCCAACCGATTTACGACTTCGAAGAGAGCCACTTCTCGTTCTGGGTCGGACCCGAATTCGGCAAGCTGATCGGCGACGACGGCAAGAACGTCGTGTACCTGAAACCCGGCTTTGGCGTAGATCCCGACTTCGCGCAGGGCGACCGCGAGTTCACCTTCGAGATCGGCTGGCGCTATTTCATGGATTGATTGCCGGACAATTTTTCTGAGGAACGAAAGGCCACCCCTCTCGGGTGGCCTTTTGATTAGTCGCTCGCATCGACCCTCAGTTCGGTGCCGTTCCTGAGGAAGAACTCACCGTCCTCATCCAGGAACCGCACTTCCTTGGTGCTGGTCATCTGGTCACCTTTGCGCTCGATCGTGTGACGGATGCGCGCTGGTCGGTCATTATCCGTGCCGTCCTGTTCGTAGACGAGCTGCCACTGTCGATCGTTCTCGTAGCTGGCATCGACGATCTCATAGCGCAAAATTTCGCCTTTGCCCTGCCGGAAATAGGCTTCCACTAGCTCGCCGCTGTCGCGATCGACAGTGACGAGATTCACGGCGTGCACCAGGCTGCCAGGATCCGTGAAGGTCAGGCCGCGGACCAGTGTGGCGCCGTCAGGTGTGATCTCGGCATCCACACGCATCGGAATTCCGAATCGCTGCCCCGACTGGTAATCGAGGTAGTAAAGCTCGCCCTCCCAGGCGCCTGTTGACGCATCGAGAATGGACGACAGCGCCTCATCAGCCTGTGACAGCGATGGAACGAGCACGAACAGCACCAGCAATGTCTTGATATTCATGAATCTAGTGTACCGACGCCGTCGATACCGATTCAGTTTCAACCTGTAACAAATGCCGTGGGCTGACCACGCTAAGATGACGGCATGGATTCGTTGTCACAAGCCGTTCTCGGCGCCAGCGTCGCCGGCGCGTGTGCGCCCGCGGGGCATCGCGGCAAGGCGATGCTGCTGGGCGCGGGGCTCGGCACCCTGCCCGATCTCGACGTGTTCATCGACTTCGGCGGCGCCGTCGAGAATTTCACCTACCACCGCGGCTTCAGCCATTCGCTGTTCGTGCTGGCACCGTTCTCGGTGATGTTGTGGCTGCTGTTGCGTCGCTGGTGGGCACCGGTTCGCGAAGATCCACTTCGATGGCTGGCAGCGATCAGTCTCACGCTGCTCACCCACCCGCTGCTCGATGCGCACACCGCATACGGCACGCAGCTCTTCTGGCCCTTGACCGTGCCGCCAGCGTCGTGGGCGACGTTGTTCATCATCGATCCGCTGTATACGCTGCCGTTGCTGATTGGCGTGCTGGTAGCAACATTCCGGCGCCGAGTCGCGGGGACTGCCCTCCGAGTCGGCCTCGTCATCAGCACGCTGTACGTCGGCTGGTCGTGGATCGCGCAGACAATCGTCGAGCGCAACGTCGAAGACGCGCTTGCGAAGATGCAGCTGCAGGACGCCCCGGTCTTCATGACGCCCACACCGTTCAACACGCTGCTTTGGCGGGTGGTCGTGATGACCGAGGACGGTCACCTGGAGGGCTTCGATTCTCTGCTGGTCGATGAGGGCACGATGCGCTTCGCCGAGTACCCTTCGGATACCGACGCGATGCAACAAGCGAGTGATATGTGGGCGGTCGGACGATTGCGTTGGTTCGCACAGGACTTCGTCAAGGCATGGGTCGAAGATGACAGGCTCATCATGAGCGACCTGCGCATGGGACAGGAGCCGTTTTATGTCTTCAGCCACGCCGTTGCGGTTCGTGGCAATCCTCACTGGACGGAGATACCGGCAGAATTCGTGCCGATGGCGGCGAACGAGCGATTCCTGGCCGAGACCTGGGACCGCATCTGGTCCGAGTAGCCTGCCTGAGCGCAGGCGACGATTGCAGTATCCTTGTTGCCTCCGAAGAACACAGAGGCAACCCGACATGCGGCAAGCCCGATCCTTTCTTCTCCTGCTCACGTGCCTGCTGCCCGGCATCACCGTTGCCGGGGAAACGTTCACGAACCCGATCCTGCCCGGCGGCCACCCCGACCCGTCGATCTGCCGTGATGACGACGGCTATCTCGTCGTCAACTCGACCTTCGAGTACTTCCCCGGCCTGCCCGTCCATCGCAGCAAGGACCTCGTCAACTGGGAACTCATCGGCTACGGGCTGCACCGCGAGGAGCAGGCGTCCGGCGCTGTCAACCTGGTCGATGTTCAGTCCGACGGCGGCATCCACGCACCGACGATCCGCTGCCATGACGGCAGGTACTACATCATCACGACCAACGTCTACTTGCCGCCCGAGGAAGGGGCGGAGACGCAGTTCGTCAATTTCGTGATCACGGCGGACAACCCCGAGGGTCCGTGGTCGATGCCGCACGTACTCGAAGGCGCGCCCGGCATCGATCCCGATATCTTCTTCGACGATGACGGCCGCGTCTGGTACGTCGGCACGCACTCACCCGAGAAGCCCAACTTCGAGGGCGAGGGCGAGAGTTGGCTGCAGGAGATAGATGCCGACAACTGGCGCCTGATCGGGGAGCGTTATTTCCTGTGGCGCGGTGCCTGCGGCGGCGTTTGGGCGGAAGGTCCGCACATGTACAAGCGGGACGGCCGCTACTACTTGCTGGTCGCCGAGGGCGGCACGAGCTTCAATCATGCGGTGGTCATCGCCGTTAGCGACGATATCACCGGGCCATACTCGTCGAACCCGCGCAACCCGATCCTGACATCACGGCACCTGTCCTACGACTTCTGGGTCAACAGCACGGGGCATGCCGATCTCATCGAGCTTCCGGACGGCCGCTGGTACATGGTCGCGCTCGGCATACGCGGCGACCTCGAGCGGCGCTCGAACATGGGGCGGGAGACGCACCTGATTCCCGTCACCTGGGAGCGGGAGCCGTTCTGGTGGCAGGAGGTGAAGACCGAATGGCCCGTCGCGGCGCCAGTGACGGGACGCGTCGAGCGGGTCAACCCGGTGCCGTTCGCCGGCACGCAGCAGCTTCTGGGTAAAGGATTCGAAGACGACTTCAACTCGACGACACTGAATCTCGCCTGGAATTTCCGCCGCGTGCCGATGCCCGGCACCTGGTCGCTGCCGGACGGCCACCTGCGCCTCGCGGCAAAACCGGACGTGATCAAAGAGAGAGGCCGCGCCAGCCTCATGGGCTTCCGGCAAACCGAGAGCGATTTCAGCTACACAGCCAGTATGTTCTTCGCCCCCGACGGTGACGGCGTGGAAGCCGGCATGATGCTGTTTCAGAAAGACAATAACTACCTGGCGTTCACCGTGACGCGCAAGGGCGACGCTCACGTCCTGCGATCCGTCGTATCGCTGCCCGAACAGGATGCGAAAAAGACGCGCGAGGTCCGTGAGCTCGAGAGGGTCACGCTGGACGCGTACGAGAAAGACATCGTGCTACGCGTAGTGTCGAAGAACGACCGTTACCGCCTGCTTTACTCGCTCGACAGGGGCGACACGTTTACCGAGTTCCTCGAGACGCGCGCCGACCATATCCTGAGCCGCGGCTACACCGGCGC
>JAAUXZ010011167.1_pt1 | contig 11210 bp, 6 predicted proteins | sample 7278131 | NCBI WGS metagenome assembly JAAUXZ01 (sample SAMN14350119, study PRJNA611818) | marine sediment metagenome | isolation source: surface marine sediment (3m) | place: French Polynesia: Moorea | collected 2018-08
CAGGACGCAGGTCGCCAGTCAGGATCGAGGGCTCCGATTTTGAGCTCGACTGCCACCGGGTTGTACTGGCACTTGGCCAGTCACCCGATATCTCGGTGTTCCCCGAGGGCACCGAGGTCCGCGAAGGCACGCAACTTCTCGGCCTGCTCGAAACACCCCTGTTCGCGATCGGCGATCTCGCCACGAACGAAGGGACGGTCGCAGCCGCAATCGGCAGCGGGCGGCGATCCGCCGTACACATTCACCAGGTATTGAGCGGCGAGCAGCTGAGCCTTACCGAGCATGCCGAGGCTCTGCGCGACGTCGACGAGTGGCGCGACGAAGTCATCCCTGCGGATGCATTGAAGCTACACCTGTTCGAGCGGCAGCAGGTCGCCGAGGGCGAATCACTCGACCCGGTTGAGCGGCGCTCGACATTTGACGAGGTGCACCTTGGACTCGAGGACGCCAGCGAGGCAGCCCGTTGCCTGTCCTGCGGCGTCTGCAACGAGTGCGACCTGTGCTGCACCTATTGCCCGGAGGGCGTATTGAAACGTGTCGGGCATCGCCTGGAATTCGATTACGCCTACTGCAAAGGCTGCGGCATGTGCGTCGCAGAATGCCCGCGCAACGTGATCTTCATGAGCCATCTGTAACGGGACTGGAGGAGGACTATGTCCGTCGAGGTCATCACCGGTAATCATGCTGCTGGATATGCACTAAGCGCTGCCGGCGAAGCGAACCGGACGGCACGCGGTGTCGCGTGCGGCATCTATCCGATTACGCCGCAGACCGAGATCGTCGAGTACGTCGCCAAGTTCCCGTTCAGCAAAGGGCGCGTCGTGCCCGTGGAAAGCGAACACAGCGCGATGGCCGTCACGATGGGTGCATCGATCAGCGGCGCGCGCGCATTCACGGCAAGCTCGGCGAACGGCCTTGCCTACATGGCAGAGAATGTCATGGTGGCGGGGTATTACCGCCTGCCGATCGTCATGGTCGCGGTCAACCGCACACTCGGACCGCCGTGGAACATCTGGGCAGACCAGGGCGACTCGCTGGCACTGCGTGACTTCGCCTGGCTGCAGTTCTACTGCGAGACGAACCAGGAAGTGCTGGATACGACGTTACTTGCATTCCGTCTTGCGGAAGACCGGCGCATCATGCTGCCGGTCATGCTGTGCATGGATGCCTTTATCGTGTCTCATACCCAGACCGAGACCGAGATTCCCGAGCAGGACGACGTTGATCGATTCCTGCCGGACCTCGATTTGCCGCACCGCATCCGGTACGACGAAGCCCGCACACTAGGCGGCCTGGCATGGCCCGACGAGGGTCTTTCGAGCCGCCTCGAGATCGACGAAGCGATGAAGCGTGTACCCGAGGTATACGACGAGTGTCGCGCGGCCTTCGAAGAGACCTTTGGCCACGACCCGGGCGCTGCGCTCCAGACCTCGGACACGGATGACGCCGAGACGGTCCTCGTTGCGAGCGCCACGATGGCGACGACCGCACGCGAGGTTGTGAAAAAACGACGTGAGGCCGGCGAAAAGATCGGGCTTGCGAAGATCAAGATGTATCGACCTTTCCCGGCCGAAGAGCTGCGCGCTGCCTGCAAGACCGCATCTCGCGTGGCCGTGCTCGACCGTAACTACGCGGCGGGGGCAGGCGGCATCTTCTGGCAAGACGTCTGCGTTGCCTTCCAGGGGCATCGAGACGACCTGCTCATCCAGAACTATCTCACCGGCCTGTGCGGCGGTGATGTTACACCAGCGGTGATCGATGAAATTCTCGCCGACCTCGGCACGCGCGCTACGGCTGGGGAACCGGTATGGATGGGCATCGACGCTGGCGAGGAGGGCTGACTATGGCTGCTGTTGCTCAGGAAGTACAAGGCCTGGAGGCCTGCCTGCTAAGGCCCGGTAACACCAACTGCGGCGGCTGCGGGATGAGTTCCGGCCTAACGATGCTCGGCCGCGCGCTTGCCGATGCCGGGGACACGTGCACGCTGGTGATCCCCGCGTGCTGTGGCATTGTCACGGCGGGCAGATTCCCGACGACGAGCTATGGTGTGCCCACGATCGCAACAACGTTCGCGTCCGCGAGTGCCGTAGCATCCGGCGTAGCCAGTATCCGCGATATGAACGGCGAGCCCGGACAGGTGATCTGCTGGGCTGGCGATGGCGGCACCTATGATATCGGTCTTGCAACGCTGTCGGCCGCCGCCGAGCGTAACGAGAACATCATCTATATCTGCTACGACAACGAGATCTACGGCAACACGGGTGGACAACGCTCATCGGCAACGCCCCTTGGCGCCAGGACAGCAACAACGCCCTTCGGTAAGGCCGAAGGCAAGAAAGACATCATGGCGATCATGACGGCCCACCGCGTCCCTTATGCTGCGACCCTGTCGATCGCCCATCCCGAGGATTTCGCGCAGAAGATCGCGACGGCGCTGTCGCTCGAAGGAACGCGCTTCCTGCTGATGCACTCGCCGTGCCCCACCGGGTGGAAATCGGAACCCGAGGAATCCGTCGAGCTCGTACGCATGGCGGTAGAGAGCGGACTGTTCCCGGTGTACGAGGTTTTCGACGGTGCCAACTATCGTATCAATGTCCGACCCAGTGGCGCCGATCCTGCCGAGTACTTCGAGAAACAGCGGCGCTTCAAGGATGATGATATCGACCTGGACGCCGTACGAAACTGGTGCTCGAAGCGCACGCGTCGCCTGCGATTACTGGCCGATCAGTTTCCGCATACCGATTAAAAAAAGGGCCGCTTCGAGAGCGGCCCTTGTTCTTGCAGGGTCTGACTAGAAGTAGACCTTTACGCCGACAAACGGCACGTCAAGCCACTCGTTCATCTTGTAACGCTCCCACTCTGCAGTGACCGCGAACGTCGGGTTAACTTTCCACTCGACGCCGAAGCCGTACATGCCGTCAGTACCGCTTTCCGTGCCGGAGACGCTGCCGCTTCCTCCCTGGATGACGCGCACATCCGTCTTGGACTCCCACGCGAACGCACCGAGCTTCATGTACAGCGAGACCTTGTCGGGATTGGCCGGCCACGTTACGACGCCCGCCACAACCCAACCGTCACCCTGGTACGGGTGCACGGAATAGGTATCGGACAGAATGTCGTCGATTGCCGTCGGCGCAACCGTCGCGCCGAACTGTGTCGTGACTTCACCAAGGCTGACGTAACCCGCTTCAAGCGCAGTGTTCTCGTTGAATGCGAATCCGGCCAGGATCTTCCAGGACTCTTTTTCGCTATCAACGATCGGGTTGCTGATCGTCCAGCCGAAACTCGACAGGTCGCTCGTCAGGTCAGAGGCGCTGTAGTCGAGCTCTGTCTGCCCGAAAGCGCCGTGGACATAGAGCTCACCCTGGGCAAGCGCGTTACCTGCCGGGACCAGCATGAGCGCCGCGACTGCGGCAAGTGCGCAAGGAACAGCACGTTTTGCTGTACGCACGCTGCGCAGAGCGATTACTGCGGCAACGATGAACAGCAGCTCGAGCCATCCGACTGCACCGGTGCCCTTGCTTGTTCCCTGGATCACGATGTCGATGACATCGATGACCGACACGGCAACGTTGTCCGAATTGTTGCTACCAGCCGGATCGGCAACGGAACCGGACGTGAACGCACCCAGCACCATGCTGACCGCCTCATCTGGTGCCGTGCACACGACCTCTGCGGTTACAGTCGCGCCGGACAGCATGTCGCCAATCATGCAGCTGATTGAGGCGCTACCCGGCATCGAGCATGTCCCCTGGCTGATCGTCGCGTTCTGGCACGTGCCCACCATCGGCAGCTTGACGAGCATGTCGACGCCGAGGTTGTGGCTCGGCCCACCGTTCATGACCGTGATGTCAAACGTGACGGTCTCTCCGACACTCGGCGTGTCAGGCGTTGCAATAACGGTAACCATCATGTCGGACTCCGGCGGAGTCACAGTAGTCGTCTCCGTCGAGGAGTTGTTTGCCGGAATCGGATCGATCTCGTTGCCCGTCACCGTCGCGGTGTTGTCGACGTCTGTCGAGGCTTGCACCGGCTCAGGCAGGACTGTGATCGTCACAGTCTCTTCCGCATCGACCGCAAGAGCACCGATTGTGCAGGTGACCTGCATGCCGTTGACCATGCAGTCGCCAACGGTTGCGGTTGCATCGTCAATAACGAATTCCACCGGCACAACGTCGGTGACCGTTACGCCCGTTGCGGCATCCGGTCCGTTATTCGTGACCGTGATGTCGAAGTCGAGCTCCGGTCCACCCGAAATCACAGGATCAGGCGTATCGACCTTAACGATCGCAAGATCCGCCGAATCGGGTTTCGGCATGACAACCGTCGTGTCTTCCGTGACCTGGTCGTTGTTGTTATTCGGGTCCATCGGAACCGGATCGATGAATGCACCGCTGGTCACCAGCGTCTGGCTGCCGGTGCCTTCAATGTGCTGGATTACGATGGTCGCGGTTGCTGTCGCAGCGTCCGCGATGTCACCGATTGTCCAGTCGACCTGTCCGGCACTCGAGCTATAGTTGCCCTGGCTGACGACCACACTGACAAGCTGTGTATCGGTGAACGTGAATCCGCCCGTTACACCAGTTACATCACCGGGACCGTTGTTGGTAACAGTGATGCTGTAGGTGATTTCGCCACCAACGAGCACCGGGTCCGGGCTGTCGGTCATGGCGATCGCGACATCAGTGTTCTGCGGCACGCCGCCGACATACTCGTCGATACCGATATCCGTCGTGGCGGTCATATCACCATCGCCATCAAACGGCCGGATATCGCCATCGAAGTCGCTGGTAATGGGCGGATAGCTCGGGTGCCCGGCGTTGAGTCCAGCATCGATTGCCGGTGAGCCCATCAGCAGGTGCAGGTCCGAGTCGATCATCGGGTTGACGTCCAGGTTGTCCGTCTCGGTGACGTTTTCGGTACACCCAGCGTCTTCCCTGCACTTGGTCGTGAAGTCGGTATAGATGCTGTTGACGAGTCCCACCCAGGATACCTGGGCTCCACCGCTGTCATTCGGATCGTCATCGACGTAGATGTCCGCACCCAACTGGCCGGTGTTGCCCCACGCTATCGTGTTGTAGAACTCAGTCTGTAAACCTGGCAGGCCGCGTGCAACGTACGCACCGCCGCCGAACTCGGTAGCTATGTTACCCGTAAAGGTGCAGTGCTCGACGGTCGCGCCGGACTGATTCCCGACGCCTGTGCCCAAGCCGCCGCCCAGCCTCGCCGTGTTGCCGACGAAGCCGCTGTTGATAGCCCGATAGCGGCTGTACTCGCGAACGTGCAGGCCGCCGCCGATATCCGTTGCGGCGTTGTTGACGAAGCCGACCAGTTCGATATTCACGTCCGTCGCAAACAGCGATGCGCCACCGCCGCTTCCGGAACCGGTCAACAGGTTGTCTTCGAACATAACGTCGTATACGCCGACGTATGTCGACGCAGTATTGTCACTGCCGCCTTCGACCTCGAGACCGCCGCCAAAACCGGCTGCTTCGTTCTCGAAGAAATCGATGTCATAAATCATCGTCGTGGTTGAGGGTGCCCGGATCGCGATGCCGCCTCCGTCACCTCTGCGGGCGGGCGCTGTGCCGAACGCCTCGTTTTGCTGAACCGTGAGATCGACAAGGTTGAGGCCCTCCATGAATACGCCTTCGATATAGATGGCGCCGCCGTCGCCGTCTGCGCGGTTGAAGTAAAACTCGCTGCCTTCGATGCTTGTCCAGACCGACTCCAGGACTACGATCGAGAGCGCGCCGCCGTTTACCTGGCTTCCCGACGCGTAACCGTTCTGGAACGTCATGTTGGTGACTTCAATCATGGGTGCGTCGATAGCGCTCAGGGCCGTCAGGTCGATGCGCAGGATAGGGACCTGGGCACCGCCGTCGAGTATTACCAGGTCGGAGTCAGCCCCCAGGATCGAGACAGCGAATGCTTCCGAAGGATCTGCGGCGTATGTCAGGGTTCCGAGGGCATTAACGTTATACGTGCCGGCCAGGACGTTGATCGTGTCATCCTGACCGTTGTTTTGCGCCGTCGTCAGCGCGTTCTGGAATTCCGTCGGATTACTGACATTGAAGGTTGCTGCGGATGCAGCCGACCCCACCACCGCAGCCAATGCTACGATGAGTAGTCTTAATTTCATGATTCTGCTCCTTGGCGGAATGCCCGCCCGAACGCCCGCAGGGACACGGTGCGCAATGTATGTTCTTCTCCTCTTCATCGGCATTTACCAGTGTGGAAAACACCTATATCTGGGCTGGTAGTGCCAAAAGTCACCGACTTGAGCTGAAAACTGCAAATGACTGATCCAGCGAACAAAACAGTATTGATTACCGGCGCCAGTGGCGGCTTCGGACGACACATGGTGCGGCAGTTCCGCGCCGCCGGTTCGAGGCTTATCCTGACGGACCTTGTGGACGCCTTGCTGCGCGATGTTGTGGACGAGGCCGGGGATAATCTCCTCGCTGCATTTGCTGCTGATCTCTCAACAGAAGAGGGTTGCGAAGCGCTCGTTGCAACCTGCACCTTGCGTGGTGTGGTCCCTGACATCCTGGTTAACAACGCGGGTATCGCGGTCGCGGGGCGACTGGATCACGTGCCGCACGATAGCTGGGAGAAGCTGATGCAGCTCAATCTGCTCGGGCCCATGCGCCTTTCCAACATGTTCCTTCCGGGTATGGTTGAACGGGGCAGCGGTCACATCGTCAACATCTCTTCGGTTGCAGGGTGGGTCGGCGCACGGGGGATGTCGTCGTATTGCGCGTCGAAGTTCGGGCTACGCGGTTTCGGCGAATCGCTGTCGGCGGACCTCGAAGACACGGGTGTCTACGTAACCAACGTCTACCCGTGTTTCAGCCAGACCCCGATCCTCGACTCGCCGCAGTATGGGTACGACGAGAAGCTCGGCGTCCCCGACTACCTGATCTCTGACCCGTCGGATGTGGTCACCCGAATGATCGCAGGCCTTCGCCGCAACAAACTTCATGTCTTTCCCGACAAGTACGCCCGCCTGACTTACTACCTGCTTCGTTTCGCGCCATGGCTCTTGCCAATACTCGATCGCCGCCTGAACGCGCAGGCGGCGGAAGCGGGGAGAAAGCCGGGCTGAATTCACTCATTGGCCAACGGGCGCAGTTCGATGCCGCCAATCTCGAGGTTCCGGTACCGCGGCTCGGTTAGCCGGATCTCCCCTTCGCGCATTCGTTCGCGGAAGTCACCCTCGTTGGTAAGGAAACGGTAGTTGAGGTAGGCGGACTGCCAGCCATTCTCATTGCGATAGTAAAACTGTGAGGCCGACAGGCCGTATTCCGCGACCATTAGCAGCACGAACTCATGTGCGCCGTCCTCATCGAGGTCTGTCCGTATCACGATCGGATCGTGCCCATGGATCATGTACGCCTGGCTCTCGATGAGCGGCTTCAGCCCGGTCGGGATGTCGAACGGCTCGGGACGATAGGTGGCCTTCTCCCAAAACGTGTCGATACTGCCGGGGGAGGCAGCTGCGTGGCGGAAGGGTTGCTCGATCAGGCCAAGCAGCTCAGCGTCGCTGTCGCCGATCTCCGCTTTGATCTCCTCCATCGCGAGATACCCGGGTCGAGCGAGGTGAACTTTCGCGTACCAGAAGTCGAATTCGGCAAGCGCTATCTCACCTGACTCGACGCGCTCGAGCTGGCTCGACAACGAGATCTTGCGAAGGTCGAGCAGCGGGCTGTTCGCCGCGACCAGGATGGCGAGTACCACGAGACCCATGGCCGTGTTGACGCGACCGAGGTCGCCTGTCCACGCGTCCCGCCGGCGCGCGATGCCGACGACGTAGCCAAGCGCAAACAGGGCGAGGACCAGCCAGACGACAAATGCCCAGCACCGCTCGATCGTCCAGCCGTACTGCTGGAGCCGCAACAGCAACCCGTAAAACGCCAGCGCCGCGACGACAGGCATGAGACAGAGAGCGGCGTAGATCGCGCGATGCAGGAAGATCGGGTAGGGATTGGATTCCCGGCCGTCCTGGTACACGGCATTCGTGAAAAAGAGGATTAGCGCGAGCAGCCACAGCAACAGCGCCGTGCCGTTGCCCGTATCCCAAAGGAGTTCGAGTCCTGTAAAGGGCAGCGCACCGAGGAATACGACGGCGACTATCAACAGAAGGGGCAACAACAGCTTGATCAGCCAGTGCAGGAGCTTCGTAATGTTGTCGATGATCCGGGTCAGTTCGCGAAACAGGCTGATTCCCAGCCCGAAAGTGACTGCCAGCACCGGTATCAGGAACCAGTCCTCGGTAAACAACTCGTAGAAGAAGTCAATTTCGATAACCCTGAAGAGCTGGGCCCATAGCAGGAGGATCAGCCAGAAGATCAGCGTAAAGACCCCCGCCAGCACGCCGACGAGGAAATTGCGCCACGAGTTTGTGAACAGGACGTCGTACGCGAAAGGTTCGCGGTTAGCGCGTTGTTGCAGGTACATCAGCGCCTTGAAACTGGCGAGCCCGATCGTGATGACGAACACGATGGTCATGCTCTCGATCGGGAACTCTTTGAAAGGCTCGGCCTGCCAACCGGTGTAGAGCGCGAGCAGGGCGAGCAAAGCGCCGAACGCGGCTACGTGCTTCGTCATCGAGACATAGTTGTCGCGATCGATCGACAGCAGCAACAAGAGCGGTACAACGATCGTCAGTGTCCAGAGCGGGTATGCCCAGACGGGCGATTCGCTGGGCCAGAAATCAGATTCCGTGCTGCGATGCAGAGCCAGGAGGCACAAGCCCTGCAGGAAGGCGATGCCGAGCAACAGCGGCCTGGGCATGGAGTTCGTGTTCATCGTCGGTTCCCCGAAACGTCCCCGAGTTCCGACTATTGTAGATCCATTGCTGTGGCTGCGGCGGGACAGAACCGTGGCGAATAGTGCGCAACGACCGCCCCGCTGTCCCGGCCGTAACCATCAGTTACGGCCGGGGCGGTTCAACACCAGAAGACTCTTCTCAGAACGGACCGTTGACGACGTTCGGCGTCGTCCAGAACGCAGCCCAGACGTCCTCGTCGCGAATGTAGTACACCGTGTCATCGTGGATGAATGCACGGCTGCGCTGGACCCAGTCAGGCGCGCTCGGGTCCAGTGACGGCGGCTCGATCGCGCCGACGCGGTTCAAGGCCGTCAGCGCCGGCATGTCTTTGTCGAGAATCTCGAACAGGTACAGCGCGGAGCCGAGGTAATTCCAGCTACCGTCCGCTGCGTACACGTGTGCCGGGATAGTGAAGCGATCTGTACCGTTGACGTCTGACTGGTACGTGAACGCGTGCCGGTCATACAGGGCCTCGCTATGCGAACCGCGACCACCGATGACGGTGCTACCCCGCGAGAGGGGCTGCGCGATGTTCGAAACGTCGAACAGCTCAACCTTGATACCGCCTTCCGCACTGCGGCCGAGACCGAGCAGCAGGTCGTCGGTGACCGGATGCAGGAAGTCCGAGAACCCCGTGACTTCGAGTTCGCCGGCAATAAACGGATCGGCCGGGTTCGAAAGATCGATCGCGTAGAGCGGGTCAATCTGCTGGAAGGTCACCGCGTAAGCGACCTCGCCGAGGAAGCGCACGCCGTAAAGCGATTCGTTGGGCTTGCCGATCTCCTCTGGACGATCGTTGTTTGGCAGCGTCGAGACGATCTCGAGATCCGGCCGAGCAGGCGACTCGCGCAGGATGTAGAGGTAGTGATCGACGAAGTCGACATTCGACCAATCCCATTGCGTGGCAATCAGGCGCAGGTAGCCGTTGTACTCGTTCATGCGGAAATCCGCCTGCCCGCCGCGCCAGACCAGACCGGTGATGTCAGCCGAGCCGCGGTAGCGGACGTCGGTCCCCGCAAGCGCAAACTTGTGGATTCGCGTCGTATCACGGGACGCGGCCAAGTCAGGCCTGTGCTGCGTGAAGTACAGGGCGTTCTCGGAGACGTACACGCCGTAAGCATCTTCGTTGTAGCAGGTAGTCCGGAAGTTATCCGGGTTGTCGAGCGGAATCGCGACAATGCTCGTGATCACGGCGTAAGGTGCCGCTTCGTCCGTCGTGACGTAGCAGCGCTCCGGTGCAACGAGCGGACTCGTCTCGCCGTCGATCGTGATCTTCGGCAGCAGGTCCTCCAGCGAGACTGTCGCCAGCAGGGCCTGGTTTTCAGCCTGTTGCGAAACGCTACTGACGTTGTAATGCAGCCCGTCGATCCAGGGCGTGTAGCGGCTGACGAGGTAGACCGTGTTGCCGATGCGCCGGCTGTCGACGAATACGCCATCGATCGAGACATCGCTCTGCAGTGTCGGGTTACTCGCGTCGCTCACGTCGTAGACGCGGAACCCTGTCTTTTCGGGTGCCCAGATCGCGACGTCGGCCCAGAGCGGACCATAGGTGCCGTACATCGATGTGCCGGTCAGCGCAAACAACGAGTCGTTCTCGATGTACATGCCTTGCACGGAAACGCCGACTTCGAGCGGAATCGTGCTGGCCAGCTGTGCATCACCGCCCGCCGGGTCCGTGCTGAGAATCCGGATCGAGCGCTCCGGCAGGGGCGGGGGCTCTACGTCCGGCGCGCCGGTATCCTCGAGGATGAAGCAGCAGTGGAAGTAACGCCGCGGAGCGACGAACAGGTGCTCGCCGTCGTAGCGCACGAAGTCGAGTTCGTCGACGTTGAGCTCCTGGGTGTATGTGCCGGTGAAATTGCCGGACGTCGCCGCGGTTGCCGCCGCGTCCGCTGCGGCAAGTTCCTCGGTACTCGCAATCTGCGTCAGGCCGCTCTTCAATGAGGCCTCGAATGCAGCAGAGTCGCTAACCGCGCTCAGGAGGCCCTGTACGGGTGGCTCGGGATTTTCGTCAGCGGGGCTGGAGCTGGATCCGCAGCCCGCCAGTGCCAGAAGAACAAGTCCGCAAAAAATCGAAGTGAGGCGTTTCATTGCACCATCTCCATTGTTGCCCATACATAAAGGCTATGCCTGTCGGGCGGTAATGTCTGTACAGATGTTTCGCAAGATTGTGTAAATGTGTAACCGATCGCTTTACATTTTTCGACAATTTTCATACACCTTCGATACCGGCTCGCGGAGACCGGCTTGCGACACTTACGGTGCGCAAAGGACAGCCGGAGGCGTACTCATGCTCAATCGAATGTCCCTGCTGATGCTCCTCGTGACGCCATTGCTGGCTCCGCCCGGTTTTGCCGCCGAGGACGACAAGGAATCC
>JAAUXZ010089744.1_pt1 | contig 11198 bp, 11 predicted proteins | sample 7278131 | NCBI WGS metagenome assembly JAAUXZ01 (sample SAMN14350119, study PRJNA611818) | marine sediment metagenome | isolation source: surface marine sediment (3m) | place: French Polynesia: Moorea | collected 2018-08
AATAGCCAGGACATGTTGCGCTATAATCTAAAAATTGAAACAGCTTAAAATTATTGAGCCATTTTGAAAGGATCGAGGAAACATAAAAAATGTAAAGATAATCTACTAATTTCATTGTGAATTCTAAGTAAATTTCAACCGGATAGCACCTGTGACCTCGATCGAGCCAATCAAAATCGAAAAATCTCAACAACAGCAAACAAATCAAAGCTCTCAAACCGAGCAAGAAACTGTGGTTGCTGATGCTGCTAAGCAACCAGTAAATCAGCAAACTTGGAGTTTTTGGACAGTTTTTAGCTCTACTTTCTTAACTATATTCATTGCCGAAATGGGAGACAAAACTCAACTGGCAACGCTACTAATTAGCGCTCAATCTCAGTCTCCTTGGATTGTATTTGCTGGTGCAGCAGCAGCTTTAATTTGTACCAGTTTGCTGGGGGTTTTGATTGGTTATTGGATGGCGAGGCGGCTATCTCCTAAGGTCCTCGATCTTGCAGTAGCGGTACTTATGTTAATAATATCTGGGTTGCTGATAGAAGATGTAATCAGCAGCAGTTAACTTAATATATTTAGATCTTTAACTTAATCAAATGGACTGGCAACTACTCGGACTTAGTTTCATTACCGTATTTTTGGCAGAAATTGGCGATAAAAGCCAACTAGCGGCGATCGCCCTTGGCGGTAGTTCTCAATCTCCCCGGGCAGTATTTTTTGGTTCTGTTACTGCCTTGATTCTGACTAGCTTTCTGGGCGTAATTATCGGAGGAGGAGTAGCGCAAGTATTGCCAGAGCGTTTATTAAAGGCGATCGCCGCTATCGGGTTTACTTTGATGGCGCTAAGAATCCTTTGGCCAGAGGGAGAAACAACAGATTAGTACCTTTAGACGCACTTACTCCTGTTCAAAGGATAGCAACAGCTTCCGTACCAGCAGAGTTAACGATTGACACTCCGATTCCTCTAAAACGCTGAGAATATTATGCGCATTAGCAACATGAGCTTCAACCGCTTGCTCAATTAAACTCAGACCTTTGTCTGTTAGGACAATCAAAGTTCCTCGGCGATCGCTCGGATCGGGAATTCGCTTCACCAACTCAGCCTGTTCTAGCTGATCGATCCGATGAGTAATGGTGCGAGGCAAATTTAGAATTTAGAATTTAGAAAAAAATAATTACCATATCTTTTTATTAAAAAATTGGAGCGAATGTGGAAGAAGCGCAAAATGCAGAAAGCAAACCGGATTTTATTCATAAAATGAGTATTTATCTTAAAGAAGCTAGAGAGACAAATCATTAGTTAAAAATATTAATTGCTACTGAAAAAAAGCTAGAACAAAAATTAATTCCTCTACTGAATGAATCTAATGAATTAATCTCTATTCTTCATGCAATTCTTAAAAAGAGTAAAGCTCAAAATTGATTCTAAATTCTGAATTCTAAATTCTAAATTCCTCCTGAACGGGAGTTTTGAGCTTAACCGAGCAGTATTAGAATGTGGGTCAGATCATCTCTTGAGCGAGCGCCGATCGCTGATTAGTTGCGCTCCGGTCAGCAGACGATGTGACAAGCGGAAAATTGAGATTTGTTAGAGCAAAACTGTTACTTTGTTTGGATTTAGCGGGAAATATATAAGTATAGAATTCTTTAATTCATAAGTCAAATAGCATTTAGAGTCAAAAGGAAGATAAATATAATGTTTAACAAGCTCTTGCCCGCTAAATTAGCAATTGCTGCAGCTTTTGCTTTACCATTAGCAGTCGCCCACTCTCCCAAAGCGTTAGCAGGTAGACCTTACTACGGCGCTATTGCCGTCTCTCCACAAACAGGAGCTACTGGCTATTCTTGGGACTACTCAAGTAAGCAAGCTGCTGTCAATGCAGCGATAAGAAGTTGCGAAGGCTATGCTGGAACCGGAGATTGTCGAGGACTGGTCTGGTTTAAAAATGCCTGTGGCGCGATCGCGGGTAATGGACGTGGCTGGGGCAGTGGCTGGGGTACAAATAGGAATATAGCATCAAGCTATGCTCTACAAAGTTGCAGTAAGTATGGCTCTCGTTGTCGAGTAATTCGCACTGTATGTACCTCTCGTTAGATGAGATATAGCATTTCTAACCTAGAAGATATCAAGGGCGCTAAAGAAAGCGCCTTAGTACCAATTTCGTTTAAGGTTGCTACACTTCGGTTAGAAAAAGGAATAGGGAACACTCAATCAAGAGCGCAAAACTTCTTCTAGCAGATGCTCTTGCCAAAGAGATTGATATAAACCAGGTTTTGCTAACAGTTCTTCATGAGTGCCGCTTTGAATAATTTCTCCCTTATCCATAACTAAGATTCTGTCAGCAGTAGCAGCAGCAGATAACTGATGAGAGATAAAAAGTACAGTCTTTCCTTTTTGTGCGGAAAGATTATTTAAAATTTCGGTAGCAGTCTGATTGTCTACGCTAGAAAGAGCGTCATCGAGAATTAAAACAGGTGCATCCATCAACAATGCTCTCGCTAGAGAAGTGCGCTGACGTTGTCCTCCAGAAAGAGTAATTCCTCTTTCTCCGACAACAGTTTCGTACTGGTAAGGAAAGTTAAGAATTTCTGAGTCAATTTGCGCTTGCTTGGCAACATATTCAATATCTGGTTGTTCTCTTAGAGGATCGCCGTAGCGGATATTATTTTTAATCGTAGTGCTGAACAGAAAACTATCTTGCGGCACGCAGGCGATCGCTTGGCGCAAGTCTGACAAATGTAATTTCGTGATATCGCAACCATCTAAAAATAACTGTCCTTCTTCAAGATCTAAGAGGCGAGGGATGGCATGGGAAAGAGTTGATTTGCCCGCACCAATGGGACCAACAATAGCAACTACTTCACCAGATTTAATCTTAAAGTTAAGCTTGTTAAGCGCTGGAGCTTTTGCTCCTGGATAAATATAGGTGAGATTGCGAGCAGTTATTTCTCCTCTAACTTCTTCTAGGGGTAAGGCGATCGCCTCAGTAGTATCTTTGATTTTGGGTTGGACGCTGAGAATAGCTTCAATGCGATCGATACTCACTTCTCCCCGTTGATAGGTAGTGATCGTGAATCCTAACAAAGCCGTGGGGAAGACTAAACGCTCGATATAAATAGTTAGAGCGACGAAATCACCGATACTAATCTCGCCTCTTTGAATTGCTGCTGAACCCAACCACAGCAGGATCAGCAAACTAACATAAGATATGCCCTCAATCATGGGAAATAGTAGATTGCGGATTCTTGCCAACTTCAGATTTGCTGCCAATAACTGTTTATTTTTCTCAGCGAAGACGCGGCGCTCACTTTCTTCCTGAGCATAAATTTTAATCAAAGCCATGCCGCTGACATCTTCTTGAATTAATTGGCTGAGTTCCGACAGTTTCTCCTGTACTTGACGCTGCTGATTTTGTAGTTTAACGCTAGATAACTGCACTACTATTAACATTAGTGGGTAAACAGAGAGCGCCATTAAGCTCAGTGATGGGTTAATGGCTAGCATCAAAGGTAGTGTTAAGGCATAGGCAAAGGTCGTATTTACCAAACTCAATACCGCAAAACCCAGCAAACGGCGCATATTATCTACATCGCTGGTTGCTCGGTTAATTAAATCTCCAGAATTTTTGGTAGCAAAATAAGAAGCTTCTAAAGTCAGCAGATGTTGGAAAATGCCTTGTTTGAGGTCGAATTCCACCTGTCGTCCTATTCCAAACAATAAGACGCGAGACACCATCCTAATTACCCACATCAGGGAAGCAAGTACCAAAAGCAGCAGCACGTAACGCCATACTTGCTCAAAGCTAAAAGCTTGTTGTAGTTTGTCAACGTTACCTCGAATTAATTGGGGAATAGAAACACTGAGTACGTTAACAATTAATAAAGCGATCGTACCTAATAAAATCTGCTGGCGGTAGGGACGCAGATAGGTTGCTAGTTTTTTTAGCCTTGAGTTTGCCATGCTATAAATTTAGCAACTTTTGTAAATCTCTGCTGCTGCAATATTGTATTGGAAATCAAATGATGTCTACCTTATATGAGAAGTTGGGAGGCGAAAAGACTGTCAAGCTAGTCGTCGAAAAATTTTACCAGCGAGTTTTAAACGATGACAGAATCAAGCACTTCTTCGATGAAGTGGATATGTTCAAGCAGAAAATTCACCAACTAGACTTCCTTACTTACGCCTTTGAAGGCTCTGAGCGTTATCGCGCTCCCACGATGAGAGAAGTACATCAGAGGCTAGTTCAAGAGAGAGGACTAAGCGACGAACACTTCAATGCCTTTGTAGAAGACTTAGTTGAAACTCTTAAAGAGCTAGAAATTTCTCCAGCTCTAATCGAAGAAGCTATGGCGGTAGCTGGATCTGTCGAGCATCGCAATGAGGTGCTTAACAGAAAACCTGAATAAACTAACTAAATATACTCCTCCTAAACTCAAAATTTAGAAGGAGTATCATACTTGATTTTGTTGAACATCAAGCTGGAGGCAAGAATATAAAACTTAGTTAGGGCTTGCTGAATAAAAGTGTAAGGTAGGTCAGATAAGGGGTTTGAACCTTTTTTTACCAACAAGGGTACCAATTCTAAGAAAATTACCCTAATACCTACCACCTATCCCAAGCAAGAATTATTGCTTTTTCAGTAAACCCTAGTTAGCTATACCAACTAATTCAACCAATTGCTAACCTCTACGGCCAACTTTTCCCCCAACTTTAATAGAGGACGCATTTGAGAGACATCCCAACGGCAAGCTTTCTCTTTACCATTAACCTCAAAACAATTGGGAATGATCTGAGTATAGAGACAACGACAATAGAGTTCCTGTGCCTTAGCTAAGCACAAACCTAAATGCAACTGTTCGCCCACATCGATCGCCTTCTCTAACCTCTCTAGATCCTCTTCTAAGGTAGCTGGATCGCCATCGTGTAAAATTTGCCACAGCCAGCGCAAGATAAGTTGTTCTAGGGTTATTTTGGCTTCTGGGATTTTTAACTGACAGCGCAGCTGATTAGCTTCAGCAGCGATCGCTACTAATTCTGTTAAATGATTTTCTATCTCTTGGGGCCGATCAACTGCTTTCTCCAGAGAACGAATTGCTGTCAAACAGCGGTGAGACAAAGCTACTTCCGCCGCCACTTGTAACTCTTGGGGAACGGGCAATTCATCTCGTTGGAAGGCGACTAAAATGCCGTAATTATCTCTGTAAACCTGAGTATATAGCTGATCTAAGCGTAGTTTGGTCTTTTCTGTTAGCTGCTGCATTATTCTATGCCGTTCTTCAGCAAATAGATGCTGCAGACTAAATGAGCGATCGCCGAACAACTGACTCATCGCTAAAATTGTCTGTATTGCACTTGCTTGGTTGAGAGCATCAAACAACTTATCTTTGAGTTGAGTGTAGGCACGACGACCGGAAAATGGTTGAATGCAACAGTGGAAATCCCATCCTCCTAAATGCAAAACGGCAAAGACAAAATGAGTGCTTTCCCAGGTAATCTCGGAAACGAGGCGTACTTGTCCTACAGCTAAGGTCAACGACCCCATTCTTTGCTTCTGGTAATCTAACTGAACCGCATCGTAGCAGTAAACTCGCTGTTGCTGGGGATAATTGTTAAACAGAGAACTAATGGCATAGTGCGCGGCTACTTGTTCAAACCCAATTTGCGACGATACCACTAATTGACGATATACTTCCGCTCCATCGCCAAAAGTTTCAACATTGCTTGGTGCTGCAGCAAGACGACTAATAAATTCTTGTTCTAGTTGAACCCCAGCTACATCTCCAGCCAATTCTAAAGCACGGGCGGCGTAGCGCAGAATTTGTACTCCCTCAGGACGGGAAATTTCCTCAAAAAACCAGCCGCAACTAGTATACATGAGTAGGGAATGACGCTGCATTTCCAGCAGACGCAAAGCATCTACTTGTTCGGCGGGAGTAAGTTGACAACACTGATGGCGACTGAGAAACCGATCAACTTTATCTGCACAGCGATCGCGAATTACTTGAATATATTCATCTCTAGCTAACCAAGGATCTCGGAAAAACTTAGAACCAGTCTCTTGGTAGATTTCTATTAATTCGTCCCGCAGCCAGTTGAGAGTATCTCTGAGTGGTCGTCGCCACTGCTGATGCCATACTCCACCGCCGCCGCAACCGCAGTCATCTTGCCAGCGATCGACTCCGTGGCTGCAACTCCAGGCGGTTACCGGTTTGAGTACTACTTCCCAGGTAGGAGGGTTAAGACTGAGGTAATGGGCAAAATTAGTTACTGTCCAGCCACGTTTGGGAAACTCATTGCTACAAGCATAAGCAATACATTTTTCGGTTCCGCCTTTGTGATGACCGAAGGTTTCCCCGTCTGTCGCGACGTTAATTAACTGTGCTTGACGGCGATCGCCTCTAACTGCTTGTCCGATTCTGCCAATAAAGTGATCCGTACTCTCTAGGACATCATTAAAGCCCATATCGCGGGAGATAGGACCATCGTAGAAAAAGATATCGATGTAGTCTCGATCGTTGACGAAACAGCGATAGGGGCGGGTAGGATCGATTTGAGAACCGCCTACTTCGTGCCATTCGGGATCGGGATCTTCTTCTGTGGCCAAGGGTCGACAGCGTTCTGCTTGAGAAGGTGCCAGGATAATGAAGCGAATTCCCTCAGCGATGAGGGCTTCTAGAGTAGGATAATCTACTGCTGTTTCTGCCAACCACATCCCTTCGGGATCGCGTCCGAAACGGGAGCGAAAATCTTCTTTACCCCAGCGAATTTGCGTGTATTTATCCCGTTCGTTGGCTAGGGGTAAGATAATGTGGTTGTAGACCTGCGCGATCGCATTCCCGTGACCGTTGAGGCGCTGACAGCTTTTGCGATCTGCTTCAATTATGCGCTGATACACTTCGATGTCATAGTTTTCTAACCAGGACATTAAGGTGGAGCCGATGTTAAAACTTAAATACTCAAAATTATTGACAATTGCAATTACTTGGCCATCTTCATTTAAGACTCTAGCAAAGGCATTGGGACGATAACATTCGTAGTGAATCCGCTCATTCCAGTCGTGGAAGGGATGGGCGCTAGGTTGACGTTCAATAGTATCGAGATAGGGGTTTTCTCGTGGCGGTTGATAGAAGTGACCGTGAACTGTTACGTATACACCTGCTGCAGTTTTTAGAGGATCGATTTTAACCTCAGGAGCATTTGCAGATTGTCCCGAAGCACTCTGAGTAGTATAAGTCATCGTAACACCAATTTTTTTGAAGTCTTTAGTTTTAATTTCCCCATTTTCTCGGGAATTTTAACCTTGCTTTTCTAGCCCAGCTATCTATGAATGCGATCGCCCTGATTATTAATACCTGTGAGCTATTACATCTAAATTACACAATTGTAAGCTTAAACAAATCGAAAAATTAGGTAATCACAGCCCAACTATAAGCTAAATTGAGGCGTTATTCGATTAATTTAACAGCTTGTTCATAATTATCCAAATTTACATATAAAAGCTTATATTTATATAATTTTAAGTTTTACTTTTTTAATATTTAGTTGCGGCTGCCAAACCCTGCGATCTGGCAACTAGATTGATACTAACTTATGCTAGAGGCGGACTTGCATAACTTTGAGATCCACGGAAAATCTAGATGCTCAACAAAAACACGTTTTTTTTCCTTTTGTTGATATTTATCCCTATTTCCATTGCGGCTTACTTTCTAGACTGGGGACCAACAGTAGTTTTCATTACTTCCGCTTTAGCAATTGTTCCCTTAGCCGCGTTCATGGGCACTGCGACAGAAGAAATAGCTGTAGTTCTCGGTCCCAATGTAGGAGGACTCTTAAACGCTACTTTCGGCAATGCTACAGAACTAATTCTTGCCCTGATTGCCCTTAAGAAAGGGTTGATTGAGGTAGGCAAAGCCACGATTACTGGCTCGATTATCGGTAACTTACTGCTGGTGATGGGTTTTGCCATGCTCTTGGGAGGATTGCGCTACAAAGAACAAAAGTTTCAACCTACTGCCGCGCGTTTGAATGCTTCCTCAATGAATCTGGCAGTTGTTGCCCTTCTCGTACCTACTGCGGTGGAATATAGCTCAACTGGTATTGGTCAAACTACTCTACAACAGCTCTCTGTGGCAGTAGCGGTGGTATTAATTTTTGTATATGCGCTAACTTTGCTATTTTCGATGAAAACTCACGCCTATCTCTACGATATAAGTGTCATAGAATCAGAAACAGGTTCTCAACCAGAGAATGGCGAAACTAAATCAGAAGGCGAACATCAACCAAATCTATGGCTTTGGACAGGAGTGCTGCTGTTAGTTACTCTTGGAGTAGCAATAGAGTCAGAACTATTAGTAGATTCCCTAGAAGAAGCTACTTCTAACTTAGGACTAACCGCACTATTTACCGGGGTGATTCTTTTACCAATTATCGGTAATGCTGCCGAACACGCTACAGCAGTGACCGTAGCCATCAAGGATAAGATGGATCTTTCTTTATCAGTAGCGGTAGGTTCTAGTATGCAAATTGCTTTGTTTGTTGCCCCAGTATTAGTAATTGCTGGTTGGATAACTGGTCAACCAATGGATCTCAACTTCAATGCCTTTGAATTAGTAGCAGTGGCAGTATCGGTATTGATTGCCAACTCTATTAGTTCTGACGGTCGGTCAAATTGGCTAGAGGGAGGATTGCTGCTGGCAACTTATACGGTATTGGCACTGGCGTTTTATTTCCATCCAGTTGTGGAGGGATTTAGTTGATTTTTGATTGGTTGTTTGTTTTTACCAATAACCGATCGCCGCTAATAAACCTAGAATAGAGTTACGATCGAAGTAGTTTGGAAACATGGAAACTATTCTAGGCGCTTTTTTGGCTGTAGTCACGATCGCGGGGCTTAGTGGCATCAAAATCGATCGAGAATACGAACGGGGAGTCATCTTCCGACTCGGTAGATACAAACACACCAAGGGACCAGGAATGTACTGGATTGTACCCCTAATAGATCAAAAAACTCAGGTCGATGTCCGCACCAAAACTGTGGATATTATGCCTCAAGAAGCAGTTACGGCTGATAGCGTTACTATTAAAGTCAATGCCGTTCTCTACTACCGCATTATTGAGTCTTCTAGAGCGATTAACAAGGTTGAGAACTACCAAATGGCAGTCTATCAAGCTGCCATGACCACTTTACGCAACGTAGTCGGGCAAAATATTCTCGACGATATCCTGCAAAACCGCGACAAGATTAACTACAAGGTTCAAGAAATTGTCGATGAAATCACTGAGCCTTGGGGTGTAGATATTGAAAGAGTGGAGATGAAAGATGTAGAAATTCCCCTGGCTATGCAACGAGCGATGGCTAAGGAAGCAGAAGCAGTGCGGGAAAAACGCGCTCGTTTAATTAAAGCTTCAGCAGAACAGGAAGCCTCGCTCAAGTTAGCCGAAGCATCGCAAAATATTGTCCAGAACCCTGCGGCGTTAGAGTTGCGCAGGTTGCAAATGCTGACGGAAATTGGTGCTGAGAATAACACCACTACCCTAATTATGATGCCTTCGGATTTAATTACCTTAGCTAAGCAATGGACGGAAGTCTTGCAAAACTCTCAACAGGATCCTCAGAAATAGGTGTTAGCTGGACTTAAACAAAAATTAAGTCCAAAATATGCCCAAGAATAATTGACTAAATTTATGTCTACAGAAAAAGAAACTAATCTCACTGTTGAGGAAGCACTAAAAATTCTCAGGGAATATAGCTGCACTCAGATAAAAACTCCTTCATCACAAGCAGAACAAGAACAATTACAACAGGCTGTAATTTTAATTACTAGCTTATCGGAATGGGAAAATTTAGGAGTTTGTGCCGATAATGCTCAAGTTGGGTTTGCTGCTTTAGCGAGTTATTTAAAAGCTTTGGGTTACGAAGCCGATTTTGACTCAGCTTCAATACCTGCTAGTGAAGAGCCAGTTTATATTAAATTTAGTACTCAAAAGATGTCTCATTTTCTCGATTCATATAGCGGAGAATATCGAGGTATGTTGATTTCTTGTCAAGCTGAAGATGAGGCGATCGCTGGAACCTATGGTCATTTACCCCTAGATCTGTTCGTTTAACCGCGTTTGATTCAAAACTCTTTACTGGTCTACTGAGGACAGCCCAGAACTTTAGCTTGGGGATGGGCTTGTTTTAACTTAACCTGACGCTGAAGATTGGAGCGTCCATAAGTGCGTAAATCTCCTAATTCTTTAGGGGTAGGGGGAGTGGAGAGAACGTCTTCACTGAGATCGCTGAATAAAACTACTTTTTCTAGCTTTAACCGCTGCTGCTGGTGCTGGCGATAAAATTTTGTATAATCTTGTACTACCTGCTGCCACTTTGGGGCTGAACAGTAACTGCGATCGATCAATAGCACAAGATTTGGTGCAGCAAACACTTGATTGATAACGATGCCTGCAATTAGAAAGCTAAGCCAACCTAATCCCAGGATGGTTAATAAATAACGATTTAGTCTATTCATGGGTAGATAAGGGAGTGTGGGGAGTGTGGGAAGTGTGGGAAGTGTGGAAAGTGTGGGGAGTGTGGGGAGTGTGGGAAGAAACACCTAATACCCAATACCTAACACCTAATACCTATTTCCTTAAGAATGCTATTACAAACTTGTCTGGAAAAGACTTTTAAGTAAACTTTGCACATTTTCTGGGGTACCTGTTTTCACTGTAGACTCTCGCAAAGCTGCAATTTCTTCTAACTCTGCTTGATTCACATTGCCGTAAGCAATGGGATAAAATCGTATCCCACTATATGCCAGAATATCCTTAACATCATTAAACTCAAATCCTTTGTTGGTCTGACCGTCAGTTAAAACGAGCAAATAAAAGCGGCCGTCAGGATTAATTTCTTTGAGTTCCATTAATTCTGCTAAACCGACCATCATTGCATCATACATGGCAGTTTGTCCGTCTGCTCTCAGATAGTCGATCGCTGCTAGCGAGCGTTTTTGCTGCATGGTATTAAATGGAGCCAGAGTAACCCTTTTAGTCGGGCGATCGCTAAAGGTAATTAAACCCACATAATTACCGGGATTAATTTGCTCTGTAGCAACGCGTAAACCTTCTTTGACGGCTTCTAGCGGTTTACCTTCCATCGAACCACTAGTATCAATTACAGTCATCAGATAAACCTTGCTTCCTAAATCTTTTTGCTGTTTCC
>JAAUXZ010030839.1_pt1 | contig 11197 bp, 10 predicted proteins | sample 7278131 | NCBI WGS metagenome assembly JAAUXZ01 (sample SAMN14350119, study PRJNA611818) | marine sediment metagenome | isolation source: surface marine sediment (3m) | place: French Polynesia: Moorea | collected 2018-08
ATTAAACAAATGAAATTAACGAACCAGCAAATTAGATAAGACGCATGCTTTATTATTTATTCGAATACTTAGAGCAAGAGTACCAGTTCCCCGGGGCCACGCTGTTTCAGTTCCTCACCTTCCGGGCAGCAATGGCCGTACTGTTGTCCCTGTTGCTGGCCACCGTTTATGGCAAGCGTATCATTACCCTTTTAAAGCGAAAACAAATCGGGGAGACGGTTCGGGACCTGGGTCTGGACGGACAGGAACAGAAAGCGGGTACTCCTACTATGGGGGGTATTATAATTATCCTTTCTACGCTCATCCCTGTCGTTTTATTTGCCGATCTCAAAAATATCTATGTGATCCTGCTGATCATAACCACCATTTGGATGGGCATCATAGGATTCATTGACGATTACATCAAGATCTTCAAAAAGAATAAGAAAGGGCTCAAAGGCCGATTCAAGGTTTTGGGACAGGTAGTGTTGGGCCTTATGGTGGGTGCTACGCTCTACTTCCATCCGGAAGTGACCATGAAGGAAAAGAATACCACCACCATTACTGCAGATTATACTGTGCAGCCGGTGGAAGGGCAGGAGGTAAAATCAACCAAGACCAACATACCATTCTTTAAGAATAATGAACTGGATTACAGTTCAATGGTTTCCTGGATAGGAGAAGGAGCTGAGAAATACGCCTGGTTGATATTTATACCTATCGTGATTTTCATTGTTACCGCCGTTTCCAATGGTGCTAATCTCACAGACGGGATAGACGGACTTGCTGCCGGTACCTCTGCCATTATCGTTCTCACTCTTGGAATTTTTGCCTGGGTATCCGGTAATATCATTTTCTCAGATTACCTGGACATCTTCTTTATACCACGAGCAGGGGAGCTGGTAATTTTTATAGCAGCCTTTGTTGGGGCACTGGTAGGCTTTCTCTGGTACAATGCCTATCCTGCACAGGTATTTATGGGCGATACGGGAAGCCTTACTATTGGAGGGGTCATCGCCGTTATTGCGCTCATTGTAAGAAAGGAATTATTGATACCGCTCCTATGTGGAATCTTTTTTGCCGAATCCTTGTCTGTAATGCTCCAGGTGAGCTATTTCAAGTATACCAAAAGAAAATTCGGAGAAGGCAAACGCATTTTCCGCATGTCGCCTTTACATCACCATTACCAAAAAAAAGGATATCACGAAAGCAAGATCGTAACCCGATTCTGGATTACCGGAATCCTTCTTGCAATTATCACGATCGTGACACTGAAAGTACGGTAAAATGGACAGGTTGGTCATACTTGGCGGTGGGGAAAGTGGCGTTGGTACGGCCATTCTGGGAAAGAAAAAAGGATTTGAAATATTCCTCTCGGATGCGGGGAAGATAAAAGAAGAATACAAAAACGTTCTTGTACATCTTGGGATTGATTGGGAAGAGGACAGGCATTCTGAAGCGAAGATTCTAACAGCGGATCTCGTGATGAAAAGCCCTGGGATACCGGATACAGTTCCCCTGGTTCAGCAGCTGGTGGAAAAGGGAATACCTGTAATATCCGAGATTGAATTCGCTGCCCGTTACACGGATGCCTTTATTGTTGGAATTACCGGTAGTAACGGTAAAACTACCACCACCATGCTCACACACCACATTCTTAAAAATGGTGGTTTGCATGTGGGTATGGCAGGGAATATCGGCGATAGTTTCGCGCGAATGGTGGCTGAAAATGATTACCAATTCTATGTGCTGGAAATCAGCAGTTTTCAATTGGATGGTATCCAGGATTTCAGACCAGACATTGCGGTTATTACCAACATTACACCAGACCACCTGGACCGATACGATTACCGCTTTGAGAATTATATCGCCTCAAAATTCAGAATAGCCCTGAACCAGACCACCACGGATTCATTTCTGTATGACCTGGATGACCCGGTGGTTACCAATTGGCTGGAGGAACACCCAATCCAACCCAAAATCTTCCCTTTTTCACTTGAACAGCAGGTGGAACAGGGAGCATGTATACAAGACCAGAACATATTGATTAGGACGCCGAATAACACGATTGAAATGAGAACAGACACCGTAGCCCTTTCAGGCAAGCATAATTTAAAGAACACCATGGCTGCAGCAACAGTGGCCAATTTGGTAGGGATCAGGAAGGAAACCATAAGGGACTCCATTGCAAACTTTCAGGGAGCACCTCATCGTTTGGAAAAAGTACTTAAAATCCATCATGTTCAGTATATAAACGATTCCAAAGCAACCAACGTCAACGCAACCTATTTTGCTTTGGAAAGTATGAATACACCTACGGTTTGGCTGGTAGGCGGGGTGGACAAGGGAAATGATTACAAACCTTTGCTGCCACTGGTTCGGGAAAAAGTAAAGGCAATTATTTGTATCGGTATGGACAATACCAAAATCAAGGAAACCTTTGGGAATGTAGTAGACCTGCTGGTGGAAACCTATGCCATGTCCGAGGCGGTGAAGGTAGCTTATAAGATAGCGGAAAGGGGAGACAGTGTATTGCTATCACCTGCTTGCGCCAGTTTTGACCTATTTAAGAACTACGAAGACCGGGGTGACCAGTTTAAGGAGGCCATAAAAAACTTGTAAAGGTTGAAAAAATTTGCTGCAAATATTGGAGGAGATAAGGCTATATGGGGCTTAGTTGCGCTACTTGCCCTGTTTTCTTTTTTGCCCGTATACAGTGCCAGCAGCAATTTGGTCTATGTTGTAGGCAATGGCACCACCATGGGTCATTTGGTAAAACATGGGATGTTATTGTTCCTGGGGTTTGGAATTATTTATGGTGTTCATAAGATCCCTACCCATTTCTTTAAGGGGCTTTCCATTATAGCCATGCCATTGGTTCTGGTTCTTTTGGTATTTACATTGGCACAGGGAACGACCATAGATGGTGCCAACGCCAGTCGCTGGATTAGAATTCCTTTTGTTGGGATTACCTTCCAGACTTCTAACCTCGCTGCGGTTGTCCTGATGATTTACATCGCCCGATACCTGAGCAAGATCCGTGAAAAGAAAATTGCGTTCAAGGAAAGCATATTGCCACTTTGGGTTCCTGTTTTTCTGGTGATCGTATTGATCCTCCCGGCAAACTTCTCCACAGCAGCTATCCTGTTTTTTATGGTACTGGTGCTATGTTTCTTAGGGGGATACCCGCTCAGATATCTTTCCGGAATGATTGGAGTAGGTCTTCTGGGTTTGGTGCTTTTTGTGCTCACGGCCAAAGCAGTACCGGACTTGTTTCCCAATAGGGTGGATACCTGGATTAGCCGTATAGAAAGTTACTGGGATCCGGCAGACACAGAGGGCGACTATCAAATTGAAAAAGCAAAGATTGCAATAGCCAATGGCGGAATTGTAGGTAATGGTGCCGGCAAGAGCGTAATGAAGAACTTCTTACCTCAGAGTTCATCAGATTTTATCTATGCCATCATTATAGAGGAGTACGGACTTGTTGGTGGTTTAACGCTGATGTTCATCTATTTGCTGTTGCTGTTCCGGATCATAGTAGTGGCGAACGCCAATCAAAGCGTATTTGGAAAACTCCTTGTAGTAGGGGTGGGATTACCCATTGTATTTCAGGCACTCATCAATATGGCCGTGGCGGTAGAACTGTTTCCGGTGACCGGTCAAACCCTGCCGCTGATCAGCAGTGGCGGGACCTCTATATGGATGACCTGTTTGGCAATTGGGATCGTATTGAGTGCCAGTAGCAAGGCAAACAGGAGGTATGAGCTGGAGAAGACAGCAATTGATGAAACCAACCCTTTAGAAGTATTGAGTGGGCAGCTATAGGTTTATCCTCTCTGGGGGAGGAACAGGAGGACATATATATCCGGCAATTGCCATTGCCAATGCTTTAAAGGAAAGGTATCCGGAAGCCGAATTTTTATTCGTAGGCGCAAAGGACCGGATGGAAATGGAGAAAGTTCCCCAGGCGGGGTATAATATAAAAGGATTATGGATAAGCGGTTTGCAGCGAAGGTTAACACTAAAGAATCTGCTTTTTCCATTGAAGTTGATAAGTAGTTTGATGAAGTCAGGGAAAATAGTGCGGCAATTTAAACCCGATATCGCGATTGGTACCGGAGGTTTTGCCAGTGGACCTGTATTACAGGTTGCGGCAAAACGCGGCATACCCTGTGTATTGCAGGAACAGAATTCCTATGCAGGCCTTACCAATAAAATACTGGCAGGCAAGGCCTCCAAAATTTGCGTGGCATACGACCAGATGGAACGGTATTTTCCAAAAGACAAGATTGTAAAAACCGGGAATCCGGTTCGGGAAAAAATAGTCGCGGCGGAGGATTCCAGGGAAGATGCAATTGCGTTTTTCGGATTGAATTCTGGTCAACGGACACTACTGGTATTGGGTGGAAGCCTGGGAGCCAGGCGAATCAACCAGTTGATCGAATCTCAGCTTTCCTTCTTTGAGGAATTGGGGATACAGGTTTTATGGCAATGCGGGAAGGGATATTACGAACAGTTCAAAAAATATGAAAACCAAACGGTAAAGGTGTTGGATTTTGTGAATCGCATGGACCTGGCCTATGCAGTGGCGGATGTCATCATTTCGAGGGCAGGGGCAAGTTCGGTATCGGAACTGTGTATCGTGGGTAAACCCGTGATCTTCATTCCTTCGCCCAATGTAGCTGAGGATCATCAAACAAAGAATGCAATGGCCCTGGTTGAAAAATCGGCTGCCCTGATGATCAGGGAAGAGGATCTTGAAGAAAAGTTTCCTGAAATGTTCAAAGAATTAGAGGATTCTGAAATACAACAGGAACAATTATCCAAAGAAATAAAGGCACTGGCCCTCCCTAACGCAACAGATCATATTGTGGAGGTAATCGAATCTGTGTTGAAAAGTTAATATGGGAATAAAGGACATACATAGGGTTTATTTTATTGGAATCGGAGGCATTGGTATGTCGGCTCTGGCCCGTTATTTCCATTTAACAGGCAAGGCAGTTGCGGGCTATGACAAAACAGAAACTCCCTTAACCCGGGAACTGGCCGGAACTGGTATCCCAATCCATTATACAGATCGGCAGGAGGACATCCCCAATATATTCCTGGAAAAAGCAGGTACCCTGATCGTCTATACGCCTGCAGTTCCCGATACACATAGCGGGCTAACCTATTTCAGAAATAATGGTTATACCCTGAAAAAGCGAGCTGAGGTTTTGGGTATGATCACGAGAGACACGTTTTGTTTCGCAGTCGCAGGCACCCATGGAAAGACTACTACTTCCTGTATCCTTGCCCATTTACTAAATGAGTCGGGCACTCCACTCACTGCATTTTTGGGAGGCATTTCAGAAGATTTCAATAGCAATTTCCTGATGCGGGGATCCGAATATACAGTGGTGGAAGCCGATGAGTTTGACCGGTCTTTCCTGCACCTTTCACCTGATATTGCATGTATTACCTCTATGGATGCAGACCATCTGGATATCTACGGGGATCACGAAAACCTGAAAAAGTCCTTCCTTGAGTTCACTAAAAAGGTTAAGCCCGGGGGTATACTCCTGGTTAAAAGCGGACTCCCAATATCGGGACTTACTTATGGAATTGAAGATGATGCAGACTATTGTGCCTTAAACCTGAAAGTAGAAAAGGGAAGTTACGTATTTGATCTGGAGACTCCGGAAACTACCCTTAAGGGAATTCGATTCAATAAACCAGGTCGGCATAACCTGCTCAATGGCATAGCTGCACTGGCAATGGCACTCAAGGCGGGTTCTGAGCCCGGAAAATTGGTTGATGCCATGGAGACCTTTAAAGGAGTGCAGCGGCGTTTTTCCTATGCGATCAAGGAGGAGGGATTTGTATTTATAGATGATTACGCGCATCACCCCACCGAAATCGATGCCGTTTTTGAGGCGGTTCGGGAAATGCACCCGGATAAGGAGACCACAGTGGTTTTTCAACCGCATTTGTTTTCCAGGACACGCGATTTTGGTGATGCCTTTGCAAGAAGCCTGGAAAAGTTTGATCGTATTCTTCTCCTGGAGATTTATCCTGCACGTGAAAAACCCCTGGAGGGAATTTCAGCTGAGTGGCTGCTTGAAAAAATTGAAAATCCAAGTAAAAAACTGGTAAAAAAGAATGAATTGACCGAAGAAATAATCCGGCATTTACCTGAGGTCCTGATCACCCTCGGAGCTGGTGATATTGGTCTGGAAATTAATAATATCAAAAACGAACTGGCACATGCGATTTAATTGGAATTATCCGAAAGTAATCGGATTAACACTCTGTATAGCAAGCCTTTATGCTTTTTCTGATTATCGGAGTAATCAGCGGGAGTTAAACGGTATCGACATCGATTTTGTTGGCGAGAATAGTTTATATGTAACTCAGGATGTCGTTAATAAATTGTTAATACAAAATTATGGGACGCTAAAGAACGTCCCCAAAGAAGACATAGATTTGAATACTATAGAAAAGGTCATCGAGACCAATGCTATGGTGAAAAATGCCCAAGTATATCTTACTATTAATGGTAAACTTAAGTCGAAAATTGCGCAAAGGCAGCCTATTGGACGCATCGAAGGATTAACCCAATTCTACTTGGATGAGGACGGTAAGAAAATGCCCTTGTCTGAGAAGCATTCTGCACGCGTTCCTATAATTACGGGTAACATTACGGGTAAGAGCCTCGAGGATGTTTATGTCATTTTGCAATTCATCAATGATGATGATTTTCTAAGAAAGAATATTATCGGCATTCACATTGAGGAGGAGGATAATTATCAACTCAGATTCCGGGTGGAGAATTTTGTTGTAAACCTGGGAGATGTTACGGATCTGGACGAGAAATTCAGCAATTTCAAGGCCTTTTATGCCAAAGCAATGAAGGACGAGACACTGGACGAATATAAAATAGTAAGCTTAGAATTTGACAACCAAGTGGTATGTACCAAAATTTAGAAAACATGGAACAGGCAAATTTTTCCGTTGGATTGGACATCGGAACAACCAAGATCGTGGCCATAATTGGCAAGGAAAATGAATATGGTAAGATTGAGGTACTTGGAACAGGCAGGTCCAAAAGCCTGGGGGTACATCGTGGTGTAGTAAACAATATAACCCAAACCATCCGCTCCATACAGCAGGCGATTGAAATGGCAGAAGCAGACGCAGGGCTTAAAATTGGCTCTGTTGTAGTAGGGATTGCCGGGCAACATATCAGGAGCTTGCAACACAGCGACTATATCACACGCCCCAATTCCGAAGAGGTGATTAACGAAGAGGATCTGGAAAAGCTTTGTAACCAGGTATATAAACTGGTTATGTTACCTGGAGAGGAAATTATCCATGTGTTACCCCAGGAATACAAGGTAGACGGACAGTGCGAAATAAAAGAACCTATAGGGATGTATGGCGGCCGACTGGAAGCCAATTTCCATGTTGTAGTGGGTCAGGTTTCCTCCATTAAGAACATTGGACGCTGCATTAAAAGTGCCGGTTTGGACCTTGGGAATATTACCCTGGAGCCCCTTGCTTCCTCCGAGGCCGTATTGAGTCAGGAAGAGAAAGAAGCCGGGGTTGCCCTGATCGATATTGGCGGTGGGACCACAGACCTGGCCATTTTCAAAGATGGGATCATTCGGCATACAGCAGTAATTCCTTTTGGAGGGAACGTTATTACCGAAGATATCAAGGAAGGATGCTCGATTATCGAAAAACAGGCGGAACTATTGAAGATAAAATTCGGATCGGCCTGGCCCGGAGAGAACAAGGATAATGAGATCGTTTCTATTCCTGGTCTCAGAGGCAGGGAACCCAAGGAGATCACCCTGAAAAATCTGTCCAAAATAATTCACGCCCGGGTAGTGGAAATCGTCGAACAGGTATATCTGGAGATAAAGAACTATGGTCATGAAGATCAGAAAAAGAAACTGATCGCCGGTATTGTATTGACCGGAGGGGGAAGTCAGTTAAAACATCTCAAACAGTTGGTGGAATACATTACCGGTATGGATACCAGGATTGGGTACCCCAATGAGCACCTTGCAGGGGACTCCGAGGAAGAGATTGCAAGCCCGCTATATGCTACGGCAGTTGGTCTACTGATGAACGCAATTGAAAACAAGGATCGCAACAGAAGTCTGGAGACCGAAGAAGTTTCAGGGGAGGAAGAAATGGTGCTGGAAGCGCATGGTGAAGGTGCTATGGATCAAACAACTACCAAACCGCGGAAATCGGTTTTTGAGAAATGGTCAGAGAAACTTAAAGATTTTCTGGATAACGCAGAATAAACCTACATAGAAGCAGATAATAACCAGTAACTGAAAAGACATGAGCAAGAACACCGAATTTGATAACATTTCCTTTGATCTTCCCAAAAATCAGAGCAACGTCATAAAAGTGATAGGCGTAGGAGGTGGAGGCAGCAATGCTATAAACCACATGTTCCAGGCGGGCATCAACGGGGTCGACTTTGTGATATGCAATACCGATGCCCAGGCATTACAGAACAGCCCGGTTCCGACGAAGATCCAGCTTGGGGTATCCCTTACCGAAGGTTTGGGTGCAGGGGCCAATCCCGAAGTTGGTGAGCAGGCCGCCCTGGAGAGTATGGAAGAGATCAAGCAAATGCTAAGCCACAATACCAAAATGGCCTTTATTACGGCAGGAATGGGCGGAGGAACCGGTACTGGAGCCGCACCAATCATCGCCAAACAGGCCAAAGAAATGGATATCCTCACGGTAGGTATTGTGACCATGCCTTTCCAGTTCGAAGGAAAAAACCGGTGCAAGCAGGCTCAGACAGGGATTGAACGACTCAGGGCTAACGTGGATTCCCTGATCGTTATTAACAACAACAAATTGCGGGAGGTTTATGGAAACCTTGGGTTTAAGGCTGGTTTTTCCAAGGCAGATGAGGTGTTGGCAACTGCCGCCAGAGGAATTGCAGAGGTAATTACCCACCATTACACGCAGAATATTGACCTGCGCGACGCTAAAACAGTTCTTGCCAATAGCGGTACTGCCATAATGGGATCTTCCACAGCATCCGGTTCAGCACGAGCCCAGGAAGCTATTGTGAAGGCACTCGATTCTCCTTTGTTGAATGATAACAAAATCAATGGGGCCAAGAACGTTCTCTTGCTCATCGTTTCGGGCGCCCAGGAGATCACTATTGATGAAATCGGGGAGATCAACGACCATATTCAAATTGAAGCGGGCCATGGTGCTAACATTATAATGGGTGTTGGTGAAGATGAAAATCTGGGAGATGCCATAGCTGTAACGGTCATTGCTACGGGCTTTAATATGGACCAGCAAAATGATATCGTCAATACGGAAACCAAAAAAATAATCCATACGCTTGAGGACGACCAAAAAGCGGAACAGAACTGGGAACAGGAAACCGTAAGGCATACCCTGGAAATGGAAGAGGAGGTCTTTGAACCGGTAATCCGTCATGAACTGGTTGATGAAGAACAGTTTATGGAATTGATCCCAACGACCAATTACATCAGGAATTTCAATGTGTTTTACGAAGAGGTAATAGCCGAAGGTGTTAAAGAAGAGGATTTCCTGATCATTGATGCCAAGGAGAAACTCCGAAATATTGAAGTAATTGATCCTGAGGTCGTAGCCCCTAAATCGGTTGACAAAGATCAGATGGCATTTAGTTTTGAGCTACCCATAGATGAGAAATCCGGAGATGAGGAAGAGGCTGATAATGTGATCACCTTTAGCCTTGATGATGAGGTTCGAGATATGGATATCAATGAGCATATAGAAGTGATTCCGGTATTGGAATACAACAAGGAAGGAGAAACCCGTTATAGCCTGGAAGACTATATGGAGTTGGAAAACCAACTAACGGGTGCGAAATCCAAAGCTGAGGAATTTGAGCCCAAACTGATGGATAATGAACTGGTATTTGAAAAAAAGACCGTTCAACCTTCTGAGGGAGATGGGGATAAGAATTCTGACACCGTTGACCCGATCAACAGTTCCATCGAAGATCTCCTCCGTGAACGGGCCGATGAACGCAGACGCAAACTAAAAGATTTCAATTATAAGTTTCAGAATAATCTCAGCAATATAGATGAAATTGAAAAGGAACCTGCCTACAAGCGCCAGGGGGTAGATCTTGATGAAAAACCCAAGGACGGGAAGGTTTCCAGAACAACATTGGGAGAGGATAGCAATGATGAAATTCAATTGCGATCCAACAACTCCTTTTTACACGATAATGTGGATTAGTCTTTTTTTGTTAAACCATGATAAGCCCGGAAGCCTAACGGTTTTCGGGTTTATTTTTTATCTTCGTTAGCCTAATAAACGCTTATAATATGGGACTACAACAACAGGTGATGGAGGAGATTAAAGCCGCGATGAAAGCCAAGGATACGGTAACTTTAGAATCCCTGCGGGCCATTAAGTCTGCCTTGCTGCTCGCCCAGACCGAGAAAGGGGCGGGAGGGGAGTTATCCGAAGCCGATGAATTAAATCAGGTGCAGAAACTCGTCAAACAACGAAAGGACAGTGCGGCCAACTACAATGAACAGGGCAGGGAAGACCTGGCAGCTCCTGAACTCGCCCAGGCCGAAGTGATTGCCCGTTTCCTGCCAGAGCAACTTACCGAAGAAGAGATTGAAAAAGTGGTGGTCCAGACCATTGATGCCCTTGGAGCCAGTGGGATGAAAGATATGGGCAAGGTAATGGGAATGGTTACCAAAGAACTGGCCGGGCAGGCAGATGGCAAGACCATATCCACTATTGTTCGTAGTAAACTCATGTAAGATCGGATGAACACCGAGGAACTCCGGAAATTACTGCAGGAGGAGATTGGCAAAACCAAACAAAAAATAACCCGGTATGAACAGATGACCGGACCTGTTGCACCTGATAATGCTATTGGTCGTGTCTCCAGAATGGATGCTATCAATAACAAGAGTGTAATGGAAGCAGCGCTCGGAAAAGCCAGGCAACGTCTACAGGGCCTGTACAACCACGAACAAAGATTGGGAACCTCGGATTTTGGGAAATGTTTGAAATGTGAACAAAATATCCCGATTCAGCGCATTTTATTGGCACCAGAAAGTAGTTTTTGCGTAAATTGCGCCCGCAAATAAGCAGGCCGCGTAGTTCAACTGGATAGAATATCAGATTTCGGCTCTGAGGGTTGGGGGTTCGAATCCTCCCGCGGTCACTACAA
>JAAUXZ010097040.1_pt1 | contig 11187 bp, 9 predicted proteins | sample 7278131 | NCBI WGS metagenome assembly JAAUXZ01 (sample SAMN14350119, study PRJNA611818) | marine sediment metagenome | isolation source: surface marine sediment (3m) | place: French Polynesia: Moorea | collected 2018-08
ACCGGGGCTCCCTCGAACTCCTCGGTGACGCCGCCGTTGTCCGAGAGGAAGATGACGATCGTGCGGTCGGCGACACCCGACTGCTCGAGGCGTTCGAGCACGCGGCCCAGGCTCTGGTCGAGGCTCTCGATCATCGCCCCCATCACCGGATTCCGCTGCGGGGCATCGGGCGGCAGCACGGCCGCCTTCTTGCGGTACTTCCGGATCTGTGGCGGCTTGGCCTGCCAGGGCTCGTGCACCGCGTGGTGGGCGAGCAGGAGGAAGAAGGGTCGATAGCCGGCCTCGTACTCGATGAAGCGGGTCGCCTCGAGCGTCAGCCGGTCGGTGAGGTACTCCCCCTTGCGCGCGCCGGCGAGCGCCGGGACGCCGCGGTAGGGAGCGAAGTGGGTCTTCAGCCTCGGGACGACGACGAACTCGTCGAAGCCCTGGGCGCGCGGGCCCGACTTGACGCCGCCCAGGTCCCACTTCCCGTAGAAGCCGGTGGCGTAGCCGGTCTCGCGGAGGATCTCGGCCAGGGTCAGCTGGGAGCCCGGCAGGACAGGGGTCCGTTCGGGGCGCACCATGCGCTGGTCCGGGTCGTCGCGCTCGGGGACCCGGGGCTCGCGGCTCGCCCGACCGCCCTCGATCTTGAAGCGCGCCGTGGCGTAGCGACCGGTGAGGAGGCCGGCTCGGGTGGCTCGGCCCGCCGGAGCCGCCCAGGCAGAGGTGAAGAGCGTCCCGCCGGACGCGAGCTTCTCGAGGTTGGGCGTCTCGTAGAAAGTGCTGCCGGTGAGCGAGGTGTCGGCCCAACCGAGATCGTCGGCCACGAAGAGCACGATGCTGGGTAGCGACTCCGCGTCCCCGGTCTGCGCAGCCGGGCCCGCTTCGGTGTCGCCGGGCTCGTCGCTTCCGCAGCCGCCGACCGCCAGCAGGGTGGCCAGCAGAAGCGACACGAGGAGGTGGCGTTGCATGGGCCGCGAGGGTAGGACCTGGCTCAGTCCCGTTCGAGGGCCGAGCGGAGCTGCGCCGCCCAGGGTCCGGGCCGACCGTCGCCCACCGCCTCTCCGTCGAGGCGCACGATCGGGGCCGCGCCGCGCACGGCGTTGGCGGCGACGATCTCCCGCGCAGCGCGCAGCGCCGCGAGCGGGACCGGGCGCTCCTCGACCCCGGATACGCGCTCGAGCACCAGGCCGCGCGCGATGCCCGCCACGGCCCCCGCGGCCAGCGGGGGCGTGGCGAGAGCCCCGTCCGGGCCCGAGACGAAGATGTTGCAGCGCGAGCCTTCGACCAGGTGGCCGCTGCCGTCGAGCAGCAGTGCCTCGTCCACCCCCGCCTGGCGCGCGGCGTCTCCGGCGAGCGCCATGGTGAGGCGGCTCGAGACCTTGAGCCCCGCGGCGAGCCCGCCGCCTTCGTGCGGCAGCGACACGACGATGGCCGTCCACTCCGGGGGCTCGCTCCCGAGCGGGCGCGGAACGCCCACGAGATGGAGCCGTCCTGCGCCGTCGAGGCTGGCCTGGAGCCGCACCACGCCGTCGCCCGGGCCGAAGGCGGCGTGGGCCAGCTCGAAGAGCGCGCGTTCGACGAGGGTGGGGTCGAGCCGCCCGAGGCCGAGCTCCGCGGCGGCCCGCACGAGGCGCTGGGCGTGGCGCTCGGGAAAGCGCGGTCGGCCCTTCGCCACCCGCGCGCTCGTGTAGCAGCCGCGGCCCTCGCTGAAGGCAGAGTCGTCGGCGTAGACGACGGGCTCCTCGAGGGAGGCGATTCGGCCGTCCACCCAGCAGACGCGCGGCTCGCGGGCCACGCCCCGGTCGTCTAGCGCTCGGCGATGGGCACGTAGTGCTTGAGGGTCTCGCCCGTGTACACCTGCCGGGGGCGCCCGATCTTGAAGTCGGGGTCCTGGTGCATCTCGATCCACTGGGCGATCCAGCCGGGCAGCCGGCCCAGGGCGAAGAGTGCGGTGAACATCTGCGAGGGCGTGCCGATCGCGTTGTAGATCACGCCGGAGTAGAAGTCGACGTTCGGGTAGAGCTTGCGCTCCACGAAGTAGTCGTCCTTCAGCGCGATCTCCTCCAGCTCCACCGCGATCTCCAGCAGCTTGCTGTGCACACCCATGTTCTCGAGGACGTCGAAGCAGGCCTTCTTGATGATCTTCATGCGCGGATCGAAGTTCTTGTAGATCCGGTGGCCGAAGCCCATCAGGCGGGCCGTGGGGTCGCCCTGCTTGGCGCGGTCGACGAACTCGCGTGCGCTCATGCCCCGATCGCGGATGTCGGCCAGCATCTCGATCACCTCCTGGTTCGCGCCCCCGTGGCGCGGGCCCCAGAGGGCGTTGATGCCTGCCGAGATCGCCGCGAACAGGTTCACCATGGAGGAGCCGACGAGGCGCACGGTGCTGGCGGAGCAGTTCTGCTCGTGGTCGGCGTGCAGGATGAGCAGGAGGTCGAGCGCCTTCTCGACGACCGGGTCGGGCTCGTAGGGCTCGCAGGGCGTGGCGAACATCATGTAGAGGAAGTTGCCCACGTAGCCGAGGTCGTTGCGCGGGTACATCATGGGCTGGCCGATCGAGTGCTTGTAGGAGTAGGCCGCCAGCGTGATCATCTTGGCGATGAGGCGGTGCACCGAGATTTCGACGTGGCGCTGGTCGCGCGGGTCCAGCGAGTCGGGGTAGAAGGTGGCGAGGGCGCCGATCGCCGCGGAGCTCGCGGCCATGGGGTGCGCATCCTTCGGCAGGGCTCCGAAGAAGCGCTTGAAGTCCTCGTGGATCATGGTGTGCCGCGTGATGGAGTTCGTGAAGTAGTCGAGCTCATCCTGGCTGGGCAGGTGGCCATAGATGATCAGGTAGGCGACCTCGAGGAAGCTGCTCTTCTCGGCCAGCTCCTCGATGGGAACGCCGCGGTAGCGGAGGATGCCCTTGTCGCCGTCGATGAAGGTGATGGCGCTGCGGCACGAGCCCGTGTTGGCGTAGCCCGGGTCGAGCGTGATCAGGCCCGTTTCCGCCCGCAGCTTGCGGATGTCGATGGCGCGTTCGCCCTCGCTCCCCTCCACGATCGGGAGCTCGAGGACCTTCCCGTCGAAGCGGAGTTCCGCTGTCTTGCCCATGGATCGGCTCCTTTCGCGAAGCGGCGTCGTCAGGTGGAGGCCGTGGTATCGGCCGCGGCGCCCAGCAGCTTAGCGGAACCCGCAGTCGGTTTCCTCCGGCCGAGCGCGCCGAATCCGACGCATTGGGGCCCACTTAGCAGCCGAACACGTGACGCGCGAATCGGGTTTCGACACGTTCGCGTGTTGCTGCACGGCGTCGACGCAGTGCGGCGAAGCGGCGGAGGCCCCCGCTCGCGGGTACCCTGGGGGGCCACGCGAGGGGGGGAAGGTCACCATGGGTGAAGGCAACTCCGGCGGAGCCGTCGAGCTCCAGGGCCTGCTGGCCAGCTCCGCGCCGCAGGCGGCCCGGATCGCGGATCTCCTGGACGGTCTCGACCACGAGGAGCGCGTACTGGCGGTGCGCTCGCTCGGGCGCTCCCAGCAGCGCCGTCTCTATGCCGCCGTGGACGGCTTCCGGCCCGTCCACCTGGCCGATCTGGTTCCGCCCGGGGTGGAAGATTTCACCACGGTGCGTCACTTCGGCCGGAACACGCTGCCGGCCTTCACGCTCTTCGAGAAGCGCTTCTGCCGTCCTCAGCAGGCCGATCACGAGAAGCCGGCGGAGCTCTTCGGGTTCAATTTCCAGACGCTCGCCCCGCTCACCGGGCCGGGCTACTTCGTCGCGCACGAGGACCCGGGGCGCCCCGAGGTGTGGATCGACTACCGGCGGGTTCCCGCCGAGCACCCGGAGGGCTGGCCCGAGATCCGCCCGAACGAGCGCGGCCTGTCGCGCTTCGTCTACGGCTTCATGGTCGACACCCTGCGCCGGGTGTCGGAGCACGTCACGATCGGCTCGGCGGCCCGCAAGGGCCGGGACATCGGCAGCTGGTTCGTGCTCTGCCGCGAGCCCCGCGTGTGAACGCGCGCGAGCTCTTCGATCTCTCCGGCCGCTCCGCGCTGGTGACGGGCGGCGGACGCGGCATCGGCCGACACATCTCCCTGGGCCTCGCCGAGGCCGGGGCGCGCGTGCTGGTGGCCTCGCGCAAGCTCGCGAACTGCGAGGAGGTGGTGCGGGAGATCGAGAGCCGCGGCGGGAGCGCGGCGGCGCGCGAGGCCGACGTCTCGCGCGAAGACGACGTGGCCGCGCTCGTCGACTGGGCCTGCTCCGAGGTGGGCCGCCTCGACGCCCTCGTCAACAACGCGGGGGCGATCTGGGGCGCGCCGACGCTCGAGTTCCCGATCGAGGCCTGGGACCGGGTCTTCGCGGTGAACGTGCGCGGGCTCTGGCTCCTGACGCAGCGCGTGGCGCGACACATGGTGGAGCGGGGCGGCGGGGCGATCGTCAACGTCACCTCGATCAGCGCGTTTCGCGGCGCCAGCGAGGAGGAGGAGCCCGACGTGGCCTATCCGCCGAGCAAGGCGGCCGTGACCGCGCTCACCCGCGAGCTCGCCGTGAAGCTGGCGCCCCACGGCATCCGCGTGAACGCGCTCGCGCCAGGCCCGTTCTATACGGACATGATGAACCACGTACGGCACGACCCGGAGGTGCTGGAGCGCTTCGAGCGCCAGATCCCGCTCCGCCGCTCCGGTGAGGAGGACGACATCAAGGGGGCGGCGGTGTTCCTGGTGAGCGAGGCCGCCCGCTTCGTCACCGGCACGACACTGGTGGTGGATGGCGGGACCCTCTGCCACAGCGCCGCCAATCTCTAGTCCGCTGGCTCAGCCACCGGCGCGCTTCACGGTGTACCCGCGGCTCTCGAGCTCGGGGACGAGGGCGTCGCGGTGGTCGCCCTGGATCTCGATGACGCCGTCCTTGGCGGAGCCGCCGCTACCGCAGAGGCGCTTGAGCTCGGTGGCCAGCTGGCGCAGCTCGTCGCTGGGCAGCGGCACCCCGGAGACGGTGGTGACCGTCTTGCCCTTGCGGCCCTTGGTCTCGCGCCGCACCCGCACCACGCCGTCGCCGCGCGGCGCCCGCGGGCTGCTGCGACACACGCACTTCGCCTGCGCCATGCCGCAGTGCGGGCAGACCCGGCCCCGTTGGCTCGAGTAGACCAGTCGCGAGTCGTCCCGGCGGCTCATGCCGCCCCACACAGGCGGCGGTGGTCGACCATGATGCAGCGGTCCTCGACGACCAGGACTCCCGCGTCCCGAAGGCGCCGGGCCGCCGCGGCGTGGGCGATGCCGAGCTGCATCCACACCGCTCGCGGGAGGGGCCGCAGCGCCAGCACCTCTTCGGCGTGGGCCGGGACGTGCTGTGGCGCGCGGAAGACGTTCACCAGATCGACCGGCTCCCGGAGGTCGGCGAGGCAGGCCCGGGCCGGCTCGCCGAGCACGTTTTCGAGACGCGGGTTGACTGGGAGGATCCGGTAGCCCTGCTCCCGGAGGTAGCGGGGAACCCGGAAGGCGTCGTCGGTTTCACCTCCCTTGATGCCGATCACAGCGATGCTGCGGACCTCCCGCAGCAAGGTGCGAAGCGCCGAGTCGTCCACCCTGCCATCTCCTCGACACCCTTCGGGGCGGCCGATACTGTACCGCGCGATGCGAATCGCCCGCCCGCCGCACGGACGCCGGGGCTCGCCGCTCGGGCGCTCCGGCCCGTCGGTCGGGGGTCTCTGCGCGTCGTTGCTGGCGGCGCTGGTGCTGGTCCTCCCCGCCGCGCCCGTCCTCGGAGACGAGGCCGGGCGGAGCACCGTCGAGACCGCGCAGGGCGCCTGGAAGTTCCGCGATCCGGCCGAGGACATGCAGGAGCACGTCCTCGACAACGGCCTCACCGTCCTGACGCTGGAGGACCACACCACCCCGGTGGTCTCCTTCCAGATGTGGGTGAAGGTCGGGTCGCGCGACGAGGCCCGCTACACCGGCCTGGCCCACCTTTTCGAGCACATGATGTTCAAGGGCTCCGACAACATCGCCCCCGAGAAGCACGCCCAGCTCGTGCAGGCGCGCGGTGGGCGCCTCAACGCCTTCACCAGCCGCGATTACACCGTGTACTTCGAGGACATCACCTCCGAGACCCTGCCGCTCGTGCCCGCGCTCGAGGCCGAGCGGGTGGCGAACCTCGACATCAGCGAGAAGACGCTCACCAGCGAGCGGGAGGTCGTGCTGGAGGAGCGGCGCATGCGCACCGAAGACCAGCCCAGCGGGCGCGCCTTCGAGGCGCTGCTGGCCCTGGCCTTCCAGGCGCACCCCTATCGCCACCCGGTGATCGGCTGGAGGAGCGACATCGCCTCTGCCACGGTCGAGAGCTGTCGCGAGTTCTTCGACGCCTACTACGCGCCCAACAACATCGTCATCGCCATCGCGGGCGCCTTCGACACCGAGGAGGCGGTCGCTCACGTGCGGCGCGCCTTCGGGGCGCTCGACCCCGCCGAGGTGCCCCGCAACCCGACGCAGGAGCCCGAGCAGCAGGGTGAGCGACGCGGCGTCGTGCACTTCGACGTGCGCAGCCCCCTGCTCGCTGCCGCCTGGCACGCCCCGAAGACGGGACACCCGGACGCGGAGGCCCTCGACGTGCTCAGCCAGATCCTGTCGGCGGGCCGCTCCAGCCGTCTCTACCAGGAGCTGGTGAGCGAGCAGCAGCAGGCGCTCTCCGCGGAGGGGGCCTACTGGGAGCTCAACGACGCGGGGCTCTTCTACGCCTTCGCCACGGTGCGGCCCGACGCCAGCATCGAGCGCGTCGAGCAGCTCTTCCTGGCCGAGATCGAGCGCGTGAAGCAGCAGGGTGTGACGGCCGCCGAGGTCGAGAAGGCCAAGCGGCAGCTCGAGGTCTCCTTCGTGAACGGCCTCGCCACGAGCCACGCGCTCGCCTCGCGCATCGGCCGCGAGTTCTCGACCTTCGGGCGGGTCCGTCCCCTCGAGGAGCGTCTCGCGGCCATCCAGGCCGTGACACCCGAAGACGTGAAGCGCGTCGCCAACACCTACCTGCGCGCCGACCGTCGCAGCGTGGTGCACGTGGTGCCTCCGCCCGAGGGCGTCGCGCCGGAGCAGGGATGAGCGGATCGACCCGGCGCGCCGCGGCGGCGCTGGCCCTTCTCACGCTCGCCGGGGCCGACTGCGCCAGGCCCGAGTGGGAGAAGCCGCCGCCCCCGGCCACCGACGCGCCCATCGTGCAGGAAGGCAGCCTCCAGCGGGCCGAGCTCGACAACGGGCTCGAGCTCCTGGTGCTGGAGGACCGCAAGCTGCCGCGCGTGGTCCTCGGCGTGGCGCTGCGGCGCGGCGAGGGCATCGTGGCGCCGGCCCAGGCCGGGCTCGCGCCCTTCACGGCCGAGCTGATGCAGCGGGGGGCGGGGAGCCGGGATGCCTTGGCCCTGGCGCAGGCCGTCGACGAGGTCGGCGCCTCGCTCGGCGTCAGCGCCGGCTGGGACTCGATGACCGTGCAGGTGGCGGGGCTGTCCCGCGACCTCGAGCGGCTGATGGAGATCCTGTCGGACGTGGCGCTGCGTCCGCGCTTCGAGGCGGAGGAGGCGCGCAAGGCCCGCGGCGAGATCCTCGCGAGCCTCGAGCGCGCCAAGGACGACCCGGCCACCCTCGCCAGCTGGGAGATGCAGCGCACCCTGTACGACGGGCATCGCTACGCGCTGCCGCGCCAGGGCTCCCCCGCGACGGTGCAGGGCCTCGACGAGGCTGCGGCGCGTGCCTTCCATCGCCGCGTCTTCGTGCCCAACGACGCCATCTTCTTCGCGGCCGGTGACGTCGACATGGAGGAGCTGCTCCCGCGGGTGGGCGCTGCCTTCGGCGCTTGGGAGCGCCGCCAGGCGACCTCGCCCGGCGAGCCGCCCCGGACGCAGGTTCCCGAGTCGCGCCGCATCGTCGTGGTCGATCGGCCCGACCTGGCGCAGGCCCGCATCGTCGTGGCCCACGAGGGCATCGCGCGCACGAATCCCGAGCGCATTCCGGCGGCACTCGTGAACACCGTGCTGGGCGGCGGTGGCTTCTCCTCGCGTCTCATGGAGACGCTGCGCGCCGAGGAGGGGCTCACCTACGGCGTCGGCTCCGGCTTCAGCATGCGCCGGCACCCCGGGCCCTTCTACGTGTCGACCTTCACGCGGGTCTCCGAGGTGCGTCGCGCGCTCGACCTGGCGCTCGCCGAGCTCGAGCGTGCGCGAACCGAGCCGCCCACCGAGGAAGAGCTCGGCGACGCGCGCTCGCTCCTGGTGGGTCGCTTCTCGCTCGGCCTCGAGACCTCGGGAGCCGTGATGAACTCGCTCGTGGATCTGGACGTCTACGGCCTTCCCCAGGACTCGCTCGACACCTACCGCGGTCGGGTGCGCGCCGTCACCACCGAGGACACCGCGCGCATGGCGCAAGCGCTCCTCCACCCCGATCGCGCCGCGATCATCCTGGTCGGCCCCGCAGAGGACATCGTTCCCCAGGTCGAGGACCTCGGCCCCCTCAGCGTCGTCCAGCCCTAGCTGCTCGACTTCGCTCCCCTCCGGCTCGCTGCGAAGAGTCTGCACGGCTCCACCGCGCAGCCTGGCCCCGGCCTCCATCGACGTTCCCGCCCCAAGTCCACAAACCCCCCGCCACCCCTCCCCTTTCGCCCCGCCCCCCGCCCCGGGGACGTTCCTGCCCAAGTCCACAACTCCCCGCCGCCGTTGAGCTTCGTCGAGTTCGGCAGGAACGTCCCCGACGCTGGCCGAAGTCCGCAAGTGGGCGAGGGGATTGGGGTTCTGGAGTTCGGCAGGAACGTCCCCCCTCTGGGGTTGGCGTTTGCGGGAGAGGAGGAGGCGGAGGTCCTGGTCCCAGGCGGCGCCGCGCTCGCCGGCGCGGTCGAAGTAGTAGCGGCGCAGCTCCGCGTAGATCTGCTCCGCCTCGGCGAGCGACGCCTGTTCCATGCGCCGACGGCTGAGCGCCACCGTGCGCTCGATGGGAACGAAGTACACGTCTTCGCGCTCTCGCAGGGGGTCCATGACGGCGTCGGCGTAGAGGTGGATGCGGGCCCGGGCGCGGTCTCAGAAGTAGACGCGGTCGACCTCGAAACGGTCGTCGGGCCGGGACACGGGCGGCTCCTGCTGGCTCACCACCAGGTGCACCCCGTTCCGGGTGAGCCAGTCGGCGTCGGCCACCTTCTCGTGGCCGATGAGGCCGCGCTCCTCGAGGGGCTGCTTCGCCAGGGAGTACTGCGTGAGGCCGGTGATCTCCACGAGGTAGGGGAGCCGCGAGTAGTAGCCGAAGCCGCACATGCCCCCCTCGAAGGCGACGCGTGCGGGAGTGCCGCGCAGCGCCGCGCCGACGGCCTCGCCCTGGCTGCGGCGGGCGGCCACCTTCTCGGGCGGGTAGACCAGGCGCTCTTCGCCGACGCCGTCGATCCGGCGTCCATCGGCGAGGAGCGGGAAGGGGAGGGCGGCCGCGACGACCGTCGCCGCCGCCAGGGCGGTGCGTGCCGGCTCCCGCGGCCAGCGCGCAAGCCGGTTCTCGAGCGCCAGCAGGAAGAAGGGCACGGCCGGCAGGAGGCGCCGCGCGAACATGAAGTCGCCACCCACCCAGGCCAGATACGCGCAGAAGAGCAGGCCGCTCGCGAGGAAGAAACGGTCGTCCCAGCGGCTCTCCGCGCCGCCGGGAAGCACGCGGGCCAGAAAAGGCGTCGCGAGCAGCGCGACGACGAAGACCCAGTTCTTCGCGAGATAGAGCCCGACGTAGACGAGACCCTGCGAGACGTAGGGGCGCGTGACGGACTTCGAGTAGAAGGCCGTGGGGAAGAGCTCTCCGTAGTAGCCGAGCTTCCACGGCACCAGCACGGCGAGCGTGAGCAGCACGGGTGCGAGGGTGAGCGCCGCGAGCCGCAGCCGCGCCGCCGGACCCCCGCGATCCGGCGGCAGCCACCAGGAGGCCGCGGCCGCAGCGGCGAAGAGCAGCCCGTCGGGGCGGGTCAGCACCAGCAGCGCCAGCAGCGAACCGGCGCCGAGCGCCGCCCGGCCCGAGGCGCCGGAAGCTCGCGTCCAGACCAGGGCCTGCACCGCCAGGGCGGTGAAGAGCATCGTCTCGAGGCCGCCCGTGGCCCAGACCTGGAAGTCCTCGGACACCAGCACGCAGCCGGCCGCCAGGGGAAGGAAGGGGCGTGAGCGGGAGCGCTGCCGCCAGCTCCAGCCCACGAGCGCGAGCACGAGCCAGAGGTAGGCGGCGATGCCCGGCAGCGCGGCCGCCCGCAGCGGGTCGACCCCCAGCCGGAGCAGCGCGGCCAGCAGCAGCGTCCACGAGAGGTTGGTGTATCCCTCGACACGCTCCCCGGGGTTGTAGACGAGGCCATGGCCCGCCAGCAGGTTCTCGGCGTAGCGCAGCGACAGGAAGGCGTCGTCGCAGATCCAGGAGAGGGTGAAGGCTCGGGTCGTGCCGAGCACGAGCAGCAGGGCGACCCCGACGAGGACGACGGCCTCCCTCCGCTGCGCGGCCCCGCTTCGCCGGGCCGCCGCGCTCTCTGCTCCGCGCAAGCGCTCAGTCTCCCGTCGCGCGGAGCGGCGCCCGGGCGACGGCCGTGGCGAAGACGAGGAAGGCGAGCAGCGGGACACTGGTCCAGACGAAGACGTCGTCCCACTCCGTGAACAGGGCGGCGATCAGCCACGACGCGACCGAGAGCGCGCAGAGGGCCGCGCCCACGCTCTCCCGGCGCAGCCACAGGAAGCCGAACACGGCGAGCACCGACGTGTAGTAGCAGGTGGGCTCCAGCAGCACGGGCAGCGCACCCAGGCCCAGGATGGCGGCCACCCAGTGCGGCTGGCCCACGAGCGCGCGGCCGAGAAGCGCCAGATAGGCGACCACCAGCAGCAGCTGCAGGCCGCGACGGGCCGCCGCAGCCTCGGATCGCGCCGCCTTCCAGGCCGCTGAGGGGTCGTCGACCCGCTCGACGAGGTCCACCAGCCGCGCGTCGGGGTCGTAGGAGAGGAGCGTGCGCAGCCCGACCAGGTTGCTGCCCGGCGTACCCAGATGGAGCCGCGTGTTCTCCACGAACTCGCCCCAGGGAGCGACGCCGCCCGCCACCAGGGACGAGAGCGGCACGACCACGAGCGCCGCGAGCAGCGCCCCCCCGGCGAGCCGGAGCGTCCCGGCGGGCAGCGTCGGGCGCCGCTCGCGCAGCATGCCCAGCAGTGCGGACGCGCCCACGCCGGCGAGCGCCAGCACCGGGAAGACACGCAGCAG